>SNRY01000193.1_pt1 | contig 22633 bp, 20 predicted proteins | sample 4693421 | NCBI WGS metagenome assembly SNRY01 (sample SAMN11003215, study PRJNA524138) | termite gut metagenome | isolation source: Bacteroidetes bacterial symbionts from single cell of protist host amplifed... | host: Streblomastix strix ... | reverse complement strand
GCGGGGGTAAGTATGCTACGGGAGGTCGTGGAGGAAAAGTCTTGACGGTAACGAGCTTGAAAGACGACGGTTCGGAAGGTACCTTGCGGTGGGCATTGCGGCAAAAGGGAGCGCGTGTGATTGTGTTCCCTATGAATGGGCAGGTGGAAAGCAGGTTCCTACGAACTTGAATAAGTGGTATTTTGGTAAATATCGCTATGAATGGTTGCCGCGTGTGGTAACGTCAGACAATGACGATGGATTGAAATGGACTTAGAAATAGTAATATCGTCCGAAGTCGAAGAATAAGTCCCCGACGTCAAAATAAACACATCTTCGTTAGAAGCTGCCTCTAAGATAGTTTTCAAATTATTAGCCGGAGAAATTGTAATAATCTGTCCACCTTCACTTAACGTAGTAAATGTAAGTGTACCCCGTATTTTCGTTCCATTCATCAATTTTGCCGTATATGCTGTTTTAGCTGTTAAACCGTCAATGGTTGCTGCACCGGCTGCCATTTCTTCCGAGGTAAGAAGATGTTCAATATCACCCGGAGTCAAAAGAATCGCCGTAACCGCTTCTCCGGCAGTCCAATGTAGTGTTACCGACTTAACTTGAGTATCACTCGCTTCAAACGGCAATAAAACTACCGGAGCTGCGCCGGTTTTAAATGTCGCACTCGCCCATTTCGATTCGGTAAAACCTTCTGCTACGGCTTGAATACGTACAAAATAGTCTGTTTCCTCTGCAAAACCGCTTATCGTATAGGGCGCTTCAAGGAAAGTAACAGAAGCCGTTTTTACGGGTGAACCTGCAAATTCTTCATTGTCAGAGACTTCAATGTTATAGCTCTTGGCATTAGAGATTGCTTTCCATGTAAGACGTACCGATGTTTGATCGATAATTTGCGTTTTGAAATCTGTCGGAGAAAATAAACGACTTGTTTCAATTGTTGTTATTTCATCCGCAATGTTATCGGAGCAGCCCGCAACGATCATCACTACGGTAAAGCCCAAGATATATGCGAATTGTTTTAGTAACTTATCCATTGTATTTTTATTTTAACATATTAATTACTGGGTGTGTTATAACCATCATTATTCAGCATGCCATTACTTGAATCCAAGAAGACTTGCCAAATAGGCCAAAATTGTTGTGTGTCCGGATCACGAAGATAAAGGGTTTCCCAATAAGGTGTTGGCTCTTTACTATCATTTAGTTTCCACGTATCACTTGATTCATACCCTAAACTTCCCCCTTCTGCGTCAGTATCACCAAAGTTAAGACCATAAATATCTACCGTTTCACCATCAGCGTTTGTCTTGTAGTATATCTTAGTAGGAAGATTTACATATTTATCTGTACGATTTTCCAATTGTTCCAACTTTGTTTTAACTTCTTGTAATTTAGCGCCAAGCAAATTCCAACGGATCAAATCGCCTTTACGTAACATTTCACCCGTAAATTCCAATGCGCGTTCATCTACAATCGCCTTAAAAAATGCTTCTTTACTTGCTGTTGCCCCTGTCATAAATTCGGTTACTTTCTCCGGATTTTTTGAGAAGGCACGGCTACGAATCATTTGTAAATAGGGAGCAGCAGCAGCAGGTCCATCCAATTCATTAATCGCTTCAGCCGCCATTAATATTACGTCTGCATAACGCATATACAGCCAATTCAATCCATCGTCATTGTCTGACGTTACCACACGCGGCAACCATTCATAGCGATATTTACCAAAATACCACTTATTCAAGTTCGTAGGAACCTGCTTTCCACCTGCCCATTCATAGGGAACACACGTAACATCACGACGGGTATCACTTGCATCGTATTCATAATACATGACCGGATTCGGACCATTTGTCCCACCTTTAGCTTGTCCCGTATATTTGTCTTTATCCGTATGTTTAACTCCCAAATCAAAAATAACACGTCCCCGGCCTTCGCTAAAGGGTATTTCCCAAAGCGATTCCAATCCTGCAACGCACTTTTCTCCACAAAGTGTTTTAAAAACCTCTTCAAAAGAAGGGAGTAATGAGCAAGTTCCACTGTTTATCACATCCAAACATTCCTTTTTTGCGATAGCGTACATTTTTTCCGGAACCAAATCGGGGTCTGTACTCGGGCGTACAATACCATCCACACGTTGGGAGTACCCGCCGGCGGCAAGCGCCAAGCGCGCACGAAGTCCTTTTACAAATGCCTTGTTGACACGTTCGGTAGATTTGGTAGCGGCAATTTCGTTGGGCCAAGCCACTAATTCGGCAGCTTCTTCCAAGTCTGCCAAAAGTTGCTTATAAATAATGTCCCTATCAGTCTTAGGCAAATAAACCGTTTCGGAATTTACAGGCGCAAACCGCGCAGGAACATTCCCCCATGCTTTCAAAAGGTCATTATAAACAACTGCTCTAAGAGTTAGCACTTCACCCAAAAGTTGCGCAAGCTGCGCGTTGTTTTCCACATCTCCGTATGTACGCAAGCCGCGAATAGCCAGATTGGCGCGTTCTATTCCTTCATAGAATTTTGCCCATGCATTGTTATCGGTATTCATTTCCCCATTGCTTACATTGGTATTATAATTTGCCAAACGGGCTTTATCCGTAGTAGTACTTTTTGGTGAGTTTGTTACTTCACAATCGGTATTTATTCCGTAATATACTAAATATCGTCCGCGATAAGAGTTCTGTTCACAAAAAGATTGAATAATACCTGCCACAGCCCCCTCTGCCAAACTGGGAGTAGAGAAAATAACCGCTTCGTCCATTGCCGATTTGGAAGGCGCATCCAAAAGGTCGTCACAGGAACTTATGAATCCTACTGTCAGCGCTAATAAAAAACTGTATATTATTTTTTTCATTACTTATTTAATTTTAGCAGATTAAAAATTCAAATTCAAACCCAACACTATTGAACGGCTCTTGGGATAGGCAGAGTAATCCATACCCGGAGTCAAAGGTGTTTTACGGCGAGTGGAAACTTCAGGATCGAATCCGCTGTAGTTCGTCCAACAATACACATTATAGGCGCTTATATAAAAACGACAGTTTTGCAGTTTCACTTTGCTCGCCAAAGTCTTGGGTAAGGTATAACCTACGGTTAATGTGTTCAAACGTAAAAACGAACCGTCTTCTACCGCCCAATCGGTAAAAATAAACTTTTTCATATAAGGAGACCACATCGTAGTGTTTTGATTCATTTTAGCCAATTCAACAGGATCATTGCTAATAGTACCATCAGGCAGCAAATTTGTCCAACGCTTCCCGTCTGCCATTATATCAATCATATTGCGGGAATGATATTTACTCGTTGAGGTATATTCAATCTTGTTGGCATTGTATATGTCGTTGCCGTAACTCCAATTGAAATTTGCTCCAATATCAAAACCGTAAAATCGCCCATTGATAGTAAATCCTCCTGTATGCAAAGGATTAGCGTCTCCAATCACCACTTTGTCATCGTCGGTTATAGAATTATCTCCTTCGGTTGTGTTTACCAATTTCATACTACCCGGACGAAGAGTTCCCACCATCGGCGAACTATCTACTACACCTTCATTCAATACCCAATTGCCTTTCTCGTCTTGTGTAAAATCTGTTACTTCATAGCGACCGGCGTTTTTTAAACCGTACATTTTGCCCACAGAACCCCCTTCGGCAATCCAATACTCATCACCTATATCCGACGAAGACCATTCGGTTTTAGCGGTAAAGTTCTCCATTTGTCCCAAGGATACAATTCTGTTTTTATTAAAACCTATGTTCGCATTTATGCTTAATCCGAAATCTTTCTTGTCAATAGCGACTACGTTAATGGACGCTTCCAATCCTTTATTTTCGGTTTCACCCATATTACGATATTGATTATCATATCCTGTACCCGGCGTAGGGAATTGGATCAGCAGGTCTTTCGTATTATTCAAATATACTTCCAAAGTTCCGCTCAAACGTCCACCCCAAGTGGTAACATCAAGTCCTATATTACGGGTTACGGTAGTTTCCCACTTCAAATCCGGATTTGCCATTGTCTTTGAACCTGCCCAAAAACTATTAAATCCATTTACCCATGTTGTGGTTTTCACATCGAATGTTTGTGCCATCTGACCGGATGGAATGTTGTTGTTACCGGCAGTGCCATAGCTCAATCTCAGTTTCATATCATCCAACCAGCTTTTTGCATTTTCCATAAACGATTCGGAAGAGATGCGCCAAGCCAAAGCAGCCGATGGAAAATATCCCCATTTATTACCTTCGGAAAATTTAGACGATCCATCAGCACGGAAAGTGGCACTCAACAAGTATTTACTCTGATAATCGTAATTTGCCCGCCCAAAGAATGAGAGCAGTTTATTGTCCGGACTTAAATAGTTTTCAATAGAATTTGCCTGACCTTGTGCAGAAAGTTTGGTAGCATCCGCAAAGTCAAAACTTTTGGGAAATCCGTGCACAGTTGTTGTATGAGCTTCCTGCTGAGTTGTAACAAACTCTTGACCCAGCAACAGATTCAGATGGTGATTTTCCGAAAGCCATTTTTTGAAATCGTAATTCAATGTATTTGTGTTGCGAATAGATTCCCGGGAAACTTTATCAAAAACAATCGCCGGCAATCCCTGATTAGCAGCAGAAGGTACATTTCTCACATAATACGTAGTGGTGCCGTAAAAACGATTATCCATATTGCGATAATCATCCAATCCTATTTCTGTTTTCAGGCGCATGTTTTTGATTATTTCCCATGAAACGCTACCGTTCATGTTGACTGTTTTCCGTTTCTGAAAACGGTCATTGTCCGAAAGAGAAACCAAAGGATTATGCAAATTGAAATTATCGTCGGTTTCCCCGCTATCCGTCAAGTTACCTACCGGAAAAGGAGGATAAATCATGGCATGCCTCAAACGTGCGTCAGCGCTAGTAGATTTTTCATTTTGCTCATTCGCTCCGCCGCCTTCGATTTGAGTATCCGAATAACGCAAAGAAAAATCAATCGTTACTTTTTTGTTCGGTTTGTTGCTCAATTTCAAACTCAGATTATCCCGTTTGAAACCGGACATTTGCATAATCGCCTTATCATTGATATGGCTATAGTTGAAAGAATATTTGGTTTTGTCACCACCACCACTAATGCTAAGATTGTGATTGAAAGTAAAACCGGTCCGTCCGAAGGTTTGTTCTTGCCAATCATTACCTTCTATCTGATATAAATCCATATCTTCATAATTTCCGAAATACTGCGTGTATTTATCGGGCTTGCCGTCTGCCAGCATTGCGCGTTCATATTGCCATTTGGCGTAGTCGTAAGAAGATAACACGTCCAGTTTTTTTGCTATTTTTTTATAGCTGACGTAGGCGTTGTAATTTACACTGACTTTTCCTTCTTTGCCACTTTTTGTGGTTACGATAATTACGCCATTAGCGCCACGCGAACCGTAAATAGCCGTAGAGGAAGCATCTTTCAATACGTCTATGGATTCAATATCATTGGGTGCAATGTCGGAAATGGAATTCACGGGAAAACCGTCTACAATAAATAGAGGTGTGTTATCGCCTGTGATAGAGCCTCCCCCACGTACGCGGATTTTTACCTCCGCATCGGGAGAACCTTCCGTTGTAGTGATTTGCACCCCTGCCAATTTACCTGAGATAGCTTCCATAGCCGATGCTACAGGGATAGCTATAATAGCATCCGCATTAACGGAAGCCACAGAGCCGGTAAGATCTTTCCGTCTGGTTGTTCCGTAACCTATCGCCACTACCTCGTCCAATACGGTTGCCTCGTCTTCCAGGACTATTTCCAACGAGGTTTTTCCATTCAATGCTACCGTCTGCGATTTCATCCCGATAAAGGAGAAACGCAATGTAGCCGACCGAGCGTCATTGACGTCAATCGTAAATTTCCCGTCAGCAAGAGTGCTCACTCCCAAAGAAGTTCCAACAACTTGAACGGAAACACCCGGTAAAGGATCTCCCATTTGATCCTTTACGACCCCTTTGATCTGTTGAGCGGAAACTTTACCGACACACAGTCCAATTGATAAAAGTAGCAAACAAAAAATAATTCTTTTCATCTGTTTTTGTTTTTCATTAAATTAGTATTAAATTCCTAGTTTATCTATTAACTACAAACCACAAAATTTCACGTAACGAAAATAAGACAAACAAATAAGCATTAAGGTGTATCTTTTACCATTAACAAGGGGCATTTTTCCCAAAAAAAATTTTTTATCCCTTTTTCCTCAAAAAATCCTGTTTTAACCGACAAAAAAATGAATCTATGAAAACAAATCACAAGAGACAATTATAAGATTTTTCATGCCTTTGCCCTGATCCTTTTCTTCTTGAAATACGGATAAGTGGCCGAAAAAAACAAAAACGAAGCTAAAGCCGAAAAAAACAAACCAACATCAAGAATCATCCATTGCAAACCATTAGCTACAAGATAACAAGATGTTCCTATCCCTAATAATATTCCTATTTCCCATCCCAACAGATGAGTTACGTTACCCGTTCCACGCTCACAATGTTTGGACAACATGACAAACATCGTCAAAAACGCAGGAGCAATAAATCCCAAACCAACCCCCAACAAAGTAAACGAAACAAACCACACAATATCATTAACAAAAAACGCCAACAATAACATAGCCATAAAAACCAACAACAATCCGGCAATCGCAGGGATATATACTACATCTTCCTTTTTACGGATAAATCTCATAAACAAGACAGACAATAAAAAACCTGTACCCGCCATGACAAAATAAGGAACCGCTATTTCGTATCCCATAAAATCATATACTCTGACATTAGACATTGACGAAATAATAAACAAACCCGGCACAAATGCCACAAAAACCAAATTTAACACCGATAACCACCCACGAGGTAAAAAGAAACGATCTAAACTGCATACTTTCACTCCAGTAGGAGCACGGAAAGGCACATGTATCGTCAATATTACAAACACACCGACCATTTTCAAAACAGCCGAAACAAGAATCACCGTCTCAAAATTATATTGTAAGTACAAAACTGTACCCAGCACCACACCTCCAAACATACCAAAACGTGCCCACCAATTAAAAGCGGCACAACTTATACTTCGCTTGGTAGAAACCGTCAAATCAATACCTAACGTAACAATACCCATAGCTCCCACGCCAAACGCCATCCCTTGCGCCAAACACAACAGCCAAAGCTCTGCTTCATTGTTGATAATACCGTAACTAAACACAATGCTCGTCATGACAATCAAAACGAGCATATACATATACTTTCGCCTATACGTATCAAGCAAATAACCGTAAAACGGACCCATAACAAGCATAGCTCCTATAAAAAGCAGACATATTACTCCTCCTAAAAATGGATAAAGTCCCAATCGCTCGGTCATAACCGGTAGTAATACCGGAAACAATACATACCACGAAAGGTACATCAAAAAATTACTGATACAAATTCGCTTGAAAGAAGACATTTGCCAATCGCAAATCAATATTGTTCCTTTTCATTCGGAAAATCCTTTGCTTTTACATCTGCCACATATTGCCGGACTGCTCCTGTCATAACAGTATATAAATCGGCGTAACGCCGCAGAAAACGCGGACTAAACCCTTTTGTCATACCTAACATATCCTGAATAACCAATACCTGACCGTCAACATCTCCACCAGCTCCAAGACCAATAATAGGAATAGTCAATTCATCTGCCACACGCTTAGCCAATACTGCCGGAATCTTCTCCAATACAATACCAAAACACCCTGCTTCTTCCAACAAATGAGCATCGCGAACCAACTTCTCCGCTTCCACCTTATCTTTGGCGCGTACTGTATAAGTACCATATTTATTTATTGACTGCGGCATCAAACCCAGATGCCCCATAATCGGAATACCCGCACATAGAATGCGATTCACTGTTTCGATAACCTCTTCGCCACCTTCCAGTTTCAAAGCGTCAACATGACTCTCCTTCATAATGCGAACAGCCGAAGCCAACCCTTCCTTAGAATTCCCCTGATAACTGCCGAATGGCATGTCAACTATTACCATAGCACGATCTACGGCACGAACTACCGACTTGCCATGATAAATCATCTGATCAAGCGTTATGGGAAGCGTTGTCATATTACCCGCCATTACATTCGAAGCGGAATCACCCACTAAAATTACATCAATACCCGCATCATTAACAATTTTTGCCATTGTATAATCATAAGAAGTAAGCATGGATATTTTTTCACCTCTTTGCTTCATCTCTATGAGCCGATGAGTGGTTACCTTCCGTACATCATCTGAAATATAATTACTCATTTTAATTTGAACAATAAATTACAACGTTATTTAATTCCAATATCAATACAAAGGTATCCAATTATTTTCAGAACGTATTTGAAACAATACGGGAAATTATTAACCCAAACCATATAAAAACGGCGAGCAGTAAAAACTGTTCGCCGCTTTTATATGGTTTAAAATATTATTCTTTATATGCAATCTTTAAGGAAGAGGAGAAGATATATTCAAAAATTTCTCAAGTTCTTCAAATTTTAAACTAGCAACACTACTTATAGGAAACACGACACGAAAACCGATATCGTCTGCCGTATATTCTGGAAGATAACAACTTCTTGCAGCAGAACGACATTTGTCAAGAGTAGTCTTCCAACTTCCTCCACGTATAGGATGATACTTCGTTTCCGAGGCAACAATTCTATAATCATAAGGAGCAGGAGAACCTATAGTATTCCTCCCCACAGCGTCAAGACACCATTCATATACATTACCATGCATATTATACAATTTAAGAGCGTTTGATTTCAGATTATTCACAGGAACAATACCATTAAAACTTGTTTTTCCATAATTTACAAAATCATCATAATTAACTACCTCATTGCCTTTTTGAAACGAAAACAAACCATCATTATTCTTTGCCTCACGATTCTCTGCTTCACGACAAGCTGTTTCCCATTCTGCTTCAGTAGGTAAATCACCTCCTAACCATTGTGCAAACTTTCTAGCCCCATGCCAACTAACATTAACCACAGGATAATCATCCCATAAAGGATCAACAACCCATTTATCATTAACAATCTTAATTTTTGAATTATTATCATTAATATTAATTAACTCTTCCTCAATTATACTTCCGTCAGAACTAATTTTATTTAAGAATTCAGCATACTGCTTGTTTGTTATTTCATAAGAACTTATCCAAAAACCTCCTACATCAACTTTATGCCTCGGATACTCGTTTCTTTCCCCTACACCTTCCGGACTACCTATATAATATTCTCCACCTGTAATTTTCGTCAATCCATATTGGGTATCAGATGATTTTCTCCAAACAATATTATCAAACTTGGATTCTACTCCCCAAGGCAATATTTCCCCTTCAAAAACTTCAACCCATGTCATCTTTATAGAAACCGTATATTCATATTGTTTCCCTGCTTCAAAAACCCTACCTTCCGGAATATTCCATTGCAATTTACCGTTATTTCCGGCCAATCCAAATACCAAATACATATTCCTCCCCACCGTTTGTGGAATCACAATCAATTCGATCCTCATCCCGTCTGATGTTTTCGCAGCAAGAATATTTTTAATCTCACTGCGATTAGAAATCTCCTTGTTAATCAATGAAAATTTAGCTTTGGTATAAAATCCGTTTGCCATTACCCTCAAAGTAGGCCAATCATCAATTAATTCTTGAATTGCTAAATCCGGCTTTAAATTCAATACCAATTTACTCAATTGATGCTTAAAAAACAAAGACACATTTCCCTTCTCTGATAATCTCACATCAGAATTTGTAGCATAAAGCAAATCAACCTCTGAAGGATCATCCTGTTCACCTATATCTATAGGATAAAGATATTCTTTTTCTATTGTATTCTTATATGGATAATATGATATAAAATCAACACTCAAATCAGGATAATAAATTTCATCTTCTTTGGTAGCAGGAACAAATATAGAAGTACTTACATTACTTTCTGTTGACAAATATTTATGATTATTTTTAATAATATTCTCTTCGGAAAAAGGTTTATCGTCGTTGTACTTCATATAAATTCCGATAGTATCTCCTGATATCCAATTTTCTTTTGTCAAAACAGTCGGACCCAATACATCCGAACTTCTTGATACAGACGATACATTTGTTAACTGTGAATTAAATCTTACTAAATTGTCACCAAATATCCCTTGCCCATCTTCCGAACTACATCCTATCAAAAGAATTGCTCCTATTAGCCACCCTCCCAATATCCGTATTAAAATCATATTTCTTTTCATATTATGATGTTTTGTATCTTTTCCGAAACATGAAAACTGTTTCCGGTATATTAATTTGATCTTCACCTCTCACACGGATAAGACTATTTATAAATAAATGTATATGCATTACCCTTTTTAAGTTCGATTTGTTCCTCACTATTATTAATAATATTATCTGAATATATATAGAAGAAACTTTTATCTTTATCGTTAAAGCAATAAAACAAAGGAACCTCACCACCATCACTTGACTTTTTTTCAATAATTTGCGGAATAAGCAGTACTTCATAAATTGCAACGGCATTTTCTTTGGGGTGCATACCTATTGCTATTTTTTTTCCTCCTACTTTTTCTTCATAAGTCAAATCTTTTCCTGTCGTAACAGGGATTAATTTAAATTTTTTAACTGAATACGCCGGAGTAAAAAAAGCTATACTATTAAACAATAATGGATTCTCTGAATCCGTTTGACACTCAAGTCTTACTAATGAAAAATGATGCCTAAATACAAGTTCGACCTCTTTTCCTTCGTCAAACGTATAACCTATCTTATATGCTGTCATAAAATCGGATTTACCCAAAGTGCTTCTACCTTCCTGATTGGTTAACACACCATTAGATATATCCATATCATTCGGATTAACCGATTCTCTATAAGGATAATAGGCATAAAAATCAATTGCCACCGTTATTCTATCTTCAGGATAATAAACCGGAGGGTCGCTGATCCAACTTTTACTATTGGAATCATAAATCAACCTCGCATTATGGATAAAATTTTTTGTGTCATTCAAATCATTATCGGACAACGCATCTCCTTTGTCTCGTTTTACAGCAAAAAGACCGATTTCATCACCATTTTCAAAATTACAATTTTCCACATCCAATCTAGTATCAGCATCACTTTCTGATGACGTACCTGATTCGAGTCCGAGTGCCTTAATTCGGAATTGGATAATTTTATCTCCTAAATCATCATTATTCAAATTTTCATCATTATCGCAAGAATTTAACACGAATAATGAAAATATTACTGGTAATGCAACTAATATTTGCTTCATCTCTTTCTGTTTTTTTATTACTTCATTAGTTTCGAAACTAACTTTACTTAATCATCTGTATTTAGTGACCAAATTACAGCTTGCGAACCACCGTCTATGACCTCCCATCCGATTATCTCCCCCTCTGTATTCAACATATTAAGCCTTAACACCATAGGGATATGTTTATTCGTATTAAAAGTCTCCATTGAAGGTGTCAAATCAATTTTAACATCAATAGTTTTTTCTTTTCCCCCATCATTGTATAATAATTTAAAAGAAAGAACTTGTCCTTCTTTAGAATCGGGAACAACTCCCAATAAATCAAGCGATGCAATAAATTCCCCTGTACTTTCTCGTCTGAATTCAGGCTTAACTTTTACCTCAGATTCGGATATTATCTTATCGGTCTCATAATCCAATTTCGAAACAACACCAGTCAAAAGAGTCGATTCATCAATAACACTTGCATAAGGGGTAGACAAATCTTTAATTTTTAAAATTAGTATCAATTTTCGTACCAATTGTTTCATTTCTCCACTTACCTTATTTACCATATCCTCTTCTACCCCTATAACATCCGACATGACAAACAACCAACCGATACTCCCGTTAATAAACCCATCTTTATCTACTTTCACTTCAGCAACAGTAGATATATCAGGCGCAATTATAACTTTTTCACTATTACTATACACTAATACCGGATATTCACCCGCCTTTAACAGAACAGGAAATACACTCTCCGTAGTAGGAATAGTACTAGTCTGCCCATCTACATAAAGCGTATATTTTTCCGGTATATTAAAGCCTTCTACTTCCGTATGCCAATTAGCCAAAATTTCTATCTTTCCATGATCGGGATGACTTGTTTTGTATGGATCTTTTTTACACGATGACATTATTATCGTTCCAAGTACAAATAATGTTAACAATTTAGTAATTTTCATTTCTTCGCTTTTTACTTAATAACACAAGACCCTTTCTTTTAACCTACTACCTACTTACTATGATAATTTAATATATCATGTAATAATTTCTTTATTCTACACCATACTATGATATTATATCACAAATTACCTAAGCAAAAATACATAAAATTTAAAACAAGCGTATTCTTTTCAATAAAAATTCTTAGTTTCTTATAAAAAAATTTATGAAAAATTTCACAACTTCCTTCTCCTTCTCATACTCATACAAATCTTTTCTTAATCAGGAATTATTAATATTTCACAATATATACCTAACTTAAATAACTAAATGCAAAGATAATATCTTTTGATAGAAATCAAATTTTTTATAACATTTTTTTTACAACTCAAAACTTAGAGATATAATTCTGCCCCATATAAAAATTATACAAAACTCAAAAAGCCATTATGACGATTTTCATCATCATAACGACTTTCTTAAAAGTGGGCCATCTAGGGCTTGAACCTAGGACCTCCAGATTATGAGTCTGTTGCTCTAACCAACTGAGCTAAAAGCCCAACTATCTTTCATTACCGAATATGGAGCAAATGTAGTATTTCTAAGCAAACTATGCAAGAAATATTTCAGGTTTTCTTACTAAAATTTATAATGACGCCTCGGATTTTTGGGAAACCAACCTTTCCTTACTCGCTTTTCTTGTTCAAAAATTTCCTTTATACTCCAAAATGACGAAAAAGCAAAAATGCCTAATAAAGAAGAAATTAAAATATCATCCGTACTGAACGAAGCAACTATCCCACTTATACCAAGCAACAGAAAGAACCACCAACACTTAGTACCCCAATAATATTCGGCTTTTACAACTAAAGGATGAAAAAGACCGATAATAAAAAAGGTGCATATCCCTATTATAAAACCTCCTACATGGTACTCATTCAAAAAATCCATTTTTATTGTTACTTTTCTAAGAAATCAATATCTCTCTTCTAATACTTTGTTCCAATGAAATCAGCGTTTCAGTGGCAATAACACCCGAAATCCTCTGCATCCTATTATTGAGAAGTTCCATCAAATGCTCATTGTCACAAGCATACACTTTGGTCAACATAGTATAGGGACCTGTAGTAAAATGACATTCTACCACTTCTGGTATTTTCTCCAACTCATTCACTACCTCTTTATACATAGAAGCCTTTTCTAACTTTATCCCTATATAAGTGCAAGTCCGGTAACCAAGTGATTTGGGATTTACCTGATAACCCGACCCGAGAATTATACCCATATCAGTAAGTTTTTGCACACGCTGATGAACAGCTGCACGTGAAACACCACATTCAATAGCCACCTCCTTAAAAGGAACACGAGCGTTTTGGGAGATAATCTTTAAAATTTGCCTGTCGAGCGGATCAATTTTCTCTACATTATATCGCATTAAATTTTAATTTATCAAAATCAATTATATAAACGTTCTTTCTTCTAACGAAGAAAAACCAGAGAGAAATTTTCTTCTAAATCAGTCCTATTTTCACAATCATCCCTTTTAGCTACCTGACTAAATAGTACTAGAATCCTACTTGTCAATAAACTAAAAGGGATCATTCTGCTATTTTTTCTCTATACCAAGCAATTCCACTTCAAAAATTAATGTAGAAAAAGGCTTTATATTATTGGTTTCTTTTGACCCGTAGGCTAACTCTTGAGGAACATAAAGCTCCCATTTAGAACCTACAGGCATTATAGTCAATGCTTCCGTCCATCCTTTGATAACTTGATCGACACGGAAAGTCGCCGGTTCTTTACGACTCAACGAACTGTCAAACTCCGTTCCATCAATTAAAGTTCCCTTGTAATGCACTTTTACACTATTGTCAGTTGTAGGAATAGCGCCATTTCCCTTAACAATGACTTTATATTGTAATCCGCTGGCAGTAGTTTGCACACCTTCTTTTGTCATGTTTTCTTCCAAAAAATTTTCCCCTGCAGCTTTATTGTCAGTATATTTTTCTTCCACTTTTCTGGCTTTAACAGCTTCCGAAGTCGTTTGTGAGTAAGCTTCAGCTTCAACAACAGGTATTAACTCACCTTTCCCAATCGTACCGTGAATAAGTCCAGCTACAAAGTTATTTTTATTGAATTTTTGAATAGAATCATTGTCAAACAAATCATTATTAATATTAACGACTATCCGTTCCACTTGTTGCCCTATTTGAATACCCGCATAATATGCCAGCTCTTTTTTAATTTGCTTACTATTTTCTCCTGCTTGAACACTTCTGTTAAGCCCTTTGATAAATTCATCTATATAAACCGTATCAACATTCATACCTTTTTCCAGATAATCCCTTAAACCCTGACTTTGCGCCAATCCCATAGAATAAGCCAACGAGTCCAATTCATCTGTTAACTTTGCTTTAGGATTTTGTGCCGTACACGAAACAAAACTTATTACAGCAATAATAGCCACCATTAAAAAACATGCTTTTTTCATTTTCATTTTTATTTTAAGAATTATAACAACAATTATTATTAGCCTACCCTACCCATTATTATTGAAATTCATTGATTTTTCACCCTGCAAATATCAAGAAAACCTATCATAACTTACAAATCAAATACAAAATTATATGTTTTTATTCCCAATGACTATTTTTTCGCCAAATATTTTTGCAACTTACTATTGTCATCATACGGTTTTTATTAAGACATCTACTTTTGAATTCTCATGATAACACAGGGGCTAAGCCACACAAAGCAATAATATAGATCGTTTCCATATATACAAGAAATTTGTATTTTTCATAAACGAAAGGTAGTGCTTAAAAGAATCCGTTGGCTTGTTTTTCCTGAAAATAGCATCATAGTAACGATAGAGAAAGGGTTTATTGTTTTTTCATTCCGATTTATTTTTATGTACAATGGTTACTGTCGCTTGATTCGTTGGCATCAGCAGAACTTCCGCTATTTGGATATGTGCAGGTACGGAAGCAACATAATAGACTGTTTCGGCAATATCGTCTCCCGTCAACGGGCGTATCCCTTTATAAAAGTTGTCGGTAGTTTGCTTATTGCCACGATAACGCACCACACTAAAGTTTGTTTCTGTCATGCCCGGTTTAATATTTGTTACCCGAAGCGGGGTATCAACCAAATCTATTCGTAGTCCGTCGGACAGAGCCTTGACTGCCGCTTTAGTAGCACAATACACGCTTCCTCCCGCGTAAGCAGCATCTCCGGCTATGGAACCAATATTGATAATGTGTCCGCTGTGGCGTTCTATCATACCCGGAACCACCATTCGCGTCATCGACAACAATCCTTTTATATTGGTATCTATCACGATGTCCCATTCGTCAAGGTTGCCTTCATGTTCTTTATCTACGCCAATTACAAGTCCTGCATTATTTATTAGAATATCAATATTTCTCCAGTCTTTCGGCAAAGAATCCAAAGCTTTTGCCATAGCACTTCTGTCTCGTACATCAATAGGAAGCAGATAGACGCGTACACCATAAGCCGTTTCCAACTCTTGTTTTAGTGTGTCGAGTTTGGATACGTTGCGGGCATTAAGAATTACGTTTGCTCCTTGCGATGCAAACTTCCGTGCACAACCTTCGCCAATTCCGCTGCTTGCACCCGTAATAAGAACTATTTTACCTGTCATCTTGCCTTTTGCTTTAATGATGTTTTAAACGACTCAATAATACAAAATATTAAGACAAAAATAGGAGTTTCTATCGTTGAATGTATTTATCATTATTTTTCAGTTTCTCCTTCCCAAAAACAACATTACATAATAAACCAACGTAGCCAATGAACCGAGAGCTGCCACCACATACGTATAAGCTGCTGAGCGAAGGGCGCTTTCAGCTTTGTCGTGATTGTAAGAATTTGTAATTCCTGCTCCGTTCAACCAAACTAATGCGCGTCTACTCGCATTAATTTCAACCGGCAAGGTGATAAAGCTGAATAAGGTAGTAAGGGCAAACAAAACAATACCGGCAAGCAACAATCCCGGAAAAATATTGAGTAACAATATCCCTCCCAACAACAATATACTCATCCATCGTGAAGCAAAACTAACAGCAGGCACTAATTTACTACGCATTGTCAAGGGCGCATAAGCCCGCGCATGTTGAACGGCATGCCCACATTCATGAGCAGCAACAGCCGCTGCCATTACGCTGTTACCTGCATAAACTCCATCACTCAAATTAACCGTTTTTGTAACCAGATTGTAATGGTCAGTCAGCCTACCACTCGTATGCGTCACTTGCACATCATAAATTCCGTTGTCCTTCAACATTTTATTTGCCACATCACAACCCGTCATTCCATTTGTTACCGGAATTTTTGAATACTTTTTGAACTTCTTTTGTAAATTAAGTTGTATCAACCAACTCACCACAGCAATACCGATAAATAATATCCAATGAAAAGGTATCATACTTACGTCCATAATTTTTCTTTTTAATATTGTTAGTCTATCTACATCATTATAAAGAGTATGCCGAAACAAGAACTACTATCCAATTTTACCCCTCTTCTTCCGTATATCGTTCTATGGTCTGTTCTCTGTCAGGTCCCAAAGATACAATTTCAATCGGCATGCCTAATCTTTCTTCCAAAAAAGAAAGATAACCGTTGAACTCTGCCGGAAATTCATTTTCGTTTTTTACTTTTTTCATACTTGTTTGCCAACCCGGGAGCTCTACATAAACGGGTTTTACATATTTATCAATTTCATAAGGAAAATAATCTGTTTCTTTACCGTTTACACGATAAGCCACACAAGCTTTAATAGTCTCAAATCCGTCCAACACATCACTTTTCGTCATGATCAATTTCGTTACCCCATTTATCATAATAGAATATTTCAACGCTACCAAATCAATCCATCCACAACGGCGTTTGCGACCCGTCACAGAACCAAACTCACAACCCAAAGTACAAATTTCATCTCCCGTTTCATCAAACAGCTCCGTAGGAAAAGGACCCGCCCCCACTCTTGTACAATAAGCCTTAAAGATGCCATATACTTCGCCGATACGGTTAGGAGCTACTCCCAAGCCTGTACAAGCCCCTGCGCAAATAGTGTTTGAAGAAGTTACAAAAGGATAGGAACCAAAATCAATATCAAGCATCGTCCCTTGAGCACCCTCGCAAAGTATATTCTTTCCGGAATGAATCAAATTATTTATTTCATGCTCGGAATCTATCAACTCAAACTGTTTCAAATAGTCAACTCCTTCAAACCATTCTTTTTCAAGTTCCGCAAGATTATAATCCGTATAATTCAAGCTATCCAATATACGTTTGTGATTGGCTTTTGTATGGGCGTATTTACTGTCAAAATTATGAAGGATGTCTCCCACACGTATTCCGTTGCGACCCACTTTATCCGTATAGGTCGGACCAATGCCTTTTCCTGTGGTACCGACTTTCGCGTCGCCCTTTACCGTTTCGTAAGCCACATCAAGCAGACGATGTGTAGGTAAAATAAGATGCGTTTTTTTAGAAATACGCAATTTGTGCTTCAAACTGTATCCCGATATTTCCAATGACTCCACTTCTGCTTTGAACAAAGCGGGGTCTAATACTACCCCGTTACCTATTATGTTTATCTTATCTCCTTGAAAAATTCCCGAAGGGATAGAACGAAGCACGTATTTTTGCCCATTGAACTCAAGCGTGTGACCGGCATTCGGTCCCCCTTGAAAACGAGCTATTACGTCGTACCGGGGAGTTAATACATCCACTACTTTTCCTTTCCCTTCGTCTCCCCATTGCAATCCTAATAATACATCCACTTTCATTTCTCGTTTTTGTTATTGTTTTCTATTTTCCGACTGTTGATTTTCTCACACTTACGACATATCCCATATATATATAAAGAATAATGCGACAATTGAAACCGAAGCAGCTTAGTGCTTTCGATAGCTGTTTGTAATTGTTTGTTTTGAAATTCTGAAACTCTCCCACACTGCGTACATATCTGATGATGGTGCGTCTCTCGGTTATAGGATCTTTCATATTGGGAAGAGCTACCAAACTGATGCTTAATAATTAGCCGCGCTTGGAGGAGTAACAGAATAGTATTATAAAGCGTAGCCCTACTTACTCGAAACTTTTCTTGTTCCAGCATCCGGGAATACAAAGTTTCTATGTCAAAATGTCCATCAATGGAATAAACGGTGTCAAGTATAACATATCTTTCGGGAGTCTTCCGATGCCCATGTACATTCAAATATTCCGTAAATATCTGCTTTACCGTTTCCTTCACATTTTGATTTTCCATTCCGGTTTCGGTATCATTATTATCTTCAACAAAGTTAATCCTTTTTTGTAAAAGGCATATACCATAAAAACAAATTTCCGAATCTCACACTCGCCCATTAAAAACTATAAATTCTCTACTTCCTCTTTTATTATATCATACAACATCCGTTCCCTCTCTTTTTCCGAATTCTCCCATCCTTCTACCAACCGACAAACAAAAAAAGCATTTGCCTCGCTACATGCCATAAACTTACAGATAGCCAGTATAGCAGCGTTACGCACATGATATTTCTCAGAATATACAGCACAAAAGGCTTGGTCAAGAAATTCATTTGAAGTGCGCCCCGTCATACCTCCTTTTTGTAACAGGATACGAGCGATAACAAGAAAACCGCAAGTCTGCACATACTCCCGCTCGTCAGCAATCCATTGAAAAGATTTGGCAGGAGCATAAGGAAGATATTGAAAAACATTCATACAAGTAAGTTCAGCTATCTCAATATTTCGAATATCTTCCACCCAAATATCGGCAAATTCGGGAGAAAAAGAATCTATTGGCTGCAAAAGCCCCGCCAAAATTTTCGACTCCCTGATATCCTCTTTCCACAAAGCTTGAGCCAATTTGTGATCCTTTTCATAACCGCCAGCGATAGCTTTAATACGAGAAAGTTCAACACCAAAATTAAGTTTATACTCCAATCCCTTTTCTCGCATGCTTTGAGACACAATTCCGTTTGTGAAGAAACGAAATTGTGCCTTAATATCTTTTAATTGTTCGTCAATTGTTATCAATTCCGGGAAGGCAAAGATGAATAATCACTACTATAACGCATCATCTGCTCTGCATAACCTTCGTTATAAGAGATTTCCACGTCAATAATCATCCCATTCGGGTCTGTTACCGGCTTATATACGGGATTAACAAACCCTTTGTAAGGAGCCAGATTCAAATTTCTATAACGCATCAATATTTCGGAATGAAGCTCAGGATCAATCTTTACTGCATAAGTTTCCACCAATTGACGAGCAGCCTCAAAATCTCCGGTTGATTTGATACGTTGAATCTCAGCCAACAGTTTACCGAAAAGCACACGCAATTTCCGATAATCGTTGATAACAAGATAAGTCTTTCCTTTCTTTTTTACCATTTCTGCCACCTTATCGGTTTCGCCTTGTTCATATACCCAACGAGCGATAAGTTGACGGTTACGCATGTGAGCCTCTTCGATACGGCTACCTTCTTCAATACGTACCAATTGCGTCATCAATCCATTCATCAAATAAGTGTAATATTCTGCCTTGTAAGCATCTTTATCAGGAATCAATCCCAATTCTATCAATTTATCATCAGCTACATAATACAATCCGAACAAATCGGCACGAGCTTCTTCAATAGTAGAACCGTAAGCTCTTAATGTATCGGGATCTATGCCGGGAAGAATTTTTCCGGAACCATGCCCCAAACATTCATGCAAATCTGTATGTAAATCACCGGTCAAATCACCATAGTTATCTATCCATTTTTTTTCTGAATCTCCATATACAAACTCCTCTCTAAAACCGTTTCCACGCGCCGCTTTATCATAAGCCTCAGTAATATTACCAATTGTAACCGACTTAGAACCGTATGAACTACGTATCCAATTGGAATTAGGAAGATTAATGCCGATAGCAGTCGCCGGATATAAATCTCCTGCCAATATAGCAGCAGTAATCACTTTTGCCGAAACTCCTTTTACTTGCTCTTTCTTGAACTGTTTGTCCACTGGAGAATGATCTTCAAACCATTGCGCATTACTACTAATGAGTACCGTACGTCGAGTAGCGTCCAAATCTTTGAAATTGACAAGCGATTCCCAACTCGCTTTCATACCCAATGGGTCGCCATAGCTTTCTATAAATCCGTTGATAAAATCAATATGCGAATCAACATCTTCAACCCACAAAACAGAATAATCATCAAATGTTTTCAAATCACCTGTCGCATAAAACTCTATCAATTTAGTAATAACAGCTTTCTGTATCTCACTCTCCGCCACGGTTTCAGCCTTTTTCAACCAATAAATTATTTTTTCAATCGCCTGAGTATAAAGACCACCTACTTTCCACACCTTCTCTTTAATTATTCCGTTCTTTTTCACCAAACGACTATTCAATCCGTAAGAAACAGATGTTTCATTGTCCGGATTTTTTTTGGCATTATAAAACATTTCGGCTTCTTCTTGAGTAACTCCTCCGGCATAATAATTAGCAGCAGAAGTTAATACCAAATCCTCTCCATCAGCTTGATTAACACGCTTAGACATTACGTTAGCGTCAAAAATAACAGGAAAGATTTGCTCATACAACTCTTCTGCCGTTTGTCCCTCATCTAAAGGTAGTTTAGAAGCATCAATGTCCAATATAGCTTGTTTCAGAAACTCGGAACTAAAAGTAGGAACAAACTTATCGCTACCATAATGATGATGAATACCACTGGAAAACCAAACGCGTTTTAAATAAAGCTCCATACCGGCAAAGTCCTTATCATTCCGATTTCCTCTAAAATCGGAATAAATCGCTTCGAGTGTCCGACGGATAATAAGATTATATTTCCCGTTTTGATCGAACAGAATGTCTCGCCCTTCCAAAGCAGCCTGTGTCAAATAATAAATCAACTCTTTCTGTTTAAGTGACAATTCTTCAAAGCCGGGTACGCGATAACGTAATATTTGCAGATCGGCAAACCGTTCGACGGCATAATCAAAATCTTCTGCTTCCGCAGCCTTCTCCTTTGCATTGTTGCAGGAAGATAAAATCAATGTAGCAATAGCCATAATAAATAAATATTTTCTCATATTAAGTAGTTTTTAAACACACATACACTTATAAACAATTAACCAACTCAAATATATTTACATCTACTCAAAAAAATTGTCTTAAAAAAAGAAAAAGGAAATATCTTGACATCTGCAAAGATAATTCCTTTTCGTATCACTTTTGAAAAACTATTGTTATTAGTACACTTTTCTCAAACGTTTTCTACGATAACCATTCGGCGTTTCACCCACATTTTTATAAAACGCAGCATAAAAAGATTGACGATTGGAGAAGCCAACCATAGTACTAATTTCCTCTACTTTTTTATCTGCATATCTTTTGTCTGTCAACAAAAACTTTGCATCATTCACCCTATATTCATTCAACAGACAAGAGTAATTCATCCCAAAACGGGAATTAACAACAGCAGAAAGATAACGGGTATTAGTTTGCAATTCTTTCGCCAAATCTCTCGCCGAATAATTCGGATTTTTGTACTTCTTTTGCATAACGATGATGCCCAATATCCTATCATACAATTCGTCAGCTAACTCAGGTCGAATCAATGACCTATAGGCTGCTGATTTAATTTTTCTCTCCTTCAAATTATAAGGACATTTTGAAGAAACAATTTCTTCCGTTTCTAAATCTTTCATTGAAAAAAACTAATTAGGTTTTTACTAATATGGTTAGGTTTTACTAAAAATTGTTTAACAACAAACTTTATATCATTACAAATATCGTATTTTCTTCTCACAAAAACAATCATTTTCACTGGTATTTTTATAAATTTGGGTAAAAGAAAACACTGATTTTATAAAAACAAACGGTAGTGTCATAATTTGACTGAAAGTGGTATCTTTGTAAAAAAACATAATACATTCAGAAGAAATTCATTGTCCCTATTGCAGTAGCAATGATTTGCAAAAAAAACGAAAAAAGTCGCACCGGCGAACAATGTTGGTACTGCAAGGAGTGTAAAAAATATTTTCAGCATTCCTGTCGCTATATTGTTTTCTGATAAATTCCGGTCATACCGGTATAAGAACAAACGGGCTTTCTGGAGGCGCTCTCAATAAAGTAAACAGTGCCATTACCGGACTTACCACTATGGGGTAACAACAATGCCATAACGCGTTCTTTTTATTACAGCAGGAATACCAACAAACAAACAACGAGTGCCAACAATGCCACACCTACAATCAAGGCAGCGACAATAATCATGTTTGCACGAATATCTCCCGATGCTTCGGGTTGACGGGCAATACCTTCCATAGCCGAACTTCCGATCCTACCAATACCTATTCCCGCTCCGCAAACGGCTAA
>SNRY01000192.1_pt1 | contig 22638 bp, 17 predicted proteins | sample 4693421 | NCBI WGS metagenome assembly SNRY01 (sample SAMN11003215, study PRJNA524138) | termite gut metagenome | isolation source: Bacteroidetes bacterial symbionts from single cell of protist host amplifed... | host: Streblomastix strix ... | reverse complement strand
CCGAATACCGTAACAGGCACAGCCAAGAAAAGATTTGGTCTGAAATACCCGAAGGTATCCGGCAAGTGGGCATTTTAGAGATGGAGATATATTTGCTTGGCACAAGATTATTCATGATTGTAGAAACCCCGATTGATTTCGATTGGGATTCTGCTATGAGTCGATTAAACATACTTCCTCGCCAAGCTGAATGGGAAGACTATATGTCCGTGTTCCAACTCTGCAAACCCAACGCAAGTTCGGCAGAGAAATGGGAATTAATGGAAAGAATTTTTCGGTTGTATTGAGAAATAAATTAATATATGAAAAATACCAAACAATCTATTTTAAAGAAAGACGGCATTAGTTTTTTGCTTCCTTTCATAATAATTACAAGTTGTTTCGCCTTGTGGGGATTTGCCAACGATATTACCAATCCGATGGTAAAAGCCTTCTCAAAGATATTCCGAATGAGCGTAACGGACGGTACACTGGTACAAGTAGCTTTCTACGGGGGATACTTTGCCATGGCTTTTCCCGCTGCTATATTTATTCGCCGGTTTTCTTACAAAGCGGGAATATTGATGGGACTGGGGCTTTATGCCGTAGGTGCATTAATGTTTATCCCGGCTAAGATGACGGGCGATTATTACCCATTCCTGATAGCCTACTTCATTTTAACTTGCGGGCTTTCATTTTTGGAAACGAGTGCCAATCCGTATATTCTTTCCATGGGACCGGAGGAGTCGGCAACCCGAAGACTTAATTTGGCGCAATCGTTTAATCCGATGGGGTCACTGCTCGGCATGTTTGTAGCCATGAATTTTATTCAAGCATACCTCAATCCGATGGATACCGCAGAGCGCGCTTTGCTCAATGATGCGGAGTTCGCTGCTGTGAGAGATTCGGATTTGTCGGTATTGATTGCTCCTTACGTTATTATAGGACTGGTTATTGTGGCTATGTTTCTTTTGATATTTTGTGTTCGAATGCCGAAGAATGGAGACCAATCACATACAATCAACTTTATACCTACGATAAAACGTATTTTTTGCATCAAGCGCTACCGCGAAGGTGTGATAGCGCAATTCTTCTACGTAGGAGTACAAATTATGTGCTGGACGTTTATTATCCAATACGGTACTCGCATGTTTGTTGCCGGTGGAATGGAAGAAAAGGCAGCGGAAATGTTGTCGCAAAAGTACAATATTGCAGCAATGATCCTTTTTTGCTTCAGCCGTTTTGTATGTACTTTTTTGCTTCGTTATCTAAACCCGGGAAAGTTGCTGATGATATTAGCTGTTGCAGCCATAGGATTTACAGCAGGAACCATCTGCTTTCAAGACATTTACGGGTTATATTGCTTGGTTGGAATATCAGCATGTATGTCGTTAATGTTTCCCACTATCTATGGTATTGCTTTAAACGGCTTGGGCGACGATGCCAAATTTGGAGCGGCAGGACTGATAATGGCTATACTTGGAGGTTCTATACTTCCTCCGGTCCAAGCTATTATTATTGATCAAGGAACATTATTGGGAATGCCGGCTGTAAATCTTTCGTTCATTCTCCCGATGATATGTTTCGTTATCGTTTCCGTTTATGGATATAGAACATTCAAGGAGGCACAAGCAAGGGGAAACAAAGTAAACTAAAAACAATTATCATACTGTTACGAGGCTGTCCTTACTTTTTAGGACAGCCTCATAGAAACCCAATGGGTAAATAACATCCTGTGGTGTGCAGGAAAGGTGTTTTGGAATTTATGGTAAAATTTTTCTAGTCTTCCTTATAGAAGTTTACACTCTTGTAAATTATTCCATTGTAAATCGTATTAATACGAACTTTTACCCCTTTCTTCTCAGCAATCAGAGTATCGTCCAATTTGAATGACACATAATTTTCTCCTAATTGCATGGGGGCATCGTCGTAGGCATTATGGCGGAATTCCAAATTCAGGTATTCGCCTTCTTCGTTTTCTTCCGTCGTTAGATTCCGAACTAAATTCAGCATGTGGAGCTTATTCGGATTGTTAGTACCTAAAAATTGGAATTGAATTGTCAGGTATTCTTTAGTCAAACGCATGCTTACTGCGTTTATTTTGTCGTCGCCGATGCTATCGGCTGTTTCTTCTGTCAGAGGGATTACATTTTTAGTCAAAACATCTTTGATGTCCAATACCCGGATGTTATGATCATAACCTTCTACTTTTTTATCCACAAGATCGAAATATACAAATGCCCGTTGACCGTCTTTGGCTTTATAATTTGATACACGGGATTTGTCAGCCGGATACATCGTATCTCCATCATCTAACCCAAAATAATAATCGTCATCATCAATTATCTTGATGGTAGCTATTGCTAAAGAAGTGCCGGAAGGACAAACAACTTTATTGTCGTCATCAAGATAACCCAAACAAGATTGCATGGAAAAGGCAAATAACATTGCCGAAATTGCCGGTAAGAATTTAAAAGACTTCATAATATATTTATTTTTGTGATGAAATTATTATATAAATACTTGCTTCGAAAAATTATTGCACCGTTATGTGTTAAATAAATTAAAGGCAAATAAAAACAGGAGTCTTCATGCAGTACTTTATTTTTATCCGCATTTATAGTACACATACCCGTAGTGCATTTAGAGGAAAAGCCAAGGAGGAAAATATTCGGAATTAATAAGTTACTTCTATTCAGTTATTTACCAAATTCTTTAAATACTTATTCTCTTGATTTTCTGAAAGATAGAGAGGTGTTGTACGACATCATGGGTAGTTTTAAACAGCTAACAAGCTGATAACTATGGGGTATTTGCGTCTATAAAACGTTATTAGGTCGTAGATAAGTCGTAGTTAGGTCGTAGATAGGTCGCAGATAGGACGTAGCTATGGAGAAAAAAAGGTGATTAAGAGGAAAGTGGAAAGTGGAAAGTTTTTTGAGTTTGTCTAAATGCACTACGGGTTATATACATATCAATAAACACGTGTTTTTGTTAGGATGGATGAATTTGAATTGTCGGAACGATGCAAACAGGGAGACAACCGTGCCCGAAAGGAACTTTACGAGCGATATGGCGGGCGAATGCTAAGCATTTGTATGCGCTATGTCAGTGACAGAGATACAGCTCAAGACTTGTTGCACGACGGTTTTTTGCAAATATTCAATGCGCTCGGTAAATTCACGTGGCGCGGCGAAGGATCGCTCAGGGCATGGATGGAACGGGTTACGGCTAATGTAGCATTACAGTATCTGCGCAAAAACGATGTGATTAAACAGTCTGTTCCCATTGACGAAGCTCCGGAAAAATATGAAGAACCTCAACCCTCCGACATTGATACCATCCCTTCAAAGATATTGTTGCAATTTATTGCCGAATTACCTGAAGGGTATCGAACGGTATTCAATCTTTATTCCCTTGAGAACAAATCACACAAAGAAATTGCACAGTTATTGAATATCAACGAGAAATCATCAGCTTCACAACTTTTCCGGGCAAAGAATACATTGGCAAAAAGAGTAAAAGATTGGATGGCGCATCACAACTAAACAACAGAGTATGATAAATAAGGACGAAGAATTGTGGATAAAGAAATTAAGGGAGAAATTAGAGGACCACTCCGAGCCTCTTCCTCTTAACGGATGGGAACGGCTGGAGAAAAATGTCCCTGCACCCGTCACGAGGCGACTGTTCCTTTATCGCCGGATAGCAGCGGTTGCCGCAATATTGATATGTGCAGTATCTTTGATAAGTATATACCTGTTGCATACTCCTGCGGTAGAGGATATGATACACACTCCGATGCAAGCGTATGTTTCAGAATCCCTGCCCGCCGTAATATCCGTAAATGGAGAGCCGCAACGAGTAATCACCCGGATATTACCTTTGCCGGTAATTGTCCGCCAACAAGAATATCCAATAGAGCAAGCAGCAGTTCAAGAAGATAGAGTGGAAGAGGTATCTGTTTCGGACAACAATCCTATTCCAAAAGAAAATAAGAAGAAAGAAGTACTTCCTTTGGGAAACAATACTATCTTGATTGCTGCTTCTGCTCCGAAGCAAAAGAAATGGTCTGTAGGAGTTTCCGTATTAAATTCTTCCATAGGAATGGAAAGTACAAAAACAGAAACAACTCCAGTCTTTGCCCGGATAGATATGCTGGATACACAGAACGATCCAATGATAAATATACCTTCGGAACAAGAAGTTCAATTTAAAGATGGGATTCCGTATATCAGTCAAGAGCAAGAAGTCGTCAACATTACTCACCGGCAGCCGGTAAGTTTCGGCTTATCTGTCCGTAAGGAACTGGCAAGAGGTTTTTCCATTGAGGGCGGGGTGGTTTACACGCAGCTTGTTTCGGACATAAAAAAGTTGGAAAACATGGTAATCCTTACACAAAGATTGCATTATGTGGGCATACCCCTGCAAATCAACCGGAATATGCTGAATATCGAGCAATTTGCGTTTTACCTTTCGGCAGGCGGTATGATAGAAAAATGTGTATCGGGAAAGTCAGGCAACGAAGTGCAAAATGTAAAACCCTTGCAATTCTCGTTATTGGGAAACGTAGGGATGCAATATAATGTGAGTAAGCATGTCAGTGCCTATTTGGAACCAGGCGTGGCATACTTCTTTGACGACGGCTCGGAGGTGCAAACGATACGCAAGGAAAGACCATTGAACTTGAATATTCGGGTAGGTATGAGGCTTAGTTATTGATTGCTTAAAAATATTAATGCACTACGGGTTAAAGGAATAAATTGTATGAAAAAATCACTTTTATATTCCTGTCTGATTGTAACAGAATTGATTGTAAATGTATTATCTTTGTATGTGGGAAAAATGCAGGTTATGTTGCTTCTAAAGTGGCGATATTCCCGGGCATATCTATCCTTAGCAACTAAATAAATAGAATGAGATGAAAAAAAACACGTGGTTGATCCTGTCCTTTTTGTTTAATGTGTGGATTTTGTCGGCTCAGGAAACTAATCCTGTTTCATACAGTAAATTGGTATATCCCGACGCCAATGGCAAACTGGTTTATAAACCTTATACGGCGAAGGGAGATATCTTGCCTGATTTTTCCTGGTGTGGCTATAAAGGCGGTGGCGTTGCCATTCCGGAAGTTTCCGTTGTAGCGGTTGTGGATGCCGTCGATGAATCAACGGACGATTCTCCCCGCATCCAGGCTGTCATAGACTCTGTTGCCCGTTTAACCCCGGATGCCAACGGATTCAGAGGTACAATCCGATTTAAAAAAGGACTTTACCGCATTGCATCTCCCCTGCGGATTACTTCCGGCGGGATCGTTTTGAGAGGCGATGGCGACGATAAGGACAACGGTACCATTCTTTTGGCAACCACTCCAAATCAATACAATGTAATTGAATTGGGTATAAAATCAAAGATAAAACCGGATGAACGTTCCAAAAGAGAAATAACGGATGTATATGTACCTTCCGGAAGCCGGGTAATTCATATAAAAGGGGCTTCTTCCATTTACAAAAAAGGCGATGCCATTGTCGTACAACGTCCGAGTGTGGCTGAATGGATACATGCCATCGGGATGGATTCCATAGCGCCGCGACCGTTGAAAGGTGAAACAACTTACGATTCATTTCTGCGTTACCGGAAAACCGGTGAAAAGACCAATTTAAACGGTACGGTTCAATGGAAACCCGGTTCGAAAGACCTTTATTTTGAACGTACCATTGTTGACATCAAAGGCGATGAAATAATTTTGGATATTCCTTTGACCAATGCCCTGCAAAAAGAATACGGCGGTGCGATTGTCTACCGGTATGAAATTCCCGGACGAATAGCACAATGCGGGGTTGAGGATGTGTATGGGATGTCCGTTTATGATCCGGCGATACAGAAAAAAGATAATTATATCGGAATGTATGCCTGCGATGAAAACCATGCCAATAATTTTGTGTATTTCAATGCGGTTGAAAACGCCTGGGTAAGAAATGTGACGGTAGAACAGTTTGACTGTTGCGTGTGGACAACTCACTTTTCCCGGTTTATAACCGGCGAAGACCTGGCTGCCATTTCTCCGGTTTCCGAGATTACGGGCGGACGCCGTTATGCTTATTCGGTAGGCGGACAGCAATGTTTGTTCCAACGTTGCTATTCCAGCCATCACCGGCATGAGTTTGTTTTGGCGGCATCGGTTGCCGGTCCCAATGCTTTTGTCGATGGATACGGAGAGATGACTTTTGCTTCCAGCGAACCGCATCAACGTTGGGCTGCCGGCTGTTTGTACGATAATATCACCATCAAAGGACCGGGAGGCTCTTTATTGTCCGTCAATCGGGGATGGTTTGGTTCCGGACATGGTTGGGCAGGCGCCCAAATAATCTTTTGGAATTGCAGCGCACCGGTAATCATGGTTATGCAGCCGCCTACGGCACAAAATTTTGCCATAGGAACGCATGGAGAAATCAAGGACGAATGGGTTGAAAACAGCCGGAATAGCACGATCTATTCCATCAATAATGTGTCGCGCAGTCATTTTGAATATCAAAATTATCAATCGGTGGGTGACGGATGGATTGAATCCCCCGGCAATGCGGTAAATCCGCAGAGTCTCTATTATAAACAGTTGGAAGACCGTCTGGGAACGGATGCTGTCAAACAAGTAAGCTCCCGGCATTTCGAAGCGCAAACCCGTGACCAGAAAATGAAATGGTGGCGGGAAGCCCGCTTGGGTCTGTTTATCCATTGGGGACCTTATGCCTTGTTGGGTGGAGAATACAATGGTCATCAGCAACTTAAAAGTGGTGCGGAATGGATTATGAATCGTTGTAAAATTCCCGTAGCGGAATATCAGACAATTGCCAAACAATTCAATCCGGTTAAATATGATCCGGATGCCTGGGTGAAATTGGCGAAAGAAGCCGGCATGAAATACATTATCATCACGGCTAAGCATCACGATGGCTTTGCCATGTTTAAAAGTAAAGCATCTCCTTTCAATATCGTAGATTTCACGCCCTACCAAAAAGATGTTCTGGACGAACTGGCGAAAGCATGCCGGAGACATCATATCAAATTGGGATTTTATTATTCGCAAGCGCAGGATTGGAATAATCCGGGTGGATCAGTTGCCCGGAAGGTGATGTCGGAAGGCTGGCTGAATCCGGATTCAGCCAGAATAGATGCCTATACCGCCGAACATAACGGACGTTGGGATCCCACACAGGAAACCCGTACCATGGAACAGTACATTGATGAAGTTTCTCTACCGCAAGTCCGGGAATTACTCACGAATTACGGGGATATTGCCGTGATATGGTGGGATACGCCTACACAAATGACCGATGCGTTTGCAGCAAAATTGCAGGCGGAATTGGATAAGTATCCGCAGATCATTACAAACGATCGCTTGAAAAGACCAAATTTTCCGGGTGATTACAAAACACCGGAGCAAAAGATTCCCAATCCCGATGAAATTAAGGGTTTTGATTGGGAAACTTGTATGACCATGGATGATTCGTGGGGATACAGAAAACAGAATCAATACAAAGAACAACAACCTTGGAAATCGGAAGAAACTTTGATTCAAAACATAGCCAAAATCGCTTCCATGGGCGGAAACTATCTGTTGAATGTGGGTCCCGATCCCGAAGGAGAAATTCCACCGCAAAGCATTGAACGGCTTCGGGGTATCGGCAAATGGATGAAGGCAAACGGAGAAGCCATATATGGAACTTCGGCAAGTCCTTTTGAAAAACCGGATTGGGGATACTATACCTTGAAAAACAGTGGAAATCAGGTTTTACTTTACTTATTCATTTATAATTATCCCGCCGATGGAAAACTGCCGGTCAAGGATATAAAAATTCCTGTAAAATCAGCTTCTCTATTGGGTGAAAAAATCACATTGACCACGGAAACAACCCCGGACGGACTGATTGTAAATTTGCCGGAAAAATCACCGGAAACAATCTTGCCTGTTGTTAAATTGGAGCTGACAAAAAAGTTATTGTCAAAAAGCGCAATCGGAAACGGTAAAGATATAACATTCAAAATATTGGACGAGTGATAAGTAATTGAAAAGTATTATTTTTAGAGCCTATTTAAATTTAATTAAAATATGTTTTATAAAACTCCAAAGGGAGTTGTATATATATAGCAATGTCCCATATACCCTTTATTCGACTCCTCTAGAGTCGAATATTACTTTCATTTGCTATTCTATAAGTATTTGAATCCTTCGGATTCTTTTTTAATAAATTTAAACAGGCTCTTAATTTTATTTAAAAAGAATCCTTCGATAGAAACAGCAAATAAAAGTGGTATATTCGGGCTTTTCCATACATATAATAACTCCTTTGGAATTCTTATAAAACATATTTTAATCAAATTTAAACAGGCTCTTACATTTCTGATTACCTTTGCTAAATGATTGACTTTGGATAGTTACAAGATTATGAATACGAAAAAAATAATAATAGGTACGTTTCTCTATTTAATTTTAAGTGTTAGCTGCGGTGAGGATCGGCAGAAGGAATATGATGAATTTACAGAAGTTCCCCATTGGATAGAAAGTGTGATGCGTAAGAATTATTATTGGTATGAGAGTATTCCCACAAAAAACTTAAACTTTTTTGCAGAGCCCGATGTTTTCTTCAATTCTTTGTTGTCAAATGAAGACGGAAAAAAGAGAAATGGAAAACAGTATTATTATTCTACGTTAAAGAATCTGTCGAAAACAACCGATACTCGTGGCTTACAGCAGATTGACTATAGTTACGGTTTTGATTTTGTGCTTTATAAATTGGGAAATACCGGTATTACAGCAACATACGCTGCACTTGTACTGTATGTTGTATCCGACTCTCCGGCAGAAAGGGCGGGACTGGAACGGGGAACCTGGATTTTAGACGTAAATGGCAAAACCATTACGGAAGCAAATTATAATTTGCTTTATGGTGGCGAAGCAGCAGAACTCAGCATAGGAATTTGGTTTGAAAACGGGATTAGAAGCTTGGGGGTATGTTCCATTGATGCAGCTTGTGAAATTGAAGATAACCCCGTTTATTACCATAACATCTACGAAGCACCGGAAAACAGTAAACGAATAGGGTATTTGGTGTATAATCATTTCACAGCCGGAAAGACAGAAAATGATAAAACATATAACAGCGATTTACTTAAATTGTCCAATATATTTAAGGGCGAAGGAGTAAATGAATTTATCCTGGATTTGCGGTACAACAATGGAGGACTCTTAACTTCCGCCCAATTACTATGCGCCATCTTAGCCCCTCAATCGGCTTTGGGAAAATCAGCCGGATATCTGGAATTTAACGACAAATATAATCCACAGATAGAAGAAATAACATTGAACCCCAACAATCTGCAAGAAGGGGCTAACCTCAATCTGAAAACCCTGTATGTAATAATAGGTGAAGCTACGGCATCTGCTTCCGAAATGCTTATCAATACCCTGTCTCCTTATATGAATGTGATATTGATAGGAACACAAACCGAAGGGAAAAACGTAGGCTCAATAACCTTTAAAGATGATAAATATTCTTGGGAGTTACAACCGATTGTATGTAAAATATACAATTCGGAAAAGAAATCGGATTATGCAAACGGTTTTACACCAGACTATATGATAGAGGAAAACAAAGGAACAAATTTAGACCGTTTCTTGAATTTAGGTAACCCTAACGAATTACTCCTAAACGCAGCTCTGAATATAATTAATGAAACTTATCAGAAGGAAGGACAGGAAACCGTTTCCCGTTTATCTCCATTGGAAATGATTCCCATTCACTGTTCATTGGAAAGAAGAGCAACAAACGGGGTTATTGTCCGATGACACATTGAAAGTAAAACATATTGCTTCTCAAACGTATTTCAGGAATTACCGTATGGGGGGCGAATAAGCCGAATACAGAAGCTCCCGACCCGCTCATCGCCGCATATACAGCTCCCTGTCTGTATAATTCCGTTTTTATTTCTCCTATAATGGGATATTGAGGAAATACACTTTCTTCAAAATCGTTTTTCATCTGTTCTTTCCATTCGCTTACGGGATGATGAGCAACAATCTCTTTCAATGAACATTCAGGCTTTCGAGGTTTGATTTGAGAAAAAGCATTGCGAGTAGAAACAAACACATCCTCCGGTTTAATGATAATCAGAGCGTAACCTTCGAGCGAAAGCGGGACAGGAGAAAATACATTACCTATTCCTTCCGCAAAGGTGGGGACGTTTTTTATAAAGAAAGCGCAATCTGCTCCAAGAATAGCAGCATACTCTTCCAATGCGGAAGAATCCAAAGACAAATCAAACCTCTCGTTCAATAGTTTGAGCATGAAAGCGGCATCTGTAGAACCGCCGCCAAGTCCTGCCCCCAAAGGTATATGCTTGTACAAGTAGATATTGACGGGAGGGAGGTGAAACTCTTTGTCGAGCAGTAAATAAGCCTTTACTGCCAAATTTTGCTCCGCTTTACCCTCAACAGTAATGCCTGACTGGTGTAAAGTGAACTTATAGTCCGAACGGTCTGGTACGGTTATTTCGAGAGCATCCTCTACGGGCACCGGATAAAAGATTGTTTCTAAATTATGGTATCCGTCGGGACGTTTTTCTGTGATATTTAAGCCTAAATTTATCTTAGCATTGGGAAAGGTTATCATATACTCAAGATTTATGCATGGCAAAGTTAAAATATTATTCTCTTGAGATGTTTCGGTAAGTTCAATTATATAAACCACAAGTTATTTTTAATGATTTGGTGTTTGAAATTGCCTGTGGACTACATAATTTCAAGTTATCATGCATATAAATTTTTAATCGATATAATATTTAGTTTCTATATAAATTATGAATATAAAATATATTTTATACCTTTGCTAGAATTTAAACATTTATTAAATGTATTTAGCGATCAATCATCCTGTATGAAATTAATGAAAAACTTTAATACTAACTTAATCTACTATTATGACTAATCTCCGAGCTATCACCATTCTTATAAAGAGTCTTTATGGCAAGTTATTAACAAATTAAAACAATCCTTTATTTATGAGTTATTTTAAAATGAAAGTACACTGGCTTTTCTTGTTATGTGTATTCGTGCTGCCTACGATTTCGTACGCCCAGAAGGCAATTACCGGTAGTGTTACCGATAGGCATGGGTCGCCGCTTACCGGTGCCAGCATTATTGTGCAAGGGACTAATAAAGTCACTATAGCAGATATCGACGGGAACTTCAGCCTAAACGGTATGGAAACCGGACAGGTATTGGTTGTTTCCTTTCTCGGGTATAGCACCAAGGAAGCGCTTATCGGACAAGGAACAACCTATACTATTGTACTCGAAGAAAATAATATGGTACTTGAAAATGTGGTAATTACCGCACTTGGTATCAAAAAAGAGCGTAAGGCGCTAACATATAATGTACAAGAAATTCCGGCACAGGAACTTACCAAAGCGAAAAGCGCCAGTTTTGTGAATAGTCTTGTTGGCAAAGTGGCCGGCGCGACTATTAATAGCAGTTCCTCGGGGGTCGGAGGCTCTACACGGGTTATTATGAGAGGGGTGAAATCTCTCTTCGGAAGTAACAATGCCCTGTATGTTATTGACGGTATGCCTCTACCTGAACTTAAAACCAGCCAGCCAGAAGGTTTTTACGAAACCCCTGACGGCGGCGACGGCGATGGTATCTCGAATATCAACCCTGACGACATAGCGAACATTACAGTGCTTACCGGTGCGGCTGCCGCTGCTCTTTATGGAAATATGGGCTCCAATGGAGTAGTATTGATTACTACCAAAAAAGGAGAGGCAGGAAAAACAAGAATAGCTTATTCCAATAACACAAATTTTGACTCGCCCTTTGTCATGCCTAAATTCCAGAATACCTATGGTGCTGAAGCAGGAAGCTATAATAGCTGGGGCGATAAAATGGAGACACCCTCGTCATACAAACCCGCAGATTTTTTTCAGACAGGCTTCAATACCGTTAATTCGCTTACCGTATCGGGAGGAACAGAAAGAAATCAAACATTTATGTCAGTATCGGCATTGAATGCGCGAGGAATTGTACCGAATAATAATTACAACCGCTATAATTTCACGGTTCGCAATTCCACCGTGCTTGTCAAAAAAGGATATAAAGACATTTTAAATCTTGATTTGAATTTTTCATATATCAAACAGAACGACCAGAATATGATAAGTCAAGGGCGCTACTATAATCCATTGGTGCCGGTTTATCTTTTCCCGCCGTCGGACGACATCACCAAATATCAGATGTATGAAACCTACAATGTGGAAAGAGGCTTCAGGACGCAAAACTGGCATTATGGTGATTTAGGACTCAATGCGCAGAATCCATACTGGATTGTGAACCGGAATATGTTCAACAATGCAAGAGACCGCTTTATGCTTGGTGCCGCACTGAAATACACGATAACCGATTGGTTGAATGTAACCGGACGCACTCATTACGACAGAATGGCTATGAACTATACGCGCAAAATCTATGCCTCCTCTTCGACCTTGTTTGCTTCAAATTTTGGTAATTACCTGGATACTAAGACCGATACGAAATATTTCTACGGCGATGTTATTGCCAATATGAATTTCAGATGGAACGATTTTTCATTAACTGCTAATCTTGGCACTAGTATCTTGGATAACAATTATAATTCTTCCGGTTTTGAAGGGCATCTGATGAATGTAGCGAACTGGTTTCATGCCCTCAATGTGGACATGAATAATCATGGGTTTATGAACCAGGAGATTTATCGCGACCAAACACAATCTGTCTTTGCTACGGCTCAGGCAGGCTATAAAAGCGTGTATCTTGATGTAACGGCGCGTAATGACTGGGCTTCGACTTTTGCAGGTACCAACACACGCTCGTTCTTCTATCCTTCGGTAGGACTTTCGGCAGTTATTTCAGACCTGGTGGATATTAACCGCGATATACTTTCTTTCTTTAAAGTACGCGGCTCTTATAGCGAAGTAGGGTCGCCTCCGTTGCGGTATATTACTTTCCGGCAAAATGTCAAAGAAAAAGAAGGCGGAAGCCCGTTGCCGGAAACGTATGGAGTAAAACCGGCAACGAATTTAAAACCTGAACGTACGAAAGCCTTTGAGTTAGGTGCAAATTTCATTTTGTTCAAAGATAAAGTGACCTTGGATGTGACCTATTATAACACCAACACCTATAATCAGCTGTTCCTTCGGGAATTATCTCCCACTTTTTCGGGCTACAAAGCGGAATATGTCAATGCCGGCAAAGTAAATAATTACGGGCTTGAACTCTCGGCTTCGCTGAAACAGAAACTGGGTCCGGTAGATTGGCGGTTAGGCTTAACATATTCACTTAACGTAAACGAAATTAAAGAACTCCTGCCGGACGAAGACCAACTTGACATCATGACGGTAGGAACGTATAAATCCAGATTAGTTAAGGGTGGTTCCGTGGGTGATATCTATAGTAATGGACTCAGAACCGACCACGAAGGAAATATTTTTGTGGACGCCACACAGGGAACTATTGCGCCGGATTATGAAACATGGTATAAGCTTGGCAATACGGAGCCTAAATATAACTTAGGTATAAGCAATGGTTTTCAGTACAAAGGATTTAATCTCGATTTTCTTATTACTGCCCGGGTAGGAGGTGTTGGAACATCTGCCACGCAGGCTTTGATGGACCAGTTTGGCGTGTCGCAGGCCACAGCGGATGCCCGCGATGCCGGCGGTGTACCGGTGAATTATGGAGAAATAACTCCTTTCAATTGGTATTCTATTGTAGCTGGCGGTCAAACAGGTCTTTTGACCTATTATACCTATAGCTTAACCAACGTTCGCTTGAAACAAATGAGCATTAGTTACACATTACCATCCAAATTATTCAAAGATAAATTGGATATTACGCTCTCTTTAACAGGGCAAAACCTGCTGATGTTCTACTGTAAGGCTCCTTTCGACCCGGAATTGACCAGCTCGACGGGTACTTATTTTCAGGGATTCGAATACTTTACGCAACCTAGTGCGCGGAGTTTCGGTTTTGGTGTAAACGTTAAATTTTGAATCGATAGATTATGAACTATAATAAGTATAAAAAAATAGTATTTATAGTGGGATGTGTGAGCATGATATGTTTAGGAAATTCATGTACCGGTGAATTTGATGAAATTAACACGAATCCCAATTCGGTACCCTATGAAATGATGATTAAGGATAATCTTATTACGGGTTCCGCCATCGCCCAGATGGAAAACTATTGCGTGACTACTGATGCAAACCAATACCAACGTATGTTTAATCTGGCCGGCGACATTTTTTCAGGCTATTTTTCAGCTACGAACAACTGGTTTAGTAATCGAAATGCCATTCAGTATGTGCTTATACCGGAGTGGTATAATGTAGCCTTTGAGGTAGGATATGAGAAAATAATGGCGGCATGGCGCGTTTTGGATTTGATTAAAGAAGATGACCCTTATGCGTTTGCATTAGCACAAATATTAAAGGTTTACGGGATGCATAAAATTACGGATATGTACGGTCCTATTCCCTATTCCCAATTCGGAAAAAACGAACTGGTGCCGTACGATTCGCAGGAAGCTGTTTACAACCTGTTTTTTCAGGAATTAACAGATGCGGTGGATCGCTTGTCTGAATTTGCACAATTGTATCCGGGGTCGTATCCGTTAAAGAACTACGATGCTATCTATCAAGGCGATTATGCTAAGTGGATTAAATTCGCAAACACGCTTAAACTGCGTTTAGCCATGCGTGTGGTGTACGCCAATCCGGGACAGGCGCAGCAACAAGCGGAAGAAGCCGCCAATCATCCGATGGGAATGCTTTCCAATAATGCCGATAATGCCTTTTATCCGGTGCCGCAACGCAACCCGATTAACGAAATATGGGACTCCTATTCGGACACCCGGATGGGAGGCACCATGCAATGTTATCTCAATGGATACAGCGACCCGCGAAGAGAAGTATATTTTTCCCTTCCTTCGGGCATCACTACATGGTCCGGGGTACGGGGCGGAACCACATATACTGCTACCAGTTTGACTAATTACAGAAGTCGTGCAGCGTTGCCGAAAATAGGATCTAATGATCCTTTGCAATGGATGGTGGCAGCAGAAGCCTGTTTTTTGAAAGCCGAAGGCGTCTTGCGTGGTTGGAACATGGGAGGAGGCACGGAGCAATCCTGGTATGAGAAAGGAGTCAAAACCTCTTTCGAACAGTCTGGAATTGCGACAAGCAGCTACGATACCTATATTGCCAATGGCACCGCTATACCTACTAATTTCTCTTCTACCATTGTTGCGGCTGATTTATACAATTATAGTCCTATCAATAGCTTAACTATTAAATGGGAAGATGCAGCCACTACGGAAGTAAAATTAGAACGGATAATTACACAAAAATACTTGGCGTTGTTTCCCGATGGACAGGAAGCATGGAGTGAATTTCGCCGGACGGGTTACCCCAGAGTGATTCCCAACCGATCTAATTATTCTCCTGCGGGAACCATAAATACGGAAAAACAAATACGCCGGTTGGTATTCCCTACAACCGAATATGCCAAAAACGCCGCAGAAGTTCAGAAAGCCGTTGAACTTATCGGCGGAGTAGATCATGGCGGCATAAACTTATGGTGGGATAAAAAATAATTTAAATCGTAACAAAACATGAAAAAAATAATAATCGCATTTACATGTATTATTGTATCGGCGTGGTTCTTTGCAGCGTGCGATACGGAGCCGGAAGTGCTCACTATTCAGAAAAGCCTGCAATGGCCTGATAAAGGAGAAGAATATTATGCTAATCTGAGGGCATGGAAAGCAACACGTCCCGAATTTGGGTTCGGATGGTTTTCCGGTAGCACGGGTAAGGCTGCTTTACAGGGCCGTATGCGGAATATTCCCGATAGCATTGGAATTATATCAATATGGGGTGGCTTCCATCCGGAAACAGACCCTGTGCAAGCCGAAGAGTTTTATCATTACCAAACCGTTTGTGGAACAAAAATTATCAGAACCTATCTGTTAGAAAGTAGTTTCCCATTGGAAAAAGACGGCAGCAAAACAGAATTGGAAATGATGAAGGATCAGTGGGGATGGGATGACGGTGCGCTACGTCCTTTGGATAGAAGTGTAGCCGTTACTCCTGCCCAGGAAGAAGCTATTCGTAAATATGCCCGTTCCATAGCCGAACCTATCATTGCAGGAGGCTACGACGGAGTGGATATTGACCACGAACCGAATGTCGGCGGTGGGGTGAAACCATACGTTTTAGGCGGTTACTGGAATCGGATGGCTATTTTCTTTAATGAACTTAGTAAATATTTTGGACTGCAATCAGGTACCGGTCGTATTCTGGCGATAGATGGAGAATATTCTGCATATATTCTTCCGGAAGTCGGATATTATCTGGATTATGTCATTGCACAGGCATATAACTGTACTGCTTATAGCAATTTAGATACACGGATAAATACTTTATATAATGCTTTTCCGGATATTCCGAAAGATGAATTGGCTGCTAAATTTATTGTAGCGGAAAATTTTGAAAGCTATGCCGGTGCCGGTGGAAATACTGCCTATAGAACAAGAGATGGGCAAACCATTCCTTCTGCTATTGGAATGGCGATATGGAAGCCGTTAATCAACGGAGAGGAAGTGCGTAAAGGTGGAGCCGGTACCTATCACATGGAATATGAATACAATATATTTCAAGATTATAAATACCTGCGTCAAATGATTAACATTATGGGACAAGCAATAGATAACTAACATAAAAATCAAGTAAATTATGAAACAAATATTAGTATATGTCTCGCTCTTTTGCATTGGTCTGATGCTGTCATGCACCAATGCCATAGAGTTTGAAAATAGGGTCTATATTGCCGGGACAGAAGAATCGGACACACGGCAATTGATTGTTGATGGGGTGCCCTCGGAAGTGGCGTTTATGGCCACTCTGACCGATTTAGTCGATGAAGTTATTGAAGTGGAAATTGCTGCCGATAACGGATTGATAGAAGCCTATAACCGGAAAAACCACAAAAACTACAAACCGATGCCGGGAGGCAGCTTTAACTTGTCGGCATCAGTGCTTCGGATAGAACCTCAGAATCTCCGTTCCAATCCGGCAAAAGTAGTCATTACGGACGATTCCGCTTTTGAAGAAGGAACCAGCTATCTGATGCCGGTGACTATTACAAAGGTAAAGGGTGGCGTAAAATTGCTCGACGCATCGAAAACAGTGTATTTTACTATTCTGAAAACAATTGTTACAAAAGCGTGTAATCTGAGAGGAAGTCTTTATTTCAGGGTAGATTTTTCTAAAAATGGAGACGAGAGTTTAACTGCATTGCCAGCAGCTACTATGGAAACACGCTTTTATTGTACGGCTACAATGTCCGGTAATCCGTGGATCAGTAGTATCATGGGCTTAGAGGAAAATTGGTTGATCCGTATGGGTGACGCTCGCAATATTCCAGACAATTCCGTCCAAACGGCAGGAAGCGGAAGTAATGCTACCGCCCCCAATCCGACGCCGTTGGGAGAGTGGCACCATTTAGCTGCTGTTTTTGAGAATAAAACCGTTAAACTGTACATTGATGGCAATTTAGAAGCTCAAACCCCCCACCCCGGAAGTTCGAGTTTTGACGGGAAGCCCAAAAGTACCCCCGGATGTATCAATTTGATGGCTATGTACGGTGACCCCTCGTTCTCTATCGGCATCTCTGCCAATGCCACAGCTCGCCGCTGGAACGGATATTTCAGTGAAATGCGGGTGTGGAAAAAAGCGCTTACACGTGCCGATATTGTAAATAACATGTGCTATGTAGACCCTGCCTCCCCCGGTTTAGTCGCTTATTGGCGTTTTGACGGCTCAACCACTGAGGAAGATGGCAAAACCGTCATCTTAGACCATACCGGTAACGGATATAACGCAGTGCCTTCTGCTACAATAGCTGCCAATAACTGGGTAGAAAATGTGAAATGCCCTTAATCAAAACTATCGATAAAGCCGCTCTTCACTCGAGCGGCTTTATCGGTAGATATTCCTAAAAACCAAATATTTAACAATTACATAAATATGTGAAAATAAATTTTGTAATATAAAAGGAAAACCATACTTTTGTCAGTCAAAATATTATTTAATATTCAAATAGCGTTTATGTATTTAGATCCTACAAAGAAAAAAGAAATCTTTGAAAAATACGGAAAGTCTAACACTGATACCGGTTCATCCGAATCGCAGATAGCATTGTTTTCATACCGTATTTCTCACCTGACTGAGCATTTAAAGCTCAACAGAAAAGATTATAGCACGGAAAGAGCATTAACAATATTGGTAGGGAAGCGTCGCCGACTGCTGAACTATCTCAAAGACAACGATATCGAAAGGTATCGTGCCATTGTTAAAACTCTAGGTCTCAGAAAGTAACCATCTTACTTTTTGTCAAGGTTTAAGAATGAGGCTGTCTAAATCTTTTAGTCAGCCTCTAAACTATGAATAATCAACAATCCCATCTAAAATATCTATATGTCAACAGTTCACCATAATTTATCTACCTATGACCGTAATTCTATACCTAATGCGAAAGACATGACATTTGGTATTGTTGTATCCGAATGGAATAATAACATAACAAATGCATTATTGGAAGGGGCGGTAGAAACTTTGAAAAAGCATGGAGCCGAAGAAGAAAACATCCATATAAAAAAAGTGCCGGGCAGTTTTGAACTTATCTATGGAGCCAACCAAATGATGAACTTTTACGATGTAGATGCAGTTATAGTATTAGGTTGCGTTGTCAGAGGAGAAACTCCCCATTTTGATTACATATGTATGGGGGTTACACAAGGGATTGCTCAATTAAACACCACAGATGATATTCCGGTGATATACGGCTTAATCACAGCCAATACTATGGAACAGGCTTTGGATAGATGTGGGGGAATACACGGTAATAAAGGAGTAGAATGTGCTATTACTGCAATAAAAATGATAAATGTTTTTGGAGATTAAGCAAATAATACTATCTTTGCATCGCATATAAAGGGCAAATACCAGAGTGGCCAAATGGGGCAGACTGTAAATCTGCTGGCTTACGCCTTCGGTGGTTCGAATCCATCTTTGCCCACTAATTGCGGAAGTAGCTCAGTTGATAGAGCATTAGCCTTCCAAGCTGAGGGTCGCGGGTTTGAGTCCCGTCTTCCGCTCTCGGAAAGAGGTTACTTAAAAGACTTTCAGGTAACCTCTTCTCTTTTATATCTAAACTTGTCTTTCTAAAACATTCTACTCACTTGTTTGATACCGGAAACTAACGCATCGACTTCTTCTCTCGTATTATAAAATGCAAATGATGCACGAACAGTACCTTCGATACCAAGATGTTGCATCAAAGGTTGGGCACAATGATGCCCTGTACGAACGGCAATACCGAGACGGTCAAGCAAAGTACCCATATCAAAATGATGTATATCGCCAACGAGAAAAGAAATAACACTACTTCTATGCTCAGCTTCCCCAAAGATACGTATTCTTTCTATTTCCCTGAGATGATACAAAGCATAAGTAGCTAACTCGTGGTCGTGCGCAGTAATGTGTTTCATGCCGATGGCAGAAACATAATCCAATGCCTTTGCCAACCCTGTAGTTCCGATGTAATCGGGCGTTCCGGCTTCAAACTTAAAAGGAAGTTCATTGTAAGTAGTCTTCTCAAAACTGACGTGTCGTATCATTTCTCCTCCTCCCTGATAAGGAGGCATATGGTCAAGGTAATTCTCTTTTCCATAAAGCACGCCGATACCCGTAGGTCCGTAAACCTTATGAGAAGAAAAAGCAAGGAAATCCACATCCAAATCCTGTACATCTATCCGGATATGAGGAACGGACTGTGCAGCATCAATCAATACCGGTACATTGTATTTATGCGCCGTAGCAATCATTTCTTTAACGGGATTTATTGTACCAAGCACATTGGAAATGTGTGCTACACTGACTAATTTGGTGCGTTCGGAGAAAAGCTTTTCATATTCATCAAGCAACAATTCTCCATTACCATTTATCGGTATTATTTTGAGTACAATCCTTTTGCGAGCAGCCAATAATTGCCAAGAGACAATGTTGGCATGATGCTCCATAACGGAAATTATTATTTCATCGCCTTCCTTTATAAAATCTTCTCCATAGCTGAATGCTATAAGATTAATAGATTCGGTAGTTCCTCTTGTGAAAATAATTTCATGAGCGCTACGTGCATTAATAAATTGGCGGACAGTTTCACGCGATGCCTCGTGCAATTCCGTTGCCTTTTGCGAAAGGAAATGTACTCCACGATGTACATTGGCATTGACGGAATAATATTCATTGGTGATTGCTTCTACCACACATCGTGGCTTCTGAGTGGTAGCAGCATTATCAAAGTAAATTAATGGCTTACCGTAAACTGTGCGTTCGAGAATCGGAAAATCTGATCTTATCTTTGTTATATCCATTTTTCTTAATGTATAAATATCAATGAGGTTGTTTAGAAGTGCTTTTCACCCTGCATTCTCTTTTACCCTAAATTAATTCTTACAAATAAAGCAGCCTTGGCAGCGTCCTAACTCGTTACGAAAACGTTTTTCAATCAACAGATGCAAACGTTCTTTCAATGCATCCAAACGAATAGTATCAACCACTTCATTTACAAAAGCAAACATCAGAAGTAAACGGGCTTCTTTTTCAGAAATACCGCGAGTACGCATATAGAAGAGGGCATTTTCATCCAATTGCCCCACCGTTGCCCCATGACTGCACTTTACATCATCGGCATATATTTCCAACTGAGGCTGGGTGTATATATGCGCCTCGCGGGTAGCGCAAAGATTTCTGTTTGTTTGTCGTGAATGGGTATGTTGAGCATTAGGACGTACCAATACTTTCCCGGCAAAAACCCCTACAGATTGCCCATCGAGTATATATTTAAACAATTCATTGCTCGTACAATTGGGTACAACATGATCAATAAATGTACGATTATCTACATGCTGGGTCTTATCGGCAATAGCCATACCACATAGATTTATTTCCGCATTCTCACCCATCAATGTAACTTTGGTTGTGTTGCGAGATGTGCCGTTATGCAAGGTCATTCCATTGAGTAATACATTGCTGCGCGCTTCTTGCTGCACGTACATGTTGCTGATACGAACAGTATTTGTATGAGTTTCTTCTAATTCGTATAAATCAAACATGGCATTTTCTCCTGCAAATACCTCAACAATTTGGGTAGATAGAAAATTTACATTATCCATTGCATGGTCGCAAACAAGCAAACGAACTTGCGCCCCTCTTTCCACGATAATCAGTACACGACGATTCACCATAAAATCGACATCGGCACGAAGAATATTTATTAATTGAACAGGCTTTTCCACCACTACATTTTCAGGAACGTAAAGCAACACACCGTCTTGTGCAAAGACAGTATTAAAGGCTGTTATTGCATCTTCCGAAGTATCCGCCAACTTTCCGTAGTATTTTCCTATCAAATCGGGATGCAGTTCTGCCATCTCTTTCAAACCGGAAAAAATAACCCCTTCGGGCAAATTATATTTAGGCAATGCCTTATCATAAAACGCATCATTAACAACAAAATACAGCGAAGTAGTCATGTTTGGTACATCACACTTAAATACCTCATAAGGATTCACCGGAATGGCAAGGCGATTGAGATTAAGACCATAATCCGGTACAAAGTATTCGCTTATATCCGTATATTTATATTCTTCCTGTTTACGAGTAGGAAAACCCAGTTGCTTAAAATGAGACATGGCTACCGTCCGGCGTACATTTAAAATTGACGCACTATGGCTACATATCATTTCCTCATACTGGGAAAAAAGATCTATATATTGTTGTTCAATTTTCATATATACTTATGCGATTTACATGTATGCCTAAAATGTTATTGCTAACTATAAATTACGCAAAATTATGAAAAAGATATGAGAGAGCTAACCGTTACCTTCGTAATAAAAGAATATCAGTTTAATGAACTACATAAAAACGCACTACGGATATACAAACCTTTATTTTACAAAAGCAGAATTTTTCCCGTAACAATTATGTATATTTGCATAGCATCAATACATTAAATGAACATAAACATGAAAAAATTAAAGACCTTAACAGCCTATTTTTGTATGGTATGTATTTGTATGTCATCGTGTATAGGTCATACGGAGGATGCTTTGGATGATTTTCCGAAAGACAAGGACAATCCTGAAAATGCAGAAATCCCCAACGACATTCCGAAGATACCCGAAGATATCGGCGATCCGATTGATGATGTTTTTATTCCCAATACAAAAGCGGTAAATTTTGAAAATGCTGTCAGCATTTCGTTTACAAACCAAAACGTTGCGGTGGTCAACCCGTTCGATGGCAATGGTGTGACGGTGGTCAACAACAATGGGAATATGGTGATTACCTCCACACGCGAAGACGTAGAAGTAAATTACATCCTTTCGGGCGTTGTTGACAACGGTTCGGTGAAGATTTACGGCAACTATAAATTCGGATTGGTGTTAAACGGAGTGAGCCTTACCAATCCTCACGGCGCAGCTATCAACATACAATGCGGTAAAAAGA
>SNRY01000191.1_pt1 | contig 22654 bp, 17 predicted proteins | sample 4693421 | NCBI WGS metagenome assembly SNRY01 (sample SAMN11003215, study PRJNA524138) | termite gut metagenome | isolation source: Bacteroidetes bacterial symbionts from single cell of protist host amplifed... | host: Streblomastix strix ... | reverse complement strand
TATACATAACAGGGAATACATCGGTAATTCTTGCTTTGGCTGCATTGCCAACCAATGCTCCAACTAACATGGGAACAGTAGTACCGGCTAAAGAATTAAAAGTAGCGCCTACTTGAATTAATTGATTCCCTTTATTGCCGCCACCGCCAAGAGTGTTTAACATCGGATTGACCACCGTGTTCAACATACACATAGAGAAACCGGCAACGAAAGCTCCCAATAAATAGATGGAAAAACTTTCGGTATGCCCTGAGAGGTATTGAACAGCCAGCCCAACAAAACCGACAGCTATTGCAATCAAAGCCGTTTTCTTATAACCCACTTTTTGCAGAAGTAAACCGGCAGGAATTCCCATACAAGCATAAGCCGCAAAGTTGGCAAGGTTTCCTAACATACCTAAGGCGTTAGAAACGCCAAACTGATTCTTTAGAACCACACCCATCGGCGCAGCTAAGTTTGTAACGAAAGAGATCATTCCAAATAGGATAACCATCATCACAATTGGCAACGTGTAATTCTTCCTTTGTTCTGTCATAATGTTTTCAAATTATTAGTTAGTTAAAAAGCACATTTAATCTTATACATCAAATTTATAGATAGTTACTTGTTGATATTCATCTCCGGGAGCTAATGAAGCTGTAGGGAAATACGGTCTGTTCGGCGTATCGGGAAAGCATTGCGCCTCAAAACAAATCCCGCTGCGAGCGGGATAGGTAGCTCCGTGTGCTCCTGTAAATCCGTTTAACCAATTCCCCGTATATAATTGCAGTCCGGGTTCGGTGGTGTAAACCTCTAATACTCTACCCGAAACGCGGTCTATACAAGAGGCTGCCCAAGAAAGCTCTCCTTGTTCATCCTTGTCAAGCACATAACAATGGTCGTATCCGCTTCCGTTAATGAGTTGTGGAAACGTATCGTTAATTCGTTCGCCAATGGCATGGGGTGTGCGGAAATCTATCGGAGTATCTTCCACTTTCAATATCTCGCCGGTCGGAATGCAGACTTCATTGATAGGAATGTAGTATTCTGCGTTTATAGTAACAAGGTGGTCTTCTATGGAGGGAGTGGGAGTGGCTATTCCTGCCAGATTGAAAAAAGCGTGATTAGTAAGGTTTACAATGGTCGTTTGGTCTGTTGTTGCTTTATAGCTTATCACCAATGCGTTTTCATTCTCTTCGAGGCTATATGTTACAGTAACATCTAAGTTTCCGGGAAAGCTCTCTTCGCCTTCTGCCGAAAAATAGCATAACTCCAAGGTTTTTTCGTCTATTTGTTTGGCATCCCATACTCTCGTATGGAAACCTTTGGGACCACCGTGCAACGAATTGGGACCATTGTTTATACTCAAAGTGTATTCCGTATCTTCAAGAACAAATTTGCCTTCGGCTATCCGGTTACCATAGCGTCCGATGGTAGTATTCAGAAATGGTTCGGGACTGTTTATTACACTGTCAATGCTATCATGCCCTAATACGACATTTGCATATTTACTCTCTTTATCGGGAACCATTATTGAAAGTATAGTACATCCGTAATTGGTTACAGCGACTTCCATCCCTGAAGAGTTTTTGAGTATAAACAAGTCTGTCTGCTTATTATCTACTGCTTTTTGAAACTTACTGCGCACTAAACGAGATCGATTTCCTTCGGTAGAAAACGTGTTTATCATTGTGAGATAAATTAAATTTATTATTGATGCAAATAAAAAGATTTTCTTTTGGTTTCCCAAATATACGACAATTTATGTCGAAAGCAACTATTTTATTTCCTTTTTCTTGAAGGGGGAGACAGGTATATGGTATTATTTAAATTAGTTTCAATTCCTTTAGCAAATTTTCTGCTTTGCCGTATTTCTCAATAATAAAAAGCATATACCTCACGTCCACGCCAATGCAACGCTGCACATTCGGTTCAAAAACAATGTCACTGCTCATGGCTTCCCAATTGCCATCGAAGGCAAGCCCCATGAGTTCTCCTTTATTATTAAACATGGCGCTGCCCGAATTGCCTCCCGTAATATCGTTGTTCGAGATAAAACACACTTTCATTTCACCATTGGAATCGGCATAATGCCCATAATCTTTGGAAGTAAGCAAGGCTATCAATTCCGGTTCAACGGCAAAGTCTGGGTCATTCTCATGCGTTCCGGCTTTCTCCAAAATGCCTTTCACCGTAGTGCTATACCTGTATTCTGCTCCGTCAAAAGGTAAATAACTTCCTACCGTACCGAAACTGAGGCGCATGGTAGAATTGGCATCGGGATAAAAATTCCGGTCGGCATACATACGGCGCATGATTGCATTGAGTTCGCGCTCTCCACGATCTATTTCTGCAGAGTATTCCGAGCATATCTGCTCCATTTCGTAATATTTCACAATCAAATCTATAACAATCGAAGTGGCAGGATCTGCATATATATTATAGGTGGAGTCTCTCTCAAAAAAACGTTTCAGTCCGCTCGGAGTAATTATATCGGTTTGCGCATAAAGCGAATCAACAAATGCCTTGCCGTCCCCTCGAAATTCTTGGGCAATAGACTGATACATTTCGGGCAAATAAACGGAATCTACTTTTGAATGGTATTCTTTCAATACAGCAGTAAACACTTCCTTATCTATATCCGGGTCAAGATAGGCATATTTATCTACCATCTTCTCAATCTTCGCAATATTGAATTTATCCCCTGCGTTCACATCAAAATTGAGTATTTCCAAAGCCAATTGAATCAGTTCGGGACTATTGAGAAACGATTCCACGAAATAAGCCTGCGCCCTGTTCGCTGCCCGTCGATTTTTGTAGTTGAGTTCAAGAGAGGAAAGCAGATGGAGGTTTTGAGTATCTTTGCCTGATTTCTGAATACGGCGCAGTAATTCGATTTCACCTGCCCGTTTCTTTTCAAGTACTTTCTGTTTGCGAATCGCGTTGTTCATGCCGATACTATTCTTCCAATAGTTTGAGCTTTCGGCGTATTTCGCAGCGTACTTGAGTTGAATGTCGGCACGCTTATCCATTTCGCGTTTCCAAACAGCTTGTTTCACACCGCGCACATCAATCATGGCTTGATTTCTATTGCTTACCATCTCCTCAATACCAAATGAAGAGAGATAGCGTTCGGTGCTTCCGGGATAGCCCAACGTCATGCAAAACGAACCCTCTTCATATCCTTTTAATGAAATGGGAGCAACGTAAAGCGGGTGGTAAGGAACATTATCGGGATTATAATCGGCAGGATGGTTATTCTTATTAGCATAAATGCGAAATATGCAGAAATCTCCCGTATGCCTGGGCCACATCCAATTATCAGTATCCCACCCGAATTTCCCCACAGAAGCGGGAGGAGCAAATACCAGACGCACATCGTTGAAATCCCGATACACAGAAAGCCAAAATTCGTTGCCACCGTAGTAAGCATCCACTATCCCCGTCAGCGTAGAATCTTTTTCAGATACTTTATCCTGTATAACGAACATTACGGAGTCAATCGCTTCTTTACGCTCACCCTCAGTCATAGTAGGGCGTACAGCCTTCAATACGCGCCGGGTTACATCTTCGGTCTTCAAAAGAAAACGGACGTAGAGTTCAGGATTAGATAATTCTTCGCTTCGACTACTTGCCGTAAAGCCATTTTTAATATAGTCATTTTCCAATGAACTATGCTGCTGTATGGAGTTAAACCCACAATGGTGATTGGTAAATACCAGTCCGTCTTCCGAAACTACCACCCCCGAACAAAAACCGCCAAAACTAACTATGGCATCCTTTAAAGACGATTTGTCGGGATGATACAGTTTATCCACCGGCATTTGCAAACCCAACTCTTTCATTGCTTTGCAGGTTTGCTTATTAAGATTTCCCAGCATCCACATTCCCTCGTCGGCACGGGCAGGCATACAAATAAAAAGAAGTGTCAATACACTAATTACAGTGAGTTTTTTCATGGTATGGTCATTCAAATCCGGTTGTTTTATCACCTAAATACACCAGTACAAAGATACATGATAAAAATCAGAATTCCCTCTATTGGCAATATCCAAAAAGGGAATTTTATTTCTATATAACAATTCGGTTTAAGAGAACTCGTAGTGCATTTAGAAAACCGCAAGAAGAAGTTATTCAATATCAATAAAAAGATAAATCAAAGACTTTCCGCTTTTAATGCTATTTGGGCGTGCCCCCATGGGTCAGGCTATACGCTACAATGCTTTTTGTTCGTACCCTCACAAAAAGCATTTTCGCTTCTATCCCTAACGCCCATGCGGATTTCGTTACTAATCTGAAAGCTTCATATACATAGAATCTATTTTTAATTTGACCTGAAAAATAGTTTTATGAGAACTCCAAAGGAGTTGTATGTTATTTCTATACCTGTATGAATCCTTCGGATTCTTTTTTAATCACAACGAATGCCGGTAGCATTACTCCCGTAAGAACCGTTCATAGTTCTCGTAAGAACCGTCAATACTCCAGTATGCACCGTCAATAATTCCGGTATGATAGCCTCATAATTAAGGAGAATTGCTTTGCTGTGTTAGTCGCGAAGTCCGCATGGGCGTTAGGGATAGAAGCGGAAATGCTTGGCGGGCTGTATTTCAGCCCAAAAAGCATTGTAGCGGATAGCCCGACCCCGACCCCATGAGGGGGAACGCCCTACTCATTTTTCTTTCTCTATATTCTCATCAACTCTAAATCTAATCACCTTTCTTATTATATCCCATGGGAGGGGTTCATTCAGCGGAAAACACAGGGTTCCTTTTCCGGTACGATAAGGTGCAAGTTCTTTTTCAAACGCATCAATTCCTGACGGAGCAGGGAAAAAACCATAATGGTCTTTAAAAGCCGCAAAATGGACTAAATTCCCCTTTAAATAAAATGTAGGCATTCCGTATGCTATCCTCTCCGTTGCGTCCGGTACTTCTAGTTGAATAAAAATCCGTATTTCGTTTAATGTGTTTTGTATGTCGGGAGAAAATCCGGCAATGTATTCATCAATCGTTTTAGGATGTTCGGTCATATCTATTCCTCCTTATTATCATAACTCATTCCAATTCCTTAAATAAAGTAGCCGTATTTCGTTTATAGATGGCAATTCCGGCGAGAGCGCTACCGACGAACATGGAAATAACGCCGGGAATAAACCCGATATAGTACATTCGGGGCGATATTTCAGAACGGATAACGGAATCAATCATCAGGGAAAGATTGTCCACCGCGCGACCATAGTCAATTCCGTACTTGTGAAGGTAGAGTGAGAACCCGATTCCCAAAGCGGTTCCCACGCATGAGCCAATTATCCCGATGAATACTGATTCGGTAAGCAGCGAACGGTAAATATGCCCTTTCCCTTCGCCCAACGCCAAGCGGATGCCAAACTCGTTGTACCGGCGTACGCCGCCCAATACTCCGGCATTCCAAAGTACAATGGACAATGCCACTACTAACAAAACAACCATGATGGTTTTCACGGCATCGGTATAGGCAATGGTTTCGCTCATGGATTGCTGGTCGGTCAACTGCAACATCACTGGGGCGTACGGATCGGTAACATCTGCATATTGTTTGTTAAATGAAGCTTTTATCTCTTCGGCTTGTGTCCGGTTGTACGCTCCGTCAGGCAAGAATCCCAAAATTTCGCTTGCAGCATTGTCCATATCCAATAGCCGGCGGGCATCGGCAATATCGACAATGATACTGCCGCGGTCGAGGGCGGCAATGCCAAAGTGGACAATCCCGGCTACATGAAGGTTGGTAAAGCTCATGGAACCATACATGGTAGAACCGAAAAAGGTCAATGTGTCGCCGGGGTTCACATCGAAACGCTCGGCAAAATCATTACTCACCAACACATCGTTAGAACGTCGGATGCTGCGCCCCGCAGCAATTGCTTTTTCCAAGCCAATCCGTCCGGCTTCACCGCTTTCGGGCGAAAGTAAATCATAAGCCACAGCAGAAACAGGTCCTTGCGCACGGGTTTCTCCCTTGTCGTCCGGAATATCAAGCAATCCGCCAAAACTGACGCGCGGGTTCCAACTGATACCGGGAAACTCCGCTTGTAATTCTTTCACTAACGAATCAACCTCCAGCAAAGCCAAATCTATCGGCTTTTGTTCTTCATTTTCGTTATAGGCGCGCGTCATCACTTTCAGATGTCCGGTTTGGAAGTTAGCCGTTTTATGAATCATGTTCTGCATCATTCCGTCAACAAGTCCATCCATGAAAATAACGGCAAAAACACCTATTGCAACCACTATAACCGGGAACAAACTGCGCCCTTTATCGCGGATAATCCCTTTCCACAAAAACTTTTTCATACGAATACTAATTAATTTTCCCTTTTAACGCCTCTACTACATTCTGTTTGGCAATTTTCCGTGCAGGAAGATAGCTGATAAGCGCCGACAGGAAGATTATCAATGTGATACTCACTAAAATAGATGTAATTTCATAAGCGGGATACAATGTGTCGCCCATAACGGTATTCTCACTGAAATCGGGCATCTTAAATCCTGTTTTGGCAAACCACGCAAGTAGTGGAGTGCCCCAAACAAGGCTGACCAGAATAGCTAAAATGCTAAAGCTTGTTCCTTCGAGCGTGAACAAGCGCGTTACCCGCCGGGGTGTCATACCTAATGCGATGTAGGTGCCTATTTCTTTCTGACGGCGGAAAATAGACAATATTTGCGTATCGAAAACGGCTAACAGTGCAATTGCTAACAAGATGGCAAAGATAACCACCGATTCCATCCGGTTGCTTGCCAGCATCGCGTCAATATCGGTCATTAGAAATTTCAGGTCTTTGTAATGCCAGCCGTCTATATCGGTTTTTACCGGACAATCTTTAGATTCGACAAGATAAGTCGCTTCACCCGGCATACCGGTTAGTTCCTGTAAAGTAGTAAGATTCATCCAAAGCTGTCCGGCATCCACCGATGGAACCTTTGTCTCGAACACTCCGGCGATAAGAATTTCACGGGCATCGAATACTCCATTTTTGTCGCGCCAACGAACCATCACCCGCTCGCCTTGTTTCAAATTGGCTGATTTGGCTGTGCGCAAACCGATAATAGCGGTTATCTCTTCCGAATGTACTAATTCCTGCGCCGGAATTTCAAGTATTGTTTGATTGGGGTCAATGCCTTTCAACAGTACGTTTTGCATACGTCCCTGCGGATAAATAACACCTTGCGTTACCAAAATCGGGGTTATGGTTTTGTTATCCATACAGGTTTGCACTTCGGCAGGGATAAGGGCGTGTGCATCCTGCAAGGTAAACACATCGAAACGGTCGTATTGCGGATGCCAGATTTGTCCGGCTCCCGTTTCCCAATTTTCCGTTTCCCAGCGCGCCTCTTGTTTCCATCCGTCAATAAGAGCATTATAACCCACCATTATGACAAATGTGAACGACAAAACCGAAACATTGAGCCAAGTACGTTTGCCTGCGCCAATGATATTTTTGAATGATGTTTTGACGATTAACATGGCAGGGATTCTTTAATGAACGAATCATTTTCAATAACTCCGTCTTTCAGTGTTACAATCCTTTTGAGGTATTGCATTACTTTTTCGTCATGAGTAGCGAAGATGAAGGTTGTTTTCAGTTCTTCATTGAGTTTCCGCATGGTTTGCAAAATATGGTGGGAATTTTTAGCATCAAGATTTGCCGAAGGTTCATCGGCAAGTACGATAGCCGGACGTTTTACCATCGCGCGTGCAATGGCAACCCGTTGACATTCGCCTCCGGATAGTTGCGAAGGGCGTGATTTCTCCTTATCCGTTAATCCAACCCATTCCAAGGCTTCCATTACTGCCTTACGGCGTATATCGGCAGGTATTTTTTGCAGTAATAAAGCAAATTCCACGTTTTCATATACCGTATAGACTGGTAACAAGTTATAACTCTGAAAAATGAATCCAATGCTTCTGTTCCGCAATTCTGCTGCCCCCTTTGCCGTGAGTTTGGATATGGAATTGGCTAAAACATTGGCTTCTCCCGCACTTGGGCTGTCCAATGAACCGATAATGTTGAGCAATGTTGTTTTACCCGAACCGCTTGGTCCGACCAATCCGGCAAATTCCCCTTCACCGAAAGTCTGATTAACATTGCTAAGCGCTGTAAAGAATCCGTTTCCGACAGGGAAAGTCTTGACCAAGTTGGTGATTGAAATAACAGAAGGTGTTTGCATAAGACATTTTACTATTGAATTTTATTGATAATCAAGATAAAAAACGTATCCGCTATGAATTGTAATAGTTACTATCCCGGCGTAAATATGCGAATTATATCTAATACTCAATTATTCGTATAGTTTTTGTAAAATTATGCCTATTGCAAATCAAATATAAAATGCGCTTTACCTTTGTTATGAAAGACGCATACTTATGCCGTTTCAAAAAAAAGGTTCATCCGGAGAATGTGTAGTTAGCTGTTTGAAAAGCTACACATTCTCCGGATGAACCTTAAATCTTTATTATTTTACGGGCTATTTTGTCTCTGCCGTAAAACGATAGTTTCCCGAAGCAACTTCAAATACGACATATTCTCCCTCTGTTTTCACGAACTGCACGCCCTCGGCAGAAGAAGCCTGTTTGCCGCTTTCAGTCACCTTGTCTTGAGAGGGAGCCGGAATATACACTGTTGCAGAAGTGTTACACGGCACGGATATATCCCATTGCATGAGGTTTTCTTTTATATTCCATGCGCTTTTTATCATTCCGTGAACGGAATGGTAGGAGGCTTTCACATAGTTTAATTGTTCCGTCGAATATGGGCGCATGGTGATGTGTTTGAATCCCGTACTTGTTTCGGATGTGTTCTGGATGCCTGCCAGATATTCGTAACACCAAACAATCAAATCACCCAGCAACATCACATGGTTGCCCGAATTCATATCGGCGGCAGCCGTGTTTCCGTTCCACAATTCCCATATAGTGGTAGCACCGCTTTCAACCATGTATCCCCAACTGGGATAGTCGAGATTTGTGGCAATGCGGAAAGCCAAATCGAAACGTCCGCGGTCGGATAGTCCGCGCATCAACCATTGTATGCCTATCAATCCGGTACTGATATGGTTGTTAAATTCATTTTCGGTTTTATCCGTAATATTGCGGAACACCTCCGTTTCGTATTCCAAAGGCGCCATTCCGTAGCACAGAGAGATAAGATTGGCTGTAACCGTATTGTTACCGTATTGCTTGGTTTCTTCGTTGAAGAATTTTTTATTAAATGCCTCTTTGACTTTCAAGGACAATTGGGCATAGGCTTCCGCATCTTCCTGCTTGTCCAAAAGTTTGGCAAAACGTTCCATCAAACCACACAGATGGTAATAAAAAGACGTACCCAACAGTTGTCCGTCCGTTTTACGTGCCGGATCATTCGAATGGATAAGTCCGGGGTTTTCGGGAGGCATACACCAGTCGCCGTAGGTATCGCGAGGCATGATATAATCAACCATATAGCTGTCTTTCATGTAAAGAAGCCATTTCTTCATCGAGTCGTAGTGCTTGCGTATCGGTTCTATGTTGTTATATTGATTGTACAGCATGTTGGCAATAATGAGATAAGCGGCAGGCCATGTTACATCATCGTTGTAAATAGCCCAATAATTGGGAGCTACATCGGGAATGCTCCCGCTTTCGCGTTGCGATTCTTCAATATCGTCCAGCCATTTGGCATAGAGGTTGTTGTTGTTAAAAACAAAACTTTCGCCTAACGAACCGGTGGCGCGGTCGCCCAACCAACCCATCCGTTCATCCCGTTGCGGGCAGTCGGTAGGCATCCCTCTGTAATTACTGCGTATGCCCCAATAAGCGTTTTTATAGATTTGATTCAGAACAGAGTTGGATGTTTCAAACGTTCCTGTCGTTTCCATTTCATCATACAATACCTTTCCTTCAAAGTTATTGAGAGAAAGTTTGCCCGGATAGCCCGTGATTTCAACATACCTGAACCCGTGGTACGTAAAAACAGGCTCCCAGGATTCACCGGAAACACCTTTCAATGTATATTTGTCCGTTACTTCCGCCTCCCTGATATTGTCCAAGTACAATGTTCCGTCCGGCTTGAGCGTTTCGGCAAAGCGTAGCGTCACGCAATCGTCTTTCTTGCCGTTCGTTCGTATTTTCAATCGCCCGACCATGTTTTGCCCCATATCCAGTATATATTTCCCGGGTTCCGGTTCGGTAATGGCAATTGGTTTGATTATTTCCATAACCCGTATGTTAGGATTGATTTGCGCTTTCAATGCTCCCCCGGGAGAATCGGTTTGTTCGGCTTGCAACCAGTTGTCGGCATTGAAACCATTTTTATTCCAACCCGGCATTTCTTTGTTTGCATCGTATTCTTCGCCATCGAACTCATTGTTGGCGCGTATCGGTCCGTCTGCCGTAACTTTCCATGTAGTATCGCTTATGACCGTCTGCTTGTTTCCGTCGGCATATTCTATTTCCAATTGCATGATCATTTTCGGAAATCCGAAGTGCTTAACGCCTTTGGGACGCATGGTAAAGAAACGACCATTGCCCAAAACAATTCCCAGCGTGTTGGTCTTTTTTTGAATGTTTTTGGTTACGTCGAACGTATTGTATTTGATGGATTTGGTATAATCCGTCGGAGTAGGAGAGAGTTCTTGTTCGCCAATCTCTTTTCCATTGATATATAATTTATACAATCCGAGTCCGGAAATGTATAATACCGCTCTTTTGATTGTGCTTTCCGAGGTAAACTCCTTGCGGAAGTAACGTGCGGAAAGCCTTGTATGCGGCGCATCGGGGCGATCATACTCGAAACTTTTGTCCAACCCCGTCCATTGTGCCTGCCAATCAGAATCGTTAAGCAATCCCATGGTCCAGCGAGCTGGTTTGCTCCATGCGCTTTCGCCTTTGTTGGTCGTTACTTTCACTTTCCAAAAGCATTGCGCGCGGCTTTCAAGCGCTTTTCCTCCATACGCAATTTGGCTGGATAAATCTGACGACACAGCGCCGGAATCCCACAAATCACCTTCATCGTTATTCAGTTTTTCCGGCGAAGAAGCCACTATAATATGATACTCAGTCTGGTGAATGTCACGTTGCAAACCGATGATTTCCCAACTCAGACGCGGGTTGGAGCAATCAATGCCGAGCGGATTGTTCAGCATTTCGCAACGTAAGCCGGTCAGTTCCATCGGAGCTTTTTGCTGGCAAGAAGATACTATCACCGCCAACAAACAAACAAAAATAAATCTGATGTGTTTCATGCTTTTAAGGTATTTGTATTTGAATTTATCAGTTTATATTTACAAAAGTAACAAAAAAGCCTAAATCAATGGCAATCTTGTAGGAAAATAACTATTATATTGTCTTATTGTAAGACCGGTATTCAGATTTTTGGCGCGCCTCCTCTTGAATTAAGTTAAAACGAATATTTTACTAATTCTTCGCATATCATATCTTGGAGTTTCCGCGTTTTTGATGCCGAAAGTGTGTTCTGATTCATAATGGCAAAAGCCAGAATATGATTGCCGGATGTTTGTACATAACCCGCCAAACAACTGATTCCCGTAATTGTACCGGTTTTGGCGGTTATGTTTCTATAAGCTTTTCCTGTTTTCATCCTGTCTTTCAATGTGCCGTCAATTCCTGCAATAGGTAGGGATTTGTATAACCCTTGAAATATCTCGGTACTCGAATACGCGTATTTTAATAAATCAACTAATAATCCGGGCGATACATAATTATAATTGGACAAACCGGAGCCATCTACCAACTTATAATCGTCGGGCAAATGCCCCAACTGTTCTATCAGATGTTTGATGGCTTGTATTCCGTCATCCGCTGATATTCTCTTTTTTTTCGTGTATTGCGCGCCCAGCCTATGAAGAAATGCTTCAGCATTCAGGTTATCACTTTCTTTCAAAAGCTGACTCATGGCATCTTGCACCGAAGTGTCCCAGCTTGCCATACGCACAGCGGTAGTATCGGGCGCGAACTCGGAATAGGCATAAGCATCGGGGATAGTTATTCCTTTTTCGCACAATCGCTCTACAAAAGTGTGCATAAAGAAATCTTGGGACGTATATACATTCACCTCACCCGTCCTTTTATGCTCTACGTTTCCTCTGACTACTATCTTATTTTCATTTTTCAGCCAATTCCTTGATACAAGAAACTTACCGGCACTCGGAGTATGGCTTTGAGTTTCGTTATACAGCGCATAAAAAGAAGATTGAGGTTCGCACTGTAAAACAGCCTTTTCTCCTCGCTTGCCGGGAGTAGCGGTTATCTTCACCATTCCTTTATGATACATAAGTGGCGACAGATAAGGTTGAAAAGAAGAAGGATTATCGTCCCACAACCACCCGTTTCCCCAATAAAGCGAATCTTTCATGGAAACGTCGCCATAGACAGTACCCTCTATGGAAGAAAAGGGGAAAGCCGCCACTTCATTCACCAAACTATCCATAGCTTCATCATCAAATTCAGGGTCAAAACCACCCACCACATAAATGTCTCCATGTAAAACATCGTGTTCAATAAATCCCTTGTACCATACTTCGGTACGAAAAGGATCGTCCCAACGGGGTTGTGCCAACGTGGTAATACTGGTCAACAATTTCATCGTCGAAGCCGGACGCGATAATTTGTCGGCACGATAAGCATAGAGAGGATGCCGGTCGGTAAGATCATATATAGAAACACCTACTTCCGAACCGGAGGGTAAATTGTTCTTTATCAGCAAATCAAGCCGGGCAGTTAAATCGTTCTGTCCCCATAATGCAGGGAAACTGATAAAAAGGAATAAGCCGAGGAATAAACAAACTCTTTTCACAAGCATTCTTTAAATATTTCGCCTACCGTAGGATGTGGAAAAACTATTCTTTTCCATTCGGCGGCTTTCATTTTTGTTTCGATAGCCATACAAGCTAATGTAATTAATTCGGAAGCCGGATTACCCAACAGATGTACGCCAAGAATCGTATCATCCTCTCCCAGCAAAACCTTGCATAGACCATTTATCCCCTCGTTTTCGGCAACAAACCTGCCCGAATAAGTCATCGGGAGTTTTGATACGTTGTAAGCAATGCCCTTTGCCTGCAAGGTGTCCTCTGTTTCCCCCGTTCCTGCTATTTCGGGATTGGTATATACCACTCCGGGAATGGCACGGTAACTCATTGTATCTTCTTTTCCCAAAACGGTATGCACCGCAACTTCTGCTTCGCGCACAGCGGTATGCGCCAATAGGGAAAATCCTGTTAAATCACCGCACACATAAACGTTAAGTAGAGAAGTTTGCATACATTCATTGACTTTGATGCTGCCGCGTTCAGTCTTCTCCACATTCAGATTTTCCAAGCCGAAGCCTTGAGTTACAGGGTGGCGACCTACGCTCATTAACAATCTTTCGGCAGTTACGCTTTCTGTCCCTTCGGTATTCTCATAAGAAACAGTAATTCCTTCACCGGTTTGCGATACTGCCGAGGCTTTTGTGTTCAGCAGGAATTTCACCCCCCGTTTGGCATAATCGGCACGAAGCATAGCGGCAAGTTCCTTATCCATGCCACCCAGTACCTCTTCCATCATTTCGATGACTGTTACCTCTACACCCAAACTATTGAAAAAAGAAGCGAATTCCATACCGATAACTCCACCGCCAATAATAGTCAACGAAGCGGGAAATTCTTTGTTGTCCAATGCTTCGCGATGCGTCCAATAATCTACTGTTTCAATTCCCGGAATAGGGGGAATAAATGTTTCCGAGCCGGTGCACAATATCATGTTTTCACATTCATAAACCTCTCCGTTGCAACGAATGGTATTACGGTCTATAATAAAAGCTTCCCCTTGTATGAGAGCAACATTATTTGAAGTCAACTTGGTTTTTATCCCCAATACCAATTTGCGTACCACTTTCGTTTTACGGGCAATCATTTTAGACAGGTCGAAAGAAACCTCTGAAACAGCAACTCCATATTTTGATGCATGATGCGCCGAATCATACGTTTTTGCCGAATACAACAAGGTTTTAGTAGGAATACATCCTTCGTTCAGACACACGCCTCCCACGTTCTGTTTTTCGAAAAGTATTGCATTCAATCCAGCTTTTCCGGCAATTTCAGCAGCAGTATAACCCGCAGGTCCACCGCCAATAATAGCTACATCATATTTTATATGCTCCATTTAGACATCTCTCTTCGCTATTCTTTCGTTAAAATGCAACGTTTGGTGCTTTCTGTGCCCCTTCTTCCGCTTCGAAATACGGTTTTCTTTCAAATCCGGATAGGGAAGCAATAATATTTTTTGGGAAACGGCGGATAGCAGTATTAAAGCTGCCCGTAATCTCGTTATACCGGCTACGTTCTACTTGAATCCGGTTTTCGGTTCCCTCTAATTGAGCTTGCAACTCCAAAAAGTTCTGATTAGCCTTTAAATCAGGATAATTCTCCGTAATCATCAGCAAACGACCCAATGCAGCACTCAGTTCCCCTTGAGCTGCTTGATATTCCTGCAATTTTTCCGGTGTTAGCGACTCTGCATCTACAGTTACTTGCGTTGCCTTTGCACGAGCGGCTACAACGCCTTCCAAGGTTTCACTCTCATGGCTGGCATAACCCTTCACCGTAGCCACTAAATTTGGAATCAAGTCGGCACGACGTTGGTATTGGCTTTCCACGTTTGCCCATTGTTTACTAACACTCTCTTCTGCAGAAACCAAACCGTTATAACTAACCATATACCATATAACAAGTACGATTAATGCGATTAAAAAAAACAGTATTCCCTTTTTCATGTTCAAGTTGAATTAATTGTTGAAACTATGCTTTTTACCAGTTACTCGTAGAGCCTCCACCACCTGAACGACCACCGCCAAAACTTCCTCCATGACTTCCGCCACCGGAGAAGTTTTTGCCGATGCCTCCGGCAGTATGTTGTAAACGAGGCAGATTCATATCGTAATTCTTTTCATAACCACAAAACCTACAGTGATATACCACTCTTTCCAGACCGGCACTGATGTGCGTGGGAGCTTGTACCATATAAGATGCTTTTTTCGTAAATGCCTTTGCACTGCACTTAGGGCATTTGGCATAATTGCTTGACTTGTTATCATATTCAAACACAGCCTTATTTCCGCAATTATCGCATAAAAAAACATCGTAATCTACTGATTGTATCCTTTCTTCAAAATCTTGAGAAGGGTTTAAGAATTTATTATCCTCATTTTCCGGCAAAATGCGCATCATACTCTCGCAAACATTGCAACGTATAGGTTGCTTTCTCAATTTCCGCATCTGAACCTTTGCGTAGAGATTGGCGGGAATGATTGCCAACGGAATGATTATCAAATAAAGCATATAAATCGCATGAGAAAACAATAGCACCAATAATGACCCTGCAACAACAATCGCAACGGTCGAATAATTTACCGTTTTCCCTTTCGATTTCAATGAATAATAGCGCACCCTATTGGTTGGCAACTTCGCATCATTTTTGATTTTGCCAACCATATTATGTATCCATAGCAATGAAATCAGCATTACCAGCAAACATACAGCCAGAACTGCCTGCCACACTATACTTATGGATTGCTCCCTCGGATCTAGTACTACCTCATTGCTACTATTATTATGTACGATAGAAACAATTCGCTCCACACCGGCTACTATCCCTGCACCGTAATCGCCGTTTTTAAATTCGGGTATCATTGTTTGCGTTTGTATCCGTTTGCAAATGGCATCGGGCAGTACGCCTTCGAGACCGTAACCGACTTCAAATCTTACGGTACGCTTATCTAACACAAATAGAATCAACAAACCGTTATCCACATTCTTTTTCCCGATTCCCCATTCCTCAAACAGTTTGACAGCAAAGTCTTCAATATCGTTATTGCCGATAGAATTGAGCAAAACAACGGCAATTTCAGCTTTTGTATCCGCTTCGAGGGTTTGCAATATCTTATTAACCTGAGAAAGGGTATAAGTGTCTAAAATACCATCTGGATTACTGACAAAGTTTGCAGCATCAAGTATTTTCGGATTGGGTACTGTTTTTATAGTATATTCTTGTGCAGCAAGAGCAAAGGCGTGAGAGGCAGCTAACAATATAAGCAAAATGTATTTCTTCATTTATGGTAAGTATCAATTAGGAGTTATCATCGTCCATACATTAATTTAAACGGACAAAGTTAGGATAATTTACACAATACGGGCGGTCTCCATTATATTATCATTATAAAACAACAACTATTGACTAAAGTTTCTATTCAATAGGCATTATATAGATTAAATTTATAATGAGAGGGATAAGGAAGATGTCTATCTATGTAATGATCATCCTGAATGTCAACCGTATCATTAAACGGACGTTTAATAATGCTAATTTTTGTTTAAAACGCCGATTATCAGCTGGTTTCAGTAAAAATAAATAAAGATATGGATAAGAACCGGGAAAGTGGGAAAACGTTAGGAAGAATTAGAAAACATTAGAGTTTATAGGCAGTTCAAGAGAGAGAAAGAATACTCCACGGAGGAATCCGGAAACCTCCCAAAGACATCTCAAGAACTACTCAAAAACCTCCCGAAGACGAACAAATTACAATCATTTAACTACCGTTGGGAACTTTTATCTTTTCGGATAGATGAATAGGAAGCATTAAATAATGTTAAGGGAGAAGTTGTCTAAACTCCCGTTTAACTTTAATTGGAAATTATTGTGTTTTTATAAAATGTTGTTTTTAAATTAATTTAATTATGGAAAAAAAGTTCATGAAGTATCTACTCTTCGGAGTATTTACATTTGTATTGGGTATCGCTTTCGTAGGATGCGGTGAAGACTACGATGACGATATTAGTTCTTTGAAAAACGAAGACGTAGCCTTGAAGAGTGCGCTCGAAAAGGCTGTTTCGGACTTGCAGGGTCAAATAACTGCCCTCGCGAATGCTCCCGGAGGCGGTAATTATGATGCTATTATCGCTACGATTAATGGCCAGATTCAAACATTGCAAGATGCAGTTAAGAAATTGGAAGATGCGGATGGTACCGGTGGAGGAGGCGATCTTGATTATGATGCCATAGCCGATGAATTGGTAAAGCATGAGGATTTTGTGGCAGCTATTATTGCTGAAATCAGTAAAAGCAATCCGGATTTGGTGACGCTGCTGGATAAGGTAAACAGCCTAATTACCAAAATTGAAGTAGTGGGCTATAATGGCTATCCAACAGAAGGTGTATTATCCTTTAATGCGCTTTTGTCAACCCCGGCTACTTATGATTTTGGTGGCAGCAGGGATGGTACCATACATTTTGTAAACGGTCAAATCACTAAGGAAGCTGTTACATACAAAGTGCTGGTTAAGGTTAGTCCTGCCAATGCATCATTGACGAGTGAACAAATCTCGTTGGTTGATAATCAGGGCAACGACTTGAGTGATTACATCACAGCAAAGGCAGCTCCTTATACGGCTTTGGTAACCAAAGCCGATGAATCTGTGTCAAGCGGTCTTTATGAGATAACTTTTACATTGAAAGTAGAGGCTTACACGAAAGACGCACTGAATCAACTTACCTTAATAGATAAAAACGGGGACAAAAAATTGGAGTATGACAAGGATAAGAAGATTCTATTTGCCATTGCTGCAAAAACAGATACTGGTAGGTATGTGTCAACCGATTATGAGTATGAGATTAAACATAGTGCCATTCCTTTCCACACTATTGATGAAACGACTAAGAAATGGATAGAGCTTGCTGTGACATCTAGTAAGAGCAATAAAAACATTGAAGATCTGTATAATACCAATACTGTTCAAGAATTAATCTGGAAGAGTGGTGCAAGTTTTGTCAACTCCAATGATCAAAGTGCATTAGCAGCAGCCGGTACTGCAGATAACCGTCGTGGAAGGGAATATTTTGCGATTGACTACGATACTCCCTTTGAAATCACCATGAGTGGAAGATCTAGTACTGATGCGTTTGCTTATTACATAGATTTTGATTTGCAGAATGCCAGTGCTTCTGATAAGACCCTTTGGGAAGGAGCAAGAGGAAGCATCGAAGGACTTAATAAAGTGTATTTGGCAAAAGATAAAGCCTCACTTACGATTAAATCTCCGACTTTGCAAGGAAAGGCGATAGGTTTCCGTGTCTATCTGGTAAATTACGATGGGACATTGGTTGACCCGGACGGAAGGGCATTCTATGTAGCTTGTGGTGGACAAACGTACGAGGGAAGCAAACTTGAATTCGTAACTACAGAACTTGTTCACACGAGTGCACCATATGGTAGAACTGCTCCAGTGAACACTGAACCTATTGCTTTCTCGCTTCCGACAGGCGTAAATGCTCTAGACATTGCATCGGTCAGTTTGACGACTGATATTACGGATAATGGTGGAGTTAAGATAGGAGACTTGGGGGGTAATATTGCTCGACAAACTTCAAGCGGAGGCCCAACAACAACTTGGGCTTCAACAAGGTTCCTTGTTATTAATAACCTCAGACTCTCTTACTTGAAAGATGAGGGTGTTCATACGGGTAAACTTGAATTGAAGAGTGTTACTGGTAATACAATTGCATCATACGATGTTACCATAAAGAAGACATTACCGGAATTCCCAACCACAGCCACAGCACTCGCATTAAAAAATGCGATATCTACTGATAAACCGCAGGTTCGTGTAAAACCGGTATATACTACAGCTACTAGTACTCCTCCTCCTTCTCCTGCTAAGCACGTAATAAAGAGTGCTACATATACAACAGCAGATGTATTCAGTAATTTGGCGACGTTCGCAAGTGGCATAACAGATCCTAGCAGACTATCTTTCTCTGTAAGCAGAGGTGATAAGGTTATAAAAGCTACTGGTAGTGCCGTTGCAAGCTCCGAGATAACATTTGAAGATGTAAATAATGGAATCACAGTAAATGAGCCGTATGACGGGTTGTTAGAATTTAATTGGGGACCAATAGCACAAGGAAATAAAGACTATATATCTTATTGGAAAGGACCTCGCGGAAGAGGATTCACCATTGAATTTTATTCACCAGTAGAATATATCTTTAGATGGGGTTGGTATAATAATGGTAGTGGTGCATCAGCTATTGTCGGTACATCACTAGATGCTAGTGGTACTAGTGGCGTTAATTTGGCAATCCCTAATGATGGTACTGCTACTGTTAGTGCTCTAGGTCGATTTAAAACGAATGTCCTGGATCCTGTTGATAAGCCTGATGCTGCTCCTAATAATTTCTTGCCTATAGGAAATCCAGACTTTGACTTATTCTACCGGAATATCAGATTAGATCCAGCTAATAAATATATAACTCTTACGGGAGTCCTTAGCTTAGCTCTTGCAAATGCTAATAATGGCAATATAAATGTAAATGCCCTTGAAGTATATTTTAATGGTAGTGCATTCATAATTGAAGCTACTTTTGCTGATGCTTCACAATTATTTAAACTAAATCCTGGGTCATATACTACTCTTACAATTACAATTCATTTGCTAGTTGACGATATATTTGGGAATACAAAGATTGTCGATACTCCTGTTGTACTAAAATAAAGTTTTTTCCTTAGCTTGGCATAGTCTTCAAACTACGCCGAGCTTAAAAACAAAGCTCCGGTTTTACCAAGGCTAAGGGAAATAGTTTACATACCCTATAATAAAAAGGCATCTCCTTGCGGGGTGCCTTTTTTGTTGTATGCCGTTTTCTGCTGGTTTGTTTTTAAGAAAAACGATCAGGGGACTATAATATAATTAAGGTGTAGATTTTTTAAGGAGGTGCTTTTTGTTTAGAAACCTCACCCCCAGCCCCTCTCCAAAAGAGAGGAGGGAGGATAGCTTCATAGAAGCACTTTCTATACTACACGCTCCAGACTATCAGTATATGGAAATATGCCACCGTCATATCAAAATATCCCAGTGGGATACTGAAATATGCCAGTGGGATAATTTAGTATGCCGGTGGCATACTGTCTGTGCACAGTATCTCGAAATGAGAGAAAGAAGAGATATGAAAACCCGTTTACAAAAGTGATTTGTTATCGGATTTATTGCTTCAATAAAACAAATATAGTAAAAAAGTGGGTGTATGCCATACAAAATACGCTCTTATTTAGTTTCACTTTTACTCTAAATGCACTACGGGTGGTATATGTATAATAAGGTGTAAATTCTTTTTGTATATTTGATTGTAAAATTAGGAGGAGTGTTTAAAAATGATAGAAATAGAACGCAAGTTTCTCGTTACCGGTGAATTTAAGTCGCAAGCGTTTGCCCAATACCGGATAACGCAAGGATATATTTGTCGGGCAAGTGGGCGTACTGTTAGAGTGCGTATCCGCGATGATAAAGGCTATCTTACTCTAAAAGGGGCATCTGATAGTTCGGGAACGGAACGTTATGAATGGGAAAAAGAAATTCCATTGTCCGAAGCACAAGAGTTAATGGAGCTTTGCGAGCCGGGTATCATAGATAAAACGCGCTACTTGGTGCAAAGCGGAAAGCATGTTTTTGAGATAGATGAATTTTATGGCGCCCATCAAGGGCTTATTATTGCCGAAGTAGAATTGGAGTCGAAAGATGAAACGTTTATAAAGCCCGATTTTATAGGAGAAGAAGTAACGGGAGACAGTCGTTATTATAATTCCCGGTTAAAATAAAAGAGTATTTGCTTAGGAGGTGTCTATGACTATAATTTGGGCGTTTCACTAAAAGTTAAGAGAATAATATACTTGATATTAAGAATAATATTTACTTTTGTCAAAGTATAGGCTATTGACTATTGTTTATATTTTGCCAGTATATTAAGGCTGTAGAAAGGTTAAATTAGAAAACATAATGGAAGATTCAACTATAGAAGAATTTATAAATCAATCTATACTTGATACTATTAAAACAGATTATTTAGATTCTCAAGAAGAACTTCATCTTGAGTTAAATAAAATTCTAAAAGAGTTTAACGATAATAACTTTCTTGAAAAAGTTTATGCATTAAAATATCGTATAAAAGATACAGAACATTTAATTGCAAAAATTAAACGTAAATATAAAGAGAATTATAAGAAATATAGAGATATTAGTAAAGAGAATTATAAAAGTATTATAACCGATTTAATCGGAATTAGAATTATTATACTGGGGAAAGAAGATTGGTCGAAAGTTCATGATTTTTTAACAGCCCGTTTTAAAAATGAAGAGAGAAATTACTCCGCAATAAATAATAAGACACGTTGTATTATTGAAAAACCCGTTATACATACAACAGATGGAGATGATGACTATTTATATAACAAGTTCAAAGGAACGTTAGAGATAAAACCATCATTACAAGGGTATAGGTCTATTCATTATGTGGTAAAATATGAAAAACATATTTGTGAAATACAAGTAAGAACAATTTTTGATGAGGGATGGTTAGAATTTGATCACGAAATCAAATATCCTAATGATGCGACTAACATAGTTAAGGGTGATTTTCTGTTACAGATGTCGAGGATGGCAAAAATCTCGCAGGACATGATCTCCTTTTATCGTAAACACTCGCAGATTTTCGAAAAGAAGCAAGAGATAAAGCGGTTTATGCTTAAAAGGATAAATGATGATAAGATAGAAGAGCTTGGAAATTTTGAAGAACGTGTAAATCAATTTATTAATAAAGAACTATAATATTTATTTTATATGGAAGATTGTAATATTCAAGTGGCTGCTAATAATTTTTTAAATGTTGAAGCCAACAAAAAAGCGAGCGAGTTTGTAACTCAATTATGTGATGGTTCTTTTTCCGTAGAAGTTTTGCCCAATAATTATGTTAACTTTACAGGTACGGAAGAATTTAAAGATTACAAGAATTATTGTACTTTTCTAAAATCAATGGCTGGTGTTGTTTTTATGAATGCGTTAAGAGAAGACTAATATGAGGAATTATGACTTCTTAGTAAAGGAATTTGGAGAAGAAAAAATCAAAAAGAGATATGAATATCTTTATTCAAAAATGGAGGAATTTGTTAAGACATTAGAATATAAAGATGTTCAAATTAATGTTTCAATACTAAATCAAGTCCTATTGGATTATTTTACGGATATATATAGAACTAAGGAGTTTCATGACATTAAAAAAGTTAATAAAAGAAAGATAGTTGCATACCAGACATATTGGATACTAAGGAGAAAACCTCTGCAAATAATGAGGACAACTTCGAGCAAGGATATTTTTATTAATGAGCGTTTTGTTATGAGTTATTTAACTCAAGAATTTCTTGTTCCTGCAATAAATGTTCCTCTAGCAGATAAGAATGTAGAGTTAAAACTGAAAGACTTTTTAAAGCATTTATTTTATCATCTTAAATATAGGTACATAGACCAGCAGTATTTAGAACTTATTTTATACTCTTATGATATCGGAAGATTCTTTGAACCGAATACATTGTCATTTGAGTCCGAGAATATGAATGATATTTAAGACCATTCTCAAAATATTTGTAGTATAACACTTTATTATTCCAGCCGGCTATAATTAGGCGATTCACTCGTAATTGTTACATCGTGCGGATGGCTTTCCGCAATTCCGGCATTGGTGATGCGCACGAATTTAGCATCATGTAGTTTCTCTATATTGGCAGCTCCGCAATACCCCATACCTGCACGCAATCCTCCGGACAACTGATAAATCACTTCGT
>SNRY01000190.1_pt1 | contig 22826 bp, 19 predicted proteins | sample 4693421 | NCBI WGS metagenome assembly SNRY01 (sample SAMN11003215, study PRJNA524138) | termite gut metagenome | isolation source: Bacteroidetes bacterial symbionts from single cell of protist host amplifed... | host: Streblomastix strix ... | reverse complement strand
CATCATTGCAATGGGCAACGCATAATTCTTTTTTTGTTCAGTCATGTTACTGTAAGTATTAGTTAGTTAATATAAATTTTGTTTGTAAATCGCTTGTTATTTTTGCACATCAAACTTGTAAACGGTTGTTTGTTGATATTCATCCTGCGGGGATAGGACGGCGGTGGGGAAATGTGGTTTATTCGGGGTATCGGGAAAACATTGTGCTTCGAAGCAGATGCCACTGCGAGCCGGATAAGTAGCTCCGTGTGCTCCGGTAAACCCATTCAACCAATTTCCCGTATAAATTTGAACTCCCGGTTCAGTAGTATAGACTTCCAATCTTCTACCGGAAACGGGGTCTGTACAGGATGCGGCAAAAGACAATTCGCCCGCTTCGTTTTTGTCCAATACGTAACAATGGTCGTATCCTTTTCCGTAAAGGAGTTGTGTAAATGTATCATGAATGTGTTTACCGACAACCTCAGGCTTGCGAAAGTCCATCGGAGTATTTTCTACTTTTAATATTTCGCCTGTCGGTATGGCAACTTCATCTGTTGGAATATAGTAGTTGGCATGGATGGTAACAATATGATTTTCTATGGAAGAAGTGGGATTGGCTATTCCTGCCAGATTAAAAAAGGCGTGATTGGTAAGATTAACGATAGTAGATTTGTCGGTTGTGGCTTTATATTCCATTACGAATGCATTTTCATCTTCTTTGAGGCTGTATGTCACAATGATGCTCATGTTTCCGGGAAAACCTTCTTCTCCATCTTTCGAGAAGTATGACAATTGTAGTGTTCTTTCGTCTATCTGTTCGGCATCCCATACATTGGCGTGAAACCCGGTAGGTCCCCCATGCAGTGAATTAGGACCATTGTTTATGGTTAAGGAATGTTCTTTGCCTTTCAGCGTAAACCTTCCTTTGGCAATTCTGTTGCCATAGCGTCCTATGACTGTGCTTAAAAACGGTTCGGGGCTGTTGATTACATTGTCAATACTGTCATGTCCCAATAGTACGTTTGCATACTTGCCTGTCTTATCTGGAACCATTATTGAGAGTAGGGCACATCCGTAATTGGTAACGCCGACCTCCATTCCTAATGGATTTTTGAGAATAAATAAACTTGTTTGTTTGTTATTGACTTTTTTTTGGAACTTTTCACGTAACAAACCTGAGAGATTCCCTTGCTGAGTAGAAATAGAGGAGGAAGTATGTATCATATTAATGATTTGAATGAAGTAATTATATAGTGCAAATAAAGTAATTTTTTTTCATTTCTCCCAATTGTTTCTAATAAATATATCCGCTTGTTTAGGAAAGTTTAGCGTTTACTAATTGTAAAGTGTAAGAGAGTTAACGTGAGCCTGAATTCGACGAATGGCTCGCATGAAAGAGGCTCCCTCACGCAAGAATGCATTACGGGCATTCTTATGATAAATCAGTTGAAAACCATGTTCTTACGGAGGTAGTTGGGGTGATGTCCATATTATGTCCGATTGCTCTCCGATTCATCGCCGATTCCTGCTCGCTTCCCAAGCGGACATATATACCCGAAAAAGCCTGTGAAAACCGTTGCAGATGGGTGGCAGACCGCTAAGATCGTTAACCGAATCGAGAAAATAGCCGAGGGCGACGGCTGGCGGGAAGAAAAAACGGGCTTACACAAAAACGAATTTATCGAAACACGCCGGCATTGGTTTACGAAACCGGTTTTACACCACACTTCGGGCAGTGTAAACGTTATTAATCTTGTGGAGGGAGAAGAGGCGATTGTGGAAAGCCCCGGCAATGATTTTCCTCCGTTCGTGGTGCATTACGCCGAAACTTTTATCGTTCCCGAAGCGGTCGGGGAATACACGATACGACCTTACGGAAAAAGCGCCGGCAAAGAATGTGCAACGCTCAAAGCATTTGTCAGATTAAACGCCTAATCCCGTTCGCTTTCAAGCGTATAAACAAAACTGTCGGCTCTAAAATAACCGATACTCCATTCTACCAGTAAACCGTTGTTGTCAAATACAAACCGTTTGCGCTTAAGGATTGGCGTGCCTACGCTTACACGCAGTTTTTTAGACAAAAAATCATCGGCGGCGCGGGCGCTCACTTCCTCCCGCGAAAGTTTTACAAAAACAGAATACTCTTTACCGAGCATGTCGTACAAAGGACGTGAAAAGTCTTCGTTTCCGGTCATTCCGATTTGCGGATTGAAATACGATATGAAATACACAAACGGCTTTTCGGAATCCCCCCTTAACCGTTCTAATTTTAATAGCTCCGTATCCTCTTTTATGCTGAAAAGGTTTCTCAATTCTTCATTGGGTTCTTCCCAACTCACATGCAGTTCAAAATTCCTGATAGGAATCCCTAATGACTTCATTTCCTGCGAAAAGCTCAACCAATTTTTTATTTTTATGTTTATGGTGCCGGGAGCCACCGTGGTACCTACTCCTTTTTTCCGGATAAGCAACCCCTCATATACCAGTTTATTCAAAGCTTGCCGGATTGTACTTCTTGATATGCCCAATTGTTTGGATACATCAATCTCATTAGGTAACAATCTTCCGTTCCGGTATTCCGGTTCTTTGATCAATTTTCTTAACTGCTCTTCAACTTGTATATACAAAGGCTTATTGCTTTTCGAGTCTATTCTAATATTCATATATCGCTAATTTTAAGGTAAAGTTACAACTATTTGAACTTACCTTTTTAAAAAATCAGGCGATTATTTTTATTATTTTAAAAATTAATTCTACATTTGTGAATGATGTATGTATAGACATATCTTGTTTATAAATTAACGTGAGTTCGGGATAAGAATATTAGAATGTTTTTTATAAACACAGAGGCATAGAGACACAGAGATTATACAAACTCTGTGCCTCTGAGTTTCTGTGTTAAAACAAATATATAACAAGTTTTCAGAAAGCATACTTGATAATTAAATATTTGATATATCGTTATATAACTATCATAATTTATCCGATTAATAGAGTATATGAGAAATTTTGAAATGCATAAGCCGGAAATTATCCGGTCGAAAGCGTTAGCTTCAAAAAACTGTTCGACGACATGCGCACCGGCAACAAGGAAGCAACGGATATTATTTTACCCGAAATACAGGCATGGATGGACGAATACGCTTGGACACCTTGGGGAAAAGTCATTGTAAGAAAAGCAGAATTAGAGGATACGGCGGCATTATACGGCATGAATTATTTATTGATGGAACAAGAAAAATGAAACGGACAAGATACATCTTATTAATCTCATTGGTAGCAGCTTGCGGAGGACTCTTATTCGGTTTCGACACCGCGGTGATTTCAGGCGTGTTGCCCTTATTGAAAACCCACTTTGGTTTCGGTGAACTCATGAGCGGATGGGTTGTGTCGATACTTACCATCGGTTGCATCATTGGGGTGATTTTTGCCGGCAGTTTGGCTGATAAATACGGACGAAAAAAACTGCTTTACATCGCTTCGCTTTTGTTTATGGCATCCGCCATAGGAACAGCGTTTTCAATGAATATTTACATCTTTCAGTGTTTCCGGTTTTTAGGAGGAATTGCGGTTGGCGTGGCATCCATTGCTTCTCCCATGTATATCGCAGAAGTAGCCCCTGCCGATAAACGGGGACGAATGGTAAGCATCAATCAATTAACCATTGTTACCGGCATCCTGTTTGCTTTTTTTTCCAATTACCTGCTGGTAAATACAGGCGATAACAACTGGCGGTGGATGTTGTTGGTGATGGCTGTTCCGGCTCTTGTGTTCTTTCTGCTTTTATCTACCGTTCCACGCAGTCCGCGCTGGCTGTTGATGACGGGAAAGGATGAAGAAGGATTGTCGGTGTTGAAAAAAATTACCGGTGAAGCAAATGCTGTTCGCGAGTACGAAGAAATACACAATTCGCTGAATAAGAAACAAGAAAAGTCCGGACTGAAAGAACTATTCTCGTCCAAATCCCGGAAGTTGTTGATTATCGGAATCCTTCTTGCCGTTTTTCAGCAGATAACCGGTATCAACACCATTATGTATTATGCGCCGGTTATTTTTGATACTTTGGGCTTCAGCATTGATTCTTCGTTGTTGCAAACGGTACTTATTGGCTGTATCAACTTCTTGTTTACAATTTTCGCTATGTTTTTTGTTGATAAATTGGGACGCAGACCGCTGTTATTGATTGGCTCCGTTGTGATGTCTCTATCGTTGGGAATTTTAGCTTTCGCGGTAAACAAAAATATCGGCGGCTATGGGGTATTAATCTGTTTATTGGTTTATATTGCTGCGTATGCCATCTCGTTAGGACCTGTAACCTGGGTGCTTATCTCGGAAATATTTCCCAACAAACACCGGGGAGTCGGGATGTCGATATCGACCCTGTTTCTTTGGGCATCGTGTTTTGCGGTAGCTTTATTCTTCCCTGTGGTGCTTTCCTCGTTGGGAATCGCCAATACGTTCCTGTTGTTTATGGTTATCTGCATTGCGTCGTTTATGTTTTATTTGCTGTGCATTAAGGAAACAAAGAACACTAAATTAGAAAATATCGAATAAATGCAAGGATTATTTTCACCGGGATTGGATATACGACCGCTTCACCATCCGCTCGGATTTGAATATGGGGATGAGTGTTTTGGTCCGCTAACGGAATTGAGAACCTTGGATTCCATACGGAAAAGCCTGTTGAATCCCGATAGTTGGAAAAATCACAATAGAAAAATCACAATAGAAAAAATGAAAAATAAAAGAAAGAAAGAGATTGTATTCATTGCAATGTTATCTCTGTGTATGTTTCAAGGGTATTGCCAACAGCTGGTAGATTACAGATATGCACCCCAATGGTGGCAATCTTGTGTCGGGCTGCCTGATGATAGTTGCAAAACATTGGTCGGTCCGCTTGGGCAGTTGCTCTACGAATCTGGTGGTAAATGGATGTATAAAAATGTAAGCGGTTTCCACTCGGTTGTGCATTTCTTAGCCGATGAAAACATGAAAATCAACAGCCAACGGATGTATTCGGCGCGAGTACCGATTGTTATTACCGAATCCACGTATTCAGGGATGGACATTACTCAAGAGGTTTTTGCCGTCGGACTGGATTTTACACGCAATAAGGTTGCCACTACAAAAGGTAATCGCGAAGACATCGTATTGACCACTATCAGCAATCATACCAACCGGGCGCAAACGATAAACCCCTTGTTGATTATTGATTCGGATCACCCGACTCCTGTGAAGGTGAATGGCAGGATAGCTGTGATTAATGATAAAGCACAAGTAATTTCGAGTGAAGCGACCAAACGGGTACGGCAAAGTATGGGTGATTTCAAGACCTTGATGGAGTTGGAGCCGGTTCGTCTTGGTCCGGGTGAGAAGAAGCAGATTATCATCTTGTATGATAATGGATTACCTTCTGATCTTGCGCTTCAATTCAAGGACAATCCCACTACATTGGTGAGCCGGATTCGTTCCATTAAAGCAGAAATGGTCGATTATTGGGAAAACAAAAGCGGCATACCTTACGACCATCTGATTGTGCCGGACAAAGAAATGCAAAACCTGACGGATGCTTCCCTACGTGGTATCTGGCAGGCAAGAGAAATCAAGAACAGGCAAATTGTCTTTCAGGTCGGTCCCACTTGTTACCGGGGATTATGGGTTGTTGACGGCGCTTTCTTGTTGGAAGCCGCCGCTATGTTCGACCGAGGTTTGGAAGCTCGCGATGGAATCGAATATACGTTGTCGTTACAGAAAGAAAACGGGCAATTTGACGTTATTCCGACGTTTTCAAAAGAAAATGGTATTGTCTTGTGGACTTGTGTTCGCCACGCCCTGCTTATGCAGGACAAGAAATGGCTCAAAAACAAATGGTCGCAACTTAAAAAAACGGTAGCTTTTATCAAGGAATTGAGAGCGATGACGCTCACCAACGACATCCCTTTGGACGACGGCTTGATACCTCCGGGCTATATAGACGGAGGGCTAAATGGCGGCAAGGATGTTGCAGAATATACGAATATCTACTGGAATCTCGCCGGACTGAAAGCCATGATACAGGCGGCACATTGGTTGGGTGAAAAGAAAGACGCCAAGGAATGGGAAAAAGAATATGCCGATTTCTATGCTATTTTTCAAAAAGCCGCCCAACGCGATAAAATGACGGATACTTTCGGCAACCAATATCTTCCGGTACCCATGGACCCCAAGTATCATTCTCTGCCTCAACGTGCACAATGGGCTTTCTGCCAGGGAGTATATCCGGGACAGATTTTTGATAAAGAAGATCCCATTGCAATGGGTACGATGAACATGTTACACACCACCTTACAAGAGGGTATGGTGATGGGGACGGGTTGGGAAATTTCCGGTATTTGGAACTATTTTGCCGGTTTTTATGGTCATGCCTGTCTATGGGTGGGCGACAGTAAACGTGCATACGAGTCGTTGTATGCTTTTGCCAATCACGCTTCGCCTTTGTATGCATGGCGTGAAGAACAATCGCCGCGCGACCTTGATCCTCATAAATACGTAGGAGATATGCCTCACAATTGGGCAAGCGCCGAATTTGTCGGATTGACCATACATCTCTTGGCGTTGGACAGAGGAGATGAAATGCATCTGCTGGAAGGATTGCCCCAAGAATGGATTCAGCCCGGAATGAAAACCGCATTGAAAGATATTTCAACTCCTTTCGGCAAAGTCTCATTCACTTTACAAGTGGACAAATCGGGAAAAACAGCCACGCTTACTACTGCAAAACTGACTGATCCGTCTTGCAAGGGAATGTTTGTTCATCTGGGTGATTGGGGTGAAAGCAACGGCAGCAATGTCATCAAACTTGACGCTAAAAAAACGCATACTGTTAACATTCATTTAAAATAACCGGTCAGGATATAGTGTATAGTTCATTACTAAAAATGAAAATAAAATGAAGTTGTTAAGAAGAATGTCTTTTTTGAGCATTGTAGCCCTTTTATTGGGTTGTTCGGGAGCAAAAACAGACGAAAAAGTCCGGTCGGAATGGCAACTCCAAAACAGAGGCGATAATACGTGTTTATATGATGATAACGGCATTTATAAAACCGGACGTATTCCGTCTGATGATTCTTACAAAAGGAATGTGCACAAGCTTTAGACAGCATCCGACAACAAAAAACAGGACATTTCACAAAGTCCTGTTTTTTTAGTTTTAAATAGGTATTAGTTTCCTTCAAGGTAAAAAAGATTGTTTTCAGAATACCAATACAAAAATAAGGGGATTCTCTACACCTTCCAAATATTATACTATGTCGTAAAACATGCTTAATAAGAATTCTTATACTTAATTATCATTTTGTAAGGAAACCGGTCAATTTACCCCTAATTTATAGGAGAAAACTATACCTTTTTTATGAAATAAAGATAAAAAATTGTACAAATGTCTTCATTTAGCGTGAATTCGATATACGAAACCGTTTACATACATACAAACACCGGCTATCAAATTGTTAATAAGAAATATTTGATGCGGTCTTCCGGTTGATTTTACTCTTTGACAAGTAATAAATACATCATAATGTCATACATTTGTCCAACAAAAACAAATAAGAAGATTGATATGAAGAATAAAATAAGAAAATCCACTTGGTTGACGGCTGCACTCTTTATTTACGTGTCGGTTATGGCTGTATATATGCTGCCACGCAATCGTGAAATGAGTCATACGGAAAAATACATTACTCTCTCTGCTTCATATCTTATTGTTATTGTTCTCTGGTTCGTATTGCGAAAAAAAGAACAGATACAACAAAAACATCGTGAAAAAGAACAAAAAGACAAGAAACTACATTGAAACATCGAATGAAAAAGTTACTATTTATTATTAGTTGTCTGTTATTGACTTCATTAGGAGTGAAAGCACAGTTTGAAAAAAATTCGTGGGTAGTAAATCCGGCAATAACAGGATTGGAATATTCCTACAGTGATGGAAGCAAAAATCACCTTGGATTGAACGTACAGGGCGGAGCTTTTCTGATAGACGATGTCGTGTTGATACTTAAATTGGGCACGGACTGGACTAAAGAGATTGACACGTATTCGGTAGGTGTAGGCGGACGCTACTATTTTAATCGCACGGGTATTTATGTGGGAAGCGGATTGTATTTCACCCGTTGGACGTATCACAACAGTAGAGAGTTACAAGGACATAAGGACGCATACGGATTAGATACGGAAATCGGATATGCTTTCTTTCTCAGCAAGACAGTAACGATTGAGCCTGGGGTCTATTATGACCTCAATTTCAAAGATAGTAACTTCTCTAAATTCGGATTGAAAGTAGGCTTTGGGTTTTATTTTTAAATAAATTAGAAGGGCATATCTTGATTTGCAGTCTTGATTTACAATTAAAAAATAAAAAAGCGTTATATTGACTTAAATACGTGGATGGAAGGCTTTGAAAAATGCAATTTATTTTGTGCAAAGTTATTTAAATACCTATTTTTGCAACCAATTGGTAAACAATATTCATTCAGGTTATGATTAACAGAGTTCTTATTCGTCTTAAAATTATTCAAATAGTATTCGCTTATTACCAAAACGGAAGTAAAAATATAGACTCGGCGGAAAAGGAACTGTTTTTTAGCATCTCAAAAGCGTATGATCTCTACAATTATTTGTTGACACTCATGATAGCCTTAAAAAATTATGCAAAAAAGCGGGTTGAAACAACTAAATCCAAATTAACACCGACGAAAGAAGAACAACCCGTCAACATGAAATTTATCGAAAACAAATTTATTGCACAACTTGAAAAAAATATCCAGTTGAATATGTTTATAGCCTGTCAGAAGAAATCTTGGGAGGCAGAGGAGAGCTTTTTGAAAGAATTGTACAATGCTATTTTGGTTTCCGATACCTACAAAGAATATATGGCTTCCGATGAATCCTCTCACGATGCGGATAAACTTTTCTGGCGAAAGATCTATAAACAATTCATTCTTAAGAATGAGGCTTTAGACTTATTACTGGAAGAACAGAGTTTGTATTGGAATGACGATAAGGAGATTGTGGATACGTTTGTATTGAAAACGATTAAACGGTTTGATGAGAAACAAGGAGCCAAGCAACCTATTTTATCGGAATTTAAAGATGAAGAAGATAGAGAATTTGCCGGTCGGTTGTTTCGCCGGACTATTCAGAATGAGGACTATTACCGTCATCTTATCAGTGAGCATACAAAAAATTGGGATATTGAGCGTGTGGCTTTCATGGATGTGATTGTTATGCAATGTGCTTTGGCTGAGATATTGAGTTTTCCGAATATTCCGATCAGTGTTTCGCTGAATGAATATGTGGAAATCGCTAAATTATACAGTACACCAAAAAGCGGAAGCTTTATCAATGGTACGCTCGACGGTATTATAAAACAAATGAAAAAAGACGGAAAGCTAAATAAAAATTAAAAATCAAAACGTATGAAGTTGTTAACTGTACTTTTACAAGAAGGAGCCGCTCAAAGCGGCGGTGGTGGCGGTATGATGTGGATTATGCTGATAGCTGTGTTTGCAGTTATGTATTTTTTCATGATTCGTCCTCAGAACAAGAAACAAAAAGAAATTGCTAAATTTCGTAACTCGCTTCAGGTAAATCAAGACGTGATAACTGCGGGTGGTATTCATGGGAAAATTAAAGAAATCAAGGATACTTCTCTGGTAGTTGAAATAGCCGGTAATGTGAAAATTGTCATAGAGAAAAGCTCTGTTTTTGCTGCTGCTTCCGATGTAACTACCCAAAAATAACAGGGAATACTACTTGTTTATGTTCGGATTAAAAAATACAATATCTATTTATTTGATTCGAATAAAAAAAATTAAGGACTCTGTGTTTCATGCCAACAACAGTAAAGAGTTCTTGATTTTTTTGTTTTTTCTTTTTATAGCCACTATGTTCTGGTTGTCTCAGACGTTGAGTCTTGAGTATGAGACAGAAGTATCAATACCTATTCAGGTGAAAGACACATCGAATATGATACTTACTTCGGAGCCGGTAAACAAATTGCAAATTGTGGTAAAAGATAAAGGGACCATACTCTTACATTATATATTTATCAAGCAGTTTGTGCCGTTAACTATAGATATTACGGAGTATTCTCATTCTAAAAACAATCATATAAGAATACACACTTCCGCACTTAAAAAGTCTATACAAAATCAATTGAACGTATCCACTCAACTATTGTCTGTTAAACCGGATACGTTGGAATATATTTATGTAAGTTCCCACTCCAAATATGTCCCTGTCATATTAACAGGAAATATAACAGCCGACAGGCAACATTATTTGTCCGATACCATTTTCTCATCCGATTCGGTGTTGGTATATGCCTCACCGGATGTTTTGGATACCATAACCGCCGCTTATACACGACCGGTAGAATTGCAAAACATATCGGATACGGTGAACTATCTTTCTACCTTTTCACCTATCAAAGGTGTTAAATTCGTACCCGAATCGGTGGAGTTAACTTTTCCTGTAGATATTTATACGGAGAAGATGCTGGAAATTCCGATACACAGTACGGGGTTTCCACCTAACAAGATATTGCGTACTTTTCCGTCCAAGGTTCAGGTAACGGTTCAAATCGGACTAAAACACTTTTATGAGATAAACAGTGAGAATTTTAGTATAGAAATGTCTTATGATGATTTGTTGAAGCTTGATACAGACAGATATTCGGTTAAGCTGAAGCTTATACCTCCGGGAGTAAATCGAATACTACGTATCGTGCCTGAACAGATAGATTTTTTGATTGAAACAATCTCTCTTTAGATGACAGTCAAGATAGGTATTACAGGAGGTATGGGCAGTGGTAAGAGCGTGGTATCACGGTTGCTCGAATTAATGGGAGTTCCGGTTTATATTTCTGATGTGGAGTCTAAACGTTTAACGGTTTCCAACCTCTATATTCGCCAAGAGTTGATAGCTCTACTTGGCGAAAAAGCATATCAAAACGGTGAATTAAATAAACCTTTACTTGCTTCTTATTTGTTTGAAAATCAGGAACAAGCTGAAACGGTAAATCGTATTATTCATCCACAAGTGAAGATGGATTTTCAAAAGTGGGTAAGTTCTCATTCCCGGTATCCGATATTGGCTATGGAATCGGCTATTTTAATAGAATCAGGATTTGCAGGCGAGGTTGATGTAACGGTAATGGTTTATGCGCCTCTAACGATCCGATTGGAGCGTGCAGTAAAACGTGACGCTTCTTCCCGGGAATTCATTTTGAAACGTATTCAAAGCCAAATGGATGATGAAGAGAAGAAAAAGTTTGCCGACTATATGATTTTAAATGATGATGTAGCACCTTTAATTCCTCAAATAGAGTCTTTATTGGCAAATGTCAAAAAGTAATTAAAACACACACGATAAATTCAGATTATAAAAGAATTCATTTACTTTGGTGTCAAATAAAAGTTTTAACCATTTAAATAAGAATTTTATGCTAAAAACTATTCTATCTATTTCCGGAAAATCAGGGTTGTATAAAATGGTATCTAAGGGAAAAAACATGTTGATTGTAGAGTCTATTTCTGTAGAAAAAAAACGTTTTCCGGCATATACCAATGAAAAGATTATTTCCCTATCGGATATTGCAATATACACGGATAGCGGTGAAGTCCCATTAAGAGATGTGCTTACGTCTATCCAAGAAAAGGAAAACGGTGCGACACTGTCTTTTGATATAAAGCAGGCTACCTCCGAACAACTTCGAACGTATATGGCAGAAGTTCTTCCGAACTTTGACCGTGAAAAAGTATATATTGCCGATATTAAAAAGTTGTTTTTGTGGTATAATCTTCTTATAACTAACGGGATAACGGAGTTTAAAAAAGAAGAAAAACAAGAGATATCCGAATAAATTTTAGGGATGTAACCAGACTTATTTAGTAGAAATGTATGTCCGGAGCAAGGATTGACAAATGGATGTGGGCGGTTCGTATTTTCAAAACACGAACAATTGCCGCCGAGGCTTGTAAGAAAGGGCGTGTAACCATTAACGGGTCGTTAGTGAAGGCTTCGCGTGTGATAACTCCCGGCGATATTATTCAGATTAAAAAACCGCCCGTTATCTATTCTTTCAAGGTGTTGCAAGCCATTGAAAAACGCATAGGAGCCAAGCTCGTTTCCGAAGTCATGGAAAATGTAACTGCTCCCGACCAATATGAAATATTGGAAACGAGTAAAGTAAGCGGATTCATCAATCGTGCGCGCGGCACCGGCAGACCGACAAAAAAAGAGCGCCGGAGTTTGGAAGGATTTACTACATTGGAAGATAGGGATGATTTCGATTTTGACTTTGATTTTGAAAAATAGAAACGTATTTAAAACGAAAACAATGAATTTATTACGAAACCCATTTGAATGTGGCTCTCTTCATAGATTTTTAAGGAAGGGGTTGGTGTTGTTACTATTCGTTGCTCAAGGCACTTTTGCCTGTACTAACTTAATTGTAGGCAAACGTGCTTCTGCAGACGGTTCTACTATCGTTTCGTATGCTGCCGATTCGTATGGTTTGTTTGGCGAACTTTATCATTATCCGGCAGCAAGTTATCCGGAAGGAACCATGCTTGATATTTACGAATGGGACACCGGCATGTATTTGGGTAAGATAGAACAAGCCCGTCAGACCTGCAATGTTATCGGTAATATTAACGAATATCAGGTAACGATTGGAGAAACCACATTTGGCGGTCGTCCGGAGTTGGTTGATTCGGTTGGAATAATTGATTACGGCAGTCTTATTTATATTGCCTTACAACGTTCTCATACGGCTCGTGAGGCTATTGATGTGATGACCGGTTTGGTACAACAGTACGGTTATTACAGCAGTGGAGAATCTTTTTCTATTGCCGATCCCAACGAGGCTTGGATTTTGGAGATGACAGGTAAGGGTCCGGGTGTTTGCGGAGCTGTGTGGGTAGCTGTTCGTATCCCTGATGATTGTATCTCGGCACATGCCAATCAGTCGCGTATTCACCGGTTCGACCTGAAGGATAAGAAGAATTGTATCTATTCGCCCGATGTTATTTCTTTTGCCCGCAAAAAGGGATATTTTAGTGGTGCGGACAAAGATTTCAGCTTTGCCGATGCTTATGCGCCGCTTGACTTTGGGGCACGTCGTTATTGTGAAGCCCGCGTATGGAGTTTTTTTAATATGTTCACCGATCAGGGAGGCGCATTTCTTCCTTATATTCAGGGTGAAACGAATAAACCTATGCCATTATACATCCAGCCTAATCATAAAATATCGGTACAAGAAATAAAAGATGCAATGCGCAATCATTATGAAGGTACTCCTTTTGATATGTCTCAAGATTTCGGTGCAGGCATCTATAAGGCGCCCTATCGTCTTACTCCGTTGGAGTTTGAAGTAGATGGCGAGAAGTATTTCAACGAGCGTCCTATTTCTACACAGCAAGCCGGTTTTGTCTTTGTTTCTCAGATGCGTGCCAGCAAACCGGATGCTATTGGTGGAGTATTTTGGTTTGGGATGGACGATGCTAATATGACTGTATTCACGCCGGTATATTGTTGCACGGATAAGGTTCCTTCTTGTTATGCAAAGGGTGAAGCAGATTATATTACGTTCTCTTGGAACTCTTCGTTTTGGATATTCAATTGGGTGTCTAATATGGTCTATCCACGTTATAATCTTATGATCAGAGATGTTCGTACCGTTCAACAGCAATTGGAAGATTTATTCAATGAATCTCAAGAAAGCATTGAAGCGGCTGCTTCCCATCTATATACACAAAATCCTGAAGAAGCCAAGGCTTTTCTTACCAATTACACTGTCATGACAGCACAAAATACATACGACAATTGGAAGCGTTTGGGTGAGTACCTTATTGTGAAGTATAACGACGGAGTCATAAAACGTGAAAAGGATGGAAGGTTTGAAAGAAATGCAATCGGGAGGGCAGTGCCGGTTATTCGTCCGGGTTATCCGGAAGATTTCCTTAAAGAATATGTGAAACAGACAGGGGACAGGTATAAAATAAAAGAATAAACCCGTTGGCGGAATTAAAAAAGCGTAAAAAATAGAGAGATAAAAGTTGCGCGTAAACGTCCTAATTTGTGATATGGTATGTTCCCTCACACCTGTATAACTACCTGAATACGACATGCATACTATCTGCATACGACATGCTAAACGGTTCCCTCCGATTCATGTCCGATACATGTCCGATTCCTCTCCGATTCCTCCCCGATTCCCAAGTGGGGAGGGATACCCGGTGAAGCCCGTGAAAACCGCGTGGAGTGGGGCGCAGACTGCCTGGTGAGTGCTAAGAAAGTCATTGGAATCCCGTATGAACTATCATAAATGCGTTACGCTGATTCCGCCAACGGGTTTATCTATTATATCAGACAAATAAATTTTTAATACGTTGACCCTGAATATTTGAGGTTTTTCACGCCCCTTTCATTATTTAATCGTATCTTTATAACCTCATTTGGATCTACAAAAAAAGTAGGTTGTATCAATTTATAAATTAAGTTATGAGATTAGCAGTTGTTTTTATACAGTGTTGCTTCCTGTTAGGGTTTGCTGGTTGCTCATCGCCCGATCAACCGAAGGAATGGATCGCCAGCCATGTCGTTTTCATCGGATTGGACGGCTGGGGTGCTTATAGTGTTGAAAAAGTCGAAATGCCCAACGTGAAACAGTTGATGGCTGAGGGTGCGTACACGTTAAAAAAACGTTCCGTTTTGCCGTCGTCAAGTGCGGTAAACTGGGCTTCCATGTTCATGGGTGCCGGTCCGGAACTGCACGGTTACACCGAATGGGATTCAAAAACGCCAAATCCTCCTTCACGGGTATTGAATCATTACGGGTTGTTTCCCGGCATTTTCGGATTGCTGCGCGATGCTCATCCCACGGCTGAAATAGGCTACCTTTACGAATGGGACGGGTTGAAATACCTAGTCGAGATGGAGGCTATGAACCTGTCGCAAAACCTCAAACCCGACAGTCTGACTCTGGTTGCCTGCGACTATATCCGGACGGCGAAGCCCAATCTGGTCTCCATCATTTACGATGAGCCGGATGGCGCCGGTCACCGGGAAGGTCATGATACCCCTGCGTATTACGACATACTGAAAGTACAGGATGAACGTATCGGGAAGATTGTCGAGGCTGTGAAAGAGGCCGGAATCTATGACGAGACGGTTTTCATCATTACCTCCGACCATGGTGGAATCCACAAAGGACATGGCGGAAAAACCATGCTGGAAATGGAAACACCTTTCATTATTTCAGGTAAAGGCGTGAAAAAAGGGTTGGTTTTCGACGAAAGCATGATGCAGTTTGATATTGCACCCACAATCGCCAGTATTTTCAGGCTGGAAACGCCACAGGTTTGGATTGGTCGCCCGATGAAACAAGTATTTGTCAAACCTTGATACAAGAATACAAAATTATCCCTTTCAATCGGTATTGCTACTTAAGTATAAATAGCTCATGATTTCTATATGTCATCAGTAATCAAAAAACATATTTTTTTACCATTACACATAAGCTATACTTATATTAGCAATTCTAAAATAACTATTTTACTGTTTAGTAGCTGTTTGTGAAAGAAAAGGCTCTGATAAAGATGATAGTGGAAAATGGAAAGTTTTTAGGTGTATCTAAATGCACTTTATCGTAGAAGTTTTGTTGTTGTCTTATTGTTTTATTTCTTATTTCTTATTTTTGCAATTTGGTTTAGTTTTTCGGAGTTAAGAAATTAAAAATATTCAGTAAGTTTATGATTATGAAAAAGATTTGTTTATTTCTATTGGGCATAATAGTGTTAACAAGTTGTGCAACTATTATCTGTGGAAGCCATCAATCCGTAGATTTTACAAGTAATCCGAGCAATGCTATTATTTATGATAATGGCTTTCAACTTGGTAGAACACCGTTGTCGGCAAAACTTGAACGAAATGAGAACCATGCCATTTCTATTAAACTGGAAGGGTATCAACCTTATGAAGTTATCATAAAGAAACGGTTTAATGAATGGTATATAGGAAACATTGTCTTGGGGGGATTGATAGGATTAATAATAGATCCGCTTACCGGTGCATTGTATAGACTATCTCCCGATAAAATTCACACGGAATTGGATTTAACGACATTTAACCACAAGAAAACAGATATATACATCGCTGTGTCCCTGGTAAAGAATCCATATATGGAACAAATAGGAACTCTGGTACGGGAACCATAGCGCCAACAGAAACCTATGCCAATTCCAACATTCGCATAGTGTTCGGACTATGTTGAGTTGCCTGAAAAGACAATTTATATTTAGACCACAGTTCAAAGGCGTGCTTTTAATCAATGGAATATGAAAACCATCAAAACAATTCTAATCCTTATACTGCCAGTACTAGTTTTTAGCGCTTGCCGAAGCAGCAAGAGCATGCAGCGAGAAATACGAATGTTTCATTCCGATCTTTATTATGAACTGACCACTCCCGATTACTTGGGAGAAATAAACCAAACCGTTTATTTGAACTTTATAGATTATTCAAATATTGACTATCATACTACGGTAAAGAAGAAAGGAATGTTGATTGTACCATTACTATTCTTCAATTACTGGTGGAAGGAATTTAATGTAGTTCTCGGTGAAAGCTCACTTACACAAACTTATCGAGAGTTTCTCACGGAAGCGTTGCTCACGGAATGCAACAGCAGTACCTGTTTCAATTTAACACACCATAACACGGATATAATACCGGATTCGGCTTATGTCCTTGATATAAAGATTGTTCACAATCGTACTACTTCGGCGATAAAACTAAGTGAAACAGTTATCTTTTTGCCATTCGATACCAATTCGCATTTCGATATGAATTTCTCGAATTGTAAGGTACAACCGGCTATCAGTGATTTGTATATCAGCGTTCGCCTGACCCGGGAAAACGATTGTTTGCTCGAAAAAACGTATCCGATTCATCAAAAACTGAGTTACGCCGGAGGAGGATTGGAAAACTCCCCATTTATCGGCGAAACTTGTTTGAATACAATGACGGAATGTTTGTCGGTTGCCACTAAAAAGGTTGTGGAAGATATTAGCAGCGAGTTGCATTTGTTGATGTTGGGAAGATAGTATGCCCGTGTATTCGAGAGGGAGCTATCCAATTTTAATAAAAAGAGATTAAACCTTTTCTCCCTAATTCCGTCAAATAAACATTACGTCAACGAAAATAAGCGAATGAGAAAATTACCTATTTTGTTAGGAGTGCTGTTATTAGTCGGTACTCAAATTGCTTTTGCGCAAAATAAAAACATAACCGTTACAGGGGATGTTATAGAAGCCAGCACGAAACAAGTTGTTGAACAAGCTGCCGTACGATTATTCTCTTTACCCGACAGTACATTCGTAACCGGAGCAACCACCTCTTCCAAAGGAAAATTCACTCTTCCCAAAGTAGCCGCCGGTAAGTATGTGCTAAAAGTATCCTACATCGGTTTTGTAACAGAAACTATTCCTCTTCAACTTACTCCTTCCATATTAAATCATAATGCGGGAATCGTATCCTTGTCTACGAATGTTGTTCTGTTAGATGAAGCAACAGTAACCGCCGAAGCTCCTCCCGTAGTAGTCAGAGAAGACACGATTGAATATAATGCCTCCGCTTATCGGGTGCCTGAAGGTGCCATGCTTCAAGAATTGGTGAAGAAACTTCCCGGAGCTGAAGTTTCGGATGAAGGCAAAATAACCATCAACGGTAAAGAAGTAAAAAAGATTCTGGTAGATGGTAAAGAGTTCTTTTCGGATGATCCCAATGTTTCCATGAAAAACCTCCCCGTTGAGATGGTTGAAAAGGTGAAAGCATACGATAGAAAAAGCGATATGGCACGCATCACCGGTATTGATGACGGCGATGACGAATCCGTACTTGACCTGTCTGTGAAAAAAGGAATGAAGCAAGGATGGATAGGCAATCTTATAGCCGGCTACGGTAGCCAAAAACGCTATGAAGCAGGAGCCATCCTAAACCGTTTTGAAGATGATGCGACCTTTTCCATATTAGGGTCTGTCAACAATACCAATAATAAAGGCTTTTCCGAATTCGGCGATGCCGGACAAGGTTTGGGCAATAACGATGCGGGTTCGGGAATCACCACCGCTCAATCATTGGGAATAAATTTCGCGAAAGAGACGAAGAAACTACAAATAGGTGGAAACGTACAATACGGACACTCGGATAGAGATTCCTGGCGGAAAAGTTTAACAGAAACCTTTTTGGGTGAACAATCTTCTTACGGAAACAGTACCAACAGCTCACGGCGGAAACGTGATGACATACGCGCAGACTTTCGGATGGAATGGAAACCGGATACGATGACTACAATTATCTTCCGCCCGAATGTGAGTTACTCAACAACAAACTCCGAAAACACATCGGACTCCGAGACGCGGAATAACGACAGAGATAAGGTAAACGCTAAAACCTCAACATCAACAAGTAAGAGCAATAATTACTCTTTCAACGGGCGACTTCAAGTATTCCGCAAATTGAACAATAAAGGACGTAACCTTTCTGTAGGAGGCAACTTCGGATATAGCGACGGTGATACCGACAGTGATTCCTATTCGGATACGGAATTTTTCGGAAGCGAAAAAGAGGATATAGAATACAATCGACATACCGACCGCACAAGCGACAGTCGTAATTGGAGCGTATCAGCCTCTTATACCGAACCGATATTAACAGCCCTTTTTCTACAGGCACGCTATGATTTTTCTCATCGTAAACGATTGAGTGAATCATTAGTTTCCGACCAGGACTCCATAGATATAATGACTAACGGATATGTAGAATCGCTGAGTTCGCGCGTGGAGAATTTTTATGACGCCCATGCGATAGATGTTTCCGTACGCGGTATTCATCCGATAGTAATGTACAGTATCGGTCTGGGAATCAACCCGCAATCATCATTGAGTAAAACAACCATAGGTCCCAACTCAAAAAGACAGTTGCCCGAGCAGAACGTAATAAACTTTTCTCCAAACGCAATGCTTCGGTTTAATTTCTCCAAGCAGCATCGATTGATGTTCCGCTACAACGGAAGAAGCAATGCTCCCAATATAGAAGATTTGCAGGATGTGATAGACCAGACCGACCCGTTGAACATTCGTTACGGTAACCCCAATTTGAAACCATCATTCAATAATAACCTGACGATGTTTTATAACAAATACATTCCCGATGTAATGCGTAGTTATTCCATGAATCTATTTTATTCCAATACAATTAATTCCACCGCTAATAAAATGAGATACGATGATACTACGGGAGGACGTATCTATGAGAGAGTAAACGTGAATGGCAATTGGAATACCCGCGGATTCTTTTCTTTCAATACCCCTTTGAAGAATAAGAAATTTACTGTTTCTTCCAATACGAGCAGCTCGTATAGCGATGCGGTCAGTTATACCGGTGTAGGAAGAGAAGACGCCCAACTCAGCACTACCCATAACTTTGGGATATCCGAACGCTTGTCCGGAAACTACCGTAGCGACATGTTTGACGTTTCGCTCAACGGTTCGATAAATTATAATAAGACTCAAAACAGCAAACAAACCAACAGTAATCGTGAAACATTCGATTATTACTTCGGTGGGAATACCAATATCAATCTGCCTTGGACAACTTATCTTTCTACGGATGCCAATGTTCGTATAAAAAGAGGATATAGCGGCGATTTCAATAACAGAGAATTGATGTGGAATGCGCAACTCTCCAAAAGCTTTCTCAGAAACAATGCGGCAACCATTCGTATAAAAATATATGATATTCTCCAACAACAAAGTAATCTTTCCCGAAACATCAGCGAAACCATGATGAGTGATACGGAATACAATACCTTAGGCAGTTATTTCATGGTGCACTTTGTTTATCGCCTGAATACATTAGGAGGACGAAGAGCCAGTGGTCTGGGAAATCGTCAACGTCTCGATTTTAATGGTGATGGCGGCAGAGAATATAGAGAAGGAGGTGGTGATGGCGGCGGCGGAAGAAGATTCTAATGATAGTTGAAAGTTGAAAATGAAAAGTTGAAAGTTGGAGGGAGAGAAAGTAGAGGAGTATCTATCGAACTCACGTTAAATTATAAAAAGAATGATACAAGAGGCTGTCCCAAAAGTATGGACAGCCTTTATTGTTTGGTTATTAGCCGTTAAAAATACCATAAAAATGGTATTTTTATTTGTATAAATAAGACAGATATTTACATCCTTAAATGACTATATAATTTTCTTTTTTATAACATGAATTAAAAAATCAGATGATTTTGTGTTTGTTTATTCATATTATTTTATTTTTGTGCCATGTTTTTACTGTTTTATCGTTTTATTTATCTTTTTTTACCGAACCTCAGTTCTTTGTATCATTATTTTTTAGTAGAAGTATTATATTGGCATATTTAAAAATCGTACACTGTACAAATTGATAAGAAAAAAAAGAATTTATGAAAAGACTATTGATGCTGTTGTTGGCTTTCCTTTTTGTAGGTATAAGCTGGGTAACAGCCCAGACACAAACCGTAACGGGTATTGTCATTTCCGAAGAAGACGGACTACCTGTTATCGGCGCTACCGTACAAGTAAAAGGTACAACGATTGCTACGACTACGGATGTAGATGGAAAATTCACCTTGTCCAACATTCCGGGTTCGGCGAAGGTGTTGCAGATTTCTTTCATCGGAATGGTCACACAAGAACTTCCAATTAGCGCAATCATAAAAGCAATATTGAAGAATGAGACCCAAGTATTGGAAGAGGTTGTTGTAACGGGTATGACACGAGTGGATAAACGATTGTTCACGGGAGCTACCGACCAATTGGACGCTTCCAATGTGAAGATAGACGGTTTGCCGGAAATCAGTCGCTCATTAGAAGGACGTTCTGCCGGAGTTTCCGTTCAAAACGTATCGGGAGCTTTTGGTACGGCACCAAAGATTCGAGTTCGTGGCGCCACCTCTATCTATGGTAGTTCCAAACCTTTGTGGGTGGTGGACGGAGTTATACTTGAAGATGTGACGGAGGTAAACGCCGATGCGTTGTCTTCGGGCGATGCGGTAACACTTATCAGTTCGGCCATTGCGGGCTTGAATGCCGACGACATCGAAAGTTTCCAAATATTAAAAGACGGTTCGGCTACCTCCATTTATGGAGCCAGAGCCATGGCCGGAGTTATCGTGGTAACTACCAAAAAAGGGAAAACCGGAGTAAGTCGCATCAGCTATACGGGTGAATATACCATGCGCTTGAAACCTCAATACTCGGAATTTAACATTATGAATTCGCAAGAACAAATGGGAGTTTATAAAGAACTGCAAGAAAAGGGTTGGCTGAACTATGCCGATACATACAGAGCCGCACAAAGTGGAGTATATGGAAAAATGTATCAACTGATGAGTACTTACAATCCTGTTACGGGTACATTTGCCTTATTAAATACTCCTGAAGCAAGGGCTCAATACCTGCGGGAAGCGGAAATGAGAAATACGGACTGGTTTGGTGAACTTTTTGATACATCCATTATGCAAAACCATTCCGTAAGCATCAGTTCCGGTACGGAAAAGTCTTCCTTTTACGCTTCATTGAGCGTATTGACCGACCCGGGATGGGCAAAGCAGAGTTCCGTAAACAGATACACTGCCAATTTGAATACAACTTACAATGTATTTAAAAACCTGTCTATCAATCTTATTTCCAGCGCTTCATACCGTAAGCAAAAAGCTCCCGGAACTTTGAGCCAAAGCACCGATCCCGTATATGGAGAAGTAAAGAGGGATTTTGACATTAATCCTTACTCTTATGCGTTAAATACTTCCAGAACATTGGATATGAATGAGTATTATACCCGTAACTATTCTCCTTTCAATATTTTTCACGAATTGGACAATAATTACATGGATTTGAATGTTGTCGATTTGAAGTTTCAAGGAGAACTGAAATGGAAACTTTTTCGAGACTTGGAACTGAGTGCTTTGGGAGCTGTGAAATATCAAACGACTTCGCAGGAACACCATATTAAAGACGATTCCAATCAAGCGGAGGCTTATCGCGCCATGCCCGACGCAACGGTGCGTGATAAAAATCCTTTCTTATATACTGACCCTGATTATCTTTATGCGTTACCCATTTCCGTATTGCCGCAAGGAGGAATTTACCAGCGGACGGATTATAGAATGTCGGGGTATGATTTTCGCGGAAGTTTCTTATGGAATCATCTTTTTAACGATGCGCATATTACAAACCTTTTCGGAGGTATGGAAATCAATTCCGTTGACCGTAACCGAACAGTGTTCAACGGTTGGGGCATGCAATACAGCATGGGTGAAATCCCGTTTTATGTATATCAATTCTTTAAGAAAAGTGTAGAAGAGGGAACTAATTATTATTCGTTGTCCAATACACACGCACGCAATACCGCTTTCTTTGTCAATGGAACATATTCGTACAAAGGACGCTATACGGCAAACGGCACCGTCCGTTATGAAGGTTCCAACAAACTTGGAAAGTCACGGTCTGCCCGTTGGCTGCCCACTTGGAACTTGTCCGGTGCCTGGAACATGCACGAAGAAACTTTCTTTGAAAATTTAAAGCCTGCCCTTTCTCATTTCACAGCAAAAGCTTCATACAGTTTAACTGCCGATCGTGGACCGCAAAGTGTGACCAATTCTTTAATCGTGCTTAATAGTTATAAGCCTTACAGACCTTTTTCCGGCGTTCAGGAGAGTGGCATTCAGATTATAGATTTGGAGAATGGTAAGTTGACTTATGAAAAAAAGC
>SNRY01000189.1_pt1 | contig 22832 bp, 18 predicted proteins | sample 4693421 | NCBI WGS metagenome assembly SNRY01 (sample SAMN11003215, study PRJNA524138) | termite gut metagenome | isolation source: Bacteroidetes bacterial symbionts from single cell of protist host amplifed... | host: Streblomastix strix ... | reverse complement strand
CGCGACGTACATTGGCTTTGTGTTCTTCGTCGGTAAGAGTACTCGTAGCTACGCCTTTCGCCGAAAAGTTATACGAAGCATAATTACGATTGCCTATCTCCGCTTCCAATTCGGACAATCCGCTCGCTTCCCCATCGGAAAGCAACTCCACCAAAGTCAGTTCATTCTTAAAATGATTAAACAGAATGATATACTTATATAAAATGTAAAGAATATCAGGAGCATCGTTTGTTTCGTCGCGACTTTCTTTGACAGGGATTTGTTCAAAATACTTCACTGCATTGAAAGTGGTGTATCCGTACAGCCCACAAACATTAGTGTTTTCTCCCGCTACTTTAAACCGCCCGATAAACCCGTTGAGAGCATCTGCTACCGTAAACGTTTCAGTAAGGGGGGCTTCTTCTTTGCTATTGTCCGGATAGGACATCGTAACAATGCCTCTGTTAATCCCGATACTTGCCAATGGACAAAGAGCAATGAACGAAAGGCTGTTTTCACCCGCATGAAAGTCCGAACTTTCCATTAAAACCGATTGCGGATACATATCTCGCACCTTCAAATAAATGCTCACGGGCGTATGCAAATCGCCTAAAAGGCGTTTACAATTTGTCCGGTAATCTCCTTTTATTGATTTTGGATTCATACTTATTATTAATTTTATGATAATGGCAATATATGATTTTTATTAACTATTTTAATCCCATAGGGATTAGATATTTATAGCTTAAAATATAATCAAATAATATTCAACCCCAACGGGGTTGTATTGTGTAATCATCTTGTTTGGCTATAAACATTTGAAGCTTTTAGCTTCAATACCCTCGAACGCAATCGGCTATTCAAATCCAATCAAAACATATTTATTTTCATTCTGGTTTCAATTAACTATTTTAATCCCATAGGGATTAGATATTTATAGCATACAATGTAATCAAACAATATTCAACCCCAACGGGGTTGTATTGTGTAATGATTTTGTTTAGCTATAAACATTTGAAGCCTTCGGCTTCCATATCCCCGAACGCGCAATCTGCTATTCAAATCCAATCAAAAACATATTCATCGTTAAATTGTATCTCAAACTTCCTCAAAAATTCCATATATTCTTCTCTAAATGATCTCTTCTTATGATGCTCTTCTTGTCCTTGGATGTATTGAATGACATTATTCAATGCCGATTGGCTGTAAGAAAAAGCACCAAATCCTTCTTGCCACTGAAATTGACATTTTATAAATCTTTTTTCTTTGATAAAAGCATTAGTAGATTTTTTGATTTCCCTTACCAAATCAGATAAACAACAACTTGGTTTCATTCCTATCAAGAAATGAATATGGTTAGGCACTCCATTAATCGCCAGCATCTTTTGCTCTTTATTTTGTATAATACCTGTGATGTATTTGTACAACTCGATACTCCAAGTTGTAGAAATTAAAGCATCTCTGTTTTTTACAGCAAATATAACTTGTATGTATATTTGCGAAAATGTCCCAGCCATATTCCTTATGTTGCGTTTGTCTTATACTTTCAAATTGATAGGGGGGGGGCAAATTGTCCCCTCCCTTCCTTCAGATACGTCTCAATATCCTTGTCTCCCCTACCCGACACGGTAAGTACTACCACATCATCGGATTTAAAAGAAACTTTCTTTAACGCCCCCAATGCGTGAGCCGATTCGAGGGCGGGGATAATCCCTTCCAAGCGTGTGAGTTCATAAGCGGCTTCGATGGCTTCATCGTCGTTTATCGCTAATACGGTTGCCCGGTGTTGTACACTTAGATTGGCGTGCATAGGTCCGATGCCTGGATAGTCCAAACCCGCAGAAATGGAATAAGGTTCTTCTATCTGCCCATCTTCATTTTGGATAACGAATGTGCGCGCTCCGTGTATAATTCCCCTTTTGCCCAATTGGATGGTAGCGGCTGTCAGAGGCGTATCCACCCCTTTTCCGCCGGCTTCTGCCAACACAATCCGTACCCGTTCGTCGTTGACGTATGGGTAAATTGTTCCGGCAGCATTGCTCCCTCCGCCCACACAGGCAATGAGGTAATCGGGAACATCCCGCCCTTCTTGTTCTGTTAATTGTTTTTGTATCTCCTCGCCGATAACCGATTGCAACCGCGCCACCATATCGGGGTAAGGATGCGGACCTACGGTAGAGCCTATGATATAAAATGTATCCGACGGATGACAGCACCAATCGCGAATAGCCTCATTGGTAGCGTCTTTTAGCGTCATATTGCCCGACGTAACGGGAACAACCGTAGCTCCCAACATCTTCATCTTTTCTACATTGATGTGCTGACGCTCCACGTCCGTTTTACCCATATAGACAACACATTCCATGTCCATCAATGCACAGGTAGTCGCCGTTGCCACACCATGTTGCCCTGCTCCTGTTTCGGCAATGATGCGCTTTTTCCCCATGTGACGGGCTACCAAGATTTGTCCAATCGTGTTGTTTATTTTATGCGCCCCCGTATGGTTCAAATCTTCCCGTTTCAAATAAATCTTACAACCATATCGCTTGGATAGTCGCTCCGCCAAATAAAGCGGCGAAGGTCTGCCCACATAATCGCGCAAAAGCCGCCTGAACTTCTGTTTAAAGTCCTCACTTTGCAACACTTCGAGGTACGTGTTCTGTAAATCTTCCACGCATTTGTGGAGGATTTCAGGGATGTACGCTCCGCCGAACTCCCCGTAATAACCGTTTTGGTCAACCAAATAATCCATAACACTATATTTTCATCTAAATTAATGTATCAAACATGATTAAAACGTAAAAGCCCCGTCGCAGGTGCGGCAGGGCTTTTGTTATATCTTTTTCGGATTTAGCATATATACATCAGACTATTACCTTACGACTTTGTTGAGTTGCAAGTAACGCCACCAATATGTATTTTCTACTATCACCTTCGTTATTATCTCTGTCATTATATAAATGCAAATCTAAGTAATATTTCCCTATCTTTAAATTTCTTTGCTTCTGTTTTAATCTTTATTAACGTATATCATTATCTCATTATCAGCCATTATAAAAATAAAATATTTACTTTACGAAGGGATTTTATCAATATTCTTCAGTTCTTCCTGCAATGTTTTTATCTCTTCGGCAGCATCATTTGCAATATCGGATACTATTTCTTGCAAATAATTTTCGTCTACTAACTTATATATTTCCTTTGTGTTGAAAGTTCGAAAATTGAGTATCGGTTCTGTGTACTTCCGTCCGAGCCAAAATGAATTGCTTAACTCATTATTATAGCAGGGATCCAAATCTTTCACTGAGTTTCTATATTTTGCATATTTTTCTTGATCGGCTATGTTTTCTTCACTCTCATTCTCTATTATAAAACCAACATAAAACTCGTCCCCTATTTCTGCACCCCAATGAACTGATATGTTGTCTTTTTTGTAAACTTCAACCCATAAACCTAGTGGGCAGGGAATCTTATCATTACGGTAATAGCTAGATACTTTATCTGAGGTTGCTATTCTTTTATTTTCCTCAATGGTTTTTACTTTCAACCCGTTATTTTCTATACTAGTGCGTAAAGCTTCCCAAAATTTCCATTGAATATTACTTTTAGCATTATTTATATTATTAACAATAATATTAGATGCTTCGAGGTTTTCTGGAGTACTAGTAATTATTTTTAATATTTCGTCGCTCATGGCTTCATTAATTGATTGATTAGTCAAATATTTTATTAAATTGATATAATGAGTTATTCCTTCTCGTACAATAGGCAACATGGCACTTTCCTTTCGACATGATTCTAACCACTTGACAATATCCCACTGATAAGAAATCGGAAAATATTTCACATTTTCAGCACTACAATCTGATGCTTTTTTTCCGTCTAATGTCAGATAGATAAGAGTTGACGATTTTGTTCCAACTTTATCACAATAATTTTTATATCGGACTAATTGGTTTTCTTGGTCGCCTGCATATATTTTGTTCTCAATAGCAATACAATTACCTTTATTATCCGAAATAAAAATATCCATTCGACCTCCTTCGGTTTTTTCTTCGTTAAGAGAACCAATGAATTTTTCTACCTCAACATTACAATTTGAATAATCTAATTCGGGCAATTCCAATTGTTTTGTAAATAACTCTAAAAATATTGAACCTTGACCATGTGAACCTTTGGGGTTGAGCAATTCTGCCAAAAACGCTGAATGAACCCGTACCTCGTAAGTTGTCAACTTAATTATCTGGAAAATATTAAACTTTTCTCCCGACAAACTTGAGATATCATTGTAATTTTTATTTATCTGCCGTACTTGATTTAATATGTTTATCAATATATGCTCTCTGTTTACCAATATTTGCTCTTGCATCAAATTATCACTTTTAAGAGTTGTTTTAAATGATTTATAACTTAATAATGTCAATCTTTGCTATTTATGCTATGATAAAAAAGCAAATTTACCACTTACTTTCTTTTTGCAAATGAAGCTATTTTTTATATTATAAACATAATAAAACACTATATATTTTTAAACACAATTTACAATTACATGATACATTGAAAAACGAAGGGAGAAATTCCCTTTTCAGAAAAAATCCCCCTTCTCAGCTCTATGAGCCATGAAAGAAACATTCTTTTTTATGCACCAAAATCGAACACGATTACATCGTTGTCTGCTCGCAAAAGGTAATATACCTCTCTATTTACAGTAATGTTAACAGTTATCGTTTGGTCTGTAGCAACCACGTTCCCCAAGTCTGATAAATCCACCGTAACAGGGTCTGCTATAGGATTGGTGAGGACATTCGCTTTGAGTCCCACATCGGTCAGTTTGCTTCCGGTTATGACAAGCACCTCTCCCGTATCAATCCTCATCAATCCGCTTCCTTGAACTATGGGCGTACCGTTTAGCGTAACGCCGGTAACGGCAAAGTATTCGTCTTCCGGGTCTTGGCGGGTTATACCGGAAACAGGGTCAACGTAATAAAATTGAGAACCGTAACTCTCGACAGCTTCCTTTTTCTTTTGGTCGGATGAATATTGTTGATAGACTGTATTGCCGGGTGTTAAAACGACAGACTGCGTAGAGACGTGCAATTTATTTTCAAACCTGCGGCTTAGAACGTAAGCGATACCGCCGGCTTCGGCATTGGCATCCGTCCCGACACGACCGTTAACGATCTGGAACATGGATTGGGGTATGAGCACACGAAAAGGGGTGTTGTCGGAAGGAGCTATGATAAGTTTGTGTAACTTCATGGAAGCGTGCGGTATCCCGAAATCCGAAAAGCTTTGGAGCAAATGAACGATAGACAATTGGTCGCCGCTACGCAAGAAAGAATTGGCACTCAGAAGAGCAGTCGAAACATTGCCGAAAGTAGTGGCATCCGTTATGGCAAATCCCTGTGGTAAGCAAAGGGAACTAACCAGGTTGTTTCCCTGCACACTCATTTCAATGGGAGACAATGTGCCGTGAGAAACTTGGTATGGTGCTACCACACAAGCTTTAACGGCGGCTTCTTCTTTGGTAAGATAAACGTTCACGCTGCTTATGTTATACTTCATGAAAAGATTGTAATAACTCACTGCATGTGGTTTAGGTTCGTAAGCCCCTCTGAGGAATTCTGCCATGAGTTGATAGGCAGCTACTACATTCGAAAACCTGGCTTTTTGCGCCAATTGGGCTTGGGTAGGTGTTTTAATTGTTTTAGTCGTTTTGTTTTCTTGATTCATAAATTATTGTTTAGTTGTGATTAACTCTATAAAGATAGCAAAAACAAACTATTCAGCCAAAAAAATGAGAAGTATTTTTGACCTGTTTTGGAGGTTTTTTAAATTTAATTATGCAGACATCAGGAGGTTCACATATTAACCGGTGCTTTAACCTGCCAATCTCCGGAACGCTTTCTACGAAGGGGCTGAGGTCGGATTTGGTCGGTTTTTGGTCGAATTTGGTCGATTTTAGTAGGTTTTTGGTAGGCTGGAGGTCGATTTTAGGGCGTTTCGATTAGGTAGTGATTAGGTATGATTAGGGAATGATTAGGCAATGATTAGATAGTGGTTAGGCAACGGTCGGATTTGGTCAAGTGTGAGTAGGACTGAATTGAGGTGGCTTCAAAAACTTTCAACTCTCCACTTTCAACTCAATTTGGGCGTTCCCCGAAGGGTCGGGCTTTACGCTGCAATCCCTAACGCCGCCATGCGGATTCCTCCGTTCCTACAAGGAAAAATTTCGCTCAAACTCTTACAAATCTCTGCTAAAGCCGTATAAACTTGGACATAGCCGGGAGAAAAGTTAGTTTTGAAGGAATATTATTTGGAAAATCAATGAAAAAGAGGTATATTTGTGGAGTGAGAATGATTATTTCCGTAACAGAGGTTTTTACGAATAACAAGTTGTACATAAATTGAAATATACATTAAAAAACATACATTGTGATAATTTTTGTAAATTGTTATAGGAGTGACTTTTATTAGATAATAACTTAAATATATAAAATATGGCTTTAATAGTAAAAACAAATGACCCTCAAGGTTTATTGACCGAGATAATAAGAGCTATTGATGATACTCAATAAAGACATGGTCATATAATAGTTATGGTGGTTTTACACACGTGTCAGAGCAACGGGGAGGAAAAGCCCGGATGATCCCCAACGTAGACATTCAGAAAGGTAAGTTGCGATTTGATTTTATAGAAAATGAAAAAACCATTAACGATGTGTATGCATTTTATCATGGGGGCTTTTATGAGAATGTTAAAGGCTCATTTTGCTAGTAATATAACAGAAATTCAAGAAATAGGTGGAGAAAGTAAATGATTCTGCTAATGTAAGAATCTTATTTTCAAAAGTATAATTCAGTCTTGAAAAAAATCTTATACAGGAGCTTTTGCGGAAATAGCAAGTCAAAGCAATATCCGATTCCTACGGAATCGAACAAAGCGACATATTCGGGCATTTCTATACATATATAACTCCTTTGGAGTTCCCATAAAACATCTTTCAGTCAAATTTAAACAAACTCTGATTATGGAAACAGATGTATTAACTAAACAAAGAATGTTGCAGGTTTTGGATAATCTGCCGGATCAGTTTACCGTAGATAAATTAATGTCTGAATATTATATTCTTGGTAAGATAGAAGAACCTTGCCAAATGACAATCGAAGAACTAAAAGCAGAGATTGCCCAAGCAGAAACAGATTATGAAAAAGGAAATTACGTAACGCAAGAAAAAATGCGTCAAAAACATCTTGTATGAGGGTAGTTTGGTCAAAACTTGCAGAAAAACGTATGGATGATGTCTTTGAATGGTATGAAAGAAAAAATAAAAGTGTAGCAATCAAAATATACAATGAGATATTGGATTCTGTTGAAATTTTAAAAACATTTCCATATATAGCAGCTATAGAACCGCTTCTTGTGGATTGTGCCAAAACATATCGTTCACTTGTTGTAAAAAGCCTTTTTAAGATTGTATATCGTATAGAGAATGAAGATATTTACATTGTTACCGTATGGAATTGTCGCCAAAAACCGAATAACCTGAGAGGCGAAATAGGAGAATGATGTTTTCGTTCAAGCATGGATTGAAATACATAAAGAGGAACTTGTAGCGAATTGGCAACTGTGCCAAAATGGAGAAAAGCCATTTCAAATAGAATCTTTAAAATAGTTGTATTATGTATTTAGCAGTAAAAGAGGTGATTCCACAAAATAATTATGTATTGCTTTTGACTTTTGAAAATGGAGAAAAAAACAATTCGATTTCAAGCCTTATTTGAATATTGGGATATTCAAGGATTTGAATGATATTGATATGTTCAATAGCGTTAAGATTCGTTTTGATACGATAGAATGGAAAAACGAATTTCAATATAAATAACACGTTATTGAATGTACTTTCCTATCCCCCAACCGTCGCTTCGCTTGGCTGGGGTTGAATTAAACAAAGCTCGCAGCTTGCTAGAAGAAAGAGGAAGGGGTAGTATTGCACAATCGGTATGTCAATCCGAAAAAATACAAGTAAAGCAATTTTATTATTAATAAAATTAGAATAGATATTACACTCTTTTAATCAAAAAATACACAACATATATCGAAAAAAGTGATTATCTTTGAACATTAACTAAAAATAAAAAGTGATTATCTTTGAACATTAACTAAAAATAATTAGGTATTTTACCTTAAGATAATGAATGCTATGAGTAGATTATTTTCTAAAATTTTATTGGGAGCAATGATATTCGGCTTCTTGCAGTCGTGTAATGTTCAAAAAGCGGGTGATAAAAAGCCTTGGTCGGTTCGTATGGTCGAGTCGGAAATGATTCGTTGTCCGAAAGCATGGCAATTGGACTTTCAACCCAAACTGAAATGGGACTATTGTCATGGATTGGAACTTCAGGCGATGCTTGATGTATATGATGCCTACGGCGATAAGAAAATATTCGATTATGCCTTGGGCTATGCCGACACAATGGTACATGACGACGGTACTATCGAAACCTATAAGGTGGAAGAGTATAGCCTCGACCGTTTGAATACCGGAAAGATATTTTTCCGTATCTACGACCAAACGAAAGAAGCCAAGTACAAACAGGCACTTGATTTGCTTAGAAGCCAACTCGAAGGGCATCCCCGAAATGAAGACGGCGGTTTTTGGCATAAGAAGATATATCCCAATCAGATGTGGTTGGACGGTCTTTACATGCAGGCTCCCTTTTATGCGGAATATGCTTACCGCAACTCCCGTCCGCAGGATTATGCGGATGTGATAAAACAATCCTTATTGGTGGCTAAACATACCTATGACCCAAGTAACGGCTTGTATCGTCATGCTTGCGATGTGAGTCGCCAAGAAAAATGGGCTGATAAAATCACCGGACAGTCGGCACACAGTTGGGGACGTGCAATGGGCTGGTACGCAATGGCTATTGTCGATGCTCTTGGTTTTATTCCTGAAAATGAAGCCGGACGCGATTCCATGCTGGTTATCTTGAATAACATAGCCGCACAGGTGAAAAGAATACAAGATGAAAAGACGGGGCTATGGTATCAGGTACTCGACCGTAGCGGCGATGAGGGCAATTATCTGGAATCGTCTTGTTCCACGATGTTCGTTTATACGCTCTTTAAAGCAATACGCATGGGCTATATCGACAATTCCTATTTGGAGGTAGCCCTTAAAGGATATAAAGGTATTTTGGACAATTTCATCGAAGTAGATGAAGACGGATTGGTAACCATTACCAAAGCATGTGCTGTTGCCGGATTGGGTGGGAAGAACTACCGCATGGGCGATTACGATTATTATATCCACGAGAAGATTCGCGATAATGACGCTAAAGCCGTCGGACCCTTTATTATGGCAAGTCTGGAGTGGGAACGTTTGCCGGATTCAGTAAAAAACAAATAATATAAAACCGGTATGAAACACATTATCAGCACCATTCTGTTGCTTCTCTTTATTTGCAATGGGGCAACTTTGAAAGCACAAGAACAAGACACTATTGTCGTGGCACGGGACGGAACGGGCAAGTATCGCACTATTCAGGAAGCTATTGAAGGAGTAAGAGCTTATATGCACTATACCGTTACTATTTACATAAAAAACGGATTGTATAAAGAAAAGATTGTCGTACCCTCGTGGGTGAAAAATGTTCGGTTTGTAGGACAAAGTGCCGAAGGAGTTATTATCACTTACGACGACCATGCCAATATAGGTAAAATGGGTACTTTCCGCACCTATACAATGAAAGTAGAAGGCAGCGAAATCACATTCAGGGATTTGACTATTGAAAATAACGCAGCGCAGTTGGGACAGGCTGTTGCCTTACATACCACAGGAGATAAGCTGGTGTTTATCAATTGCCGTTTGCTGGGAAATCAGGATACGGTCTTTACCGGTTCGGAAGGTACACGACTGTTCTTTACCGGTTGTTATATAGAAGGAACGACGGATTTTATATTCGGTCCCTCTACCGTTTTGTTTGAAAATTGCTTGATACATAGCAAGAAAAATTCGTACATTACGGCAGCTTCTACTCCCCAGAACATAGAAACAGGTTATGTGTTTAAAAACTGCAAACTGACGGCAGCTCCGGGAATTGATAATGTATATCTCGGTCGCCCGTGGAGACCTTATGCTGCTACTGTTTTTATTAACTGTGAGTTGGGTAAGCATATCCGTGCCGAAGGTTGGGAAAATTGGCGTAATCCAGAAAATGAAAAGACAGCCCGTTATGCCGAATACGGAAACACGGGCGAAGGTTCCGTTACTTCGGGAAGAGTGAAATGGAGCAAGCAACTGACGGCAAAAGAAGCCGAACAATATACGGCAGAAAATATGTTTAAGGAATGTAGCGATTGGTATCCCGGTAAAATAATTAAATAAAAGATTTGTGTTTTTAATTAACAGGGTTGTAGATTGCTTTGCAGTTAACGACCCTTTTTTTATTTCTACAGCATTTTTTGATAGTCTTGATACTTGGTATGAATATAACAGAACGTTTTTTAAAATATGTGTGTTTTAATACACAATCTAATGAAGATACTCGTACCACTCCAAGTACGCCCGGGCAAATGGTCTTTGCCGAATACCTGAAAACAGAATTGGAATTGTTGGGACTTGAGGACGTAACTTTGGATGAGTATGGCTATTTGTTTGCCGCGCTTCCTGCAAATACGGCGGACGACAAGAAAATCCCTGTTGTCGGTTTTATTGCTCATTTGGATACAAGCCCTGATATGACGGGCGAGGGTGTATCTCCACGCATTGTTTCAAATTATGATGGTACGGACATCGTTCTTTGTGCGGAAGAGGGGATTGTGCTTTCTCCTTCTCAATTTCCGGAACTGTTGAGCCATACGGGTGAAGATTTGATTGTAACCGATGGTAAGACGCTTCTTGGCGCTGACGATAAAGCGGGTATTGCCGAAATAATCTCGGCTGTGGAATATCTGAAGGAACATCCCGGAATCAAACATGGCAAGGTTCGGATTGCTTTTACTCCCGACGAAGAGATAGGGGAAGGGGCGCATAAGTTTGATGTCGAAAAGTTCGGTTGCCAATGGGCATATACCATAGACGGGGGCGAAGTGGGCGAAGTGGAATATGAAAACTTTAATGCAGCTTCGGCAAAGGTTACTTTTAAGGGGCGAAACGTGCATCCGGGATATGCTAAGGGCAAGATGATTAATTCAATGCTCATAGCCAATAGCTTTACGACAATGCTCCCGGACAACGAAACGCCGGAGCGGACGGAGAAGTATGAAGGCTTTTATCATCTTACCGGTATGGAGGGTCGGGTGGAGGAAAGCACGCTTACTTACATTATTCGCGACCATGCGCAGAATAAGTTTGACGACCGTAAACGGGAAATGGAACGTTTGGTTCATAAAATCAATGAAGACTATGGCAAAGGAACAGCTACCCTTAACTTGCATGACCAATATTATAATATGCGTGAGAAGATAGAGCCGGTGATGCATATTATTGACAGGGCTGTTGCTGCCATGAAAGCCGTAGGGATAACCCCGAACGTAAAACCCATTCGCGGTGGGACGGACGGGGCGCAATTGTCCTTCAAAGGACTTCCTTGTCCTAACATCTTTGCGGGTGGCATTAACTTTCACGGAAGATATGAATTTATTCCCGTTCAAAGCATGGAAAAAGCTGTGGACGTTATTGTGAAGATAGTAGAAATCGGAGGTAGTGAGGTTATTTGTTCAAGAAATAGTCTGTTTTCTGAGTAATTATTATTACTTTTGTTCCGCAACTATTTTTAGATAGTTTAAATATATATGTATTACCAATCACAAAGATATATGAGAAGTTGGAAATTGGAAGCGTTTTATATCGCTGTCGGCTTAATAGTATTAGGCTATTTGGTTAAGGGAGGAGTTACAAGTAAGGCTAAAGAACGGGTAGTAACGGTGCAAGGAATTGCCGAAACGGAGGTTATTGCTCAAAAAATCGTGTGGCCTATATTGTATAAGGAAGTAGGCAATGATTTGAATTATCTCCAATATACCGTTACGACAAAAAGCAAACTGATTACGGACTTTTTGAACGCAAACGGGGTAACGACCGACGAACTCGGTGTTATGCCCGTTGAAATATCGGATACGCAAACGGACAAGCAGATCGTAAGTCGTCCTTATCAGCGTTACGTAGCCACATCGGTCATTTTGGTTACTTCTACGGATGTGGAAAAGGTTTATAAATTAATATCGGGACATACCTTTTGGAAGCAAAACATTGCCGTTGTCAATGACGATGATCCTCAGCACGGGATTACTTATGAATATGCGGATATAAATTCCGTTAAGGCAAAGTTGATGGAAAAAGCCGTTAAGAATGCCCATGCGGTTGCCGAACAGTTGGCAAACAGTTCCGATTCTGAAGTAGGAGAACTAAAAAGCGTGTCGCAAGTTCAATTTTCTTTTGTCAGTAAAGATGCCGATGCACTTTATAAAAAGACTTTGCAGGTGGAGATGACAACAAGTTATTACTTGAAGTAGGCAGTTATGAAGACGTATCTTGTAACCGGTGCCGCCGGGTTTATTGGTGCTAATTATCTGAAATATATTTTAGCCGGACATAGCGATATTAAAGTGGTGGTTCTTGATGCGTTGACTTATGCCGGAAACTTGAGAACAATAGCTTCTGATATAGATAATAAGCGTTGTTTCTTTGTAAAAGGGGATATATGCGATGTTTCTTTGGCAAATCGGCTCTTTGAGGAATACAACTTCGATTACGTTGTGAACTTTGCTGCCGAAAGTCATGTAGACCGTAGCATAGAGAATCCGCAGTTGTTTCTGCTGACAAATATTCTCGGGACACAGAACCTGCTTGATGCCGCCCGCCGCACTTGGATTACGGGAAAGGACGAACAAGGTTATCCTACGTGGCGTGAAGGGGTACGCTATCATCAGGTTTCTACAGACGAAGTTTATGGTTCATTGGGGGCGGAAGGATATTTTACGGAAGCTACTCCACTTTGTCCGCATAGTCCGTATAGTGCTTCAAAGACGAGTGCCGATATGTTCGTCATGGCTTATCACGATACGTATAAGATGCCCGTTAGCATTACCCGCTGTTCTAACAATTATGGTCCTTATCATTTTCCCGAGAAGTTAATCCCCTTGATAATTAAGAATATCTTGGAAGGGAAGAGCCTCCCCGTGTATGGAGATGGCAGTAATGTACGCGATTGGTTGTATGTGGAAGACCATTGCAAGGCTATTGATTTGGTTGTTCGCAAAGGTAAGGCAGGCGAAATATATAATGTTGGCGGACATAACGAAAAGACCAATCTCGAAATAGTGAAACTTACCATTGCTACCATTCATCGCCTGATGACGGAAAAGCCTGCTTACCGCAAGGTATTAAAGAAGCAGGAAAAGGATGTTGCCGGTGAAATCTCCGTTGATTGGATAAACGAAGGCTTGATAACCTTTGTAAAAGACCGTCTCGGTCATGACCAGCGATATGCTATCGACCCTGCAAAGATAACCGCTGCATTGGGTTGGTATCCGGAGACAAAGTTTGAAACAGGCATTGTGAAAACTATCGAATGGTATTTGGATAATCAGACATGGGTAGAAGATATAACCGGCGGTGATTATCAGAAGTACTATGAGCAGATGTATGCTGGGAAGTTGAAAATTGAAAGTTGAAATAGATAATGGTTATTGGAACGAATGAATTATCGTGAAGCATTAAGTTATCTGTACGATAATCTTCCTTTGTTTCAAAACGTGGGAAGCAGTGCTTATAAAGAAGGATTGGAGAACACGCGGATATTAGACGATTATTTCCGGCATCCGCACACCGCATATAAAACCATTCACATAGCCGGAACAAACGGGAAAGGTTCATGTTCGCATACATTGGCTGCTATTCTTCAGGAGGCGGGATATAAAACGGGGCTTTACACTTCCCCTCATCTGACGGATTTTCGTGAGCGTATCCGGGTAAACGGGCAACCCATATCCGAAGAATATGTCATTCGGTTTGTAGAAAATCATCGTACTTTCTTTGAACCCTTGCATGTCTCCTTTTTTGAGTTGACAACGGCAATGGCGTTTTGTTACTTTGCCGATACGAGTGTTGATGTAGCTGTTGTAGAAGTTGGTTTGGGCGGACGTTTAGACTGTACCAACATTATTCGACCCGATTTGTCCGTCATTACCAACATTAGCTATGACCATACGCAATTCTTGGGAAATACCTTAGAGAAGATTGCTGCGGAAAAGGCAGGTATTATGAAAAGAGGTATTCCGGTGGTGATAGGTGAAACCGTACCGGAAACGAAATCCGTATTTATACGTCATGCCGGAGAAGTAGGTACTTCGCTTGTATTTGCCGAAGAAGAAAACCTGCTTTTGGGGGCAGAGAAAGATAATGACGGTCATTGGATATATCGGACAGCCGAATACGGAATCATGCAGGGTGAACTCGGAGGAGACTACCAATTGAAGAATACCAATACGTTGCTTTCCACTGTCAACCAATTGACGAGGATAGGGTACCGGATAGAGGATAGGGACGTACATAACGGTTTCGCCCATGTTTCTACATTGACCGGATTGTCCGGGCGTTGGCAGAAACTGCGGGAACATCCCACACTTGTTTGTGATACCGGACATAATGTGGCGGGGATAGCTTGCATCGTCGATCAACTGAAAAAGGAAAGATATGACAAGTTGCATATTGTTATCGGTATGGTCAACGACAAGGATATCAGCGGAATGTTGGCTTTGCTGCCTAAAGATGCCGAGTATTATTTTACGAAAGCGAATGTTATGCGTGCCTTACCCGAAGAGGAGTTGATGCGGTTGGCATCTCTTGCCGGATTGAAAGGGGAATGTTATCCCAATGTTGCCACCGCAGTGAAAGTAGCCGAAGAAAGAAGCCTTCCCGGAGATTTTATATTTGTAGGTGGAAGCACTTTCGTTGTAGGCGATTTGTTGGCAGGTTCTTAGCTTATCGAAAAAAGAATATGAATTGTTTTGTTGATATGGAAAAAAGGCATATATTTGTTCGTCAAATAATTGGTCGCGTAGCTCAACTGAATAGAGTAGCTGACTACGGATCAGCCGGTTACAGGTTTGAATCCTGTCGCGATCACAAAAGAGAGGTACTACAAAATAGTATCTCTTTTTTGTGATAATATGGGTTAGAATATCATTGTATATCTAATGCGTCAAATGCCAATCCTTCCATATCTTTGGTGGAGATTACCACCCGGTAATGTCCTGCGTTGACAAAAGTTCCCGTAGTAGTGCTTATCATGCGCCATTTGTCGGGAGCTTCGGGAAAGGTTATTTCACTGTCTTTCAGTACGCTTCCGGCTTTATCTATAAGTTGTATATGTACCGTAATCGGGTGATTGCTCGTGTTTATATACTTGAAGCGAAGAGCATATACCTGAGCCAGTCCTGTTGAAATGTTCCATTCGATGCTGTTCTTTTCTCCTTTTTCGAAAAAGATACCTGTTTGTTTGCGGTGTTCTTTCTTAAAGTATTTGCCTTTTACATTGGCGGTTTCAGCTTCGTAAGTTATATTGGTACGGGTGTTCTTGTCTTTGGGAAGCAGTTCTTGCGGGGTCTTCTCCAACACTTCTTTATCTGCTTTCTTCCAACTCCAATTCATTGCGGTTTGTGTCTGTATGGGTTGTAACGTTGTATCGACGGTGGCAATGGCAATGGCGGAAATAACAGCTTGACCGGCATTTACTTGAGGAAAATGAACGATGAGTTTACCACCTTTTATTGTAGTGTCAATCACTTTTTTGTAAGCAACGTCATGACCGGATTCTGCCCAGAGGTCAAGGTCGTTGATAACCGTTGAGCCGTTTATTGCCACGTCGAATATCCGCAAACCCGCACAATTGGTTTTCGTACCGCCTCCTGTGCCGTGCCAAGGCTCTGTGAAGTAAAGTTCCACTCGGTAACGACCGTCGGGTACGGGGAAATGATATTCTAACTCATGTCGTCCGAAGCGGAAAGATTGAAATAACTCCCAATCACGTGTACCTCGAATGGGATCGTTCGTTCTTCTTTGACTTGCCAAATAAGGATTCAATTCCTTAAAAGATTCTGCCCATGAATGGGAGACGGAAGTATTGTCTTGTGCCCATGTTTGTCCGTATTCGTCCGTATAAGTGTCTCCTCCGCAATTTATCCTGTAAAGGTAATTGTATCCCTGTTCTGCTTTCAATATCGGTTGAACGTCTTGATATAAAGCTTCAAAGTGGGGAGCTTCCTCCAAACCGTTTAATACGATTAAATCTTCGGCAACAGGCTTGCCTTTGTAATAGCCTACGGCACGAAGTACGTTATAGTGGATATCTCTGTTTTCCCAAACGAAATGTGTACCTGTGCCGGCGTTTCGTTTGCGACCTAAGAATATATTGTCTATGGCGTCATTATAGAGCAATACGGAATCACAATTACTGTATGCCTCTATTGTAGCACGGCGGCGACCGGAAGAAAAACGATCTGACCAAGTATGCGAAACGAGATAAACCATCGGGTCTTTTGCCGGACTGACATAATTGGCGCGATACATATAATATACATCTGAAGGTTCTTCCCAAGGACTTACCAAACCTTTATAATTGAAAGGACCTACTTTATCAATAGTGCGGTAGGCTTCATCGGGCTGACGGCGACCGGGGTTGTCATGGCTGCTGTACAACCATTGAAAATGTCCGCATACGCTATCGCGCACTTCTTCTGCCAATCTTATTTTCATCTCCAGAAGCTGGCATATACGCTCTTCACTCCATACTCCCTCTTGTTGAAATTCACCCGTAGGTTCCGTATGCAATCCAAGACTGCGCCAAGCACCGTATTCGCCGTTGAGTAATTGGTCTTTGCGCGCTAATTCATGATGATAGTTTTGGGGTGTTCCTCCGTAAGTGCCGCTCCAGTTTTGTATTACGTTCCAATCGGTACCCTCGCCACCGTTGCAGGTCGTTATGATGCGCATGTTTCGTGCCGTCGGATCCATTTCACGGATAATCTCGCAACACTCTTGTGCAAACGCAGAAGGTAAGGTACTTTCATTCTGCAATCCCCACATAATGACGGAAGGAGAGTTGCGCCGTTCCTTTATCCATTGACGGAGCAGGCTTTTGAAGTTCTCGCGAAATTCGGGCGTATCGTACCATACGTGTGCTGAGAACTGAGTCCAGAATAATACACCTTCTTTGTCCCAATGTTTCTGATAGTCGAGATTGTGTGGTTGATGTGCATCACGGAAAGCATTAAAGCCTGCCGAGCGAACTTGTTTTACCCGTGCGGCTATTTGTTCGTGACTGAATGCATGGCTTTGTCCGAACTGATGTTCATATTCACATACCCCATTGATAAATACGGGCTTTCCGTTTAAGTAGAAACGCCCGTCGTTGTCATTCCTTTTCACGGGAAAACTGATGGTACGAATGCCAAAAGGAGTAGTTGTTTTGTCTGTCGTTTCTTCTCCTCGTTTTATCATGGAAATAAGTTCGTAGAGATATGGATTTTGCGTGTCCCAAAGTATGGGATTCTCTATGGGGGAAGATTGACGGATAACTCTTGTTTCTCCGGGAGCTAATGTAATACTTTCTGAAAGTCGAAGCACTTGCTTGCCGTCTTCATTATTCAGCCGGTTAACTACTTCTATGTTTTTGGTTGTGCTTCCGTAATTCTTTATTTCCGTATTGATATATATTGTAGAAGCTTTGTCGTCGTTCCATATATGTACCCCAAAAGGTTCGATGCGGATTTCATCTGTGGTCTCAAACACTATAGGGCGAAAGATGCCCAAAGGTTGCGACCCTTCACTGAATCCCCATTCCGAAGAGCAACCACCGCATACCCAAGGCATGTCGGAAATCATCTCCGGATGTTCGGCTTTTATTTCAAGAAGATTGCCTTGTTCGCCGCCCTTAATGGCATCACTAATATCAAGCGTTAACGATGTGCGACCAATAGGGTGACGACCGTAATCTTTCCCATTTAAACGAATAGCGGCATAAGTTCCTACTCCTTCAAAGCGCAGGAAGTAACGCTTTCCTTGTTCTAACTGCGGAACGGTGAATGTCTTGATATACATAGCCGTACCGTGCAAATTGCCATGCGTTAATTGTCTGTATCCGAAGTAATCGTCCCAATTATGGGGAATGTTCACCGTCCTTTCTTTTCCTTTAAGAGAATCGGGAGAGATTAAATAAGTTTTCCAACCTTCGTTCAATTCTATGACCGTCCTTTGACTTTTCACTTCCGGTGCGGGAAAACGAACTTCGGAACGTCCTTTCGGTTTACTTGTGGCTACGGCTATACCGCGTTGCTCGTATTTGTTTGTCGCACAATAGAAATGATATACCACACCGTTATGATTGATTACATAACTTTTGTGTGCGAAAAGATTGTCGTAGTCTTCGGAAGGAACGATGAGGTCTTCCCCTTGCCAATCCGTCCAATGTACCAAGTCATAACTGCAAGCAAAAGTATTGAAAGCTTTGTAGCGACGGGTAGGATTGAAAGCTGAAAAGTAAAACATCACATACACATCACCAAACTTCTGAATATGGGCATCTCCGGTAATAGTACCCTCCGTTTCGTGTGCAAAGACAGGATTGCCTTCATAGCGTTTCCACTTCTTCATATCTTTGGAAAGAGCAATACCCACGCGTTCTCCTTTAAGGTTTGTCTCGGGATGTCTTCCACCGGCATTATAGAACAATACAAAAGGATAGCCCAATGTTTGGCTTTTATCCCAATAGACAGTACTTTTATACTCTGTCAAATTCTCAAACCATTGAGCGTCTTTGGTATCCGAAGAAAGAATAGGCTTGTCGGACGCTTCCCATTCTACAGCTTGTCCCAGATTCTTTTCTTTTGTCCAAGCAAGCCCAATGCTAAGCGGTCCGGATTCGTAACCAGCATTTGCTCCGCCGATATAAGTCATCCAATAATTCCCTTTCCACGACTGTAAACGATAGTTTCCTCCCCATTCCATATCCGGTAGTGCAGGAAATCCTCCCCGTTGGTTGCTATCCCACGTATTGTTGCGAAACGAAAGAATGCGCCCTTTGGTAGTCCATCTGAGGAGGTTATCGCTTTCAGCCAGCCAAGTTTCGTATCCCCTTCCGTCTTTTCCCGTGCGACCGTTGTATATTAGATAGGTCATATACCATTTATCTCCATATCGAAATACGGTAGGGCAGTCTATCTTGTAATCATTAGTCTCGGGAGCCAGCACCATGCCATATTTGTAGGGAGTCTTTACTTGCTCATAAATCTCCGCCATTCGTTCTTGTGATACTTCACGTTGGGCGGAGGCAATAGTGGTTATCGAAAAAAGGAAAAGGATTACGCTTATTCGTTTCATTTTCCCTATCAATAAAACATCCAGTCCATTGTTTCTTCTGCTCCGGCAAGTCCGGCATTACGGGGGGTGATGTTGTTGTTTGTAAAACCGAGTGCCAGCAGATAACCTTTTGGCAGCAAAAGCTTGTGTTTTCCGGCTTCAAAACTGTATGTATGCACATTTGCCAAAGGCATAGCTTCTATGCGGATGGCATTTGCCAATTTCACTTCGGTTTGTCCGTATTCATTAGCGGTAGCGTCGCTTTCCAATTTAGGCTCTTTTGCCATTTTCTTTTGGTCGTCACGGAAATAACCTACTAACAGGTTAACGGGGGAAGATGTTTCAAACTCAATGGATGTTCCCTTTTCGCGTTGATTATTACTGTTTAAACGAAACGCACTGAGTCCCTCCAATTCAGGAGCAAGAGCCTCCACCTTGCCGGGAATGTCCGAGAAGAGGGTAACCCCTTTCGTCAGTTTCACTGTAGGCAACTTGTTCAGTATTTTTACTTTGGCAGTAGGTAATGCATTGATATTAGCCAGGTTGCTATTAACCTTGTCGCTTGTTTTATCTTTCAACACAGACAGGTTAGCTTTAAAATTTTCCAATTCTTTTTCGTAGTGTACCAGCATTTCTTTCCATGTCTTATTCTTTCCGTTGTCGCCTCCAATAGGTATGCGGCGTTGTGCCGTCTGCATACTATTGGCATAGTGGTACGTTTCGTCGGTCAGTTGCACCAACTTGCGATAATGTACTAAACCCTGCTCCATCAAGGGAATGGCATCTTCCAAATTCTTTATATCCTTACCCCATTGATAGTCGAGCACCAATTTTGCCGCTTGCACTTTAAAGTTAAACGCATAGGCAAACTCACGATAACAGTATATATCATTGCGCAAACGCTTAAATTCGTCTTTGTTTTTGTTCACTTTTCCTGTGGCTTTTTCAATAGCCCTCACTCCTTTGTCTCCGTGTTCTATGGCTTGACCGATAATGTCAAGTGGCAATTCGCCTGTATGGGGTTGTTTTTCCCATTCTTTTTCCACATATTCTATTAACTTCTCACCTTCGGGACCGCAACTTTCATAAAATCCGGAATATATGGTATATTTATGAGGATTTACCAATTGACTCATAAACATTCCCAAGAGCAGAGTTTGACGATTTCCTTCTGTAATGCCAAAGCGGCGCAACAGTTTCGGGGCTATTTCCCCTGTCTGTTCGTAAGCCTCGAGAATATTGGCGGCTACACCGGAGGTTACACCGTAGAAATCTCCCAACTGAATCTCCCAATAAACTGTTTCGTCTTCACGGTTGCGCTCGCAATTCCAGGCATAACGTCCCCATGCCTTGTACCAAATCCAGTTACGGTATAGCTGATATTCACGTTCGCCGTTCGGCAGTTTGTCCGCACTATAAGGAAAATCCCAGTAAGATGCCTGCGGATAGAGATGTAAGGCGTTTGCTCCGTGAACATTGTGCATTGCCTTTACTGCCTTTTGGACAAAATCCGGAGAACCCCAACGGAACGGTTCCAAATTAGCAAGAATATGTACATTGCTGATATGAATACTTCCTAATTCGCTCAAATCTTTGTGTACTTTAGCCCACGGACCGCGCGGTTCGTATGTAGTTAGCGACTCACCATTGTATTTGTGCATCGTATAAAGATTCTTATAAAGAGGAAGAGCTGCATCCATTACTCTTTTGCAATCTGTATCGTGTGCGCGGAGTAGTATGGGTGGCTCGTCGGTGCGACCAAGTGCTGCCAATCCGTCTTTTACTCCCGGGATAATGGTTTTAGTGAACCATTCCACATCATCTTCATACGTATCCATAGCTTCACCCAAGCAAACAAGCAACCCTACATTTGGATATTTTTCAATGAATGTAGCAACACACTTGCGGGTATAATCGCTTACAAGCGGAGTGATAGGTCTGTGCCGGTCTTGTGTCTTCATACCGTAGTGTTCGGCAAAAGGTTTTGAGAGAATGATATTATAAAACATTTGAATAACAAAAATCCCTCTTTTGTCAGCTTCTTCTGTAAGAAATGAAAATATTTTTTCGTTTTTTTCAAAAGTTTCTTCGTCTACTTCAAGTGCAAAGGGATAATCTTTCAGTTTCACCAATGAAGCAAACGGATGTCCGTTCCAGAGATAAAGCGAGTTCATCCTATTTTCCACCATCATATCCAAAAACTTTATCCATTGTTCTTTGTCGTAAAACCAAGGGAAGTTTTCGGGGGTGTATGGATATTCATATACTCCATGACCGGGCAGGTAAGCGGTCTTTTGCAAACCAATACATGCACCTCGCAGCACCATTTCAGGAGCATCGGTCGTAAAAGCAGGGAAGTCTAAATTCTTTTTTTCAATAACATGGTCTATCAGTTCACGGCAACCGTAAATAATACCGCTTCCATCCCGTCCCATAACGGTGGTAACCTTGCCTTCCGTCTTTATTTGGAAACCCTCGGGTTTAAGAGAGGTATTCTCTTCCGACAATACCAGTCGAATGGTCTTACTTTTGCCTTCTTCGCCTATGTTAACAATGTATCCGGCTTTCGTCAATGCTTCTTTCAGATGTTCCGCTCCAAATTGAACTCGTTTTGAGACGTCGGTTTCTATTAAGATGTTTATGTTTGTTTTTCCACAACTGCTGAAAAGAAACTCTAATAATATTGTGAATACTAATAGTTTTGATTTTTTCATGTTATTTTATAGATATTATTGTCAGATATTGATATTATAAAGACGAGGCATAGAAAGAGTTTGTACTCATTTTTATGTGGGAGATATTTACTTGTTTCCTGTACATATACTTAGGAAAAGACTTAAAAAACCGTCACCTCAGTAAATTGCCTTCCTTCGGGAAAAATGGCTCAAATCCTGTAAATAACCCTCCTCGAAGGGATACGATCGTCCTAATCTCGATATTTGCCGTCCTCCAAGCCTGTTTTGCCGTGCTGAGGACGATAGCTGTCGTCCTCAGCACGGCAACTCTCGTCCTCAGGACGGCAAAATGAGTAAAAAGGACGGTGAATTGTCGTCCTCAGGACGAATAAAGAACCTTGCAAGAAGGATAGGACATCGGAAAGGTTCGCCTATCAACTGGCACTTTGACCTGCCAATCCTGAAAAGGTGTTCTACTACAAGGCTAAGGTCGAATTTGGTCGATTTTAGGGCGTTTCAATTAGGTAGTAGTTAGGCAGCGATTAAGTAATGATTAGGTAGTGAATTGCAAGGTCTATTACACTTACCCAACGGAACGCCTTCGGCGGATACATTTGAAAGGGTTTTCAAATGGCTCAAGGCAGAGTCCTTACAAGCAATTCTGGAAACTTATGGAAAGGAGATATTAATACCAACCCGCTATCAAATAGCGGTTTTAATCCAATTGAAAAGCGTGATAGATTTCAGAGTATCTTTATCAAGCTTGCTTATTACTTCAACCAGCCTGCTTTCTACCTCCCCCAGTCTGTGA
>SNRY01000188.1_pt1 | contig 22946 bp, 19 predicted proteins | sample 4693421 | NCBI WGS metagenome assembly SNRY01 (sample SAMN11003215, study PRJNA524138) | termite gut metagenome | isolation source: Bacteroidetes bacterial symbionts from single cell of protist host amplifed... | host: Streblomastix strix ... | reverse complement strand
GGATATTTTATACAAGCCAACAAATGGAACTCTATGGGACATTCACTCATTACAGGTATGTTACAAGGAGTAACCCAACCTATCCTTACACGAGTGGAAGATATTGACCGGCAACGACACATATTCCGCAAAATGCTTCGTTTCACGGCATTCGTTTCTTTCCCTGCAATGTTTGGGCTTTCTCTGATTGCCCGCGAAATGATTATTATTTCCATTACGGACAAATGGTTGCCTGCTGCTATTATCCTGCAATTGCTTTGCATCGGTGGAGCTTTTATTCCCATCGTCCGCCTGTACTCCGACTTGATGATAAGCAAGGGAAAATCCGATATATACATGTGGGTCACTATATGCAATTGCCTTGTTCAATTACCGGCAATGCTGCTTCTATATCCTTACGGTGTGCAAAACATGATTACGGTTTATGTCATTATCAATATCTGTTGGTTATTCGTGTGGCATTATTACGTACAGCGGGAGATAAGGCTTCCTCTCCTAACGGCATTGAAGGATATATTACCATTTGCCGGCATTGCTGCATGTGTCATAATAGCAACATATTTTATCACCGCAAACATAGAAAACCTATATTTGCTTATTATTGGAAAAATCATTATCGCCGCTATATTATATATAGCAATATTATGGATATGTCAAGCCACTGCACTGAAAGAAAGCATTACCTTTTTGTTTAAAAAGAAAACGAGAACAATAGATACGATATGACAACTCGCATTGCTTATATTATTTCAGCTTATAAAGATGCCCTACACCTTGCCCGCCTGATAGAAGCATTAGACGATAATGCGGACTTTTATGTGCATATAGACAAAAAGGTCAGTCGAAAACCATTTGAAAAACTATTGAAAGATAAGGTTACCTTTGTCAAAAGCCGGTGGATTAGTTGGGGGGGCTGGAACCAAGTGGAATATCAAAAAGAATTAATCGGCGCCGTGATAAACAGCGGCAAACCATACAGCCGGATCATTTGCCTTAGCGGGCAAGATTATCCCTTGTGGTCGAACGAACACATTCACCGCTTCTTTGAAGAACATCCGGACAGCGAGATCATTATGGGAATGAACCTTTCCACTTCCTCCAATGTCAACCAGCGTTCCAAAATAAAAAACTATCATTTCTTTCGAGACGTCGAATGGAGAAACTTTTGGCTAAAAAACAAACTGATAGTAGTTTCCCGAATCATAATGAAAATACTTCCCGTACGAAAGCCTGATACTGTTCAAATAGAGGGGAAAAAGGCGGATGTCTATTGTGGTTCGGACTACTGGAGCATCACTTATGAATGTGCAAAATACGTTTACGAAAAACTATGCACGGAGAAAGAACTGGTAAAATACTTTCAAACGGCTTTCGTTCCGAGTGAACTTTGCATTCAAACAATCGTATTCAATTCGGCTTTCAAACCGTGTGCTTTGTTGTATCAAGGAGAATATGCCGGTTTGGAAAGCCTCACGCCACTTCATTTTATCAAGTACGGTAAAGCCATACGCATACTTACACTTCCGGATTTATCCCAGTTGCTCCAATCGAAAAAAATGTTTTGTAGAAAAATAGTATCTGGTGTTTCGGACGCATTGGTCGAAGCGATAGAAAAAACACGCTCTAATTAATGCAGAATAAATTGTTCTTCGTTGTTTTTTATATCAATAATACAGATAGACAGATAGTTACTTTAGATGAATGTATTACTTTTGTGCGGAGTAAACTTAAACATGATTCCGGAGGCTTATGAAAGAAATTAAAATATATTTTACCGATTTTTGGAGTAGCTTTGTGGTAGAAGAGAGTTTCATTTATCAATATCTTTCCTTATATTATAAGGTAATCATTACTCCAACGCCCAATTATCTGTTTTATTCTTGTGGGGGATTCCGGCATTTGAAATATAACAATTGTATTAAAATATTTTATACCGGAGAGAATATGGTTCCGGATTTTAATCTTTGTGATTACGGTATAGGTTTTCAGCACCTGCAATTTGAAGACAGATTTATACGCTTTCCTTTGTTTCTTACTCATAAAAACGGTTGGGAAGAACTAAAGAAACTCGAAAGCAAAGAAAATATATCACCGCATCTTGCAAATAGAAAGTTCTGTAACTTTGTGTATTCTAACGGCAAAGAGAGCGACCCTCTAAGGGAATTATTTTTCCATGAACTATCCCGATACAAGAAAGTGGATTCGGGTGGACGGTATTTGAATAATATAGGGAGAGCTGTAATAGACAAACTGGATTTTATTAAAGAATATAAATTTACCATTGCAATGGAGAATAGCTCACTCTCCGGTTATACTACAGAAAAAATTATAGACTCAATGAGAGTAAATTCGATACCTGTCTATTACGGCGACCCTAATATTGCGGTGGATTTTAACCTAAATGCGATTATTCATGTCAAAGATAAACATTCCATAAAGCAAGCTATTGAAGAAGTTATATATTTGGATAATGATGATACTTATACGACGAAATTGGCTCAACCATGGTTTTCAAGAGAACATATAAAAGATTACTATGATAGAAAGTTGTATTCTTTTTTCGATAGAATCTTTGAACAGCCCTTAGAGTCGGCGTATAGAACGACTAACTATGCGTGGGCAGGATATTACAAACAGACTTTAAGTCACGTTTGTTTTTTAACAAAAAACTATTTCTTCAATAAAACTTGGGGAGCTATTGATAGATTAAAGAAGATACATGAAAAAATCAAAAGTTAGCATCATCATACCCGTTTACAACACTGCCGATTATTTGGAGGAGGCTGTAGGCAGTATATTGAACCAAACTTTCACGGAACTGGAAATAATTGCCGTTAATGACGGTTCGACAGATAATAGCTTGGAGATATTGGAACGCATCCGGGAAAAGGATTCCAGACTGCACATCCATTCTCAAGAAAATAGGGGACTATCGGAAGCAAGAAATACTGGTATGGCATACGCAACAGGAGAGTTTATCTATTTCTTTGATAGTGATGATATACTGCAAAAAGAAACTTTGGCGGCTTGCTATCAGAAAGCAATAACAGAAAGCGCCGACATTGTTTTCTTCGATGCGGAAGTAATAGGAACAACAGGGCAAAACGCTTTTCGAGATTCGCCTTATGACCGAAAACATTTATTAGAAAGCAATAGAGTTTACAAAGGAACTGAAATATTAGCATATTTGATAAATAAAAAGAAATATTCGTCAGCTCCTTGGCTTGTCTTCACACGGATTGGTTACTTACAATCCATTAATTTGAACTTCTACTCCGGCATTATTCACGAAGACCAATTATTTACTTTTCTTCTGTTTCTGCAAGCGGATAAAGTATGTTTTATACCTGAAAATTATTTCAAAAGAAGAATGCGTCCTCATTCCATAATGACCTCACCTGTATCCATAAAAAACATTCATGGGTATATTACCGTATGCAGAGAATTGGCAAAGTATGTACAAAAGCCTCATTTTGCCATATACAGGCGTTTAATCAATAAGCAAATAAAAATTCTCGTAAATATCACTGCTTCAACGGCTATTTCACTCAATTTCCGAGCACGTATAGATGTACTTTGGGATTTGGTGCGTTTCTTTGGCTGGATGCTTCAACCGCAGTCCGTAGTATTACTTGTATTTCCGAGATTGAAAATAAAAAAAGCTCCAAACAGATGACTACTTCATTAGCTCCTATTTTGTTATTCGTTTACAATCGTCCGGTACACACCCTACAAGCCATAACCTCTTTGCAGCAAAATACATTGGCAACCCAAAGTCCGCTCTTTATTTATTCCGATGCGGCTAAAGACGAGGAAAGTCGTTTGCTTGTGGAAGAAACGCGAAAGTTTATCCGTACCGTTACCGGCTTTGAATCCGTAACAATCGTCGAACGGGAGGTAAATTGGGGATTAGCCAAAAGCATCATTGACGGAGTAACCACGCAAGTAAACCGTTTCGGACGGATTATCGTATTGGAAGACGACCTCCTCGTAGCCCCGTACTTTCTGCAATTTATGAATGATGCGCTGGAAACATATAAAGACGAGCCGAAAGTGGGACATATTCAGGCATGTGACTTTACCCAAGACCCTACCCTACCCGATACTTTCTTTATTAAATGGACCGGCAGTTGGGGATGGGCAACATGGGATAGAGCGTGGAAATATTTCAATCCCGACGGAAAGGCTCTTTTGGAGGAATTGGAAGCCGGAAAACTTACCCGGACATTCGATTTCAATGGCGCATACCGTTTTACCCGTATGTTACGCCGGCAAATAGAGGGCAAAAACAACTCTTGGGCTATCCGCTGGAATGCAAGCCTGTTTGCGAAGGATATACTTTCGCTCAATGTCGGACGGTCGTTGGTGCAAAACACCGGTTTCGATGGAAGCGGAACGAACTGCGGAGGAGGTGGACTGTACACTTCCAACTTATTTATGGAAAGACTGTCCATTGAGAAAATCAGTCCCATAATCGAAAACCTCACGGCACGCCATGCCCTCGAAAAATACTACCGCCGGACTAATTCATTTACAGCAAAGGCTATTCGGCGCATCAAACGAACATTGAAAGGTGATTTCGGAGCATAACAGACTACTATCATGTGAGTCCGGAGGAACATAGATACTCCATAATTTGCTCTTCTTCATCCGGGTGAAACCATTTTATCTCCTTATCCCGTTTAAACCAACTCATTTGTTTTCGTGAGTAAATTCGTGAATTCTGTTTCATCTTCTCTATGGCAAAGGTTAACTCCCATTCACCGTCAAAGTAGCTGAAAAGTTCCTTATACCCCACGGTATTAAGAGAGTTGAGACGCCTGTAAGGATATACGGCTTTGGCTTCTTCCAATAGCCCTTCCCGCATCATGGTATCCACACGGCGGTCAATACGTTCATAGAGTTCTTCGCGACTGCGTGCAAGCCCTATCTTGATAATATCAAACGGACGTTGTTTCTTTTGTTGCGTACGAAAAGAAGTATATGTTTTCCCTGTCATGTAACATATCTCCAATGCATGAATCACTCTCTTTGGGTTTTTCAAATCTACCTCTTGATAATACAAAGGATCTAAAAGTTTCAACTCCGCGCAAAGATGTTCAAGCCCTTCGGTTTCATAGTTGTGAATCATCATCTCGCGTGTTTCGCTGTCAATGGTAGGAATATCGTCAATACCTTTACAAACGGCATCTATGTACATCATAGAACCACCCGCAAGAAAAGCAATATCCTTTTGTGAAAAAATATCTTCGAGAAGCTTTAGTGTTTCCATTTCGTATTGGGCAGCGCTATAATAATCTGTAAGTTTCAGCGTACCCACAAAATAATGTCGAACACGTTTAAGCTGGTCGGGAGTGGGAGCTGCTGTTCCTATCTTCAAATCGGCATACAGTTGTCTGGAATCGGACGAAATAATGCACGTATTGAAACGTTCAGCCAACCGGATACTTACCTCCGTCTTCCCAACACCTGTAGCTCCGACAAGTACAACTAACGTTGGAGTCATTAATAACTCTTTCCGTCTTCCGTATAGCCTCCTCCCATATCCATGTCGAATCCATCAAAATCTTCCGCATCAAAGTCTTGGTCGCCGTAAAAGTTTTCGTCAATATCAAGTAACGCATTAGCGTCCACCATTTCTTCAAAATCAACTGTTTGTTTGGGTGCTTCACCCTTTGAACGAGTACATTTGGGTGTTTTTATTCCTTTTCCCGTAATAATCTCAAAAAGTTCGATAAAGAAACAACGTTCCGTCATATTATCGAATACATACAGGAGTTTCTGCTTTTCATCTTCCACAAGTTCGTTGAGTCGAGTATCTCTCATTACCCAATTGTCCATTTCCGGATCGGTATCCATATCTTCCAGTGTTACTTCTTTTTCCTTTCCCCAATCATCATCACAGATAAAAAAAGAAGTCATCTGATCACTGGTATAACCTACGGCAGTCAGTATCGCTTTATGAAAATCAAAAAAAGTAGCTTCAGGATCAATTTGAATTTCTCTGACAAAATCGTCTATCTCGTCAGAAACAATGACGAATCGGTATATCATAGTATGTAGTTTGTATTGTTTTACGATGTAAAAGTAGTAAAAAAAAAGAACCTTACAAACATCTGGCAGCATTTGTTTGGAGTAAATATCTTTCATTTTTTGTGTCTCAATTCAAGTTATCAGTTATACTTTTTTGGCGTGTCCCTGTATCTCTAAATAAAAGCAATGAGTTTAATTAAGACACCCGTAGCGCATTGTTGCATTCTTTCTATGAGGTATCTACGAGGTAACTACGAGGTATCTACGACCTAGCTACGACCCTGCGTCGTAGTTTACCTGTGGTTACCAGCTTGTTACCTTCCGGATAGGACGTAGAATGCCACTAAGACATTGCTACCGTTCTGTGAATCAGGAGAATACGTGATTAAAGAATTTGGCAAACAACTGAATATAAGTAACTTATGAATCCTGAATAATTTCTGCTTTAGCTTTTGCTCTAAATGCACTATGGGTTAAAACCTTTTTTCCGTCACGGCATGAATGGTTTTAGGCAACTCCGAGTCGGTAGTTTTGCGATGGTATCTGGATTTGAATATATCATCCAAAATATATATCTTGCAACGGTTTTATAACGTTTTTTTATAAACACAGAGGCACAGAGACACAGAGATTATACAAACTCTGTACCTCTGAGTCTCTGTGTTAAAACAAATAAATAAATTGAACCATACATATAGTCAGTCTTCTTGCTTTCGTGTGTGGATGATACAAAGGCAGAGAAGTGGTGCTTAGTTGTATGGCAAATTATAAATAGCAACTTGAATTAAACTATTTATTAATTTTAAAGTGGTATCAATCCCTTGTGTATATGAATAAACTATTTACTTTCTTTATTGTAATATTGGTATGTATACCTGAGAGTTATTCGCAAAAAGTTGTATGGAGCGCTAATTTTGACACTCAGTTTGATAATCGCGAATACAATAGTAACTTCAATGAATCGCAAACATTCTTCGGAGCGAAACTAACTCCCGAAATAGGGATTAGTTGGATGCAAAATCATTCCAATTTGCTTATCGGCACATCAATGATAGAAGAATTCGGAGCAAAAACGTTTGAGAGAGAACCTGAAATGTTATTGTATTATCACTACAATTCGCCTCAATACGCTGTTTATACCGGAAGATTTTCCCGTAAATCAATTATAGGGAAATATTCAAATGCTTTTTTCAATGATTCCGTCCGTTTTTTTGATGCCAACATTGACGGCGTTTTGCTTCAGTATCGAAAAGAAAACGGATATGTGGAACTTGCATTCGATTGGGATAGTCGTCAATCGGAAACCCGACGGGAGAAATTTATGATATTTTCTTCGGCTTTACTAAAGAAACAAATGATATACGGTGGGTATAACTTTTCAATGTATCATTATGCGATGGTTGCCGGTGGAAACGGCGTAGTGGATAATATCTGGGTGATGCCTTTCATTGGGCTTGACCTTTCCGGAAAGATATTTTTCGATAAACTTTCTTTAGAAGCCGGTTGGTTACAAGCATTTCAAAATGACCGTAGCAACGTAGGTAACTATGTAAAACCGAATGGTGTACATATTGATACACAGATTGAGAAGTATACATTCGGAATAGCTAATACCTTGTTTCATGGAGATAGTATGATGCCATACTACGAACGTTACGGAAGCGGACTCTATCGTGGCGATTCTTTTTACAATACCAACAATGGAATATACGATCGTTTGGAGATATATTGGAAGCCCTTGCAATGTAAAAATATGAACTTCAAATTATCCTCCATACATCATTATGACGGGAAAGGGTGGAGTTGGCAACAATTAGCCTCCTTTTCCGTCAGTATTCAATAACCCATGTTTCCGTCATACAGATACCGTATATCGTTGCAAAGCCATAGAAGTTGACACTTTGTTCCGTAAACCTATTTTGAATAAGACAAATAACGTAAAAACTTGTATTACATTCATGTAATATGGGTTATTATTTATACTTTTGTGTACATTTAAACAACAAGTTTATATTTATACTACTATGAATAATAAAATAGTTCTATTTATGGGCGCTCTATTGTTGCTGCTCGTTGCATGCAGTGATAATGGAGAGAAAAAAGCAACAGAAGATTTAGTTTTAGCACGGGAGGCTTTGGATACCGACAACTTCAGCAAAGCCAGAGAACTGATAGACAGTATCAAGATACTCTATCCCAAAGCATACGAGGCACGTAAAGAAGGAAACCGGATTATGCGGCAAATAGAATTGAAAGAGCAACAACAAGGACTTGCATTTTTAGAAAAAACCTTGTCCGAAAAACAAGAGGCTTTTGAACGCATCAAAAAACAGTTTGTATTAGAAAAAGATGCCGAATATCAAGAAACAGGGAATTACTTTTTGCCTGCCCAAACAGTAGAAAGAAACATGAACCGTTCATACCTTCGCTTTCAAGTGGACGAACACGGGGCAATGACCATGACTTCTATTTATTGCGGTGCGAATAACATTCATCATACGGGGGTAAAAGTAATTGCTCCCGATGGAAGCTTTGCCGAAACGCCCACTTCAAAAGATCGTTATGAAACGTCTGACCTCGGTGTGCAAATAGAGAAAGTCGATCATCCGGTAGGACAAGACGGGAATGTAGTAGGCTTTATTTATCTTAATCGCGACACAAATATCCGTGTGGAATATCAAGGTGAACGGAAATATGCTACCACCATGAGCGCAACAGACCGCAAAGCAGCTGCCGAACTCTATGAGCTTTCACAAACACTTTCTTCCATTGAACAGATAAAAAACGAGATAAAAGAAACAAGCATGCACGTAGAGTTCGTGAAGAAAAATATGGAGAGGCATGAATAACAGGAATTTCTTCTCCGATGCCCCTCTTGTTTACTGATTTGCAGGAAACGGATTTGCCGTTTGTTAAAGAGGTATATGATTATTATACGCTCCATACGACAATCGTGTATTTCATTCAACCGGTACGAATAGAGGAATTGAAGGCGCTTATCCCCATTGGCAACAAAAAATACCGTTCTTATCTTGTTTGTACGAACACAAGAGAGAAATGTGGTTTTTGTTATTTTACACAGTTTAAACCACGTGCAGCATTTCATGTATCGGTAGAAGTTACTCTTTATCTCAACCCTCAATATGCAGGAAAAGGATACGGAAAGGAAATTCTTAACTTTATCGAACCCGTTATTCGCGAAGCCGGATATAAAAATATCATGGCACTTGTTTCGGGAGAGAATGAAAGCAGTATCCGTCTTTTTGAAAAATGCGGATATAACTGTTGTGGAAACATTTGTCAAGTAGCTGAAAAGTTTGGGCAGAAATTGGATTTGAAGCTGTTTCAAAAATTGATATAAAAAGAGAATGACATCATTGCGTATATGAATCCCCGATATATTGTTCAAGGAATTTTTGCCGTAACGGGTCTTATCGCTATATTGGCATCCGTGTTGAATTGGAATTGGTTTTTCAATGCGCAAAATACTCAATTTATCGTTCGGATTATGGGACGTTCACGCGCTCGGCTCTTTTATGGAATGTTAGGCATTATGCTTATCGGCTTATTTGTTTATATTGCGAAGACATAGGTATTATAAAAGAAAAAAGATATATCGTACTTATTATGAAAACCAATCTCAGTTCCCAAATCACACTCAACCGGATTTCTCCTAAATATTACAAACCTGAAAACGCATTTGAAAGATCGGCACTAACCCGGTTTGAGAAGATTCCTACGGATATTTACCAGTCCGTAGAAGAAGGGGCAAAACACATTGCTCAAGAAATAGCAAGAATCATTCGTGATAAGCAAAAGAAATCCGCTACTTGTGTGTTGGCTCTTCCCGGTGGTAACTCGCCCCGAAATGTATATAACGAACTTATCCGCATACACAGGGAAGAACATCTTAGTTTCCACAATGTAGCAGTATTCAATCTGTATGAATATTATCCGTTAGCCCCTGATGCCGTTAACAGTAACTTTAATGACTTGAAAAAGGCATTTCTGGAACATGTAAATATTGACACACAAAACGTATTCACTCCTGACGGGACAATACCCAAAGACGATATTCTGGAACATTGCCGTTTGTATGAACAGTGCATAGAGAGTTTTGGTGGCATTGATATTGTACTGTTAGGTATCGGTGAGGTGGGAAATATTGCTTTCAACGAACCGGGTTCTCGCTCGAACTCTACTACCCGGCTTATCTTGCTCGACAATGATTCGCGAAACCATTCCGTTAAATTCTTCGGAAACATCGAAAACACCCCTTGCAGTTCCATCACTATGGGGGTATCAACAATCCTTGCTGCTAAAAAGATATTCCTTGTGGCATGGGGAGAAAACAAAGCGAACAAAATTAAACATTGCGTAGAAGGCAATGTAACGGATACCATTCCCGCTTCTTTTCTGCAAATTCACAACAATGCACAAGTAATTCTCGATTTGTCGGCAGCGGCAAACTTAACACGTATTCAACGACCTTGGTTGGTTACTTCGTGCGAATGGAACAGTAAGCTGATACGCAACGCTATCGTATGGCTTTGCGCCTTGACTCAAAAGCCGATATTAAAACTCACTAATGAAGATTATAATAAAAACGGCTTGAGCGAACTTTTAGCACTCTACGGCTCTGCTTACAACGTAAACATAAAAATATTCAACGACCTGCAACATACCATTACCGGATGGCCCGGAGGGAAACCCAATGCCGACGATACTTATCGTCCCGAACGGGCAATACCTTATCCGAAACGTATCGTCATATTCTCTCCGCATCCGGACGATGATGTTATTTCCATGGGAGGCACACTTCGCCGATTGGTGGAGCAGAATCATGAGGTACATGTGGCTTATGAAACTTCCGGGGATATTGCTGTAAGTGACGAAGAAGTAGTTCGTTTCCTGCACTTCATCAACGGTTTCAATCAACTGTTTGATAATGCCGACAACGCGATTATCAAAGAGAAGTATATCGAAATCCGTGAGTTTCTCAAAGAGAAAAAAGAGGGTGACTTGGATATTCAAGATGTTTTGACTGTCAAAAAATTGATTCGTCGAGGAGAGGCACGTACTGCTTGCACATACAATAACATACCTTTATCTCGTTGCCATTTTCTTGACTTGCCGTTTTATGAGACGGGAAAAATTCAAAAATCCCCTATTGAAGAGGCGGATGTTGAAATCGTTCGCAATCTGCTTCAAGAAATAAGACCTCATCAAATATTCGTTGCCGGCGATTTGGCAGATCCGCATGGCACACATCGCGTATGTACCGATGCTGTGTTTGCTGCCATAGACTTGGAAAAAGAAAAGAATGCCGGATGGCTGAAAGATTGCCGTATATGGATGTATCGTGGCGCATGGGCTGAATGGGAGATTGAGCATATTGAGATGGCTGTACCTATCAGCCCGGAAGAGCTTCGCGCAAAACGACATTCCATTCTCAAACATCAGTCGCAGATGGAAAGCGCTCCATTCATGGGAAATGACGAACGGCTTTTCTGGCAACGCGCCGAAGATCGCAATCGTGCCACTGCCGTGTTGTACGACAACCTCGGCTTAGCGTGTTACGAAGCTATAGAAGCATTTGTGGAATATATTCCGTTGTAAGCACTGTAATAAAAGAAATTTTGTGATATTTGTACGAATATGAAATTATCAATAAAAGACATTGCAATTTTAAATTAACTTGTTAGTATGAAACAATTATTTTACGGATTGTTTGTTGCCTTACTTTTATGTTGCAACATCAACTTGACTTTTGCCCAACAGCAAATACCACCTATTCCTGTCGACCCCAATCTTCGGGTGGGAAAGTTGGAAAACGGTTTAACGTATTATATTCGAAAGAACAATCTACCGGAAAACAGAGCAGACTTTTATATTGCACAAAAAGTAGGATCCATATTGGAAGAGCCTGAACAAAGCGGACTGGCACACTTCCTGGAACACATGTGTTTTAACGGAACGACCCATTTTCCCGGAAAAACACTGATTGAATATTTGGAAACCATTGGTGTAAAGTTTGGGACGAATTTGAATGCTTATACCTCTATTGATGAAACGGTGTATAATATCGCTAATGTACCTGTAGTGCGTGAGGGCATTGTAGATTCGTGCCTTTTAATTTTACACGATTGGTCGAATGATTTGCTTCTGAATGGAGAAGAAATAGACAAAGAGCGCGGGGTCATTCATGAAGAATGGCGTACACGCATGAGTGCCGGTCAACGTTTTATGGAAAAAGCCCTTCCGCAAATGTTTCCCGGAACAAAATATGCCAACTGCCTTCCTATCGGCAATATGGACGTGGTGGACAATTTTCAACATCAAGCCCTAAGGGACTACTACGAAAAATGGTATCGCCCCGATTTGCAAGGTATTATTATAGTGGGAGGCATAGAACCGGATATCATAGAAGGCAAAATCAAACAATTATTCTCCGATATTCCTGCCCAGCCTGATGCTGCCGAACGCATTTACTATCCTGTGAATGATAATGAAGAACCGATTGTTGTTATTGAAAAAGACAAAGAACAAACCAACATTCAAGTAACGATTTATAATAAACACGATGCCACTCCCGACGAACAAAAGTCTTATCTGAGTTACATGGTTGAATATTATGTAAAGGCAATGATAGACAATATGCTGAATGCCCGTTTAAACGAATTACGCCAAAAGTCCAATCCGCCTTTCACGTATGCCCATACTTACGATGGTGACTTCTACGTTTCAAAAACAAAAGACGCTTTTACCGGAACGGTTGTTTGCAAGGAAGGTGAAATAGAAGACGGAATAGCGGCGTTACTACGCGAAATGGAACGCGCTCGTCGTTTTGGGTTTACCGAATCGGAATATGCCCGTGCCCGTGCCGAATATCTTCGTTATTTAGAATCGGCATACAACGAACGTGATAAAATAAAAAACAACAATTATGTTCATGAGTATGTTCGTCTTTTTCTTGATAATGAACCTGCTCCGGGCATTGAAAACGAATATGCTATCTTCACTCAATTAGCTCCCAATATTCCGGTACAACTTTTGAATGAGACGATGGGACAATTAATGCCGGGTAACAATCAGGTTATCACCCTTTTTGGTCCTGATAAAGAAGGTATAACGTATCCGACGAAAGAAGCCATACTCAATATTCTTAATCAAATAAAAACGGAAGAGCTTACCGTTTATGTAGATAAAGTATCCGACGAACCTTTGATTTCTCAAATGCCTAAACCGGGTAAGATAGTATCCGAAAAGAAGAATGATGTGTTCGGAACAACGACCCTTACGTTGTCCAACGGTGTAAGAGTAATTATCAAGGAAACGGATTTCAAAGCCGATGAAATTCGTATGCATGCGTTCAGTGAGGGAGGCAGTTCTCTGTTTCCGGATTCGGAGATTCTTAATATATCAATGATTAATGCGATAGTTCCTAACGGTGGCTTGGGTAATTTCAGTACGGTTGATTTGGACAAAATATTGGCAGGTAAGAAAGCATGGGCATCGGCTTCTGTGGTAAGAAATACCGAAGAAGTAAGCGGTAGTTGTTCGCCAAAAGATTTTGAAACCATGATGCAATTAACCTATCTGCGATTTACCGCTCCTCGCAAAGACGAGGATGCGTTTGCTTCCTATAAAAATCGCACGAAAGCCTCTTTGCAGAATCAAGAGATGAACCCGATGGTAGCACTTTCCGATTCTCTCAATTCGGCTATTTACATGAATCATCCGAGAGCGTTCCGGTTAAAACCGGACATGGTCGACCGAATAGATTATGATAAAGTGTTATCCATGTACAACGACCGTTACAAAGACGCAAGTGATTTTACGTTCATTTTTGTAGGTAATGTAGATTTAAAACAAGTCAAACCCTATATTAAGCTTTATTTGGCTTCGCTACCGTCGATTAAGCGTAAAGAAACATTCAGAGATGTAAATGTGCTTATCCGTCCGGGTATTTACAAAAACGAATTTATCAAAGAACAAGAAACGGCAAAAGCTTCCAATTTTATTCTTTATTCCGGTAAATGTGACTATACGTTGGAAGAAAACATACAAATGAATGCTCTTGACCAGATATTGGACATTGTATATACAGAGAAAGTGCGTGAAGAAGAAGGCGGAACTTATGGCGTATCCACCAATGGAAGTATTAACAGATATCCGCAGATAGAATTTACCTTTCAAATTTATTTCGATACCGACCCTGCCAAGAAAGACCGCTTAATGAATATCATTTATGCCGAAATAGACACGATGACAACGGAGGGTCCTTCCGAAACCAATTTGAACAAAGTAAAGGAATACATGCTCAAAAAACATCAGGAAGACCTGAAGGAAAACAGTTATTGGGAGAGCGTTATTGCCGAATATGTTCATACGGGGCTTGACAGGTACACAGACTACGAAACGATTGTCAATAACATGACCGTTGAGAGTATTCAAAAGTTTGCTGCCAAGTTGTTTCATCAAGGAAACAGAATAGAGGTAAATATGATTAGTCCGGCTAAGGAATAATTTTGGATAAATCCAAATACGTGAACTTAGTAATAGATATAGGAAACACCGCCACTAAAATAGCCGTCTTTGACGACGATACATTGACAGAAGTTTTTTATGACTCCGATGATCGTTCGTTGGACGGTTTGGCGGGAATATATCGTAAATATCCCGTCAAAAGAGGAATCGTAGCCTCGGTGACAGATATAAGTCCGAAAGCTCAAGACCAATTGCAAGCCTGCCCTTTTCTTCTGCTCAGCCTTGGCGAAAAGACAAAACTTCCCGTTATAAATCTCTATAAAACCCCTGCTACGCTGGGTTATGACCGCATTGCCGCTGTGGTAGCAGCCAATGCTCAATTTCCAAATAAAAACATTCTTGTGATAGATGTAGGTACAGCCATAACATACGAATTTATTGATGCCGGCAATCAATATCACGGAGGAAACATTTCGCCCGGAGTACAAATGCGTTTCAAGGCTTTGCATCACTATACGGGAAAACTTCCCTTAGTCCCAGCAGAAGGAGAAACTCCTCTGTTGGGAAATACGACTGAAACCGCCATTCGTTCCGGAATATTGAAAGGCATAGAATATGAAATAACAGGATATATTACAACCTTCCAACACAAATATCCCGAGCTTTTGGTTTTTTTAACGGGGGGAGACTGTTTTTCCTTTGATACGAGTATAAAAAGTATCATCTTTGCAGATAGATTTTTGGTACTGAAAGGATTAAACAGGATATTACGCTATAATACCTAATAAATGATACTACATAAGCAGTTAGTTGCAGCATCTTTGCTCATCTTGTTATCCGGAGCACTATTTGCTCAGAACAATACAAATTCTCCCTATACACGATATGGTTACGGACAATTAGCCGACCAGACATCGAGTAAAAGTAAAGCGATGGGAGGAATTTCCTATGGATTACGAGACCGTTATCAAATTAATCCTTCCAATCCTGCTTCATATTCGGCAGTAGACTCATTGACTTTTCTGTTCGAAGGGGGCATCACACTGCAGAACACAAATTTTAGTGACGGAACAACGAAATTGAATGCTAAAAACTCAAGTTTTGATTATGCAGCCATGCAATTCAGATTGCATCGCAAACTTGGCATGACTGTGGGATTACTCCCTTTTTCCAACGTAGGATATAATTTCAGTCAAATAAATACGGAAAATTCCATCACATATAGCGGCGAAGGGGGATTGCATCAGTTATTTGCAGGGTTAGGGTTTCAGGTAGTGAAGAATCTTTCCATAGGAACCAACATCTCTTATCTTTGGGGAGATATTACCAGAAGCACAGTGGTGATTTTCGCATCTAACAGTTCGGCATATTCTTATCAAGAAGCGAAAGCTGTATCCGTGAAGGATGTAAAGTTTGATTTGGGGTTGCAATACACATACGACTTGGGAAAAAAGAACAGCCTGACAGCGGGTCTGGTTTTCTCTCCGAAACGTAAGTTAAACAATGAAGCCTACGAACAGACCGTAACCAATGCGGTTACAATTAAAGACATAAAAACCGATTTTGGAATACCCCTTAGTTGGGGACTTGGATTGACTTACATATACGATACACGATTGTCCGTTGGACTTGATTATAATTTGCAGAAATGGAGCAAAGTAAGTTATATGGGCAATGCAAATGCCTTTTACGATTACTCAAAGATCGCATTAGGCGTCGAATATCTGCCCGGATATACCGGAAAAAGTTATTTTTCTTATATAAAATACCGTGCGGGCGTTTACTATTCCACTCCCTATTATAAGATAGACAATGTGTCGGCAAAAGAATACGGAATTACGGGAGGAATAACCTTACCGCTTCCCAGAACACGTTCCATACTGAATATTTCCGCACAATATATAAAAGTGGAAGGGCAAAATGCAACTATGCTTGATGAGAATTATTTAAGACTAAACATCGGACTCACTTTTAACGAACGCTGGTTCTTCAAACGACAAGTGGATTGAAAGAAAAGATGTCAAGAAGGGGGGATTCTATCTACCATAAAAGCATAAGCATAGTAATTGCTTCGACAGCAATTGTTGTGCTTTTTTTAGTTTCCTGCACCGGTAAAGAAAAAAGAATGGGTGAAGCTATCACCGAACGGGACTCACTACCCGGCATACAAACGTTGGGCGTAACCGGTTTAGTCTCCGATTCAGGCATTACCCGGTACCGGATAGAAACAGAAGAATGGTTGGTATATGATAAAAAGAAACCTTCCTATTGGGCTTTTGAAAAAGGCGTTTATCTAGAAAAGTTTGATTCGTTATTCAACATTGATGCCATCGTAAAAGCCGATACTGCCTATTACTATGACAAACAAAAACTCTGGAAGCTCGTTAGTAACGTCCATATCCAAAATTTAAAAGGAGAAGAGTACGATACCGATTTGTTATATTGGGATCAAACAACACGAAGAATATACTCTGATAAATTTATCCGTATTAAGCAGGTAGATAGAATCATTACCGGTTATGGTTTTGAATCCGATCAACAAATGATTAAACCCGTGATTAACAACATGGAGGGTATCTTTTACGTAAACGAAAGTGCGCCAACCGATTCTATAAATTAGTATGAACTTCATCGTTTATGTGTTGATAACCACAACCTTCTCCGCTTTTTTTTCGGGGATGGAAATTGCCTTTGTTTCGGTAAACAAGTTACGCTTTGAAATGGAAAAAGGAAAGAAGATAACGGCACGTATTCTTTCTATTTTCTTCAAAAATCCGAATAACTTTATTTCTACCATGTTGGTAGGCAATAACATTGCCTTGGTTATTTACGGCATTTTAATGGCGCAATTTATAGAACAAACTCTTTTAGCCGGATTGATAGATAACCGTTTCCTTATTGTATTGATTCAAACGGTTATTTCTACGTTGCTCATTCTTGTCGTTGGTGAATTTTTGCCTAAAACGTTGTTCAGGATTAATCCCAATCTGATGCTTCATCTCTTTGCTTTTCCTGCGTTACTATGTTATGTGGTATTATATCCCATATCCCGACTGACTTCGGGGCTTTCCTCTTTTTTCTTGCGCCTTTTCGGTATGAAAATAAATAAAGAAACTTCTGCCAAAGTTTTTGGAAAGGTGGATTTGGGCTATTTCGTTCAATCGGGCATTGAGAATGCCAAAGACGAAAAAGACTTAAATACGGAAGTGCAAATATTTCAAAACGTATTGGACTTTTCCAACATAAAAATTCGTGATTGCATTGTCCCTCGTACGGAGATTGTTGCCATTGACGTGAGGGCATCTTTGGAAGAGTTGAAACATAAATTCGTCAAATCCGGCATATCCAAAATTATTGTCTATGAGAACAGTATAGACAATGTTATCGGCTACATACATTCGTCTGAGATGTTTCGTAATCCCAAAGATTGGCGTAACCACGTGAAAGAAATAGCGATTGTGCCTGAAACAATGTCTGCCAATAAACTTATGAAATTGTTTATGCAACAGAAAAAAACGATAGCTATCGTGGTTGACGAGTTTGGGGGAACATCGGGTATTGTTTCGTTGGAAGATTTAGTAGAAGAAATATTCGGGGATATAGAAGATGAACATGATACTACATCTTATATATGCAAGCAAATCAATGAACACGAATATGCGCTATCCGGTCGTTTGGAGACAGAGAAAGTGAACGAAACTTTTGGATTACATCTTCCCGAATCGGAAGATTATATAACAATCGGAGGATTGATATTAAATTATAATCAAAGTTTTCCAAAACTGTACGAATCAATTCAAATAGAAAACTATCAATTCAAGATCATTAAGACTACGGCTACCAGAATTGAACTTGTTCGTTTGAAAGTATTGGAGTAGTCAATCGTTGATTTTTGTGCAATTAGTCTAATTCTATCTTAAATATGCGAAAACATTATCCGGCTTCACAGATTGTTAAAGTGTAACTAATATAAAAGACAACGAGGAAGTGAGATATTAAAACAACTCTGTTGCATCCCAACCGGCGGCAGTGTACCATTGATAGGTAGCATAAAATGCATTGATATCCGTAAGATTTTTTTTAGGAATATAGATGGAGAGTCCTGTAGCGTTTTTCATAGAAAACATACCGCCGCCGCCGTACATAGAGTAGTTTTTTTCTGTGGTTTCAAAGTAAGGAACTGCGTTTTCAAAAGCCATATGCCAAAACGTATAATCCGCATTATCATCTCCCGTTAACGAATAGATAAAACTGTCTATATCATAATAATATGAGGAAAATCTCAAAGGGTCGTATGAGGAAAATCTCAAAGGGTCGTAACACATAATATCAGGAGTATAAATAACGGTTTCACTGTTCAAATATTGAGTGAATATATTTTGGGTAGCTGCAGCCAATGGTACCAATTCCGCACTTTTAACCACCGAAACAGAAACTCCGCCTGTCCAGTTTTGATTGGAAGATCCTTGTCCTCCATTGTACTTGAGAGCGTAAAAGTCATAATAATTCCGGGCAATGTCAATCGCCGTTTCCTCTGTGTTGCAAGTAGCAAACATTGACTTTACAAGGATTTGATAAGGTGCGCCGGGTCCCGGAATTTCCGTAGGCGAACCTATGAAATAGTCACTGCATGCGCGCAGTTCATAAGCCACCTCGACAGTTTGCATAAAACAAGCATCAAAAAGGATAAAATCAAAATGATAATCTTCCAAGACGTTGCGCAAATCGGAGATATTCATTTTATCGCTGCCGTCTTGCCCGAAGGAACGGGAAGTTACCTTCCAGTCGGGTGGTCCCCATCCATCGCCATGCGACCATAATACCAAGCCGTAGCTGTTGGCGGGAAAGTTGTTGAATGTACGGGAAAGTATCTCTTGCATCACTTTTACATCCACAGAGTTTTGTTCGTCATACGTCCATATCACTTGCCGAACGACTTTTCCCACATTATTTCTCAGTATCCGGATCAACTGGGGCTTGGTCTTGTCGTCCAAATAAACAATGAGGTTATCCGCATTATTATCTATTTCGGCAAAGCCCTCCATCATTTCATTAAAATCATCATCGGCAAAAGAGGAAAGGCTGTTGTCGGCAGCCATATAGACCAATACCGTACGTCTGTTGACGGTTTCCGAAACATCATCTTTACACGCGTAGCACACAACCAACACACACGACAATAAGCAATTATATATCGTCTTTTTCATGAGGCAAAGTTACGAAACTAGGATATACTAAAAATAAAAAGAGACCTTTTAACAGTGGTATTTTAAGATAAACAACATACTATTTCTGTAGTACATTCAAACCAACATTTTCTTACCTTTGGAATAGCATCTGATTTATAGATATTTATCTATATTCTTGACATAAAAAAAGGAGTCACGCCTGACTCCAACCTTTGTTAACCTTAAATTTAATACTATGAAAAACACATTACAAACATACAAACATTCTGGAAACTTACAAATAATACAATGAAAAAACAGATACTTTATAACACGAATTAAGATTTAAACATTAAAACATTTCTAAAAAAAAGATTCTGTAACATTTCTATTCTTTATTTCGTTTTTCAAGTAAAACCATTCATTCAAGTCTTCAGGTATTATCTTTCAAGTATGTTTCCTTGCAAAGAGATCCGCATCTTTCCACACCGGAAACTCTCTGCGAAACTGTTGTAAAGAAGAAAGTTCAAGGATAACGGTTTCAACAAATTCTTCATCGTCCGGCACTCCAATCAACGTTTCCCCTTTTGCCGAATAAACCGCACTTCCGCCATTATAATGAATATAATTCCCATCAATTCCAATTCTATTGACGCCACATACATAACTTACATTCTCCATTGCCCGAGCTTGCAGCAATGTATCCCATACCCGCCGACGCGAAGCCGGCCAGTTTGCCATGCAGATTAACAAATCATATTCATTACTTACATTCCTGCTCCACACCGGAAACCGAAGGTCATAGCAAATTAACAAACAAATATTCCATCCGCGATAAGAAACTACCACCTTTCGATCACCTTTTGAAAAACTTTTCGCTTCATCCCCCAGACAAAAAAGGTGTCGTTTATCATAAAAAAAGATTCCTCCTTCGGGAGTAATAAAGAAAGCACGGTTGTAATAAATAGTATCCTCCACCGCAATATAACTTCCCGTAATTGCAAACCTGTATTCAACCGTCAAGTCTTTTAATGCCAATATTGTATCACCGGTAACAGGTTCGGCAAGCCTATGACTTTGCATAGTAAAACCCGTAGAAAACATTTCGGGCAATACAACAATGTCCGTTTTTCCACGAAGTTCCTTCAATTTCTCACGGAGACTGCAAATGTTAGCCTGTTTATTTTCCCAAGCAATATCCATTTGTACTATCGAAAGCTTCAATTGACACATACAAGCTTTACCTTTTTTGCATATTGCTTTATTTCACCGTTATCATCATCGCCCCAAACCCATACTCCTTGAATGAGGCGTCCTGATGCCTACATGAACCGTATTTCCGCTTTAGCTCATCAGTCAACGCTCTCTTTAATACCCCGTCCCCTTTTCCGTGAATAAAAACAATCTTCTTCCCCTGCTTCTTTTTATACCGCTCCATCACCTCGCGAAATTTATCCAATTGATACGCTAATATCTCTTTGTTTTCCATTCCCGTAGTATCATCAAGCAGCTTATCAATGTGGAGGTCTATCTCCAAGATGTCATTTAGTTTCTCTTGATTCACAATGGGTTGAAGTTTAACGCTTTCAATATCTTTCTTCTGAAACAATGCCTTTTGGACATCCTCTGCTGAAACATACACCTGCTTAACCGGAACATCCTCTTTCACAATATCATATATCAATGCAGGCTTCTCAAAATAAACAGATTCGCAAAAGGTGTGCAGTTTATAGAATTTCACCGTATCAATGCGTAGCTCCACATTGACGGAAGGCTTCAATACAAAAGTTTTATTATCTTTAAAAGCGACAAATTGTATCAATACACGCTCCAACTCATTAAGCACATCTTTGGCAAACTCCTCAAGCAGCAACTTTGTATTCGGCTCTATCAGACCGTGTGACCGATTTCGCCAAGCCTTTCCTTCCGCACTCGCATAGATATAATACAGATAAAAATTACTGTCATTCACCAGATACGCCTCAAACGGACTAGCGCCGATAGCTTTTATATCTTCGGGGACGAAAGCCAGAACAACGTTCAATTTGTCCCCTCCACTAATCTCCACAGGACGTGAAGTAATCTCAGGTTTTATCACTTTTGCCTGTTCCCCTTCCGTATTAGATGAAGCAATAGACTTTCTTTTGATGTTATAATCGTCCGTATCTATCACGATACATTCACGTAGTAGCATCGGAATATCAAATCCGTCAGCATCTTCTACCAATACGACGTCTTTCCCTTGAAAACCTTTTACTATCCCACCCCCCACTTCGCTGAGGAAACGTACTTTATCTCCTATTTTCATACTATTTTTCTTATATAACCCGTTGGCGGAATTAAAACTTAATGAAAAGATATCGGTAACGAGTTGTGCATAAGTGAAATAATTTGTATTTCGTAGCCGCTAAACACATCTTACAAATTAGTTATGCACAACTTGAGAACAAATTTCGATAAAATGTTGGACATCTACAACCTATTAGGAAAAGAATGACCAACGAACAAGGAAATATTCCTCGAAGAGGAGTAGTTCCCCGTTTTTCGGGCTTGGAAATAAAAGAACAAACTATTCTCCGGAGGGCTGAAAGTCCACCTTAATTTGAGATTAGCTATCTATCATTTGAGCATAAGATGACAATAGTAAGTAATGAATGACATCACAATCAGCTACTAAAGCAGTTAAAATAGTTGCTTTCTTATACCGAACTCAGGCTATTTAGTATTGAACAACTTTTTTTACTTTTTCCCCAAATGCATTGCGGATTATCTATTCTTGAAAAATATATAATTTTTATTGTAAATGATAAACATTAATTATTACTTTTGCAAATTACAAGTTTTTCACATCTCAACCGCCCACATAAATGTCTGAATGCAAAAGAATTAAAACAGCCTTAGTATCCGTTTGGCACAAAGACGGGTTGGATGAAATTATAAGGAAGCTGCACGCAGAGGGAGTAAGTTTTTTATCAACCGGAGGAACACAACGGTTCATAGAATCATTGGGCTATCCTTGCCAGGCAGTAGAAAGTTTGACATTATACCCTTCTATTTTAGGTGGACGAGTAAAGACTTTACACCCGAAAATATTCGGAGGAATACTTTTTCGTCGCGGGTTGGAAGAGGACATGCAACAACTAAAGGCATACGAAATTCCGGAAATAGATTTGGTGATAGTGGATTTGTATCCTTTTGAAGAAACCCTTGCTTCGGGAGCCGATGATGTTTCAATGATAGAAAAAATAGATATTG
>SNRY01000187.1_pt1 | contig 22991 bp, 10 predicted proteins | sample 4693421 | NCBI WGS metagenome assembly SNRY01 (sample SAMN11003215, study PRJNA524138) | termite gut metagenome | isolation source: Bacteroidetes bacterial symbionts from single cell of protist host amplifed... | host: Streblomastix strix ... | reverse complement strand
CACACAACCGATTCTTCAAATCATTGGAAGTGCTACGATATGATTTGAGTTTGTATTGGTCTATATTTAATGTACCAAATAATGAATTGACTAATTTAACAGCAGTTATTTAATGCGTTTATTATAGTTGCTTGTAATATACGCAAGAACGGCAACTTGCGCTTGGTTATTCACTGCATTGGGAAAGTCGCCGACCGATACAAGGCTCATTGCCTCTCCCGTTTCGTTTGCATCCGTTTTTGCCGAGAGAAAGACCGGATTTTTCAGTGAAGCGGGGCGAATTGCCAAATAGGCTACCTGTGCTCTTACAACTCTCTGTCTCTTTGCCCACAAATAGTAATATCCCATGAAGCCGACGGATGAATTTTGCTTCTTCGTTCTTTTCAAAATATGCCTGAATACTGGATATGACAAAGTCTTTGTTGCTTATGGATAATCGTTTCATCGCTTTTTCCACAAAGATAAAACCTGTATTTGTTATACGCAAACACTTAATGCGTTTATTATAGTTACAGAAAAAGGATTTTTTGCAGGTCTTGTTGTGGGAGGAATTTGCGGAAATTTATACTCCCGTTATCAAACAGATGAAATAAAAATTAATTCCTGCATTAATCAGGGTAATATGTTATTTAATGACCTTTCTTTTGAGGTAAACGAAGTCAGCCTCAGCTACTTTGGTGGAATTGCAGGAATGATGTATTATCTGGATTCTTCTATCGGTGGTTTTAGAGAAACCATTCAACAAGTTTCTAATTGTTATAATACAGGAAGTTTCCTGGAAAGGGGAACAAAAGTATTTTTTGGAGTTTACAGTGGAATAGTTGTTTGTATGTTTCACCCTTATTCCGTGTATTCCAGTAAAATCAGTTCATGCTATAACAGGGGAGAAATAAAAACACAAAATAACTTTTATGGAATGAGGGATCCTGTCATATGTATGGTGTATGAATTAATTGAACACCTCCCCTTTAAATTTCCAATAGAGAATTGCTTTTATAATGCAACAGCGACTTGGAAAGATGTTAGAGATACTGTTTATATATATTATTATCCCAATCGGAATGGCCAGGATGAGGGAGATGAGACTAGTGAAGACTTGGACGAATATATAGCACTTTTTAACAGGAAAGTAGTAGAAATACCGGGATTTTCTCTTGATTCATGGCCAACTTCAGATTTATGGGGCGATGACATATGGGGAGATTTAGGAAGCTGGAACAACGGTAATCCTGTCTATCCCAAACTTAGGTTTGAAAAGGATTAGAAGAAAGGCAGCAGCAAAAACAACTAACAGATACTGATGTTGTTACACAAAAAGGCGGGTAATCGGAAATATTGTAACAGAGATCTATCATGTTGGACGAAAAAATCGAAGCATTAGACAGTCCGAAAATGCTTAAACAACAATTCCATGCGGCAAACATGGATGAAGTATTCCATTGTCTCGCCCGAAAAGCGAAGCGGAAAGGAGAATAAAAAATTTGACAAAAAAACGACAAATACCGAAAAGTCGGATCAAACTAAAGCCGACTTTTTGGTAGTTATGGTGTTATATAACGTTAATTAGGGTTATGGTTTGGGAAAGGATTGTAGCTCTCCATTAATTCTAACATCACCGAATGTAGCTGTTGCCGTTTTGCTATTATCTGCACTGCTAAGGGCTAACCCAACGCATAGTACTTCTGGTAATCCAGCTACAAATGTTCCTTCTCTGACAAGGATATAAGACCCATTCACTCCGTCAATAGAGTATGAAGCTGTGTATTTATTATCCACTCTTTCCAACTTTATGTAAACATTACTGAAAACATCATTAGAAACTATAATATTTTCATTACTCACAACACTACGATTACCATCTTTAACCTCTAAACGATGTGAATGAGAAAAATCAGTAGTTTTATTAGCTCCTTTACCGGAAAGTGCATGAAAAAAGTCATTACCTATTTCATCTTTAATATCTGTTGTATATTTAATCGGAGTAAGCATTAATCCTGCCTGAGCTTGGCTTGGGGTTGAGAGTGGTAAGGTTGCATTTGTTGAATAACTAATCACGTTGGCGGTCATTACAAAATTTCCGGTTACTTCCCTGTAAATAAAAGTAAAACTTTGCCTACTACCTTCAAACTTACCTTTTCCCGTTATGGTAATTTCATTTCCATTAGTTGTATATGATCCACCGGAACTAGGTCCTATATCTACCTTTGTCCATGCTACGATTGGTATCTGTCCTGAAGGAGCTGCTTGTGTTACGGTAATAGATACATTGATACTTCCAAGGCTTGCGGTGACTGTGGCAGAACGGCTGCTCGTGCCGTCGTTCTTTCCTGCCGTAATAACAATATTTGTTCCTTCCTTCTTGACTGTACACCAACTATCGCTTGCGCTAACCGTCCAGTCGGAAGTACTGGCATCTACCGCAATCGTTTTGGAACTTCCGTCTGCGGAAAGAGCAATAGATTTATCCGCGTCGCTAATCCGCAAGTAAGGATCGGTGGATTTGGTTCCAGCTTGGGTAACGGTAATGGTTACTTTGATGTCTCCAAGGCTTGCGGTGACTGTGGTGGAACGGCTGCTCTCACCGTCGTTCTTCCCTGCCGAAATAACAATATTTGTTCCTTCCTTCTTGACTGCACACCAAGTATTGCTTGCGCTAACCGTCCAGTCGGAAGTACTGGCATCTACCGCAATCGTTTTGGAACTTCCGTCTGCGGAAAGAGCAATAGATTTATCCGTGTCGCTAATCCGCAAGTAAGGATCGGTGGATTTGGTTCCGGCTTGGGTAACGGTAATGGTTACTTTGATGTTTCCAACGCTTGCGGTGACTGTGGCGGAACGGCTGTCCTCACTGTCATTCTTCCCTGCCGAAATAACAATACTTTCTCCCTCCTTCGTAGCTGTACACCAATTACCGTTCACACTAATCGTCCAGTCGGAAGTATTAGTTTCCACCGCAATAGTTTGGGAACTTCCTTCAGCGAGAAGGTTAACAGTCTGATTCTCTCCACTAATCCGCAAGAATGGTTCGGGATCCTCAGATTCGGAACTGCATCCCATACCCAAAAACAAGAATGGAAGCACTCCTGCTAAACTTTTCCAAAAAAATACATGTTTTTTCATAATAATAATTTAATTAATAATTTATTGTTAAATACTATCACATAAAAATATTTTCATTTTTCAACATACAATTCGGATATCCATCCGGATAACTATCGCGGGATAATTACCATTACCTATATGATAATAGGCAAAAACACTTATTTTTTACTGAACTAAGGCGCAATATCTGTACCATATCGGATCGTACCCGATGTTAAAAAGTTAATATCGTTTTCTTCTTCCTGTTTTTATTAAAGTCTTTAGGTTTGTTTGGTTACAAAACTTACATGTTTTTCAGGAGAAAGACCGTAAAGCCGACTCAAGGCAAGCCGGCTTTACGGTTATTAGTATTATTATGTACCGTTAAAAGGATTGTAGTACTCCATTAATTTTAACGTCACTGAAAGTAGCCGTTGCTGTTGTTTTGGCATTTGCACTATTCACAGCCAATCCAACGTATAACTTATCCGGTAATGCAGGTGAAAAAGTGACACTTGGACTTGGACCTGGATTACTATAATTCTTACCTCCGTCGAGAGAGTATGATGCTTCATACGTATTACCCTTCCTTTCCAATTTTATGTAAACATCACCAGAACCTGTTGTACTAGCCAAATCAGTACGGACAGCAAGCACACCACTAGTCAAACGATACGAAGAATGATATTTACCATCTCCTCCTTTACCACTAAAGGCATATACGAGATCATTATCTGTTGTTTTGGTTAAATCCGATGCAAACAACAGTCCTGCTCGAGATTGATATGAATCACTACTCGTCGTATAGCTATTCAATTTAGCCGTTATTACAAAATCTCCGCTAACTTCTTGATAAACATAAGTAAAGCCTTGGTCTTTCGTCTCAAACTTGCCTGTTCCCGTTAGGGTAATTGCACTTCCGTTAGGGGTATATGATCCACTCGAACCAGTACCCACATATTTTACCAACCAACCATCACCACCTAAATCGGGATCGGGATCATCTATTCCGGGAACATCTACATCGGGATCAGGATCCTCTCCACCTCCTTGTCCGGGCGTTGTTATACCTCCATTATCAACCGGAACCGGTGCGGTTTTATATCCCAGTTTGCTCACTCCTGCTCCTGCTGGTACTACGTCTTTTATGGTTTCCGATGCATCTACTATATAACTGTATGCCGGTTTAAAGTCGTTGTAAGTTAATGCAGTCGACAACTTTTCTTCGTTGTATGCCTTATACTCAACATTGGTAAACGGATAAGGGTCTGAAGCATTGGAAGGTTTACTAACATAGGTATTTTCAGATTCATACAAATATCCCGCAACCTTGCCCGTCAGGTTGGACACATAACTTGAACCGGACTTCTTTGCCGGATAGGTACAAATATCCGTTGGCAAATGTACTCCTTCGAAATAATTGTTTTCCACAAGTACCATAGCTCCATAAGCGCTTCCTACGCCATACGTGGATACCTTGTTGAAATAGTTGTTATACACATGCACTTTGCCGTAACGTACGCGGGGATGCCTTGAACTGGATTGGTCAAAGAAGTTATGGTGCAAAGTCGCCGTTATCTGCACGTCTCCGCTTTGACCGTCGGAATGTCCTATCAGACAGGTCTTCTGGGTGTTTATAAAGTGACTCCAAGACAGTGTAACATTGTACGACCCATGAGTAATGTCGCAGGAACCGTCTTCATAATCATGCGTTTGGTTCACTGACTTAAAGGTGCAATGGTCAACCCATACATTGTTTGACTTTTGCATGGATACACCGTCGGCGCCATTATCGGCTTTAGGCATTTCTATATAAATATTGCGTATGATGATATTGGTAGCTTCCACGAGGAAGAATCCGATATTTTTCATCGTAAAGCCGTCCACACCTATAAAGGAAATATTGCCGGTACGTTTAACGTCAAACCAGGGACTGCTGCTCGCTCTTCCGTCATCCTTGTTGAATGTTCCGCTAAGCCATACGATGGCAGGTACCGTTGATTTGTTTTTTTGACGAAGCAGCAACCAGTCTTGAAGGGCTTTTCCGTTGTTAAAGTGGTGTGTGTTTGTTGCCGTTGCACCTGCTCCTCCCGTAGTACTCGTACCTGCTGTAGCATAACCGTACATTTTGTCAAGCTCTACGGTTCCGACAACCGGTGGCTCATAAGGAGCAGGCGCCGATTCAGCTTTCTGATGAACGGTAATTGTCTGAGTTACACCCGGCAAGTCTTCCGAAGAGAGCGTTAACACTACTGTACGTTCATCCTGACTGGTATTTGCATCCACCTGAATGGTCAATTGCTTGTCACTTTTCGTAATATGACACCAGGCAGTAGCATTATCCGGATCCGGTGTAAAATTCCATTTGTCAACCGGAATATTGGTATTAATAGCCACCGTCTTACTACTTTTCGCAGTTTCAAACTCTTGAACAGCGTTAGCCGAAGCTACCTCTAAAGTAGGATGTTCTTGTGTAACAGAAATGATTATTGGATCCACCACACCCGTCGCACCAAGTGTTATGACAACAGCACGATCGGTCTGTCCGGTATTTTTTTCAATCTTAATCGTCAATTTTTTATTAACGATTGTAGCGACACACCAGTTGTCAGCAGGTTGAACGTCATAGGCAATGGTAATATCACCATCCGGAATGTTTGTGGTAAGGGACACTTCCGGGCTACTACCACCGGCATAAGCAAAACTTTGCGTCTTATTATAATCTGCCGGAATCTGTAAAACAGGTTTGGTTCCAAACTGTATAACGTTAATTGCCGGCTGTTGCGTTTCCGGTATGTATTTCGAGGATATGGTTATTGTAACATCCCGTTCATTTTCATCGGCATTTTCGTCAATAGTAATGGTCAGCTTGTCATTAGCTTTTACAACATGACACCAACTGCTAGTAGCAACATTATTACTTAATGCAACCGCCCATTCTTCCAGGGGTATGTTGGTAGTAACAGGCACCGTGAAAATATCTCCTGATATTCCTATTTCTTTGGTGATACCATTTCCTTCGATTTCAAATTTGGGAGTTACACCTGCTTGTGTGACGGTAATTGTTGAGGGTGCGTCCGGTAAAAGTTCCGATGAAATCGTTATCACGGCTGTACGCCGTTCAAAGCTCGAATTGGCTTCCACAGTGATCTTCAGTTGGTTATCCTTGCCGTCGGCAGTTTTCACTATTTCAGCAAGGCACCAGCTCTCAGCTGCCGCCTCAACAGCATAACTCCATTTACCGGACGGTATGTTTGTCTGAAGCGTTACCGAACTGCTATTTTGGGCAGCCGTAAAGTCTTTTTCAATTTCGGGAACTATCAACGTATATGCCGTACCGAATTGCAGCACACTAATTTTCGGTTGTTGGTCTGCCGGTATGCGACTCGATGTGATGGTTATTTCAACAGTACGCGCCTCGGTTCCTGTATTTGCGTCGGCAGAAACCGTAAACTGCTTGTCACCTTTTTGGATAATATGACACCATTCGGAAGCCGTTGGGTCGTTGAATGTGACATCCCATTCGCCTACCGACAAGTTGGTAGTGATGGCAACAGGAGCGTCGCCTCCGAAAGTCTGAAACTCTATCGCCTTGTCATCCTCTTTAGCAATCTGTAAAAAAGGAGTTGTCCCCGACTGAGTGACGATGATTTCTACTGTGATGTTTCGGGCGATTGCTGTAAGTGTGGTGGAACGTTCGCTCACACCTTCATTTTTCTCTGCCGAAACAACAATATTTTCTCCTTCTTTAACGGCTTTACACCAACTTTTACCTTCGGTGCTTACGTAAACCATCCATTCGGAAGTATTAGTCTCTACCACAATCGTTTGGGAGATTCCGTCAGCGAGAAGGTTAACAACCTGATTCTCTCCACTAATCCGCAAGAATAGCTCAGGGTCACCGGAAGCAGAATCACATCCCGTTCCCATAAATAAGAACGGAAGCATTCCTACCAAACTTCTCCAAAAAAGCACATGTTTTTTCATAATAATTAGTCGTTAATTAATAATTTATTGTTAGCTACATAACTTGAACTTGAACCGGATTTTTTGCCGGACAAGTGCATATATCCTTTGACAAATGCACTCTTTCAAAATAATTGTTTTCCATAAATACCTTTGCTCCATAGGCGCTTCCTATGTCATACGCTAGCGCTTTGTTAAAATAGTTGTTACAGGCATAATTGTTAAATTTAAGGTTTATACTAAAAGTCTTTTTTCTTTTTGTTGCAAGCAATTATTAACAACAAAAATTACAAAGCAAAAATAGATTAAACAGATAAATATAAAGGGGTATCTTTTACCATTAACAAGGGGTATTCTTCCCAAAAAGACATCTTCTACCCTTTTTCTCGAAAAGATTCTGTTGAAACTAACTAAAAATAGCACTTTATACATCACGCTAAAATTCTTCATGGCAAATAGATGGGATTAAAAGCTGACAATGAAGCAATATATATACCGAAAAGCCGACTCTGGATGGAGTCGGCTTTTTGGTAATTAGATTTATATATATATAATACGTTGTTAATAAGGATTATTCTACAACATTTTCAAAGGATTGTAGCACTCCGTCAACTCTAATGTCACTAAAAAGAGCCGTTGCCAGTTTACTACCATCTCCACTGCTAACAACCAATCCAACATATAGCTTTGCTGGTAAGCCCGCAAATGTAGTTACTTTGGGATCACCGTAATTCCCCTCTATATTTCCGTTAAGAGAGTATGAGGCTTCATATTTACCATTCTGTTTTTTTAGCTTGAAATAAACGCCACCCTCACCAGCGCCAGTTTTTGGAGCAGTCAATCCCGACGATGAACGAGTCCCATCAGCTTGCAAACGATGCTGGGCAATATAGGTTATTGGGTTATCTTTTGCTGATGCTATACCAACGCCTCCATATACTAACGACGGCTTCGCAGTGTTAGCCACTGTAGAAAAATCTGGAGTAGTAAACAACAATCCTATTACACCACTTGAAGCATTGGCATTATAATCATAACTATCCAACCTAGCTGTTATAACAAAATCGTCGGTAACTTCTCGGTAAGCAAAAGTAAAACTTTGTTTAGCACTTTCAAACTTACCTAATCCCTTTATTTCAATTTTACCTCCTACGAGTTTATATAATGCAGAAACGGCATCACTAGGAAGTGTGTTACCCAATTTTGCGACAGTCCATTGCACGATTGGTGGCTGTACTGAAGGAATTGCTTGCGTTACGGTAATGGTCCGTGTCGTTCCTGGCAGGCGATCTGAGGTAATTGTTATTTCAACAGAACGCGGTGCTGCTCCAGCATCATCATTTGGGGTAACATTGATTTTCAACTCACCCTCTACTATCTCAGCGCTACACCAACCGGAAGAAGCTTGATCATAAACATAGGAGATATTCAAATATTCAAAAGGAATATTGGTAGTAGCTACAATTTCGCTTCCTCCGGCAGCCTCAAATTCTCTTGTATTGCTTCCTGCAAGCTCTAAAACAGGAGTTGGAGTCGGATCTGTACCACCTGCCTGGTTAATAGTAATTGTTGGGCTCACACCCGAGAAATCACTCGAAGAGAGCGTTAATACAACGGTACGTGCCTCCAAGCTAGTATTTGCATCTACTTGAATTGTCAATTGCTTGTCACCTTTCGCAACATGATACCAGTTACCCTCAACACTTGGTGAGAAAGTCCAGTTTTCATTTGGAATATTGGTGTTAATAGCCACTTCCTTACTATCTCCGGCAGCGTCAAATTCTTGAGTAGCAGCATCCAAAGCTATCCCTAAAGTAGGAATTGCTTGTGTCAGGTTAATGGTCAGTGTTGTATCTGGCAGGTGATCTGAAGTAATTTTTATTTCAACGGAACGCTGTTCCGCTCCAACAGCAGTATTCGGAGTAACATTGATTTTCAACTTACCCTCTACTATTGCAGCGCTACACCAGCTAGAAGTAGATTCATTATTATAGGAGATATTCAAATCTTCAAGAGGAATATTGGTAGTAGCCACAATTTCGCTTCCCGCAGCATACGCTAAACTTCTTGTAACCTCTTCTCCGTCAATCTTCAAAAGAGCGGGTGCACCTGCCTGGCTAACGGTAATTGTTGGACCCGTACCCGTCGGCAAGTCACTCGAAGAAAGTGTTAACACCACCGTACGTTTAACCATACTAGTATTTTCATCCACTTGAATGTTCAATTGATTGTCGCTCTTTGTGATATGATACCAAGTATCTTCATTATTTGACGTGAAAATCCATTCACCAGCCGGAATATTTTTTGCGGTAACATTCACAGGAAAAGTTTCCCCACCAGCTGCAATGTCTTTCTCAGCCACATCAACCTGTAAACCAGGAATTCCTCGTTGCGTAAAGGTAATTACTAATGGTGCAGCATTTGATAAGTGTTTCGGAGAAGTAATTGTGATAGCAACAGTACGCATAATTTCTTCATCCGTTGAAATTGCATCCACTCCAAATGCCAATTTACCGTCACTTATCGGAAGAAAATGATACCATTCAGAATTTGGATTATATTGAATAGTTAAATCCTCAACCGGAATATTGGTAGTGGCTACTACAATCTCGTTATTTCCGGTGTAGCTAACGTTTCTCAAAAGAGCACCTTCAATCTCTAAAACAGGAATCACAGCTGCTTGGGTAACAACAATTTTCGGTTGTACTTCCGGTAATTTATCCGATTTGAGCGTTATTTCAGCGGTACGTTCGTCCCATCCGGAATTGGGTTTCACAGTAATCGTCAATTGATTGTCACCTTTCACGATATCATACCAGTCGGCAGTTACTGATGCGAAACTCCAGTCAGCAGCCGGAATATTTGTGGTAACCTTCACAATCTTGATACCTCCGGTCACCTCAAAGTGTAACGTGCGACTGTCCTCTGCTATCTGTAACGTATAACCTTTACCAAATTGTGTAACGGTAATTTTCTGTTGTTCCGCCGGAATACGATTCGACGTAATGATTACGTCAACGGTACGCGACTCTTCTCTGATATTTTCTCCTACATAAATCGTCAATTTACCGTTCTCTATCTTGGGTTCACACCAAGTAGCGGTCGCGTCACTTAATGCAACAACCAATTCTCCCAAAGGAATATTTGTAAGAATGTTCACTTCAGCAGTGCCTCCTGAAATTTCAAAAGGCTGCAACACTCTATCTTTCTCATCAATCTGTAAAAAAGGAGTTGTCCCCGACTGAGTAACAGTAATTGTCACAACGATGTTTTGGACGCTCACAGTGACTTTTGCAGAACGATCGCTCACGCCCTCGTTCTTCACTACCGAAATAACAAGATTTTCTCCCTCTTTCTTGACTGTACACCAATCTTTACCTTCAGCGCTTACAGTAACCACCCATTCGGTAGTATTAGTCTCTATCCCGATCGTTTGGGAGCTTCCTTCAGCGGAAAGAGCGATAGCCTCATTCCCTTTACTAATCCGCAAGTAAGGTGCGGGATCATCGGAGGTGGAATCGCATGCCGCTCCCAAAAATAAGAACGGAAGCACTCCGACCAAAACCTTCCAAAAAAATACGTGTTTTTTCATAATAATTGATCAATTAATTAATAATATTGTTAAATACTACCACACAAAATCATTCAAAACTTAAATGTTTCTAATAAGTGTTATCCGTCTGTTCTTCCCTGAATCAGTAAAATTGTACGAACCATCCGAAGAAAGGCCGTAAAGCTGACTCAAAGTAAGTCGGTTTTATAGGATTAAAATGTTATATATTATTAAAAGATTTTTCCTTTTAATAACAAAATACTACGAAACGAAAATAAACTAAACAAACAAATATAAAGGTGTTTCTTTTACCATTAACAGGGGGCATTCTTCCCAAAAACATCTTTTACCCTCTTTTCACTGAAAAAATTCTGTATGGCAAATAGCTTGGATTTGAATCTGACAATGAAACCATATATACCAAAAAGCCGACTCGGGATGGAGCCGGCTTTTTGGTATATATGGTTTATATTACCATGTTAAAAGGATTATGGCTTTGGAGTAATTCTAATGTCACTGAATGTAGCCGTTCCTGTTGTGTTATTTTCGAAACCATTGTTAACAGCAAATCCGACGTATAGTTCGAGTGGTAATCCTCCACCTGTAAACGTGTCTTCTTTGATAAGTATGTAAGTCCCATTAGCTCCAGTAACAGAATATGAAGCTTTATACTTATTAGCAGTCCTCTCCAGCTTTAAGTAAACATTACTATAAATGTAATTAGCAGGAGCATCACCGGAAGCTGTTACACCAGTAGCCTCCAAAGCAGTACGACTAAGACCACCTCCGGTAGATAAACGGTGTATATAACTAAATTTTTCTTTAGCAGCTTGCTTACTGGCAAGTGCAAAAACAAAATTTTTACCTGTTTCACTTATATTTGGAGTAAACATTAATCCTGCATGAGAAGAAACAGCATTAGAAGCACCATGATCTCTACCACCAATATAGCTAATTAGGTTGGCTATTATTTCAAAATTTCCGCTAATCTTTTGGTAAACAAAAGTCAAAGTTTGACCATCACTGCTAAATAATCCCTTTCCTGTTACGGAAATTTCACTTCCGTCAAATGTATATGATCCACCAGCTTTACTACCACCAAGATCTACCTTAGTCCATTGTGATTTTTGTGTCACAGTAATAGTTACTGTCGTTCCTGGCAGGTAATCTGAAGCAATTGTTATTACAACAGTACGCGATTCTGCTCCAGTATTTGAAGTAACATCAATCTTCAATTGATTACCCTCTATCGAAGAAGTACACCAATCGGAAGAAGTTTGACCATCATATAAGATATTTAATTTTTCTTTTGGAATATTAGTAGTAGCTACAATTTCACTTCCTCCAACATATTCCAAATTTCTTGTTGGATTCCCTGCAATCTCCAAAACAGGAGGTGCTGCCTGAATAACGGTAATAGTTATTGCCGGTACTGCATAAGTTGCTGAGGCAATTGTTATTACAACAGAACGCTGCTCTCCAGTATTTGCACTAACATCAATCTTCAACTGATTACCCTCTGCTATCGAAGCTCCACACCAAGATTGACTTTCACCATATGTGATATTCAAATCTCCAGAAGGAATATTGGTATTAATATCCACAGTTTCAGTTCCCCCAGTAGCTTCAAAATCTTGAGTAGCATCACCACCATTCTTCAGAGCTAAAACAGGAGCTGCGCCTACCTGATTAATGGTAATTACCGGATGCACTTCTGGTAAGTACTCACTCGAAGAAGAAAGTGTTAATACAATTTCACGTCCCGCCAAGTCAGTATTTGGGTCCACGGCAATTGTCAATTTATTGCCCTCTTTCGAAACCTGATACCAAGTATCCCCTTCTGGCGTGAAAGTCCATGGAATATTGGCGTCAATATCCACTGTTACGGTTCCCCCCGCAGCCCCCAAACTTCCTGTATAACTTTCCACAATCGCCAATTTAGGCTCTGCACCTGCCTGAGTAACGGTAATTTTCGGTTTCTCACCCGAGAAGAAAGTCGAAGAGAGCTCTAATACAACACTACGTCCCTCCAAGCTAGTATTTTCATCCAATTGAATTACCAATTGCTTATCACCTTTCGTAACATGATACCAGTCACCCACAACACTTGGACTTGGTGTGAAAGTCCAATCATTAATTGGAATATTGGTATTAAAAGTCACAGTCCTATCAGTCGTTTCAGCAGCTTCAAACTCTTGAGTAACATCACCCTCATTATGCAGAGCTAAAATAGCAGCTGCACCTGCTTGTTTAACGGTAATTTTCGGCTTCACACCTGTGAAGAAAATCGAAGAGATCTCTATTTCAACGGTACGTTCCCTCACGCTAGTATTTGGTTCAAGCACTGTAATTATCAATTGCTTTTCGCCTTTCTCAACAGAATACCAGTTACCATTAATATTATCTGGTGCGAACGTCCAATCTCCAATTGGAATGTTGGTATTAAGAATTACAGTCTTATTACCCGTTTCAGTAGCTTCAAAATTTTGAGTAGCATCACTAGGATTCTTCAAAGCTAAATCAGCAATTACACCTGCTTGTATAACGGTAATTGCCTGACTCGCAACTGAGTAAATCACTGAAGAGAGCGTTAATACAGCATCACGTTCAACAAAGCTTTCATTTTTATCCACTCCAATTGTCAATTGCTTTCCGTCTCTCGAAACAAGACACCACTCGCTACCCACACTTGATGCAAACGTCCATTCGTCATCTGGAATATTGGTACTAATAGTCACAAGCTTAGTAGTAGTAGCAGTATCATCAGCCCCAAACTCTAAAACATCAGTCAAAACCAGTAAATAAGGTGCTGCACCTGCCTGATTAATGGTAATTATTACAGGTGATAAGCCTGCCGAAGAGAGTGTTAATTGAGCGGTACGTCCCTTCGCGCTAGTATTTGCATCCACTTGAATGGACAATTGCTTATCGCCTTTCGTAACATGACACCAGTCATTAGTCTCACTTGGCGTGACAGTCCATTCCCCAGTTGGAATATTGGTATCAATATCCACAGTCCTAGCAGTTGTTTCATCAGCTCCAAAATTTTGAGTAGCATCATTAACCGAAACTTGTAAAGTCGGAATTTCTTGTGTCACGTTAATGGTTGCCAATTCTTTACCACCAAAGGTGATTGTTATTACAACAGAACGCGACTCTGTTCCATTATTATTATCAGTAGCAGTAACTTTCAGATTATTCCCTTCTATATCAACGTGACACCAGCCGGGAGATTCTGAACTACTACCATATAAGATATCCAACTCTTTAATAGGAACATTTGTAGTAAAAGGTACAGTTGTGCTTTCATTCTCGAGATAACCAAGACTTATTTCATTACTTCCTGTAATCTGTAAAGAAGGATCTGCAGCTGCCTGATTAATGGTAATTGTCCGAGTCACACCCGGCAAGTCAGCCGAAGAGAGCGTTATTGTAACGTCACGCGTACCCAAGCTAATATTTGGGTCCACTATAATTGTCAATCGATTGCCTTCTTTCGTAACAAGATACCAGGTATCTGATTTTGGTATGAAATCCCATTTTTCAGAAGGAATATTGGTATCAATATCCACAGTCTTAGTATCACCATCAGCTTTGACCTCTGGAATAACACCATCATCCGGAACTTGTAAAGTTGGAAATGTCTGTTTAACAGTAATGGTTACCGGTTCCACCCCCTCTGCACTAAGCGTTATAGTTACAGTACGTTCAATTTGTTCGGTATTTTTGAAAACTGTAATCGTCAATTGTTTATTAACGATTTCAGCGTTACAAACAGTGGAAGAAGTGGTGCCATCATAGGCGATATCAATGTCATCATCTGAAAAGTTTGTGGTAAGAGGCACTACTTGGATGTCTCCTTCGTAACCAAAAATCGGCAACTCCTCAAAACCTCCTGAAATCTGTAAAACAAGTTGCGTACCAACTTGTGCAACAGTAAGTTTCTCTTCTACACTCGGAAATTTAGCCGACGAAATCGTTATTTCAACTTTACGCTCTTTCGTCTTTTCTCCTTTGTTTGACTCAACCGTAATTTTCAATTTTCCATCTTCTATTTTAGCGATACACCAAGTAGCTTCCGGATCAAATGTGACGCTCAATTCTCCGAATGGAATGTTCGTATTAATATCCACGGTGGCAGTACCTTCTTCAATTTCAAAGTTTTTCGTACTTTCGGCAATCGTTAAAGTAGGAGATTCCTGCGTAACGGAAATGGTGACTTGTGGCACTGTTGGTCTTTGTTTGTCACTGATTGTTACTGTCACATTACGCAATTCCTGCCCGGCATTTGCCGTAACCGTGATCTTCAGTTTCCCACCTTCTATTTTAACATCACACCAATCAGCTGTCAATGTGGCGGTCAATTCCTCAAGCGGAAGGTTCGTGGTAATATCCAAGATTACTTCGCCACCAATAACTGTGAACTCTTGCGTATCACTTGCCACTTCCAATACTGGAGCAGCGCCGGCTTGTGTAACGGTAACTGTTTGGGGTGCATCCGGTAAAAACTCCGACGAAATTGTTATCACGGCTGTACGCGGATCCACACTCAAATTGGCGTCCACACTAATCTTTAGTTCGTTATTCTTGTCGTCGGACGTTTTCACTATTTCCACATGGCACCAACTTTCAGCCGGATCAACAACAACATAGCTCCATTTACCGGACCGAATGTTTGTCAGAAGCGTTACACTACTGCTCTCTTGAGCAGCCGTAAAGTTTTTGTTGCTTTCGGAAACTTGTAACGTATATTCCGTACCGAATTGTAGAATGTTAATTTTCGGTTGTTGGTCTGCCGGTATGCGATTCGATGTGACGGTTATCTCAACGGTACGCGACGTGGTTCCAATATTTTCGTCAACAGAAATCGTAAATTGCTTGTCGCCTTTTTCGATGATATGGCACCATTCGGAAGCCGTTGGGTCGCTGAATGCAAAATCCCATTCGCTCGTCGGCAGATTGGTCGTGAGGTTAACAGGAGCGTCGCCTCCGAAAGGCTGAAACTCTATCGCCTTATCTCCCTCAATCTGTAAAACAGGAGTTGTCCCCGACTGGGTAACGGTAATTTTTACTTCGATGTTGCGGACTCTTACGGTGAGTGTTGCGGAACGGTCGTCCACACCCTCGTTCTTCCCTACCGAAACAAGAATACTTTCTCCGTCCTTCTTGACTGTACACCAATCTTTACCCTCAGCGCTCACACTAACCGCCCATTCGGAAGTATTAGTCTCTATCTCAATCGTTTGAGAGGCTTCCTCTGCGGAAAGAGTGATAGCCTGATTCTCTGCACTAATCCTCAAGTAAGGCTCGGGATCATCGGAGGCTGAATCGCATGCCGTTCCCAAAAATAAGAACGGAAGTATTCCTACCAGACTTTTCCAAAAAAATACATGTTTTCTCATAATAATTAATAATTTATTGTTAAATACTACCACACAAAATCATACAAAACTTACACATCCTTCATAAGTATTATCCGTCTGTTTTTCCCCTGAGTCAGAAAAAAATTCATATTATCCCATCAGGTGAAAGACCGTAAAACCGGCTTGTTTTGAGTCGGCTTTACAGTAATTAGTATCGTGTGACGTTAAAAGGATTGTAGCTCTCCATTAATTTTAACGTTACTGAAAACAGCTGTCGCTTCGTTATTGGCTCCACTAACAGCCAATCCAACGTATAACTTATCCGGTAAAGTTGTAAAATTTCTGTCTGTGGAACTGCCGTAAGTCGTACCTCCGTCAAGAGAGTACGAAACTTTATAGATAGCACCCTCCTTTTCCAACTTCAAGTAAACATCACCGGAACCGGTCGGAGCAGTCAATGTACCCGACCCGCGATCGACGCCGGCAGACAAACGACATGAGTAATTATACACACCATTACCTCCTTTACCACCAAATCCATATATAAACTGACCGTCTTCCTTACTTATATCCGGAGTCAACAACAGTCCTGCTTCAGCCTGGTTGCTGCTGGTTGCATTGGTAAAGCTATTCAATTTAGCCGTTATTACAAAATCTCCGCTAATTTCTTGATACACAAAAGTAAAGCTTTGTTTACCACTTTCGAACTTGCCTTTTCCATTCATGGTAATCATATCGCTTCCGTTAGATGCATATGATCCGCCGGAACTGGGTCCCATATACTTTACCAACCAACCATCACCTAAATTGGTATCGGGATCATCTATTCCGGGAACATCTACATCGGGATCAGGATCTTCTCCACCTCCTTGTCCGGGTGTTGTTATACCTCCATTATCAACCGAAACCGATGCGGTCCGGTATCCCAATTTACCCACTCCTGCTCCTGAAGGCACTACGTCTTTAATGGTTTCCGATGCATCCACTATATAACTGTATGCAGGCTTAAAGTCGTTGTAAGTTAATGCTGTCGACAACTTTTCTCCGTTGTATGCCTTATACTCAACATTGGTAAACGGATAAGGGTCTGAAGCATTGGAAGGTTTACTAACATAGGTGTTGTCGGATTCATACAAATAGCCCGCAACCTTGCCCGTAAGGTTGGACACATAACTTGAACCGGACTTCTTTGCCGGATAGGTACAGATATCCGTTGGCAAATGCACTCCTTCGAAATAATTGTTTTCCACAAGTACCATCGCTCCGTAAGCACTTCCTACGCCATACGTGGACACTTTGTTGAAATAGTTGTTATACACATGCACTTTGCCGTAACGTACGCGGGGATGTCTGGAACTGGATAAGTCAAAAAAGTTATGGTGCAAAGTCGCCGTTATCTGCACATCAGCACTTTGACTGTCGGAATGTCCTATCAGACAGGTCTTCTGGGTGTTTATAAAGTGACTCCAGGACAGTGTAACATTGTACGACCCATGAGTAATGTCGCAGGAACCGTCTTCATAATCATGCGTTTGGTTTACTGACTTAAAGGTGCAATGGTCAACCCATACATTCTTCGAATCTTGCATGGATATGCCGTCGGCGCCATTGTCGGCTTTAGGCATTTCAATATAGATATTGCGTATAATAATATTGGTAGCCTCCTTGAGAAAGAATCCGACATTTTTCATCGTAAAACCGTCCACACCGATAAAGGAAATATTGCCGGTACGTTTAACATCAAACCAGGGACTGCTGCTCGCTCTTCCATCTTCCTTGTTGAATGTTCCGCTAAGCCAAACGATGGCAGGCACCGTTGATTTTGCTTTTTCACGAGCTGCCAACCAGGTTCTGAAGGCTACCCCGTTGTTAAAGTGATGTATATTTGTTGCCGTTGCATTCTCTCCTCCCGTAGTACTCGTACCTGCTGTAGCATAACCATACATTTTGTCAAGCTCTACGTTTCCGACAACCGGTGGTACATAAGGCGCCGGGTCAGGATCTGTCAGGTCAGGATCCGTTGGGTCGGGGTCTGTCGGATCAGGATCTGTCGGGTTAGGGATTGGGCATACATCTGAGGTAGCTGCAAAAAGAAGAACTATAGTCTGATTATCCGCAGTGAAAGTAATCGAATAACTGTTACCGGTTACAGACATTTTGTAATCTACTTCATTAACTTTAAATGCGTTATTAGCATAAGTAAATTCCACTTTGGGGGCGCAAGCAATCCGAATGCTGTCTTGGGCAATCTCCCAAATATCTCCTAATTCCAATCCGTCAAGGATAGATGTACCATTAATCCAAACGGCTTGTACTTTGTACGTACCGATTAAGTCTTCTAATTTAATTTCTTTTTCCGGAGGCAATATGCCTTCTTTCTCCTCAGTGCAAGCAGTTATAGCAAGTATATTCATTAATAATGCTATAAAAAATACACCATTGAAATTTTTCATGATTGATAGATTAAGGTTAATAATAAGTCTTTTTCGTCGCAAGCAGTAATGGTAAATCACCCATTAACAAAAAACATGCATTAATATGGATTAAAAATTTTTCATGATTGATAAACTCAAGGTTAATATTAAAAGGTTTTTTCTTTTAATAACAAAATATCACGAAACAAAAATAGACTAAACAAATAACCATAAAGGTGTATCTTTTACCATTAACGAGGGGCATTCTTCCCAAAGAAACATTTTTACCCCCTTTTTCCTGAAAAATCCTGTTTAAACGAACAAAAATGAATCTATGAAAAACACATCATGGGAAACAAGCATACGATTTTTCCACCACATTGTAAAAACTAAAAAGTAATTTAGGAATTTGGCGTTTTAGTTTTGATTAAAAACTATATCAATTTAACAATACCCATTGTTCTTTTATCGAGTTATTGCCATTGTGAAAACACTGATTCGAATATCCTTCACATTCCGAAAAATGGAAGCAAACGACATAATCGTAGCACCGGTCGTCAATACGTCGTCAACAATCAAAATATGCTTCCCTGAGAAAAACAAAGGATTTTGAAGCAGAAATATGCCTTCGACATTTTCCCTACGTTCGATAGCCGACTTATGAGTCTGAGTATCTGTGTTTTTTATCCTTTCCGAATAGGATGTTATCACCGGTATTCCGGTTACGTGGCTTATACCCGCAGCAATTTGTTCGCTCTGATTATAGCCTCGACGTTTCAGTTTCTTAGGGTGTAAAGGTACCGGAACAAGCATATCTATCCCTTCAAAAAAGCCGGAAGAAAGCAATTCACGTGCCATACAACTCCCCATAACTTCGCCCAGTTCTTTATTCCCTTTATATTTCAGTTGGTGAAGAATTTCGTTGAAACGACTTCCTGTGTCATAAAAGAAAAAGGAAGTTGTTCGAACAAAGGGAAATGACCCCTCAAAAAGTCGCTCCATCAGATATCCTTGCTGCCAGTGAAAGTTTGTACGAGGCATACCCATATTACACTTTACGCATAAATATTTTTCTGTTTCAGCTAGATGCCCGTTACAAACCACACAACACCGGGGGAAGAACAGGTAAAAAAATGAATGAATGAAAGATTTCAAAACATGAAAGTACAATAACATTTTTATACCGGATCTACATTGTAATACACAATCAACGACTTGTACCGTTCATCCTCCAACATCTCGCGTTGTATCCGGAGAAGCAATTCCCGCGCACGACTCATGGAAGCATTGTATTCTATCTTTACTATGATTTTGCGGATATACAATGTTTGAATACGGGCTATGGGAGGAATGTCCGGACCAAGTATCCGGTCACCGAAAACTGCCCGTAATTTTTCAGCCATAGCCTTTGCCATAATGTCTAATAAATTTTCATTCCGGTTTTTCAAATATACGTAAACCAAGCGACAGTAAGGCGGATAATGAAACATTTGTCTTTCGGATAATTGTTCGGTAACCATTTGTAAGTAATCATTTGCTATTACCTGGGCAATAATGGGGTGATCCATACTTTTTGTTTGCAATATCACCTTTCCCCGCTTATTCTTCCTGCCCGCGCGTCCCGCCACTTGCGCCATCAGTTGGAAAGCACGTTCATAAGAACGGAAATCCGGATAATTTAACATTGTATCGGCATTAAGAATACCGACTATACTCACCCTGTCAAAATCTAGACCTTTTGATATCATTTGCGTACCGACAAGTATATCCGTTCGCCCCTGTTCAAAGTCTTCAATAATTTTCTCGTAAGCTTTGCGGGTACGGGTAGTATCCAAATCCATGCGAGCGACGGATGCCTCCGGAAAGATTTGCTTTATATCGTCTTCCACTCTCTCTGTTCCAACTCCCCGGTTTATCAACTCCGTACCTTCACAAGCAGGACAGGAACGAGGCGGAGGAGAAGTATATCCACAATAATGGCACGTAAGCTGATTGATACCTTTGTGATAAGTAAGACTCACGTCACAATTTTTGCATTTGGGAACCCATCCGCATACCTTACATTCAATCATGGGCGCGAATCCTCGCCGATTTTGAAAAAGAATAATCTGTTCCTTCTTTTGTAATGCTTCACTGATATGTTCTAACAAAAGAGGGGAGAAATGTCCGCTCATTCGTTTTTTGCGAGCCAACTCCTTTATATCAACGGGTATTATTTCCGGCAACTGTATTTCTTTGTAACGTTCTTTCAATTCCACTAAACCATATTTTCCTGTTGTAGCGTTGTGATACGTTTCAATAGAAGGGGTAGCTGTGCCCAACAATGTTTTTGCCCCATATCCGGAAGCCAAAACAATAGCTGCATTTCGTGCATGATAGCGAGGAGCAGGATCTTGCTGCTTGTAGGAATTTTCATGTTCTTCATCTACAATGATTAATCCCAAGTTCTTGAAAGGCAAAAAAATGGAAGAACGAACGCCAAGAATAACATCATAATTATTGTCGGTCAATTGTTTTTGCCAAATCTCTGTCCGTTCAACATCGGGAAATTTAGAATGATAAACTCCTAAGCGAGAACCGAACACACGCCTCAATCGTTCGGTGATTTGAGTAGTTAATGCTATTTCGGGCAAAAGATAAAGTACTTGCTTCCCTCGACGGATGGTTTCTTCTATGAGATGAATGTATATTTCCGTTTTTCCGGCTGAAGTAACTCCATGTAACAGACAGACTTGTTTTTCGGCGAAAACAGCATGAATTTCGTTAAAGGCTTTTTGCTGAAACTCGTTTAACGGATTTAACGAAACAATTGGATGGGTTTGTTTATTTAAACGCCCGACTTCCCTGTAATAGGTTTCGAAAACATGCTTGGCGGTCAATTCATTGAAAATGGCAGGGGAGGCTGAAGTTTGCTGTAAAAGCTCTTTCTTCGAAACTTCTTTCAATGTATCCGACCTCATATAACCGGAGAGTTCTGCATATTTCATCAACAGCGCTAATTGTTTCGGAGCATGGGAAAGTTTGTCAAACAGAGATTTTAACCGCTCTTCATTGCCTGCTGCTTCCGTTAATCGTACGCGGACTTCCGTTTTTGGCTTATATGTCCGGCGCAATTCTTCTTTAACGTATATGGCCTCTTTTTCAAGCAAAGATTTAACAACGGTCAATATGTGTTTTATTTCACTCTCTTTTTGTAGCTTGGTAACAGGTTGCTCTGTTTCTTTTCGCAATGAGTTGAGCACTTCCTGTTCATTGGCGGATAATTGTTCTTCTGCTTCAAACTCCGGATTACAAACGATGACGGTTTCACTTTCCAATTTCAAACCGGAAGGAATGGCAGCTTTGTATATATCGCCTTGCGTACAGAGATAATAATCCGCCAACCACCGCCAAAATTTAAACTGGGCGGGAAGCAAAACAGGAGAAGTGTCGAGAACAGCCGAAATTTCCTTTACTTCATATTCTGTTGAAACCCACTCATGCACACCACATACGATTGCCGTATAAAATTTCTTTCGTCCAAAAGGAACGACTATCCTGCAACCGATTTGAACGCCTTCCTCTTGCTCGCCGGAGAAAGAATATGTAAAGTTTTTGGGAATAGGCAAGGGTAATATGACATCGACGTATTTTTTCATGCAATAGAGTTCCGGATTCTTCGAACCAAACGTTTGATTCTACAATATAACCAGTTGAGCATTAACGCTTTATTATAAGGTGATGCAAATATAGTCATAATAATAGTTTCAGGTCCAATCCAAAATGAAAAATAATTTATCTTCTACCGTTGGTAAGTTACTGGTCTTTCGAGGTCTGTATACTCTGACCCGCTCTTTACCCTCAAAGGTGTATTTGCTCATATATGCCTCTAATTCAACGGAAAAATCAGCACTCAGTTCCTCAAACTCAGCCAGAGATAACCCCGTCAAACTAAGGAACTGTAACTCGTTTTGTCGTATTTTCTTATATTCCAAGACTCCTTTTGATGGAAAGATACGATTTTTTAACGATAAATAACTAATCGATATAATGTCTATTATAAAAAACAGTTAAAAATAAATTTCTGAATAGGGTTATGTATTTCAATATGGCGCTCACAGCATAGAGATTGAAGGTTTCCATAGTCTGAAAAGACTATGCCGGACAAAATTCCAATTTATTGGGAAATAAGGCGTTTGGCATGCTGAAACACCTAAAAAGGATATGCAGGTTTTAACTAAAAAACCGTTGAACTTCGTAACTTTGCCACATGAAAATTCTTTTGATAGAAGACGAGTCCGGACTGGCGCAAAGTATCATCGAATACCTCTCCCAAAAGGATTATGTATGCGAACACATTTCGACATACAGGGGCGCTGTGGAGAAAATCACACTCTATACTTACGATTGTATTCTGTTGGATTTGATGCTCCCCGATGGCGACGGACTAACTGTCTTGGAAACACTGAAAAAAGAAAATAAATCCACGAATGTAATTATCATTTCCGCCAAAAACTCGTTAGACGACCGCGTAAAAGGAATTCTTATCGGAGCGGACGATTATCTGCCGAAACCTTTTCATTTGTCCGAATTGAGCGCCCGCATTTACGCTTTGATTCGACGGACACAGTACGC
>SNRY01000186.1_pt1 | contig 23060 bp, 17 predicted proteins | sample 4693421 | NCBI WGS metagenome assembly SNRY01 (sample SAMN11003215, study PRJNA524138) | termite gut metagenome | isolation source: Bacteroidetes bacterial symbionts from single cell of protist host amplifed... | host: Streblomastix strix ... | reverse complement strand
AAAAACTACACACCCGCCTTCACATTGTCGGGTGTGAAGTCGGGTGTTAATCTTGTAACCTACTGATAATCAATCTTATTTGCGGAAGCGGGGGGATTCGAACCCCCGGCACAGTTACCCGTGCGTCAGTTTAGCAAACTGGTGGTTTCAGCCACTCACCCACACTTCCTTCAGTGCAAATGCGAAGCAAATATAACGTAAACATTTAATTTGGACAAATTTTTTTAATATTTTCCATGGCAATCGTATCATAAGAAACTTTTCTTCTTCCTAGAGATAAGGACGATAGCACCACACTAATAGAGGAGAAAGCCATAGCCGCACTCGCCAACATCGGATTCAAAAGCATCCCGTTAAGAGGAAAAAGTAAACCAGCAGCAACAGGAATACTTATCAGATTATAGATAAAAGCCCAAAATAGATTCCGGTAAATGAGATGTACCGTTTGATTTGACAATTTGAATGCTTGGGGAAGCAATAGCAAATCAGAAGTCATCAACGTAACCATTGCCACATCCATTGCAATATCTGTTCCTCTGCCCGGTGCTATACTAACATCTGCAGATGCTAAAGCTTGCGAATCATTGATACCGTCACCAACCATTGCTACGATTTTTCCTTGTAATTGCAGTTTGCGAATAAATGCTTGTTTATCATCAGGTAAAGCATCGGCAATGTAATGTTCTATGCCCAATTGTTTGGCAACGGCGGAAGCTGTGCGCTCACCGTCACCAGTCAACATATAAATGTCAATATTCTGATGTTTTAATTGGTTTATAGCCTCGGTAGAAGTAGATTTAATGCGATCGGTAATGGTGATAATGGCGAATAATTCACTCTCCCGCCCGAAATAAACGATACTACTTCCCTCAGAATCGGGCAAAATATTCGGTATTTCGGTATGGAAATCTTCTAAAAGTTTACGACTTCCTACCCAATAAATTTGGTTAGCGTATTGTACTTTAACACCCTTTCCGGTAATGCTTTCAAAATACTCTAATGGGAGGGAAGGAACTTGCTCCTCTCGTAAAAAAGTAACAATAGCCTCTGCCAAAGGGTGTTCCGATCTCTCTTCGGCAGATAGTAATATGCTTTTAAAGAGAGGGCTTTGTTCATTCATTTGAGAATATGCCACCACAACAGGGTGTCCTTCGGTTAGAGTCCCCGTCTTATCAAGCACTACGGCATTTACTTTACGCATTTGCTCCAATGCCACCGCATCTTTTATTAGTATATGATGATTGGCTGCTTTGCTGATGCCCACCATAATTGCTGTGGGAGTAGCCAAACCCAAAGCGCATGGGCAAGCAATAACCAATACAGATACCGCAGAAAGCAAACCATGAAAGAAATATTCCATACCCCCTGCCACTATCCAAACAATAAAAGTAAGCACAGCAATACCCAATACAACAGGGACAAAAACTCCCGTTACCTTGTCAACGATACGCTGAACGGGCGCTTTACTACCCTGGGCTTCCCGCACCATGCGGATAATCCTTGCAAGCACTGTCTCACTACCTACTTGCGTGGCATTGATAACAAAAGAACCTTTTTGATTGATTGTTCCAGTAAGTACTTTGTCTCCTTTCTTTTTGAGTACGGGGATGGGTTCACCGCTAATCATACTCTCATCTACATAAGATTCACCTGTCATTACCTCTCCATCCACAGGGATTTGCTCACCCGGACGAACGACGACTAAGTCATTGATTTGTAAATTCTCAATAGGAATATCTATTTCTGTTCCATTCCGTTGCACGCGGGCTGTCTTAGGTTGTAACCCTATCAATTTACGAATAGCAGATGATGTATTGCTTTTGGCGCGTTCTTCTATCAGCTTTCCCGTTAATACAAAGGCAATGATAATAATGGCAGCTTCGTAATAAACATGAGGTTCAATCTCTCGTTTATACCAAAAATCAGGAAAAAAGGTATTGAATACACTGAACAAAAAAGCGATAGACGTGCTTAGCGCTATAAGCGTATCCATATTACAACGTCCTAATTTAGCTTGTTTCCAAGCATTTATATAGAAGGAATTGCCAAAAAGCACAAATACGCTAAGTGAAAGTATCAGCAAGAATCCATTGCTAAGTATATTCGGAAAGAACATGGGAAACACCAACACAGGGAGTGCAACTATCCATACACCTATTACTTTTCTTTTTAATTGCCGGTATTGATTTCTTTGTTCTTTTATTTGCCATTCCTCTTGGTTGCCCTCTTCAATAATAATCAAATCATAACCAGCGGTTACGACAGCTTTTCGCATCTCTTCGAGGGATAACTTACCGGGATCGTAAGTTACGGAAAGTATGCCGGAAACAAAATTAACCGAAGCATCTGTAACCCCTTGCAACTTTTTTACAGTCCGTTCAATGTTATTGGCACACCCCGCACAGTGCATTTTCAACACAGGGAATGTTCTTTTAATGGTATTACCCATGATATTGATAACTAAAATTTATCTGTAGCATCAGTTAAAAGAGAGGTATTCAATATCCATATCATAATCCCAATTGTCAAAATAAAGGTTACCCTCTTTCCATTCTACTTCTCCGCGCTGAAAGTCAACCGTCTCGCTACGGGGATATTCCTTTTTCGGATAAAGAGGTGCGGAATAATCGCTATTCACAATCATTCGCCAAGCATCGATTCCTCCGAGAAAAAACATTTTCTCATCGTCATTATCGGCAAAAAGAGGGATACCAAAAGATTGGTCAACCGGTACCCAACCGATACCCTCAAAATATATTTCACCCCAGTCGTGGAGATTCCATGCGCCGGGATGCATCATAAAGCCACTCTGGAAGTGAGCAGGAATACCGCTGCAACGACACAAGGCAAGAAAGAGTAAAGTTACCTGACCGCAGTCTCCGTGTTTATTTTCAATAACATATTCGGGAATGTTCTCAATAGTAGCGTATTCACGCGCCGAAGCCCATGGAAAATTATCATTAACCCATGTAAAGAAACGGCGAGCTTTGAGAAGCGGATTCGTTTCATTTCTTGCCAAACTATCTGCCAAATGGCGAATACGAGGCGAGAAACGGATATGAGTTTCGCGCTCGGCGGTATATTCTTTGTACAAGGCAGATGCCGTGTCATAAGGCTGAATAATTTCCGGTGTTAGTTGATAGAATGCAGCATACGAAGTATATTCAAATTGCTCTGTAAATACTGTCGGCTGGTCTTTTACTGCCGTCTTCTCCATATACAGAGTGCTGTGCCGATATGACTCAGGAGCTATGGTATATTTCATTTCTCCGGTACTAATCAGTCTTACGTCTTTTTGTCGATGTTGGTCTGTTCGCGGGTAGGGTAGCCAACAACGGATTATTTCTCCTTCGGGCACAGCATTGGGGTTTACCGTTAAGGTATAAGTTACCCTGAAACGTTGAGGTAACACTGTGTCCTTACTCGCTTTTCTTGCCTCCTTGATAACCTCCGGAATATGCTTTTGGTTTATGCTCTCACTGCCGCTAAGGGAAAAACCATCTTTCGCTATTTTTATGGAATGAGCTATGGAATCTATGCGAAACAAATTCGGCGCAGCATTTCGGAAGTATCTTTTCTCGCCGTCAATAATCATACATTCCAATGCTTTACTCTCTTCCCACCGGCGAATATGCTCATTGGTTACATCGGGAATATACTTACGGATGTACTGCTTAACTTCTTCTTCTGTGCGGAAGAAGTCTAACTTAATGCGACTTATACGTTCTTCTTCCGTTAAATTAGCGGTGTTATATGGAGGGTGAGAGGTACAAGAAACAATTAATACAAGAGTAAAAGTATAAACGAGTTTGATAATAGCTTTTTTCATACGTTATAGACGTACTCGCCCTTTCTATTTTTTCAACCTTAGGAGGAGTTTTTTTATTGCTTGCTCTGCATCTTTCTCTTCATTGAGTAGTTCCACAAAATGACTTTCGATAATTACGCCTGCCGCAACATACTCATTGACTAATTGAAGATTCGCTTTACTGTTAATGTCAAGACTTACCATAAGCGAATTGTTTAACTTCATATCTTTTGTTTTCTTGAAGAAATCCCGTTTGTAATGGATGGTATTTTTCTGTTCATCCCCTTCGGATATGGGAATTGAAACATAGATAAAACCGCTCGAATGTTTGTCTATTTGTTCTAATTTCTCCATTTGTATTTCAGGAGTAATATACATAATAATAAGCAACCCATAACGGTCGGCAATAATACGGAAACGTTTCTGGTAATCATCAAAAAGGAGGTCGGGAATGACTATTCCGTCAAGACCGCACTCCACACATTTACGGCAAAAAGATTCAATCCCGAAATCCAAAATCGTATCAATGCTACCGGACAGCAATAAGGGTAGATTAACAGTACGACGAATATGGCGCACCTGTTCAAACAGCAGTTTTAAGGTCATCCCATTTTTTAAAGCGCAAGCAGCAGCTTCCCGGATAATTGCAGTATCGGTTGCTAATACTTTAGAGGGAATCCCAATTTGAATCATATCTACTCCGTTCTTCTCTAATGTCTGAATAATATCCACTGTACTATCTAATGCAGGATGCCCCGCACAAAAATAAACAGATAACAAATTCTTCTTATCACTATTGAACAACTGATTAATTTTATTCATAGACTTCTAATTTTATCGTTAAAGTTTAAGTTTTATTCCATTGTTAATATACTGATTTCTGCAAAATAAATTCGCATCATCAGCATCGTGTTTATACATAGTATATGTTATATCTATTTGCAAAAATACGAGTAATTCGTGATAATGAAGCATATTTTCCTATCTTTTTCTTTAGCGGAATTAGAGGATAACGATACCAAACAGGCTGATCCAATAGGCATATACATTCAAAATCTTGACAAAGATAATCCGTTTTGTCAGAGGTTTTCTTATCCATTTTCTTTAATTTCGCGTCTTGTAACTGAAACAACAACTCCTTATTTGTTGTTCATATACAATAACAAAATTTTTCAAATTGATTACTAAAATCTTTTTATGATATGCTTTTTACACTACTACCAACTATATTTATTCTATGAACAAACAGCAGCTTTTTGAAAATAGTATCCGCAAACAATCTTTTCTCTGTATCGGTCTTGATACTGATATTGAGAAAATACCCCGGTATCTACTGAGGGATGAAGATCCTGTTTTCGCCTTCAACAAAGCCATTATTGATGCTACTGCCGACCTCTGCATCGCCTATAAACCTAACCTCGCTTTTTATGAATGTTTGGGAGTAAAGGGTTGGATTGCTTTTGAGAAGACTATCAGATATATAAAAGAAAACTATCCCGACCAATTCATCATTGCCGATGCCAAACGTGGCGACATCGGCAATACTAGCGAAATGTACGCTCGTTCTTTCTTTGGTGATTTGAATATTGATGCCCTTACTGTAGCCCCGTATATGGGTGAAGATAGCGTAAAGCCTTTCTTGCTTTATCCGGAGAAATGGGTAATACTGCTGGCATTGACCTCTAACAAAGGCTCACAAGATTTTCAGCAAATAGAAGATAATCATGGCGAACGCTTGTTTGAAAAAGTATTGAAGAAGTCGCAAGCGTGGGCAAGCAACGAGCAAATGATGTACGTGGTTGGAGCTACACAAGGAAAAATGTTTGCCGATATTCGCAAGCACGTTCCCGACCATTATCTGTTAGTTCCCGGTGTGGGTGCACAAGGCGGTTCACTCGAAGAGGTGTGCAAATACGGCATGAACAAAACGTGTGGATTGATCGTCAATTTATCACGTGCCATTATTTATGCGGATAATTCTGAAAACTTTGCTCAAGCAGCCCGCACGGTAGCCGCAGGAATCCAACGGCAAATGGCTGGACAACTGCAAGCAATCTCCATGAAGTAACGCGGATTACTCTAACACCAACGTGCCAAAATACTCTGGAACGTGAAAGTTTGGACTCTCTGTTTCTATCGGATTCCACGAGAGAAAATGAGGTGTTTGCAACTCATCGCCACATTTATAGAAATTACCTTTTAGCGTTTTTCCGTCAAGGGAAGAGATTTTGTGTTTGAAAAAAACAGTATAAGGAATAATCAATGCCACTTCCCAACCGGTTTCGCCTATGCGTTCTTCAAACGGCAGGCGACCGAGACTTGACCAACGCTGAACACCATTCATTGCGTCTTGTGTGGCATGTTCACGTTCAGTCCTTTCGCTTCCCGCCCCTACCAAAACGGTTCCGATGCAATTGCACTCAATGTTATAATAAGTCCCATCGCCACCGGGAATAACAAAAAACTCCACACAAGAATCTGTCCATACCGACCCGTTATCATTGCCGTAACGGGCACGAACGCTCTTTTCTTTCACCTTAAAATGAAGAAGAAACGCATCATCCGTATGAGCAAGGCGAAAACTCACCTCCGGGCGATAAGGGTATTTATCCGCCCAATTAACAGTAGTAATAGGCACAAACGCCACGTTCTCTTTATCCAGCAGGGCAGGGAGCGCATCTGCTTGCAACCCCGCTGCATTGATTTTCTTTACTTTCAATTCTTTCATATTGTTTTTTGTAATAGCTGAAGCGCATAAAACCACACACACATTCATCATGCCAAACAGCATCAGCACGATAGCAGCGTATTTCCGCATTTGGAATCGTATAACATTCATAGACATGAGGCAATGTATTGTTCCATTTCCGGAGTATGTTCCTCCACACTCTGTAAAAGTTTGAATTGTGCTTTGGTACGCACCAGATTGTGTTCCGGGTATTTTATTTTATAATAACTGTCGCCATTAATGTAGTCGGCAAGAAAACGCACGCACTGCATATAGGGAAACAAGGCAGCAGCATAAGAAAGATTTTCCATCTCAATAGGGGTCAAAAATGACTTCGACGACTCCAGATAACCTTTGGTAAAGGCTTTGAATATCTCCATGTTAAAGCCCACACGATTCAAATCTCTATCGTCTTCGTCGCCGGTATTCGCAGCCGTGCGAAGAAAATCACCGTAATCGGAGAAGACGAAACTCGGCATCACCGTATCAAGGTCGATAACACAAAGCACATTCCCTTCTTTGTCAAACATCATATTGTTGACCTTCGTGTCGCAATGGCTGATGCGTTTGGGCAGCTTTCCTTCACGATGCAAACGCTCGGCTTTACACATCTCACCGGCTCTTTGCTCTATTTCGTCCACGTAATACTGCACTTCGGACAGCCTTCCGGCAATGTTATCTCGAACAGCCTCCCGCAACTGCTTCAAGCGAAATTCCATATTATGGAAATTAGGAATAGTATCCCCTAATAGCACAGGGATATCAGTCAACATGGCTTGAAAATCTCCAAAAGCCAAGCCCGCACAGTAAGAATAATGAGGATTTACGGTTTCGTAAGTAACCGCCCCCGGTATAAATTTCATCAGCCGCCAATAATTCTCCCCGTCAAACCAATAACGTTTGCCGTCAGTAGCAGGAATAAAAGTAAGCACTTTGCGGTCAATATCCTGCTCGCCGCGTTCCGTCAATTTCTTGCGAATATGAGAAGTTACGGCTTCGATATTATTTTGCAACAAATCTACGTTTTGAAAAATGGCATGATTAATACGTTGAAGCACATAATCAGGGCTATCCTTTTCCTTAGTTACCACTTTGTATGAGTCGTTGATTAGCCCGTTTCCAATCGGCTCAATAGTATCTGCCGTCCCTTCCGTTAAAAAATGAGATATGATGCTTACTAAGTCTTTCATAAGAGATTTGATTTTACTGCAATAATAGGAATTTATAACTGTTAGTCGAAGCAAATATACAAAAAACCAATAGAAATCCAAGTTAAGTTACCGGTTAATTCAAGTTGCTATTTATTGTTTTAAACCCGTGCATTTGTAAAAAATTGCATTGAAAAAGGTACGCATAAACATTTTTTTAATTGTTGATTCTCTTTGTATTCGCATAGCAAATACATGCGATTCACATGATATTAAGGGAGAATATACTCTCTGTTCGCCTTGAGTACAGATTGTATCTACCTTGGGGATACTTGTCGTTCACTCAAAGTAAGGAGCAAATAAGGACAAAATAAACCGCATATAAGCATGTTGTAAGCTCATATTCCGATACAAGTCCGATAGAACTCCGATAGAATTCCGATACTCCTCCCATATTTGGTATCGTATCCGGTGTACTTGAAGTAAGTAATGAGTGAAAAAACAGTTATTGAGGTAAGCCCGGCAGGTATGCGAGCCGTTATTGCGAAGCGTATATTACCTTACAATGATATTTAAAATCCCTTAAATGAACAAATATATTCGGAGGAAAGTTCAGGAAAATAAATTTGTTAAATAGGCTTATTAAATGTAATAGTTTTGTTTCTTTGTAAGTAAAATAACAAAATAAGATGAAACTACAAGTAATTTGTTCCGCAGCATTGCTGGCTTTGGGAATGGTCTCCTGCGGGCAGCAACCGGTCAAAGAGCCGGTTGATTATGTAAACCCTTATATGGGGAGTATCAGCCACATGTTGGTTCCTGCCTATCCCACTGTGCATTTGCCGAACAGCATGTTGCGCGTATTTCCGGTACGGTCTGATTATACGGGAAACGTGCTGCATGGCTTGCCGCTCATTGTAACAAACCATCGCAGTGCTTCCACAATAAATATCATACCCTATCAGGGAGATGAGAGTGGTATTGGGAATGATATGACCCTGAGTTACGACCGGGAGAAACTTCTCCCATACCGCTATCAGGTGTATTTGGACGAAGCCGGTGTGGAAGTAGATTACGCCCCATCCCACCGGAGCGCCGTGTATCGTTTCACTTTCGAGAATCCCGAAGCCCCTTATCTTATCCTCCAAACAAGGAATGCCACATTTACCAATCATGATAACTCCCTGCAAGGCTACCAATGGTTGAATGGCGCCAATGGGAAAGTAAGAACAAGGGTGTTCTTCCATATTGAGACAGACGTACTCTCAGAAAAAGAAAATGCTGTTGGACCTGTTTCCATTATAAAATTCCCGAAAGGAACCCGCGAAGTAGGTTTGCGCTACGGCATTTCCTTTATCAGCGAAGAACAGGCTAAAGCAAATCTGGAACATGAGATACAAGGGTTCGATGTAGAAACCGTAGCTCTTGCCGGGCGTAAGATATGGAACGAGACTCTCGGCAAAATCGGCATACAGGGAGGAACAGAAAATGAGAAGTCCATATTTTACACTTCGCTTTACCGTTGCTATGAGCGACCTGTCAATCTGAGTGAAGAAGGTCGGTACTACAGCGGTTTTGACGGACAGGTACATGCGGACGAAGGGCATCCGTTTTATACTGACGATTGGACATGGGACACCTATCGCGCTGCCCATCCGCTTCGCATCTTAATCAACCGGGAGGCGGAAAACGACATCATTCGCTCTTACCTCCTGATGGCTGAACAAGCCGGAACCAACTGGCTTCCTACTTTTCCGGGGATAGCCGGAGATGCCCGCAGCATGAACAGCAACCATAGCGTTGCCATGATAGCAGATGCTTACAGCAAAGGACTGCGCGGCTTCGACCTAGACAAAGCCTATCAGGCATGCAAACAAGCGATGGATGAACGCTCTATTATTCCCTGGTCGAATGTTCCGGCAGGCGAGCTGGATGCTTTTTATAAAGAAATGGGTTATTTTCCCGCTTTAAAGCCCGGAGAAAAGGAAATCAATCCGGATGTTCATTCTTGGGAAAAACGGCAGCCGATTGCCGTTACTCTCGGCACTTCGTATGACCATTGGTGCCTTTCGCTTATCGCTCGCGCTCTGGGACGAACAGAAGAAGCCGATTACTATCTTCATTGCGCTTATAACTACCGCAATGTGTTCAATCCTGAAACGGGATTCTTCCATCCCAAAGACAAAGACGGTCGCTTCATAGAAAACCTTGACTATCGCATTTCGGGTGGTCCCGGTGCACGCGACTATTACGACGAAAACAATGCCTATATCTACCGTTGGGACGTGCAACACAATATTGCCGACCTGATTGACCTGCTTCACGGAAACGAATCGTTTATCAACGCCCTCGAAGATATGTATAATACGCCCTACGGCATGTCTCGATGGGAGTTCTACAATACTCTGCCCGACCATACGGGAAATGTGGGTATGTTTTCTATGGCTAACGAACCCTCTCTTCATATTCCCTATCTGTATAATTATGCAGGACAGCCTTGGCGCACGCAGAAACGTATCCGCAATTTACTGGATCAATGGTTTCGCAACGACTTGATGGGAATCCCCGGTGATGAAGACGGCGGCGGTATGTCTGCATTTGTGGTATTCAGCCAGATGGGCTTTTATCCCGTAACACCCGGCTCGCCTACTTACAATATTGGCAGTCCGGTATTCTCGTATGTGAAAATAGATTTGGGAGAAGGTAAATACTTTGAGATAAAAGCCAACGGAGCATCTGATGACAACAAATACATTCAGTCTGCTCGCTTAAACGGACAACCGCTCAATCAGCCTTGGTTCAATCATAGCGATATAGCCGAAGGCGGTTTGTTGGAATTAGAGATGGGCGATAAAGCCAATAAGGAATGGGGAAGCGCTACTCCTCCACCCTCTGCCGGAAAGAATTAGTTCCACACATAAAACCCCTAAGGCATCACCATGCAAGTGTTGTTTTAGGGGATTATTCGTATTTTATTATTTATAAAAACTCCTATTGAACGCCGAAAACTCATCTTTCCGGCAGATACAGCGCGTCCACCATGCCCGCCAAAATCCCGTTCCGTAACCGGTAAGTTGAACAAAAGCAGCAGCTACGGAATAAATTCCTATCTGCAAACTCTTGTTTTGCCAAGTGGCATTGCCCATAATAAGAAGCGCATATAGTATAATAGGTAGAAGGCTGACGCAAGTAAACAATGCGCCTATGAGAAGCAACGCAACGCCCAAAGTAAATATCGCCGGCAGCAAGTGAACAAGCTTTAATGATTCCGGGTACTTTTTATATAGGTTGATACGCGCGATGCCCGAATTGTGCACCTGTTTAAAGAACTTCTTCAAATCCGTGCGCCGCTTGTGGTAGACCCATGCCTGAGGAAAAAGCCTGCACGAGTATCCGTTTTGGAAGATGCGGATACTAAAGTCAACGTCTTCCCCAAAACGCATATCGGAGAAACCGCTCAAAGCCTGATACACCGCCCTGCGTATCCCCATATTAAAGCTGCGCGGATAGAACTTGTCCATTCTCTTTTTCCCACCGCGAATGCCGCCGGTGGTGAAGAAAGAAGTCATGGAATAGTTAATGGCTTTCTGTATGGGGGTAAAGGATTCGTGTGCGCAATCGGGACCTCCGAAAGCATCAACAGGAAAGGTTTGCAATTCTTGTTCTATGGACTTAAAATAGTCTTTGGGGAGAATGCAATCGGAATCCAATATAATCAGATAATCCCCCCTGCTTCTTTCCGCTCCGTAGTTTCGACTTTGACCCGGACCGGAATTGGGCTTGACATAGTATGTAATATCGAGCAACCGGACGTATGTATCCGCCACTCCTTTGCAAGGAACAGTCGAGCCGTCTTCCACAACGATAACTTCAAAATTGGTACGGCTTTGGAGGGTAAGGCTGCGTAGCAATTCATCCACTTCATCGGGACGGTTATAGACGGGGATAATGACGGAAAAAAACATGGTTACTCTTTATTCGTCATTCTTTTTATCGCAATCATCTTTTCAAACGTCATTCCAACAAAATCGTCTATCACATAATGCGCCTTTCCGGTAATGGCTTCGCGGGAGTTAGTCGTAGCCAGTCCGATAACCGTAGCCCCGGATGCAATGCCCGCTTGCAATCCGTAAAAAGAGTCTTCAAACACATACGTATTGTGGGGGAGGGTATTAAATAGATGCATACCCAATAGAAAACATTCAGGGTCAGGCTTGGAACGGGTAAAACGCTCGGCGGTGAGAATCTCGTCAAATTGTTCCTTGAAAGCCGAATGCCTGCGATAGACATTATACATTTTCTTGTCATTGGAGCTGGTAACAAGCGCCGTTTTTACTCCGTTCCTATGTAAATCATTAAAAAAATCTTCCACTCCAGGAAGATACTCGTAAGTCATTTCCTCTTCAAACAAATCCAAATCAATGCAAATTTGCTGTTGTACCTCCTGCATTTCCGCAAAATGCTTGTCAAACATCTGCGCCAGCGTCTGACCTTTAATATGGAGACCAAAATCGCCAATGCTTAAATACTTTCGTCCCTGTTCATTCCAAAAAACAGAATACTGCGTTTCTGTATCCATTACCACACCGTCAAAATCAAAAAGAGCGGCTATTTGTTCTTTCATTTTCTTCGTTTTTCTCCGCAAAGTTCCGAATAATCCTTGTAAGGGGCAAATTATTTTTACCTTTGCACGGTAAAAAAGCAAATACCTCTTCATGTCCTCTAACAATAATCCCCACACATTAGGCGCAGCACCCATTGGAAAACTACTGATACAGTATTCCATTCCGGCTATCATCGGAATGACCATTGTTTCGCTTTATCATATTATTGACAGCATCTTTATCGGACACGGAGTAGGTCCAATGGCTATATCGGGATTGGCTATTACTTTTCCGTTAATGAATTTAGCGATGGCTTTTTGCACGTTAATTTCATCAGGAGCTTCTGCGCTTGCTTCTATTCGTTTGGGACAAAAAGACTTGAAAGGCGCAACGGATGTTCTTGGCAATGCGTTGATGGTTTGCTTGATTAATGCCATACTTCTGAGCATACTCTCGTATTTTTTTCTGAATAAAATCCTATTGTACTTTGGTGCCAGCGAAGCCACTCTCCCTTATGCACGTGATTTTATGCGCATTATTCTTATGGGGCTTCCCATCTCGCACGTTATGATAGGTATGAACAATATCATGCGTGCCACAGGCTACCCCACAAAAGCGATGCTCACTTCCATAGTATCCGTATTGATCAATGTTATTCTTGCACCGATATTTATTTTTTATCTTCATCTGGGAATTGGTGGAGCAGCTATGGCTACTTTATTGGCTCAATCTGTTGCATTGGTGTGGGTACTGAATCATTTTATACGGAAGAGTAGCTATGTGCATTTTACTCGTAATTTCTGGAAAATGAAACCAGTTATTATCGGCAATATTTTTTCCATAGGAATGTCTCCCTTCCTGATGAATGTTTGTTCCTGTGCCATAATTATTGTGGTTAACAACAGTTTGCAAGAGCATGGGGGCGACTTTGCCGTCGGAGCTTATGGTATTATTAACCGTTTGCTTACGTTCTTCTTTATGGTCGTGTTAGGTTTAAGTTTGGGAATGCAGCCCATTGCCGGATACAATTACGGAGCTTTGAAGATGTCGCGCGTGAAGCAGACTTTAAAACTTGGAGTTATAGCAGGAATAGTGATAACCAGTATAGGAGCTTTTTTCTTTGAACTATTTCCGTATGTTATCTCCGGCTTTTTCACCGAAAGCGAAGAATTGATTGCCATAACTGCTCCCGGATTGCGTATTTGCGCTTTGATGCTCCCCCTTGTGGGCTGTCAGGTCGTTATAGCAAACTTCTTCCAAAGCATTGGTAAAGCCAAAATAAGCGTATTCCTTGGGCTTTCCCGTCAATTGGTTTATTTCTTACCCCTCTTGCTGATACTTCCGCAATATTTCGGACAGCTTGGAATATGGGTAACCATACCCATTTCTGACTTCTTAGGTTTTGTTACCACCGCGATTTGCTTGCTGGTTTATCTTAGGACTCATGTTACGCACTCTCATAAGTTATAATTTTCAACTTTCAACTCCATTTGGGCGTTCCCCTCTCGCTCGTGGGGTCGAGTTATCCGCTACAATGCTTTTTGGGCTAAAATACACCCTCCAAAGCATTTCCGCTCCTATTCTTATGATTTATACAAGTGCATTTTGGTAATCTTTTTCATACAATTTGTTATAGGTAACTTCTAAAAACTATTTTTTCTTCTCCACGCGTTCTTCCCCGCAATTTTTTTGATTTTGACCTTTTCGCAAAAAACTCTTGCTGATTTCATATTATTCTACAATTCAATTATATACATTAATTGCTGTTCACGTACAGACACGCCACTCCCCCTAAACGGCTCTAAGTTGACCATATCTGTACATGTTATAGGTTAAATTCATCAGTCCGATAATGGCTGTCGCCCTTTTTATCCCGATGCATTGGATTATACATTGTGTTCATACTATTCTCCACAAATCCAAATATATGCTCTACTCTTGACCTAATATGAGATTTTTCTTTATTGCTGGCTTTTTGTTCATCCCTCGTATATTTGCCATCTAAAGGATACATGGGAATAGCATCCATCCCTTGATAAGCTATTTGCAGGTATATCGTGCGTTAGATTCTGCGCCCATGTCTTTTCTTCTTGGAGGTCTGGATAAGTATCTAAGGAATAAACCAAGGGAGTTTATATCCTGCATAATTTTACGAGGAAAGACGATGGGAAGATTCCTTATTTTTAATACGAATCAATATGGAAAAAATAGTAGTGGGTATTGATATCTCTAAAGATGATATTCATGCCTGTTTAAAAGAAAGTGTAGGGGATGCTGGTTCCAAGCTCAAGGGTACTCACAAGTTCCCCAATAGCCGTTTAGGTTTTACCGAGTTGCTGTATTGGGTAAGCCGGCGATCGCGTGAAGCCGGCTCTGTATGGTATGTGATGGAGGCTACGGGTAGTTACCATGAGAACCTGGCTTATTTTCTGTACGAGAACCATCTAAAGGTAAGTGTAGTACTGGCAAATAAGATCAAGTACTATGCCAGGAGCCAGCATCTCAAGACTAAAACGGATAAGGTAGATGCCTGCTTGATAGCTGATTTCGGTCTTTCTCAAAAGCCTGCTCTCTGGCAACCTCTGTCTTGTGCGTACAGGCAATTGCGCGATTTGTGCCGTGAGCGCATCTCCTTGCAACAGGCACGCTCCCGCGCCAAGTGCCAGTTGGATGCGATGCATCATTCGCATGATAAATTAGCCTGCATCCTGCGTATCAAAGAGGAACAAATAGCCCTGTATGAGAAGTTGCTTCTTGAGATAGAACAGGAAATCCAAGATAAGGTGTCATCGGATGCAGAGTTGAGTAGAAAAGTCACCCAAATCAGGGAAGTCAAAGGTCTTGGTTTGCTAACCATTGTTACCGTGCTTTGTGAGACAAATGGCTTCCTGCTGTCTGGCAATATCCGCCAGGTAGTCAGTTATGCCGGTCTTGATGTCAAGATGAGTCAGTCGGGTCATTACCAGGGAAGAACCCGCATCTCCAAACAAGGGAACACCCGCATCAGAGGCTGTCTGTATATGCCAGCGTTGAGTGCCGTACGCAGCAATGAGCCCATAAGAAACCTCCACCTGCGCATCTGCGAGAGAAATCCAAGTATCAGAATCAAAGGCATTATTGCCGCCATGCGAAAACTCTTGGTATTGATATTTGTTTTATGGAAGAAGGACGAGCCCTACGATCCTAACCATGTCTGGCAAGCATAGCAAGCATAATCAAGACATCGGGGAACGGGGAGAAAGAGAGCCTTCTTTTGGGTAACGCAAAGATAAAAAAGATAAAATAAATCACACAAATAAGTTGGATAATACTATAGTATCTCTTAAGGAGCAATGCATCCGAAAATAGTTTTTCGCTCTTTCCCCCTCTGAGGCTGACAGATTTCCGGTTGTTCTCCTCTGATACTCCACTTGTAAGAAACGGTGGCGGTATTAGGCAATGAGGCTTCATCCTCGAAAACTACAACACTCCCTTGAGGTATTTCACTTAGGTTTTTTTAAAGCCCTTACTCGTTCCTCACGCTCGCCGGCTTCAGGATAGGAGGCATGTCCACGTTGAAAACTTAACCCCAGATTATGAAGCAGATTATATATCTGAGCTTTTTTATAACTTACGCCAAAGGTGTTTTCAATATAAGATATTACCATGGCGCCTGTCCATGTTGCCGAATCGTAGCCGTATTGATCAGGGGTGTTTAAAACCGCCTGTTTGACCATTTCCTGCTGTGCTGCACTCAAACGGGAGGGACGACCTTTACGCGGGCGGTCTATGAGTCCCAACAATCCTTCTGCATTGTAACGATGCACCCAGTTGCAGATGGACTTATGGCTGGTTTGGTACAACTCCTCCAATTCTTCTGCTTTCTTCCCTTTGGCTATCTGATAAACCGCATAAAGACGAATGCCTTGTGAATATTTTACATCCTTGCGGAGTTGACGCTTTATCGTTGGAACATCTCCTTTTACTTTCAATCTTTGTTTGGACATAATGATAGCTTTTTATGGCAACAAAGATAGGTGGCTTATTGTAAAATATATCGTAGGATTGAAGAAATTCCTTCTTTATACCGTGATAGGTGTCAATCAAAAGCGATTTACTGTTGCTCATAACAATGTGTACCCAGGGAAGAACCTTTCCTATGTCTTCGGGCTTGACTACACGAGCATCAATCTTTGAAAATTCAAAGACAAAATTCTTGTGTGATGAAGTGGCATAACTTACAATACTTGATTCGGAAGATATGGCATTTACAGCCTCACCGTCAATAGTGGATGCTTTCAAATTGGGAATGACAACCATCTTGATATGACCTACCTGCTTAGGCTTTTGTGATTTCTTTGTTGGCAAAGTAGGAGTGCTTTCAGCCATTACCAATACCTTTGTTTTGGCTTGACTGCCTGCAACTCTTTTTAATTTGTCGTTCTTTTCTTCCAAGATAATTTCGGTAGTGAAAAATCCTTCGTCAACTTCCACGGTACCATTAAGCATATATTTCCCATCACGTTTACCCATTACAGAGCGAAGTTTATGAACCATCTCCCAAATGGGTTGGTATCTCTTATGCCCAAGTTGGTGCTGAATTTCGATGGCGGAAAAAGTGTGTTTTGTGGCAGTTAAAAGGTGCATGGCAAGAAACCAATAATGGAAAGGCAATTTTGAACCGTGCATAACGGTGTTTGCTCTCAATGTGGTGTAATGATTACACTTCTTGCATCGGTATTGTTCTTTTGAGGGTAGCCAAGTATGATGTACACAACCGCATTTGGAACATACGACACCCTCTTTATCTCTCATCTCCTTAAACTTTGCTCTACAAATTTCTTCCGTAGGAAAATACCTTTCAAATTCAAATAATTTCATACCGCTCTATCTTAATTTCATTACAAAGATAGCAATTTTCAATAACATATACAAATTGCTTGACAATTATTTTTCAAAAAATATTAATTGTTTGGTTGGTGGGATGATTGCGGATAATCATTTAACTTTTTTGGTTAGTGTGTTTTCTGATGCAAACTTACCGTATTTTCTTCGCCATTCGCTAATAGTGCCATGTCCTTGTATCTCATATTTGTGTTGGGCTGCATTTATTCCGATTGTACCACTTTCTATTTCTTGGACTACCGATAACTTAAAGGACATACTGTAATCCTTTTGGGTGCGCTTGAGTATAAGAGACTTTCTCTCTCTTTTCATTTGCGTTACTTTTTTTGTAACACTATTTTAGGATGGGACAGTCGTAAACCCGTATTGCTGAGAATGAAAGTCCAACGTTTATATTGTAAGGAATGTAAAACCTGTCGTCAGGAACATATTCATTTTGTTACAGGTAAGAGAAGCTATACCAACAAGTTTAGTCGCTTTGTGGTTGAATTATCCCGTATAGGAACGATAAAAGATGTAGCGAACTTTTTGCATGTATCCTGGGATACGGTAAAAGATATCCAGAAACGATATTTGAAACGGCATTATTCTAATCTGGATATAAGTAGATTGAAACGTATTGGAATAGACGAGTTTGCAGTATCCAAAGGACATACTTATAAAACAATCGTTGTTGATTTGGAGAGTGGTCGGGTAATCCATATCGGAGATGGGAAAGGAAGTGGTGCTTTAGATAAATTCTGGGAAAAGGTCAAGAAAAAAGGGATTAACATAGAAGCTGTTGCAACAGATTTTTCTGCTGCATTCATTTCATCCGTTCTTTCCAATGCGCCTGAAGCCACATTGGTTTTTGACCATTTCCATGTTGTCAAGTTACTGAATGATACGATAGATCAAATCCGTAGAGATGTTTACCACCAAGAGAGGGATCTCAATAAACGAAAGGTACTCAAAGGAACCCGCTGGTTATTGCTTTGTAACGGGAAAGACATCTTTGATGCGAAGTTTAAAACAAGATTGGAGAATGCTCTCAAGTTGAATGAACCATTAGCTCAGGCATATTATCTAAAAGAGAAGCTCAAAGAGATATGGATGCAAAGAGACAAAGAGCAAGCTAAGGTCATCTTGGATGATTGGATTAAGCAGGCTCAAGAATCTAAAATACCCAGGCTTTGCTGAAGTTTGCAATAACGCTTTTGGCTCATAAGTTTGGCGTTTTAGCTTGGTATGAGTATCAGATTTCCACCGGTAAAATTGAAGGTATTAATAATAAAATCAAAACCATGAAAAGGCAGGCTTATGGATATAGAGATCAAGAGTTCTTTGAACTTAAAATACTTGCGCTAAACGATAAAAACTACGCATTCTCTGGATGAACCATAAAAAAGTGGGTGGATGCCATACAAAAGATAGATTTTTGGTTGAATTTGGTTAATTCCATTGGTCTCGAATCAAGCATAGGGGCGGTTGAATTAAAATAACACATCGGTTAATTCATCTGTCCTAACCTCTTCATTCTTCATGCTTTTTTATAAATGTACTATGGGCTATATAAGTCATGTTTCTATCTAAAAAAGATAAAATAGTGTTAGTAATTTAAAATTTAATTGTTTATTTTTGTAAATTGCGTAATTATAATGTTCCATTAAACATATATAAATCAATTAATTATTACTTGTTAACCTTTAAATTTTTTGCCTATGAAAAAAACGATGGCGTTTCACGCCTTAGAGAACGAAGATGAAGAAAAGGAGTTTTTGTATATTCTCTCTTTAAGCACCTCTTAGTTCATAAATCATTGTATTAATACCTTATTTCTAAATTCTAACACAGCAAAAACATGAATTCAGTTTTATTGAAGAAAACTAAACAATGGCTATTTATCTCAAAATTCTTTTTGAATATGGGAATATGCATAGCTTTGTTTATGGGTGGGGCGATACAAGTTGTCGCTTCAAATGATTACCCGCAAAAAGAAACTGCTGTTAATTTACAAATGCAGCAACAAAGTAAAACGATAACGGGGCAGGTCGTAGATGGAACCGGAGAACCGATTATCGGTGCTAATGTGCTGGAAAAAGGAACAAGCAACGGGAGAATCACCGATTTAGACGGTAAATTCACCTTAACCGTAGGAGGAAATGCTATTCTTACGGTTTCTTGTGTCGGTTATTCTGCACAAAATGTTCCTACAGCTGGAAAAACTCAGTTTACTATCACAATGATAGAAGATGTTCGTTCTTTGGACGAAGTTGTAGTAGTGGGTTACGGTACAGTTAAGAAATCGGACTTAACGGGAGCCGTAGCGAAAGTCTCCACAGACGATTTGTTACAACTTTCCACTACCGACATTGGTCAGGCTTTGGCAGGACGTGTTGCCGGTGTGGACATTATCAGTAATTCGGGAGAACCCGGTGCAGGAGTTAAAATCCGTATTCGCGGATATGGTACAATTAATACCTCCGATCCGCTTTATGTAGTGGACGGATTCCCAGTTTCTAATATTGATCATATTTCTCCACAAGACATTGAAAGCTTGGAAATATTGAAAGACGCATCAGCTACGGCTATTTACGGTTCAAGAGGAGCTAATGGTGTAGTACTAATTCAGACAAAAAGAGGTAAACCGAGTAAAAAACCTAGTTTAAGTGTAAATATATATGGTAGTATGTCTGATATCTATCGTACGATAGATTTGCTAAATGCGTGGGAGTTTGCTACCATAAAACGAGAATCTTGGATAAACGGAGGAGCAACTGTGACACCGGTTGCAGATGCCATGTTCCAATATCTCATTGACAACAAGTTGAAGGGAACGAACTGGGTGGACGAAGTTACCCGTATCGGCTATACTCAAAATTATAACTTAAATTTAAATGGAGGAGGAGATCAAGTTTCGTATGATATTGGGGTTACTTATTCGAATCAGGAAGGAATCGTTAAGTATAACAATATGAACTTCTTTTCCGCACGGGCAAACAATACATATAAAGTAACGAAGGATATTCAATTAGGTATGAACTTAACATATACCCGAAGGGAAAGAATAGGGACTACCGGAGGTAATTATTACGGAGGTCTGTGGCCAACGATACTAGGAGCCGACCCAACAGTACCAGCTTGGGATAGTTACACAAATAACTGGGGTGAAATATTGTATTCTGACACCAATTATCAACCAGCAAGAGCAGCGTATGAAAGCGGAAATTACGGAAGTGGAATATCACATATGTTCATGGGAAATATCTCTTTGCAAATAAACAATATAGGTTTAAAAGGTCTTTCTTTCCGTGCACAATACGGAACAAGAGCTGGTTTTGATGATTCTATCTCTTATTCGCCAATATATTATATTTCTGCCAACCAATTACGGCAAAGGAGTTCATTGAACGTATCTCGTCCCAGAAATTCTTCATGGCTTGGAAACGCCTATTTCATGTATAACAATACATTTAACAAAATCCATAACTTAGGTGCAACCCTAGGAACAGAATGGCAAAAATCCTCAAGCTCAAGTTTTTCTGCTAATGCCAACGACGTACCCGAAGCAGAAAATATGTGGTATTTAAGTCAGACGGCGGATAAAACTTCTTATTCGGCTTCTCATTCCGGTTCCATAACCAGCATAGAATCATTTTTCTTCCGTTCTAATTATTCGTATGCCAACAAGTATTTGCTGACAGGAACGATACGTGCCGACGGATCTTCCAGATTCATTAAGAAATGGGGGTATTTCCCTTCATTTTCATTGGGATGGAATGCTCACGAAGAAAATTTTGTAAAAAATAGCAGTGCGAACGATCTCCTTTCTCAGTTGAAACTACGTGTTGGTTGGGGAATGGTGGGTAATGAATCAAGTGCCGGAGCAAACGATTACATTGCACTTATGACAACTGGATATACTTATGTTTTTGGAGGACAAGTCAGAGAAGGAGCCATTCAACAAGCTTATGCCAATGATCAATTAACTTGGGAAGCAGCCGAACAACTTAATCTCGGATTGGATTTCGGACTTTGGAATATGAAACTTTCCGGAACCATAGATTATTTTGTGCGTACCACACGAGATATGATTTTGGCTGTTCCCATTCCAATATACACTGGTATGTGGCGGACGAGAACCAATTCAGGAGAAATGAGAAACAATGGGTTAGAAATCACCTTGAAATATCAAAATAAAATCGGTGGTTTAACCTACGCATTGTCGGGAAATATGTCGCTGGTTAAAAACAAAATATTGGAACTTGGTTCAGACGATCCAATTTACGGAGATAATGTCGGACGTATAAATACTCCGTTCACACGGACGGAAAAAGGTCGTGAAATGGCATATTTTTACGGTTATAAAACAGATGGTATATTCCAAACACAGGAAGAAATAAATAATTATGCTTATACGGATGAGCAGGGAAATAAACAATTGATCCAACCCAATGCACAACCAGGAGACGTTAAGTTTGTCAAAACAGCTAATGATGGTAAAGCACTCAATGAAACCGACCGTACGTATCTGGGGAGTGCTATGCCTGATGCATCTTGGGGATTCAATATTAACTTGGGATATAAAAACTTTGACTTTGCCGTATTCCTACAAGGTGTTTGGGGCAATGAAATTGCCAACGCAAAAGTACAAGATTTGTATTCTTCCAATATGGTACAATGGAATATGTCCAAAGATATGATGAAGCGTTGGACAAGTCCTGGTTCAACCAATAAATATCCAAGAGTAACTAGTGCCGACCCTAACCAGAACTCCAGATTCTCAGACCGTTATATTTATGACGGCACTTATACACGTATCAAGAACGTACAACTCGGTTATACCTTGCCGAAGAATTTGATATCCAAAGTCGGATTAAAACGGTTGCGTTTCTATGCTTCTGTAGATAATTTATGGGTTTTCTCCGATTATAACGGCTTTGATCCTGAAATGGGTGATTATTTGGGAAATCCGTTGCAGAATGGTGTTGATATGGTTTCATACCCTAGACCACGAACAACGACGTTTGGATTAAACTTGACTTTTTAAAATGAATAATATGAAAGCATATAAATTAATCGGATTATTGTTTTTATCGCTTCTATTCAATAGCTGTGATGATTTTCTGGAATTAGAACCACAGGGGAAAGAACCTAGTACTATTTACATGAATAAAGAAGTGAACGCGGAAAACGCGGTAACATCAATGTATCAAATGCTTCGATTTGCCTCCGGAAGTGGACCGGATGGGAACTGGGTAGACACTCATTTTGAATTCTTTTTCGGTTCAATCGCTTCTGATGATGCAGAAAAGGGAAGTAGTACTTCTGATATGTATAATTTAACCTTGATTTCCAACTATATGATGGATCCATCGAATCCCATAATGCGATATTATTATATCCATGGCTATTGGGCAATTTCTAGGGCAAATTATGTATTGTACAACTTGATCCAATCTCCATTGGATGAAAAGCTAAAAGCACGTATGAGAGGGGAAGCTCTCTTTATCAGAGCCTATTATTATTTCTATTTGTTGCGTCATTTCGGAGGAATGCCATTATTTTCCGAACCAGTTAAAGCGTCTGATTTCGGGAATGTTCCACGTGCTTCTATCACCGAAACTTTTGACTTTATCATAAATGATTTTCAAGAAGCCATTACTCTACTACCAGAAAAGAATGAATATAGTTCTGCTCAAACAGGGAATTGATTAGGGCAGAAAGATACAAACTATTTGGAAGTAAATAGATACGGCAATAAATCTTCTCTCCTACTTAATTCGTAATGTTTCCACTATTTTTCTGTAATTTGTACTGAAGTTGTTCATGCTTTTTAAGCGTTTGGTGAACAATTAAATATAATCATTTTATTGATGGTGAACAACTTCTTCTTGCGGTTTTTCTAA
>SNRY01000185.1_pt1 | contig 23072 bp, 23 predicted proteins | sample 4693421 | NCBI WGS metagenome assembly SNRY01 (sample SAMN11003215, study PRJNA524138) | termite gut metagenome | isolation source: Bacteroidetes bacterial symbionts from single cell of protist host amplifed... | host: Streblomastix strix ... | reverse complement strand
GCGAAGTTGGCTCTTTATCGTGGAAACATCTGCGTGTACTTGCAATCTTTGTTTGGACATAATGATAACTTTTTATGCCTACAAAGATAGATAATTTATTGTAAAAATATATCGTACTTTATATAATTTACCTGTTCAAGGCTTTCCACGTATCCTCTTTGCTTTCTTCTTCCCATTTTTGTTTACTTTCTTGTTTATATTTATTCCCTTATTTCTCTTTTTCTCCTTTATAATATCGTTGCAACAAAGTCTGCCAAAGATGTAAAGGGTATTTTCACTCGCATATTAGCCAAGATTGCATCTATGACTGCTTGACAATACTTAAACAAAATAAACAACAGACCCATTGGTAGAGTCAAATATGTTTTATGCTAATAAATATAATTTCTTCATAAGCGTTAATCCTAATTGTTTTCTACGGAGGAATAACAATTTAAATTGTTTTATCCTTATTTCTGTTTCGGTCGGTCTGATAAATATTGTGCTTTATTAACAGATAATGGATAAAATGGGAAATGTAAGAATAAGAAATAAAGCTGCGTTGGAGATAAATGATTTTTGTAAAGATTTCAAAGTCTAATGGCACTATCACTTGTTGTATGGTCACATGCGAGAGCGTATAAATTCATAACGGATGGTTTTGCCTCTAAGAATTTTTATAGAAAACTTAACAATCTAAAAACTTGTATTGCCTAAATGTACTATGAATTAATGTTATATATTTGTTGGGATTTATTAATTTGAGTTCGATATCATTAATAATGAATTCCAATCTTTTGGTATATTTTTATTGTATAATTCTAATTGATATTGTGTAGTTCTAACAATAAGTATTCTTATTTAGAATCATGGTGAAGGATATTTAAAAATAGATTAATCTCCCAATAAAATTAACTATCAAAATATTTATTGAATATGGAAAATCAAAAAGACGAAAACCAATCACAGATAGAATTTAGAGAAGATATTGCTCAAGGTGATTATGCTAACTTGGCAATTATTACTCATTCAAGTTCGGAATTTATTTTGGATTTTATACGTGTGATGCCTGGATTGCCTAAAGCAAGTCTTAAGTCTCGTATTATTTTAGCACCGGAACATGCAAAACGCTTATTGAGAATCCTTGAAGATAATATTAGAAAGTATGAGCATTCATACACCAAAATCCACTTGGAAAGTGATGAAGATATTGCTCCAATAGTGAATATTAAAGGAGATGCATAAAATTGTATAATAAGAAAATTACGCCACCCCTATCTAAAATTAAGGTATAACGTAACTTCTTTTTATTAAAGAAAGATAGACAGTAAGCGTGCTATTGTGCTGACAAATAATTGATCAATGGGTTGGCATACATTGTTAGTATCTTCTCCCTTAAAAAAGGTAGGTCTTTATTAGGCAGGTCTATTTTGTCAAGTTGCTTTTCTATGTATGATTCAAATTTTTGGTAATCTTCCTGAGTATATTGATCGTTGAACTGCTTGACTTTACTTAGCATATCGTGTGCAACATAATTACCTGGATACAATCGGTAGTTACGATGAATATAACGGTCTATCAATGCAGAAATACAAGTAAACAATTTTGCCTTAGACAAAGAACGATCTAACTGCATTAGCTCTTCATTGATACAATCCGTAACTTGGAAATGTACCTTTCCTTTGTATCCGAAAAGTCCGGATTTCATATTCAGCAAGTCTTCTTCTGTATTTTTCTTATAGTTTTCGTTATCTCTCTTTTGTTGATATTCACGTGCTTTTAAGTAATCACATGGATCATATTCATACGAAATGGCAATGGGGGCAATATTTAATTTTACTAAACAGTCAATAATTTCTCCCGTCCCTCCCATAGTTAACATTTTAATCACGCTTTCTTGAGTGCGATCGTCCGAATCCTTAGCACGCCCTTCGCGTTGTGCAATCCAAATTGATTGTTTCTTTATGCCAATAGTATAGTGTATATAGCGGGACATGCGTGCCGATGCTTCTAACATCTGACGCATAGTTAGCGTACGCTGCACAATAAACGATTTGTTTATCCTGACAATTTTTTTTATCCAAGGATAAATCAATAAATTATCACCAATAGCTATCTCTACACCAGGCATACCAATATCCATCAAAAGAACAGACAAGAATCCCGAATCAAGGATAATATCCCGATGATTGGATATGTATGTATAGGCTGTTTCTTTATTGAACGGAAGTAATGAGTGGTCTAACGTCACTCCATCAGAAAACTTTCCGAAATGCCATATCGCGTTATAGCTGAAAGCCGTTTGAAATTCGTCTTTCGTTTTACAAGTACGCATCTTTTCTATCAATGCTTCAAAAGGGGTATCAGGGAAAACTGTTCCAGCAGCTTTTCGAAATATCGGGTCAACGGCTAATTCTTCATATACTTGAGGCAGTTCATTATCATTGTAAGGTCGAATGTCTTCAAATTCACTTGTGTTCGCCATAGTAGTAAGGAGTTTAAGGAGTGAAGAGTTTATAGGAGTTAAAAGAAAATCTTCTTAAAACTTATCTTCGATAATTTTAGTTATTACATCTTTAATGTCCAATCCTGCTGCACGAACTTGTTGCGGGATAAAGCTGGTAGCTGTCATACCGGGAGTAGTGTTAACCTCCAACAAATTTATTTTTTCGCCGGCAGTAATAATATAGTCCACACGGATAATACCCGAACAACCTAAAATATTATAAATGGCAGAAGTGAGTTGTTTTATCCGTTGGGTTAGTTCTTCAGATATGCGCGCCGGAGTAATTTCCTCCGAATCTCCGTTGTATTTAGCATCATAATCGAAAAATTCGTTCTTGGTTACAACTTCGGTAATAGGGAATACCACATCTTTCCCTTTCGTTTTGTAGCATCCGCAGGTAACTTCCATTCCATCCATAAAAGATTCGATAATTACTTCCGGTGCTTCTTTAAAAGCCTTTTCAATAGCCGGTTGAAGTTGTTCTTTCGTCTTTATTTTACTAACTCCAAAGCTGGATCCCCCCAAATTAGGTTTAATGAAACACGGAAGTCCGATTTTCTCTACAATCTCTTTCTCTGAAATATCGAAATCTTTGCGAATCATCAATGATTCGGCTATACGGATACCGTAACCTTTCAAGTATTGATTGCAGGCAAATTTATTGAACGTCAATGCCGACGGAAGTACATCACAACCAGAATAAGGGATGCGCAACATATCAAAATAACCTTGAAGCAACCCGTTTTCTCCCGGTGTCCCGTGAATGGTAATATAAGCAAAATCGAATTTCACCTTTTTCGTGTCGTTTATAAAACTGAAATCGTTGCGATCTATAGGGGTTTTTGTACCATCGGGCAAGCATACTTCCCAACGAAGTTTTTGCATCTCTACAATATATAAATTGTATTTTTCCTTATCCATAAAAGAATAAATCCCCTGTGCGCTGCGTAAAGATACGGGAAGTTCGGACGAATCTCCTCCGGCAACTATAGCAATTGTACGTTTCATTCTAATTCTCTATTACTAATGTAGTTTCTCCATTTATCGATGAGCAAAGCCATGTCTTGGGGAAGTGAAGATGAAAAATCCATCTCCTTTTGAGTAAAAGGATGTTTAAACCCCAACGTCTTAGCATGTAATGCTTGTCTGGGACAGATATCGAAACAATTGTTTACAAATTGTTTATATTTACTAAAATGAGTTCCTTTTAAGATTTCATGACCACCATAACGGGTATCGTTGAATAAAATGTGACCGATATGTTTCATGTGTACTCTGATTTGATGTGTGCGTCCTGTTTCGAGAACGCACTCTACTAAAGTAACATATCCTAAGCGTTCCAACACTTGGTAATGAGTTATTGACTGTTTACCTATTTCCGAATCTGAAAAAACAGTCATTTGCATTCTATCTTTGGGATTGCGAGCTATGTTACCGATGATAGTTCCTTCATTTTTATCTACCGTTCCCCACACCAAAGCATTGTATTTACGCCTTATGGTTTTATTATAGAATTGCAATCCCAGATTAGTTTTGGCATCAGGAGTTTTAGCTATTAGCAACAGTCCTGATGTGTCTTTGTCGATACGATGTACCAACCCGACCTGAGGGTCGTTGGAGTCATAATCAGGATTGTCTTTCAAGTACCAGGCAATAGCATTAACTAATGTTCCGTGATAATTACCATGCCCGGGATGAACCACCAATCCGGCAGGCTTATCAACCACCATTAATGCTTCATCTTCATATACTATGTTTAAAGGAATGTCTTCGGGGATAATTTCGTTTTCATAACGCGGACGGTTCATCATCACCGTTATCACGTCAAACGGTTTCACTTTATAACTACTTTTAACCGGATTGCCGTTGACCATTATATATCCGGCTTCAGAGGCTTTCTGAATACGATTACGCGATACATTAACTATACGCTCGAACAGATATTTGTCAACTCTTATTTGTGTTTGTCCTTTGTCAACCGTTGCCCGAAAGTGTTCGTAGAGTTCGGCTGTTTCACTTATCGGTTCAATATCATTATCTTCCGAATAGTCGTCTGTCATCTCTCTTTTAGTTGCCAACCGTAATCATTCGTCCGGGATATATTCATATCCTTCTTCCACATCACTCTCCTCCATGGAAAAATCCTTTCTGCTTGCCCCATTACCTACTATCAATGTCAAAGTAGCTTCCATAGGGACTTTATCGCCAATGGTCAACTTTCTCCCTTTATACTTTACGCCATATACCCAGTCTTTCTCTCCGTTAATCACTTCATGCTCAGCTAATCTGAAACCGGCGGCTAAGATTCGTGCTTCCGCTTGACGAACAGATGTATTATCTGTTACATTGGGTACAGGATATTCGGGAACACTGTATTTGTTGATAATTAAATAAATAACCCTTCCTTTTTTTACTTTTTGTCCGGCAGATGGAGTATAATCAAGCACACTTCCTACGGGCTTGTCTTTTACATAGTTAGAATCGGATATTGCACATTGGAGATTTTTCAAAGATAAATACTTCTCCGCGTCAACTACAGAAAATCCTTTTATTTCGGGTACAACAACAACTTCTCCCTGACGGGTATATTTATCTAACCAGGACATTATACCTGTAATTAACAAAAAAGCAACCAAACATATCGCCAATAGATTGCCTAAAATAATGAAGGTTGTCTTCTTTTTCATAAACTGCTTCCTCAAAAGATAATATAAGAAATAAAAAAGGAAAAGCTATAATAAAAACTTTTACTTCTTATTCATCAAAAGATAAATTATCTGTCTTTATCTTTTGCAACCGTTATATTCATCAGAAACGGTCAATTTTTTTCTACCCTTAGCACGGCGAGAAGCTAACACTCTGCGTCCGTTAGATGTTGCCATTCTTTCACGAAAACCATGTTTATTTTTTCTCTTTCTATTAGAAGGCTGAAATGTTCTTTTCATTCTATTTAATTTTTTACGTTATTATCCCTTGATTCATCACCTATCTTGTTCAGTTTGCAAAAATAGAAACTTTTTTCAAACCAGCCAAGAGGGAGGCATGACTTTTTTACAGCGCAGAGGTAATAATTTAAAGGAGGGAAAGTGTATGCAATAACAAACAAAGAAACTGTAAAGAATAAAAACGGCTAAACCCTGTCCAATTCTTTTTTTATGGCTAAAAGTTCTTCTCTGATACCTTTTAGTCGAGTGATGATTTCATAATTACATAGAGTATCTTCTTTATTATCTTTTAGCTTTTGGCGAGCTCCGGGCAGAGTCATGCCTTTTTCTTTTACCAAATGATAAATCATTCCGACGGTTTTTACATCTTCCTTACGGTATCTGCGAGTACCTTTATCACTCTTTTGGGGAGTGATTTGTGGAAATTCTTTTTCCCAAAAGCGAAGCAATGATTCATTAACACCAAACATTTTGGCTACTTCGCTGATAGTATAGTATAGTTTAGAATCTTTATCAATTGTCTCATGTATCTTTTCACTCGTCATAGTACATTCTTTTCCTTTACCACATTGTTCTTGCAAATATAGCTAAATTCAAGTTGTTATTTATCCTTCAAAGTTTTATTGATTGTATGTCAAAAAAATACTTACATGTCTATGGAAAAGCGATATAACATTTGATGGGATAATGGTCGGAATCTTGTATGGAACGATCAACGGTGCAATTGTAAGTCTCTGATTTTTCGTCGGTCAGTATGTGGTCTATTCTGAAGTAGAATTTGTTTTGATTGTATGAGATGCCCAATCCGCAACCAGATTCGATAAAAGCATCTTTCAAATGTTTCGAAATGATACGATGTGTATATGATGTAGATACATCGTTGAAATCTCCGCAAACAATCATATATGGACAATGCGATGTCGCTATCTCTTCGGCAATAATTCGAGCTTGCTCTGCCCTGATTATAGAAGCTTCTGCCAACTTAGTCATCAATTGACGAGTACCTCTTTTAACTTTATTTGTTTCGGGGGCTTTCAGTATGTCTTCGTATATCAATTTATCTTCTTTAGTAAGTTTATTGGACTCAAGATGACAATTAATAAGCATCACGGTATCCTGTCCTATTTTTAATTCATAAACAACAGCACCGTTACTGATACTTTTACTGTCTATCATCCTTGAAGAAAGTATGGGATATTTTGAAAAACAGCCCAGATGCAATCCTTGATTTCCTATTTTCTTAATATCATTATAGGGATACATCTTCAATTCTTTTTCTACATCTTTTTGGGTCAGATAATCCGCATCTGTAGAAACGTCGTATTCTTGGATGCAAAGAATATCGGCATTTTCTTTTTTCAGATATGTGATTATAGGATTCTTACCGTTTCTTTTCTCAAGGTTGGCAAATCTCATCACATTATATGACAACAGTTTAAAACTTCCTTTCGGTATATCGTTTGTATGAAAATTAATTGGGATAGATATCCTTATCTGTGGGATACACAGCAACATGGCGGCAAGTGTAAAGAAAACCAGCTTACTGCGGAAAAACAACCAAAAGACAAGAAACAATATATTAATAACCAGAAGTATTGGAAGCAAAAGTCCCGCAATAGATAAATGAGGATAGTCTTCGGGGTGAATGTACGGGCTGTAGGCTGAAAATAAAAGTAATCCGATAAAACATATATTTACAGCTAATACCGGATAAAACACCACTTTTGCAATAGGTTTCATTCCTTTTTATTTTTTACCGGCATCGAATAATATTGCTTTTTCTTCGGTAGTAAGACTTTCATAGCCGGTTTTTTTTAGTTTATCAAGAATCTTATCCACCTTATCAGATTGCGCCTTTTTATTGGCATTGTATTCGTAATCTTGTGTTCTTTGAGTGTAATGATGCACTTTCATCGAAGATTTTCGTTTACGCCGGTAGGTAGTTTTATTGAATAGTGCAAGAAATCCGTCAATCAGTTTGTTAATCCAATTAGTGATGTCAATGCCTTTGCTTAAACCGGCAGCAAAGCAGTATCCTGCAAACGCTCCACCCAAATGGGCAATGTGTCCACCGGAATTATTGGAAGTAATGAATAACAAATCGGATACTACGACAATAAGAGCAATGTATTTTAGACGGATGCTCCCTAACAGGAGAAGGCGTACCGGATGGTTGGGTTCCCGGTAGGCAACCGCTAATACTATTGCCAACACAGAGGCGGAAGCCCCAATCATGGACGAATGTCCTACTACCGATTGGAAATAGGGAAAAACGTTATAAGCTATCAAATATAAAAGTCCGCCGAAAAGTCCGCCTATTATATATAGTCCTCTTAAATGTTTTGACGAAAAAAAATAAAGAAACATGGAGCCAAACCAATATAGCCAAAGCATGTTGAACAACAAATGAAGAATATCAATATGTATAAACATGTAGGTTATCAGCGTCCAGGAATGTCCGGTAAAACGAGAAAAAGAAGCCGGAAGCTCCAACAAGCGGAAAATACTTGTTATATTTTTATTAAATAGTTGAAAGAATATTGTTATCAGTGTGATGATTAAAAATATTCCCGTATTAATGTATATTAATCGGATAAGAATATTTCCCTTTTGAAACAATTCCTTTAATCTAGTAATAATATGTTTCATTTTTATCTTTCTTTTTCCAATACTTAATCAAAATGAATCCGAATATCATACCCCCTAAATGGGCAAAGTGCGCTACATTGTCTCCCGCATTATTGGCTATTCCAAGCAACAATTCGATAACGGCATAGCCGACGACAAAGTATTTGGCTTTGATAGGAACAGGTAATGGAAATATAAACATTTGTTGATTAGGATAAAGCATTCCAAAGGCAAGCAAAATACCATAAACCGCACCTGAGGCTCCGACCGTATTCATCATATTCAGATAATCACTCATCGGTATTATGCTTGTGCCAGTATTAACGCTGACGTATTGCGATAATACCATTTTATATTCCACATACTGTGTTATCTCTTGCACAATCCCTGCACCTATGCCGCACACGATATAATAAAACAGAAAACGTTTCGGACCCCATGTTCTTTCAAGAACAGTTCCAAACATCCAAACTGCAAACATGTTAAAAAACACATGACTGAAACCGCCATGCATAAATATATAAGTAAACAGTTGTACTAAATTGAAGTCTTCGGCTAAAAAAAAGTGTAGTCCTAAATATCTGACTATGTCTATACCATATCGTTGGGCAATGAACGTTCCGAAAAAAAGTAAAACATTGATAATTAGTAGGTTTTTAGTAATGGTAGGCATCATATATCTTGTATGTTTTGCAAAGGCAAAATTAATAATTTATATCCGGTTTTTACTAAAAGAGAGCTTATATTTATTTTTTTCAACAAATTGAGATGCTTTTTTGTTATTATCTTTGAAAATATAAATTACTTCACATATATTTGCAAGCAAAGTTATAAGAAGGATTGTTTTTTGCCTAAAGTAATAAAGTAAAGCAGATATCATTTTTTAATATTTTATTTAAATTTGTTAATTTTATGAACAAAACAGAATTAGTTAATGCTATTGCCGCTGAGTCGGGGTTGAGCAAAGTTGATTCAAAAAAAGCTCTTGATGCTTTCATTTCTTCGGTTTCTACGACATTGAAGTCGGGTGATAAAGTTGTATTAGTTGGATTTGGCTCGTTCTCTGTTGCTCAGAGAAGTGCCAGAACCGGTATCAACCCTTCTACCCAGAAGCCAATTCAAATTCCTGCTAAGAAAGTTGTTAAATTTAAAGCCGGTTCCGAATTATCGGATGGCATTGAATAAAAAACAGTTTGATTAGTAAACAAAAATTGGAAGGACAGAAGTCTTTCCAATTTTTGTTTGTATAATCCCAATGTGTAATATATTCGTACAAGTATTTTATATGACTGGAATTTCAGAGCCTGTTTAAATTTGATTGAAGCCTGTTTTTATGAGAATTCCAAAGGAGTTATGTATGTATAGAAAAGCCCGAATATGTCACTTTCTTCGACTCCTACAGAGTCGAATATTACTTCTATTTGCTGTTTCTATCCATATCCGAATCCTTCGGATTCTTTTTTAATTAAATTTGAACAAGCTCTCAGTTATTTATATTCTCAATATACCCTAAAATCTCCTCACGTCCCAACTTTGTTTCGGAAGAAGAAACAAAATACGGGGGAAGTTCTTCCCATTGTTCCAACAGTTTTTCAAGATAGATTTTTATATTATCGTGAAGTTTACCACTGCCCAGTTTATCTGCTTTGGTAAAAACAATAGAAAAAGGGATACTGTTTTCGCCCAACCATTCCATAAACTCCAAATCTATCTTTTGCGGTTCTAAACGAGAATCTATAAGCACAAACAAATTAGTCATTTGCTTGCGTTCCAATATATAATCTTCGATAATGGCATGTATTTGTTGCTGGCTTTTATGTCCTCGCTTGGCATAACCGTATCCCGGAAGATCTACAAGATACCAATCTTTATTTATAAGAAAATGATTGATAAGCAATGTTTTTCCGGGAGTAGAAGAGGTCATCGCCAACCCTTTCCTTGCGGTAAGCATATTAATTAAACTTGACTTTCCTACATTGGAACGACCGATAAAGGCATATTCCGGAAGATTTCCCACCGGACACTTCGCCACTTCCGTGTTACTTATAACAAATTCCGTATTTTTTATTATCACCTTTTTTCATCCTATATAGACAATTCACTGTTTACTTGTTCGCAAACAGGAAACTCTATTCTTCTTCTACCGTATCAAGTTTTAACTTATCGCTATCATCTCGCCTCTCATAATATTGTTTTTTCAATGGATTACGACGAATAATCTTCTCGTTGCGCCGATTACGAAATATGTCAATGGCTGCATAAACAGCTTGGCGGAAAGATTCTTCATTCGCTATACCTTTTCCGGCAATATCATAAGCCGTGCCATGTGCAGGAGATGTGCGGATAACAGGTAACCCGGCAGTATAGTTTACTCCCTCATCCATAGCCAACACTTTGAAAGGTATTAACCCTTGATCATGATACATTGCCAGAATACCGTCAAAAGCAGTATAATTATTTGACCCCATAAATCCGTCGGCAGGATAAGGTCCGTAACATAACAAACCTTTTGCCTTCATCTCTTGAATAATGGGTATAATGATTTCTTGTTCCTCTTTGCCCAACAGTCCTTCGTCTCCGGCATGTGGATTTAAAGACAACACCGCAATACGCGGACGACTGATACCAAAATCCTGCTTTAATGTCCCGTCAAAAATAGATAATTTTTCTTCTATACGCTCTTTAGTAATGTTCAATGCAATTTCACTTACCGGAATATGTCCCGTTACCAATGCGACACGAAAAGTATCTTTCATCAATATCATAAGTGATTTCTTGCCGTTCCCCATCTTTTTTTCGATATATTCCGTATGTCCCGGAAAAGAAAAGTTGTTTGATTGGATAGTATGTTTATTAATCGGAGCGGTTACAAGTACATCAATTAATCCCGCTTTGTATTCTTCAAGAGCTTTTTCCAAAGCATTAAGAGCTGCTTTACCGGCTTCGGGGTCGGGCTTTGAGAACTCTACTTTTATTTCATCGTCCGTACAATTTATGACACTAAGCTTATTATAAGCCGATTCGGAAGCCGATGAAACAATACTGAAATTCGTCGGCAGATTCAACGATTTACGGTGATAGGCGGCAACTTTAGGAGAACCGTAGATAATAGGGATACATAGCTCTAACATCGTAGGGTCGGCAAATGTTTTCAATATTACTTCGTAACCTATTCCGTTAATATCTCCTTGGGTAATGCCTACTCTTATCTTATGCTCTTCCATATTTTTCTTTTTCACAAAACTACGATATCACCGTAACACTTCTTTCTTATTCTTTGGTAATTTATGTTAATCCTTCATCTTTCTTACTTTTTATTCGCCGTAGAAAGCATACCGCACGCCGCCCAAATATCCTCCCCACGTGATGCCCTAATGGTGGAAAAAATACCATGAGAGGTAAGATAATCGCGAAACTTCAACATTGTTTCCGGCTCGCTGCCTTCAAATTCCACATCGGGAATAGAATGAAAACGTATCAAGTTCACCCGGCAATCAAGTCCACGAAGTAGTTTTACAAGATCTTTGGCATAAACTAACGAATCATTAATCTCTTTGAATAATATGTACTCAAAAGAAAGACGACGCTGTTTGCTAAAATCATATTGCTTCAGCAATTTTATTATTTCGGTTATTGAATATGCTTTTTCTGCCGGTATCAAATTTGCTCGCTGTACGGGCAACGGTGAATGTAAGCTGACAGCTAAATGGCAATCACTTTCTTCAATAAATCTTTTCAGACTTTTTTGTAAACCAATAGTAGAAAGAGTTATCCGTTTCGGACTCCAAGCGTAACCATAGGGAGAAGTCATTATCTCCAATGCTTTCAATACTTCATCCAAATTATCCAAAGGTTCGCCCATACCCATCAGTACAATGTTGGTCAGCTTGTTGCGTTCGGGTAAGGAATGAATTTGGTTTAGTATTTCGTTTGCCGTCAAATTGGCTGCAAAACCTTGTTTCCCTGTCATACAGAACTTGCAATTCATTTTGCAACCTGCTTGCGAAGAAATACAAAGCGTAGCGCGATCATCATCGGGGATATAAACCGCTTCTACAAAATAGTTTTCTCTTGTATGATACAAATATTTGACCGTCCCGTCTGACGAATGCACATTGTCAACCGGACTATTATATCCAACCTCGTATTCCTCTTTCAGAAGTACACGATATTTTAAAGAAAGATTGGTCATCTCGTCCACAGAAACAACCTTTTTGTCGTATAGCCATGATGCAATTTGTTTCGCTGCATATCCGGGCATACCGAAACTGCGGGTTATAGTTTGCAGCTCGATCAATGTTAATCCTAAAAGAGGTCGTAAGGACATACGGGTAGTATCAATAAATTGATTGCAAAAGTAAAGATTTCTTTTATCTCTAACGCAAAGATACCTCTCTAACTTCTTCTCTCTTATTTTTGTGGCAAACACAAAGGTTGGATTTAGTACATTCTTAGCAGTCTGTAACCCATCCGAAGCGTATTCGAGAGGCTTTTTCGGGTATATATCTCCGCTTGGGAATTGGATATGGATCGGACATGAATCGGATATGGATCGGACAAAATACGGATGTAACCCCTAAGCATGCGTGCAGGAAGCAAATGAAGGAATAATCGTAAATAAATTAAGGAGTATTCTTGACTCTACTCATTATTTGTTAGTATTAAATATGCTAATTATAACTATTTATAGGTATTGTCCGAATACTTATATGATCTTACCTTTGCGGACGTAAAAAGTATAAAAATGAATTTGAAAATAAAGCAAATCTTTATCAGCTTCTCGCTATATACATTATTTAGTATAGGTACGGTTTCAGAACTATCTGCTCAACAGGCATCAACAACCTCTCCGCGTTTTCGTGTGGGAGGATATGGTGAAGCCGTAATGCAACGCATGTTTTATAGCGGTAATGTGGCTCGTTACACTCGTCCGGAGAATTACAAAGATGAGAAGCACGGACAATTCGACCTTCCACACGTGGTGCTATACACGAGTTATAACTTCGGACGCGGTTGGAAATTTTCTTCCGAAATAGAATTTGAACACGGTGGTACGGGAACAACCTACGAAATAGAAAATTCCGAATCGGGCGAATATGAATCCGAAATAGAGAAAGGCGGTGAAGTAGCCCTCGAACAATTTTGGATTGAAAAGACATGGACAAACTATGCCAATCTACGCATGGGGCATATCATCGTTCCAATAGGGCTAACGAACCAATATCACATGCCGACGGAGTTTTTCTCTGTGCTTCGCCCCGAAGAAGAATCAGCCATCTTGCCTTGTACCTGGCATCAAACAGGCATCAGTTTCTGGGGACGAACCAAGCAATGGCGTTATGAAGCCCTGTTTATTTCGGGTTTAGGTGCCGAACTTTTCAACAATGCCAATTGGATACACGGAGGGGCAACCTCTCCCTACGAGTTCACGATTGCCAATTCGTATGCTACGGCTGTCCGATTGGACAATTATTCCGTAAAAGGGTTGCGCATAGGCTTGAGCGGATACTATGGCTTGAGCGCCAACAATACCTTGAAGCCGGAACGATACAAAAATATAAGCGGGGCGGTAGCCGTCGGAACTATTGATGCCGTTTACAATGACCATAATGTATTGGCACGTACCAATATACTTTATGGACACTTGGGAGACTCTTATGCTATCTCAACAACCAATAAAAAACTTCCTTCTGCCAGTCCTTCATTTCGTACAGACGTTGCTTCCGATGCTTTAAGTTGGTATGTGGAAGCCGGATACGATGTGTTGTCATTCTTTCCTAACCGGCAGTATCAAGGCAATAAGCTTTATCTGTACGGACATTACGGATACTACAATTCAATGTACAAAACCGCCGGAGATATTCCTCAAAAGAAATGGTGCGAGAAGACACTCATTAGCGGAGGGGTGAATTATTATCCCCTGCCGGGATTGGTGGTTAAAGGAGAATATTCATTCCGTAAGTTCAAAGCTCCCTACAATAATGAGCCAACGCTCTCGTTGGGTATTGCGTATGCGGGAATGTTTGAAAGATAAATCACACAAACATTGTATAAATAAACATATAATTGAAATTAAGAACATTATGAAAAGGATTTTCAGATATTTAGCATTGACTTTTTTGGTAACAGTTGCGTTACCCTTGAGTTTTACTTCCTGCGAAGATGATGACAACGATATTATCAACAACGACGAGCTGTATCAATCAATTCTTGAAGAATACGTTAATAAAACCGTTGTTCCCACTTATAAGGAATTGGCAGAAGCAGCTCTTGTGATGCGGACAGCTAATATTGCTTTAAAAACAGAACCGACAAATGCAGCCATGCAAGCTGCTTCCGGTGCTTGGATGCGGGCGCGTGTTGCTTGGGAAATCAGTGAAGCATTTCTTTTTGGTCCGGTAGGAGAAAATGCGTTGGATATTGACGGGCATATTGATTCGTGGCCCTTAGAATTGAGTGATATTCAAGCAGAAATTGCAAAAGGAGGAAATCTCACGGGAGCAGAGGCGTGGAATAAAGAAGGAGACGTTATCGGTTTTCACGTAACGGAATATTTACTCTATCGCGATGGACAGTCGCGTCCGGTTGGCGATTTGCCCCCCGCAGAATTAAGCTACCTTGTTGCTGCAACAGACGCTTTGGTTTGGGATTGTGTGTTAGCTTATGTAGCATGGGTAGGTGAAGAAAACGTATCATCGGAAATGAAAGCGGTCTTCCGTGAAAATCCGGCTGTGGTAGCCCATTTGAATGCTAACCCCAATTTCAAAAACTTTGCCGACAGGCTTACTACGAAAACCGGCTATCCTTCTTGGGGAGCGGCTTTAAATGAAATTGCATCCGGCGCGGCTGATATTGCCGGCGAAGTAGGGGCTACTAAAATAGAACAACCGTATGAAAGCGGGAATGTTGAGGAGGTGGAGTCTTGGTATAGTTGGCATTCGCTTGATGATTACCAGAATAATATCCGCAGCATTAAGAATGCCTATTTGGGGGGAAGAGACGACAATTCGCGTACGGCAATATCTTTGAGTAGTTATATTAAAAAACAGAATTCCGAACTTGATACCAACATCAAAAGCAAGATTGAAGATTGTCTCTCCAAAATTGCAGCTATTGGCACGGGTGAGAAGTCTTTCTACGAAGTAGTACGCGATAAAAAAAATAATGGCGCAAATGCTACCGATGGTGCAAGGGTAAATGCTGCTGTGGATGCTTGCGCCAAACTTGAAGAATTGTTCAGTAGCATTGCAAATATTATTGACTAAAAACAAATTAAAATAGTAATTTAGCAGGAAATTGTTCTGCAAGCACTTTATAATTGCTTGCAGAATTTCTTGTATGTATGAAAAATATACGATTATGAAAAAATACGGAATGATTTTTTGGACAGTATTATCTCTCTTTATAATAGTAGCCTGTGCAGATGACAACGATGAGACTGATGGTTCCGGAAAAGTGAAAGAGTATGATGAAGAGTGGTATGCCGGTGGGGTCAACGGAACGGTATTCAACGCCACCTCAAAGGCTTACAGCCAGTCCATGCCGGCGATAGATGCCGACCCAACACTTTACAAACAGTTTATGCGCGGTGAACGTATTTTTGAAAAGAGCTTTGTATCTACGGAAGGAATGGGATATTCGGGGCTTGGACCTGTCTATATCCGTAAATCTTGTATTGCCTGTCATCCCAGCTATGGCGGTCGGAGCAAGCGTGTGGACAAGTTCGACACATCGGACAGCCGGAATGGTTACTTACTGATGATTTATGACCCTGCATCGCCTACACTGGCGTTGGCATCAAAATACTTTACCGGTATGACGCAGACAAAAGCTGTGCCTCCTTTTAAGTCTCCGATTAATGAATCCGGTATCAAATTGGAATGGCTTGTGTATGACGATGGTTGCAATCAGTTTGACGATGGAACTCCTTATGAGCTTATTTATCCCAAAGTAACCATTGCGCAAGATGCCATTTTGTTTGAGGTTGAAGATTTCGATATGAGCAAGCACGCTGCAAGTATCGAGGGTACTATCGGCATTTACGGAACGGGACTTTTGGATGCTATTTCCGATGAAGATTTACGCGCACAGCATCAAGCAGAACAAGATCGCGGTTATGCTTCGGGTCTTATCGGTGGGGATATTGACGAAACAGGACTTAACCCGTACTATCCGGGTAAACATCCGGGACGCTTCACCTACCTTTGCACCCGTGCCACGCTTGACAACGGACCCGGTTCAAATGCAATATGGAATATTACGAACGTAACCCGTCCCGACCGCCAATATCATTATATCACGGAAGAATATGCGAAAGTAATGTCTAAAGACCTCGAAGTTCAAAGTGCACTTGGGAAAAGTGAAAAAGAAGTTCTCAGTTATTTAATGTCTAAAGAACTCACGCCGGAAATGACAATGGAGGATTACAATGCCTTTATGGTTTGGCATCGCGGGCTTGCCGTGCCTGCTGCTCGCAATCTGGACGACGAGACGGTGCAGCGTGGTAAAGTATTGTTCACGGAATTGGGTTGTACGGCGTGTCATCGTCCTTCGTGGACTACGCGCAGCAATTACTTGCCTTTCCCTGCTCTCTCCAATCAAAAGATATATCCTTACACGGACTTGTTGCGCCACGATCTTGAATTGTATGAACCGGGACGTGTAAAAGTGTGCCGTACAACCCCGCTGTGGGGGCGCGGTCTGATGCCGGTAACTTCGGGATATACCGACATGCTTCACGACCTGCGGGCGCGAAATTACGAAGAAGCCATTTTGTGGCATGGTGGAGAGGCTAAACAACCCAAAGAAAAGTTCCGCGCATTATCCATAGAAGACAGGGAAGCATTGGTTAAGTTCCTCCAGTCTATTTAAAAAATGATGAGAGTGAATTATCTCAAACGGTATGTGTTTGGAGCATTGATTACTGTGTTGGTAATCCTTGCTTCGGCAACTGCTGTGGAAAAGATTTTCGGCAGGGAGGCAGCCTTGGAATATGTTTATGGCTCGTGGTGGTTCGTGGCGTTGTGGGGGATTCTGGGCATCACTTCCATTGCTTATATGCTTGGGCAGGCGCTTTATCATCGGAGAGCGGCGTGTTTACTTCATGGGGCATTTGTCATCATATTATTGGGGGCATTCGTTACCTTTCTTACTGCCGAACGCGGATACATTCATCTTCGCCAAGGGGAGACGCTTAATACATACCTTTTAGAAGACGACATAACCGAATTATCCCTCCCTTTTGACATCAAACTGGTACTCTTTGACATAGCATACCATCCGGGGACAGACGAACCGGCAGATTTTATCAGTTTCCTCAAAGTGGACGGGGAAATGTGCAAAGTTTCCATGAACAAGATACATTCCCGGCACGGATATCGCTTCTATCAGATGTCCTACGATCCGGACGAAATGGGTAGCACGCTTATGGTCAACCATGATCCCTGGGGCATCGGTATCACCTATACGGGCTATGCGTTGTTGGCATTAGCAATGTTTTGGTTGCTTTGGCAACGGATTAAATGGCGAGGATTACTTTATACAGCCATTCCTACAGTAGCTTTGTGGTATTATATTTCCCAAATGAATCCCATGACTCCGGTATTGCGTTCGCCTATGTTGGCGGCACATGTTTCGGTTATTATGGTTTCATACGGCTTATTGATTTTCATTGCTGTAACGGCTGCTATTGCCCTTTGTTCTCGCCGGTTGCGTGAGAGTTTTTATCGTTTGAACTCCAAACTGCTTTATCCCGCCTTATTCTTGCTTGCAGCAGGGATATTTATCGGAGCCGTTTGGGCAAATATCTCATGGGGACGTTATTGGGGCTGGGATGCCAAAGAGACTTGGGCATTGATAACCATGTTGGTCTATGCATTACCTATGCACAAAGGTAGCCTTGCTTTGTTTCGTAATCCCGTTGGGTTTCATCGCTATTGCCTTATTGCGTGTCTCACAGTGGCAATGACTTTCTTAGGGGTTACTTATCTTCTGGGAGGTATGCACAGCTATGTTTAATTGATAGTGGTGAAGAGGGGCAGGATGCAATGATTTAAGCCTAGTTAGCTCTGAATGTTACCTCTTCACCCTCTAAATATCCCGAAAGATAATAGCCTCGTACCCAAACATTATCAAAATATAGAATCCCGTCAGTAGAATGGTCTATAACAATTCCTTCGTATTGATTATCTCCCCATTCCCAATCAAAACCATAACTTCTCTCGCTGTATGGAACCTCCCACTTGCCATACCTATCACTTCTTTGGTATATAAAAATTTCTGTTCCTTTCCCCCCTTTTGAAGTTATTCTAAATGTAAGTTGATGTGTACAAAGCTCATCATTTACGATATATTGTCTTTCCCAGAGTTTACCACATAGCTTTGCATCACTATTGCGAAAATAATCATCTGTATAATATGCTTCACAAGAATTAAATTCTGTCAAAACAATTAAAAGTAACGCTATTTTTACACCATTCAAAATCTTCATATATTTTCTTATTGGGTTAATTGTCGAAACGAGTTTCGAGTATTTTTTGTTCACAAATTTAGATAAAAGTTTCGGATTGTTTATTGATGATTTGCCAAATTTACCGTATGACAGGCTACCATAGCAGCCGTTTCCGTGCGTAGCCGAGATTTTCCTAAACTAACAGAGGTAAAGCCGTTTTCCATGGCTTTTCTTATTTCGTCTTTGCTGAAATCTCCTTCGGGTCCTATCAGTATGAGAACACTTTCTCCCCTATGTATTACTTCGTTTAGTAGAGGCTTCTCTCCTTCGCCACAATGAGCAATGAACTTCTGCCCCTCAAATTTTCGGGAAACAAAAGTTTCAAAATTCGTCATTTCATTCAGTTTTGGCAAGTAAGCTTTCAATGATTGCTTGATAGCCGAAACCACTATTTTGCTTATGCGTTCGAGCTTAATGATTTTTCGTTCGGAGAAAAGGCAGTTTAGAAAGGTAATCTCGTCAATACCTATTTCGGTTGCTTTTTCGGCGAACCATTCGTTACGTTCCATATTTTTAGTAGGGGCAACAGCTATGTGTAGATGTCCCTTTCGGAAGGGTTCTTGTCGGATTACCTCTTTTATGACAATCTTGCAACGCTTTCTCGATAGGGTGTCTATGATTGCCGGATAGAAAAAACCTTTGCCGTCTGTTATACAAATCTCATCACCTTGAGACAGACGCAATACGCGAATACAATGTTGAGTTTCTTCTTCCGGAAGTTCGTTGTTCGTCAGAATGTCGGGAGCGTAAAATAATAACATGTCTTATAGAATAATCATTTCTATATTTTTTCTTTCGGTTTGCGATCAAAGAAAGGATTTTTAGATGAAGCACTAACAGGAATGGCTATTACCATTTTACAGCCCGGTAGCCAATTAAGTCGTTGTGCTGCTACTCCGGCAGAAAACATCACACGGGTATCTACGCGAAAATCGGCTGCTGTGGCACAAGCCGAACCTATGGCAATACCTACATCTATTACATTGATGGCGCAAGGTACTCCTTTCGTGCGTTGATTGCAAGCCATGTATCCGCAATGTCCACAGTTCAATCCCTGTTCCTGTTCGTATGTACCTATTAATATAATACATTCCGCATTTAAGACGCTATCGGCATCACGAAGAAAGAATTTCAAACCGTTTTCTTCCGACATGATTAGCAGTGTTTCCGACAACAGTTTTATTTCTTCGCCCGTAATGAGAGCTGTTTCTATTATATCCACTCCTTTCCCCTTGGGGGCTGTACGGGCGGCAGTCATCATTTGTTTGCCTACGTTTAATACGTGTTCGTGGCGACAATCTCTTTCGTTCAGTATCATATTTAGCCTGCTATTTTTTTAAGTTGTTTGAAATGTTCAATAAGTATGTTATAATCTTTGTCATGATGAATATCAAATTTGCTCCATAAATCGTCTGTTATGACTGCACCGCCAAATCCGAAATCTATTACTTCCGGTATGTTATCAACGTTTATTCCTCCCATAGCCATCACTTTGTTATTGATAATTTTTTCACGGGAGGCTATGCGTAGTTCTTCAGGAGTGTAGACCAAAGAGGAAATTTCTTGAGAATTAGTATCATAGACGGAAGTGAGGAGCACATAATTATAGGAGTTCCTTTTATTTTTCAATTCTTCTATGGAATAACAACTACAACTAATGTGTCCCGAATAATTGTATGGCTTATGCGGATTATGTTCATTGATGTGAATTCCCATAAGAAGAAAGTCGTCTTTTAAGTAAAAATGGTCATGGATAACGATGTGTTTGTGGTATTTATCAGGGATCAAAGTAAGCAATCTTTCCGAGTATATACAGGGAGTTTCGGGTTTTCTGAGATGAAGAACATCCAATCCCTCTTCAAAAAGAATGGTCAGTATTTTGTCTTCTTCGACAAAGAAAGTGGGAAGAGTTTCTAAAATCAGTTTCATGTTTGTGTGTTTTAGTTAAGGAGGGTAAAGCGGCTACGCTTCATAACGGCTGCCTTTACCAAGGCAAAATTAGCAAAATTATTTATTGCAACAAAAAGGCTTTTATGCATTTTAGGGATATTTCCCGTATGTTTTATTGCTTTTCCAACCTACAGTAGAAAAAGCAAGGTCCAAAGAAAAGAAAAGAATAAATCAAAATGAGAGTGGGTGTAAGCCGAAAGTAGATAAACAGGAACACCGCTATATGGTACGATTTTTTTAAGCAATACAAATAAAAACGATGGAAATTTTACCACTTTTGCAAAAAACATGATTATCAATAAATATGATACATACGCATGAAAACGCCCAAACAATCCTTAAATCCCGCATTTCTTAAAAAGAATGTAGATAGAAAAGACATCGAATCGTTCAAAAAAGAATTTATTTCTTTGTTAGATAGTATCAATGAAAAAGAAAGCGAAGAGCATCATAAGCATTTATTGAGAGATTTTCTTAATATCGTCTATTATAGAGATGAACATTATATAAATACAAAAGGTCGTGCAGACCTCGTTATCCATAACGGTAAAGATGGGCACTCTCCGGTAGGGGTTCTCATTGAAGTGAAAAGTCCTATCAATAAAGTAGAAATGGTTAGTAAAACAAATCTTAACGTAAAGTCCTTTCAGGAACTTGTATTATATTATCTACGCGAACGAAAAGCAGGAGGGAACTTTGAACTTTGTTATTTAATTGTTACCAATATTTATGAATACTTTGTGTTCGATGCGCAAGAATTTGAAAGAGTGTTTTATCAAAACAAACAACTGCTTAATCGGTTTGAACGGTTTGAATCGGGTGCTCTTGCCGGAAAAAATACAAGCTTTTTCTATGATGAGATAGCCTTCCCTGAAATAGAAGAAATACAATCGGAAATAGAATATACTTATTTTGATATTCGAGATTATAACGATATTTTACGCAATGGAGACAAAGAAGATGATAAAAAGTTAATAGCCTTATACAAATTCCTTTCTCCGGTTCATTTACTCAAACAACCTTTTGCTGAAGACCCTAATAAATTAAACAAAGAGTTTTATGTAGAATTGCTTTACATTCTCGGATTGGAAGAAATCGAAAAGGATAACAGAAAATACATTGTCCGTAAAAAAGAAGGGAATCGAGATAGTGGGTCGTTAATTGAGAATGCCATCAATGCCGTTGACATGGCGGATAAGTTAGACAATTTAAGCGACCCCGAACAATACGGCTCAAATAAAGAAGAATGTTTGTTTAACATAGCATTCGATCTGTCTGTTACTTGGATAAACCGGATATTGTTTTTAAAATTGCTTGAATCACAGATTATCAAATACTACAAGGGAAACAAAGGCTATTCATTTTTATCTGTCGAAAGGCTTAGTACTTATGATGATTTGAATGAACTGTTTTTCATGGTATTGGCGAAAAAAGAACATGAGAGAAAAAAAGAACTTAAAGCAAAGTATGATAAGGTTCCTTATCTAAACAGTTCTCTGTTTGAAGTAACCGATATAGAAAGGCGAACCATCGTAATAAGCAACCTTCAAAACAATGCAAACATAGAACTGTATTCAAAATCTATTTTAAGAAATTCAAAACAGATACACCCGGATAATCTTCCATTAACCTATTTGCTTCGCTTTCTTGATGCTTACGATTTCAGTAGTGAAGGTTCCGAAGATATACAGGAAGAAAACAAACCCCTTATCTCCGCATCCATATTGGGGCTTATCTTTGAAAAAATTAACGGATACAAAGACGGTTCTTTCTTTACTCCCAGTTCCATCACAATGTTTATGTGTGAAGATGCCATTACTCGCATAGTTTTGCAAAAATTTAACAACTTCAAAGGATGGCATTGCCAGAATATAACGGAGTTGCGTAATAAAATTGATGACATACCGGAAGCAAACCGGATATTCAATTCTATTCGTATTTGCGATATGGCGGTCGGTTCAGGGCATTTCTTGGTTTCGGCTCTGAATGAAATGATTGTTATTAAATCGAAACTTGAAATTTTAGTTGACGGATTGGGCAAAACATTGCGCGGTTATGAAATCATCATTGAGAAAGATGAACTGACAATAAGAGATAATGAATATGGAATTTTTCAATATACCCCTTACAACCGAGAAAGTCAACGCGTGCAGGAAACTCTTTTCAATGAGAAACAGACGATCATAGAGAATTGCCTGTTTGGAGTAGATGTAAACCCGAACTCAGTAAAGATTTGTCAGCTTCGTTTATGGATAGAACTTCTTAAACACACGTATTACAAACAAGGCACAAATGAATTGGAAACTTTGCCCAATATTGATATAAACATTAAGTGTGGAAATTCATTAATCAGTTTCTTTTCGCTTGGTGTAAAGTTAGAAACAGCTCTCAAGAGCGCCGGTTACACGGTTGCTGAATACCAAGATTCCGTAAACAAATATCGTAATGCTCATGACAAAGAAGAAAAACGGGAATTGGAAAGATTTATTTCAGATATAAAAGGTAAACTGAAAACAGAGATAAAGAAAGATGATAAAAATAAAACCGAACTTAT
>SNRY01000184.1_pt1 | contig 23102 bp, 14 predicted proteins | sample 4693421 | NCBI WGS metagenome assembly SNRY01 (sample SAMN11003215, study PRJNA524138) | termite gut metagenome | isolation source: Bacteroidetes bacterial symbionts from single cell of protist host amplifed... | host: Streblomastix strix ... | reverse complement strand
ACGTTTCCTCCTGGAATTGTTATCACTATTTCCAAATGAGGACTGTTCACCTAAAAAAGTTTCCGTTACACTCTTCCGTTGCACGTCATTATCTGAATATCCGTATTGTATATTACCGCCTATTTGCCATTTCTTTGTTTCTTTGGCAAAGTTCATTCCCAAGGAACGGGCTGTTGTAATGATTTTCGAGTTTTGTTTGCAACACATCAAGCTCTTGGTAGATTTCCGGTAAGGCTTCTTCCATGGATGGATACCTGGAAGCGCGGTTGGCTTCGCTTACACCCGCCAAAGCAGCCCAACGTTGTGAACCTATTTTAGTGATTTGTTGTGGTGTGCGAATACCGGCTACTACATCTTCTCCTTGCGCGTTGATAAGATATTCTCCATTGAAAAGGTCTTCGCCTGTAGCGGCATCACGGCTGAAACAAACGCCCGTAGCCGATTTTTCGCCCATGTTGCCGAATACCATGGCTTGAACAGTTACTGCCGTACCCCATTCCGCAGGAATACCTTCCATTTTGCGATAGAGGATAGCGCGATCATTCATCCAGGAGTTAAATACGGCGCAAATAGCTCCCCAGAGTTGTTCGTAAGCGTTAGTGGGAAAATCTTTTCCTGTTTGTGTCTTTACGGCTACTTTAAATTTTGCAACTAAGCCTTTCAGTTCTTCTACATCAAGTTCGTTGTCCAATTTCACCCCTTTCACTTCTTTGACCTTTTCTATGATGGCTTCAAAGGGATCAATATCCTCTTTGTTGGCTGGTTTCATACCCAGCACAACGTCGCCGTACATTTGCACAAAACGACGATATGAATCCCATGCAAAACGGGCGTTACCCGTTTTAAGAGTGAGACTTTCCACTACTTCGTCATTTAAACCAAGGTTAAGAATCGTATCCATCATGCCAGGCATGGACGCACGCGCACCCGAACGAACAGAAACCAATAACGGATTTTTCACGTCGCCGAATTTGGAATTCATTAATGTTTCAACCTGTTTTATGGCTTTTTCAACATCAGTTTTGAGTATAGCCACAATTTTTTCCTGACCTATTTCATAATATTCGGTACAAACCTCGGTGGTAATGGTAAATCCGGGAGGAACCGGAACCCCTATCAAGTTCATTTCTGCGAGGTTGGCTCCTTTACCGCCTAACAAATTTCTCATGTCGGCTTTACCTTCCGCTTGTCCGTTACCGAATGTATAGACTCTTTTTTTTTCCATCATATTAGGTTGATTACTAAATAAAACATAAATTATTTTCTACAAAATTACGTATATTTTGCAATACACGAAAGGTTTCGTGGTAAAAAATGAATAAAATGTAATTTCGAGATTACAAATATCCCTCATATATGATTACGGACTTCTTCCGTTCTAAAAAAACATTTTATGAAAAATCCTTATACCTAATTTGTGGTATTTTTTTTTCTTCATAAAAAAAATATCTTTGTAACTTAAAATTTTTAAAATGATGGGTAATATGAGAAAAAGTGTTATTTTTTTGAAAAGTTTGATGGGGGGACTTGCGTTCGTCTTCTTTGGAACGGCTTGCGACTCAACGTCTGATGACCCCCAACCTTATTTGAGGATAGACGAAGCGAATAAAGCTATTACTCTTACGGCTATCGAGGGAGACTCAAAAGTAATTCCGGTAGAAACTAATACATCCGAATGGACGGTTAGTGTAAGTGACGAAGGAAACGGGAAAGACTGGTTATTTGTCGGTAAGGAAAACGAAAGTATCGTTATTTCTACACTTAAAAAGAATGAAAGCTCCGCCGGACGTTCTACACAAGTTATTGTAAACGTTAAGAATGTGAGTGAACAGGTGGTAATTAATATTACACAGTTGGGTAATGGTCCTGTTTTGCAACTTAAAGAAGAGAGACCGGTAATTCTTCAAAAGAATCAAGGCGACAATTTTGTGAATATTATCACGAATATTCCAGAGGGGGAATGGAACGTCGAAAAAAACGATCAAAATGCAAACTGGTTGCGAGTCGAAAAAGTAAGTAATAATCAATTGCAACTAAGCGTTGAAGAAAATACCGGAAGACTGCGTTCTGTTGAAATAACACTCACTTCAAATCTCATACCGATAGATCAACAACAGAAATTTACCGTTATGCAGGAAGGGGCTATAGTGCCTGTCCTGCAGACTGACATTACCGGAAAAGCCTTTGGCGCTTCTGGAGGGAGGGTTATTGTGGCTGTTACTGCTACAAATATTTCGGAGGAGGAATGGAATTTTGTATTGAGCGATCAAAGTGCGGGTTGGATTCAGATAGAAAAGATAAGCAACCAGTTGGCGATTACCATTGATAAAAATCTTGGATCGGCGCGTGCTGTTGAAGTAATACTTACTTCCCCATATATAATACCGACACAACAACCGAAAATTCTTATTACACAAGCGGCTTCAGAAGTCGGTACTAACTTTTTGATTACGGGTTATGAAAATCAAACAATCACCGTAACGTTTACCAATGAAACTACCTCGCTACTGATTCTGGACGATACGGGCTATGGGACGCTGCCATTAAGCAGTGGTTCGCCTCGTACGATTAAGACTATTCGAGCTGAGGGAGGAGACGCCATTAAGATTGGTCGGAAAGAATCTGCAACGGAAAACATCGTACTTTCGATAGGCAGATTTAATGCTATAGAATGGAGGACAAAAAATAATGACGGTTTGACCCCACTGATCAATACGGCAGCAGAGTTGTTAAATAGATTTAGTTATATTCGTCCCGAAGATAAAGAAGGAACCATAACTTATTTATTTGAATCGGATATTGATTTGATGGATGAAAAATTGACGGCTTCTCTTTCCGGTACACTTACTCAAAGCATAGACGGAAATCATCATACAATATATGGTGTGAATGTGGAACTTAATTTCACAGGTATGTCGGGTCGAAGTGGCGGATTCTTAGCCGGAAGTTTTGGAGGTGTTTTGCGTGATTTGCATATCGCAGAGGGTGGTAAGATTCTTGTTATAGGTAATACTGATGTCGGATTTGCAAATGGTGTTGGCGCTTTTGTGGGAGTACTGAGTGGAAAAATAATAGGATGCTCCAATGCTGCTACAGTAACAGGTAATTTAAGTGTCGGAGGTATTTGTGGGTTACTTTATGACGATGCAGCGGAAGTAATAGCTTGCGCTAACTATGGTAATGTTACTTCAGAAACCCTCGGCGCCGGTGGTATTTGCTATTCTTTGACTTATGGAGCTATAAAGGCATGTTACAATACGGGTACAATTCGCACTGAAACATCGGAGGACGGCCAAACTAACGGAGGTATTACAGGTCGTTTCCTTTACGGAACTACTATTTCCGCCTGCTATAATACCGGTACGATTTCGCATAAGGCAGATGTTGTTAGGTCGATAGGAGCGATTAACGGTACTAATTCCAGTAATGCATCTAGGGGCGAAAATACAATGAAAGATTGTTTTTATAGCGGAAATAGTTATACTACTGCCGGTAATTCCAGTGATTATACAAATGGAAGCGGGGCGCAAGTATTTTCATCTTCCGCTTGGCCTACAAATAATACCGGTAAGAATTGGGGTATCGGATCGCCTCAAGAAGATGGATCGGGTGGAACCTATTGGTCGTCTATTGGTAATTCTCCGAGTTTGTATCCGAAATTGTATTGGGAAAAATAATAATGATATTGAGGATACCTCATTGGTGGAATTACAGGGTAGCCGCATCAAAATAATATTGTAGGGGCGTGTAGGGGCAAGGCATGCCTTGCCCTTGTCCTTGTCTGCCAACGAGTTGAAGATACCCTTTATGTGTAGTAGTATTTATTATAAATTATAAATTATTAGTTATTATGAGAAAATACGTATTTTTTTGGAAGAATTTGGTAGGAATACTTCCGTTCTTATTTTTGGGAACAGCATGCGATTCCACATCCGACGATCCCGAACCATTCTTGAAGATTAGCGGAGAGGATCAGACTATTACCCTTTCTGCCGATGGAACAGAATCGAAAACAATTGCGGTAGAAACTAATACTTCCGAATGGACGGTTAGTGTGAAAGCCGATGATAAAAGTTGGTGTACAGCCAAGAAAGACGGAGAAAGTATTGTTGTTTCGGTAGAGAAAAACGACGGTGTGAGCGAACGTTCCACCACTCTTACCGCAATCGCCCAAAACATCAAGGTGGAAATTACCGTCACCCAGTTGGGGGCAAACCCTGTTTTACAAATTAGGGATGAGGACAAAGTGCTACCGCCTTTTGAGATTTCTGGAGGCACTGCCGAAGTGAATATTCTCACAAATATTCCGTTAGAGGAATTAGTTGTTGCATTAAGTGATGCGAGCGCTACTTGGTGTGAACCTAAGATGGAGAATGGCAAATTGACGATTTATGTGGAAGAAAACATCGGAGAAGAGGCGCGTAACGTTGATATAATTATTACTTCAGATCGTATTCAGGCGGAACAGCTGAAAATTACTGTTACACAATTCGGTACGGGTTATACATTACAAATAGCAGAAGGTAGTGGTACGCAAAACTTTAAGGTAACCGGAGATAGCAAGGTAGTAGATATTACTACAAATATTCCCGATACAGAATTGAGTGTTACATTAAGCGAGCCAACAGTCAATTGGTTGAAAACCAAGATAGAGAACAGTAAATTGACGATTACTGTCGGTCCGAATTCCGGATGGGACGAACGTACCGTTGACATAACTATTACGTCGGATAAGCTACCGGAAGCACACCCAAAAATTATTGTTATCCAAGCAGGTGTAATTCCTATTTTAGAAATTAGTAGCAATACGGAGAATTTTGACGTTGTTGGAGGCGATAGTATTGTGGATATCACTACAAATATTCCCGATACGGAATTGAGTGTTACATTAAGTGAGCCTGTCGACTGGTTGAAAACCAAGATAGAGAACGGTAAATTGACGATTACTGTCGATCCAAACCCTGGATGGGACGGACGTACCGTTGATATAACCATTATCTCGAATCGTTTACCAGTGGAACAACACCCGAAAATTGTTGTTGTCCAAGCAGGTGTAATTCCTGTTTTAGAGATTAGTAGCAATACGGAAAACTTTGGCGTTGTTGGAGGCGATAATATTGTGGAAATCACTACAAGTATTCCCGATACGGAATTGAGTGTTACATTAAGTGATCCAACGGTCAAGTGGTTGCAAACCAAGATAGAGAACGGCAAATTGACGATTACTGTCGATCCGAACCCCGAATTGAATCTACGTACCGTTAACATAACCATCACCTCGAATAGACTACCGGATGTGAAACCAGTAATTATCGTTACGCAGTTTGGTAAAAATCCTACTTTAGAAATTGGAAATATTGAGAAAAATTTTGATGCTACGAAGGGTAGTGAGATTGTAGATCTTATTACAAATATTCCCGATACAGAATTGAGTTTTACATTAAGTGATCCAACAGTCAACTGGTTGCAAACCAAGATAGAGAACGGTAAATTGACGATTACTGTAGAGTCAAATCCTGAATTGAATGGACGTACTGTTGACATAACTATCACGTCGGATAGACTACTGGATGTGCAACCAAGAGTTACCGTTACACAATCGGGTGGAGATCCTAATTTAAGTATTAAAAATGAAGATATTACAAAAGATTTTGATACGGCGGGGAATAGTAAGATTGTGGACCTTATTACAAATATTCCGAATGATCAATTGAATATTACATTAAATGACGAGACTGTCAACTGGTGTCATATCCAGATAGAAAATAGTCAATTGACGATTACTACTGACGTAACTCCCGGATTGGCTCCTCGTTCTGTTGTTATAACAGTTACATCGGAACTCATACCGACAGACCAGCAACCGAAAATTACCGTTACACAAGGAACGATTGATTCCGGTACTGATTTTTCAATTACGGGTTATGAAAATGTAATATTTGACGTGGTCTTTTATAATAATAGCGCTACATCGAAACTGGCGTTGGATACAAGTGGTAAAGGAAGGTTAGCAACAACCGGTTCCAGTCTTACGATTAAGAGTATTAAGGATTCGGAAGGAACGGAAATCTTAATTGGACGGAAAGAGTCGGATGGAGAAATCAAACTTGCTGTGAATGCTGATCACAAAGTGCAATGGAGGTTAAAAGAAAGTAAGACTCCATGGATTAATACGGCGGCAGAGCTGAGATTGTTGAGTGCTGATAATACTAATACACTTAGTAGGGGATATACATATACATTTGAGTCAGATATTGATTTGATGAATGAAGCATGGACTCCTATTAGCATTTCTGGTAATGTTGAGGGAGAGCAACATAAGATAGAAAACTTAAAAATTACTGCAGAAGGTGCTGGCAACTGGGGTTTATTTAAGAGTGTTACTAACCTATGGAATTTGCATATAGTATCAGGGACGATTACGGTTACGGGTGGTACTTATGTTGGCGCTTTTGTTGGACAATGCTCTGGTCAAATAACAGGATGCTCTAATAGGGCTACAGTGAATAGTAATTATGCCGGAGGAATTTGTGGAAGCTCCACTGGTAGTAGTGCTAGTATTAGAGCCTGTGCGAACTATGGCGCTATAACGGCTACTGGAGCGGGCGCGGGAGGTATTTGCTACATTTTAGATGGTAGTAGTTCTGCTATTGTAGCGGCATGCTACAATGCTGGTGAAATTACGGCGAATGTCGGTGGCTCGGATAGTTATTACTGTGGTGGCATTGTAGGACGTGTCGACAAAGGAAAGGTCAATTCATGCTATAATACAGGTAAGATTGTTAAGCAAGGGAATTCATCGAAAACAGATGTTGGGGCAATTAATGGAAGCAACGATGCTGGTACGTCTGCAATAACGAAGTGTTTTTATCGTAATGGCAGTTATGCCAGTGCAGGTGCATCGAATACTTCTTCGAAAGTGTTTTCATCCGAAGAGGGGGGGTGGCCTATAGCGGATAGTGCTTATTGGCGTACGGGAGATGGTACAGATGATAAGTATTGGAGCGATTTCGGTAGTTGGAATGGTGGACAACCTCAATATCCGAGATTGTTTTGGGAATAGACGCTATAATAAAATAAGTGTTATATAAAAAAGGAAAGGCGAACCTCTATGTGTTCGCCTTTCTTTTTTCATTTTCTACAAACATTCCCCTTTGCAATCTTCCCCTTCGCTTTCGAACTCCAGAGTAATATGTCCTATCCCGCAATGTTTCATTTCATGCCGGATGTGATGTTTTAATTCTTCCATGCGGTTGACGTCATCCACAACAATATGCGCCGTTAAGGCTATTTCTGTGGTGCTGATAGCCCAGATATGCAAATGATGCGCACTTTTTACACCTTTGGTTCCGGTGAGAATATTCAATACTTTTTCGCGATGGATGTTTGCCGGTACGCCGTCTAAGGACAGGCGGATGCTATTGCGTAACAAACCCCAAGTAGATATGAGAATGACAATGGCGATAACGATACTGATGATAGGGTCAATTATATACCACCCTGTATATTGGATGAGGATTCCTGCTATTAATACCCCTATGGAGACCAATGCGTCGGCAGCCATGTGCAGGTAAGCTCCTTTCACGTTCAAATCTTTTTCTTTGTCTTTTAGGAAAAGCAAGGCGGTAAACCCGTTGATAACGACGCCTATTCCTGCAATCCAAGCGATAGAGGTTCCGGAAACTTCTTGCGAATGTTGCAGTTTGTTGATACTTTCCAGTAAAATGCCGCCCACCGCAATAAGCAGAATGGCTGCATTGAGTAAAGATACCAATACGGTGCTTTTCTTGTAGCCATAAGTGTATTTTTCATTGGCTTTTATTTTTGCCAAACGAAATGCCAAGAGAGCGAGTACCAAACTGACTACATCGCTTAAATTGTGTCCTGCATCAGAAAGTAACGCCAGGGAATCCAACCATAATCCGGCGCTAAATTCGGCAAAAACAAAAATCAAGTTAAGAACGATTCCGAGGATGAAAGCCTTATTCAATGACGTAACATTGATGCTGTGATGATGATGTTGATGGTCTGACATATTTTTAATGATTATATTTTGAAAACAGACGACGTAGGGCACCCCCTTGCGGTTCGCCCTGTTTGCGGGTTGTTATGTACCATAAAATGTATCATCCTTCCAATTTGCCGGATTATTGATTATATAATTGGAAATATTTTGATACGATTGTTCGTTACGGATGATATGTTCGTAATAATTGCGTTGCCATAATTTACCCATACATTCATTTTTTGATTTATAAATTTCCAAACATTTATTCATTACCAACGATTTATATACCCCAACCATATTTCCGATTGTGGGGGCGACACTTGCGGTCGCCCTGTTTGCGGTCATCGTTCCGTTTGCGGTCGCCCCACCGTCTGCAATATTCATACCATTATTCGGGGCGACCGCATTTTGGGCGACCGCAAGGGTCGCCCCTACGACGACGGTGACGTTTAATGCAATGATGCCATGAATATGATTGGGCATGATTTGAAACACATCCAATGTGACATGCGAATACCGTTCCGGTAACATTACCCATTCATCGTATGCAATTTGCCCTGATTCATTCAATATCATTTCACCCTTTTCAATTTTCCCGAAACGGCATATCTTATCCTGACAACACATTGTTACAAAATATAATCCCGCCTGTGAATAATCGTATCCTTTCAGGCGGATGCTGCGGCGATGATGGGTGTCATTCATTTGTTGATTTATAAATTTCCAAACATTTATTCATTACCAACGATTTATACGCCCCAACCACATTCCCGATTGTAGGGGCGACCCTTGCGGTCGCCCTATTTGCGTTCATCATCCCGTTTGCGTTCATCGCCCCGTTTGCGGTATTCATGTCATTATTCAGGGCGACCGCAAGAGTCGCCCCTACGGGGGTGGCATTCAATGCAATGATGGCATGAATATGATTGGGCATGATTTGAAACACATCCAATGTGACATGCGAATACCGTTCTGGTAACATTACCTATTCATCGTATGCAATTTTCCCTGATTCATTCAACACCATTTCACCCTTTTCAATCCTCCCGAAACGGCATATTTTATCCTGACAACACATCGTAACGAAATACAATCCCACCTGCGAATAATCGTACCCTTGCAGGCGGATGCTGCGGCGATGATGGGTGGTGCAGTTCATTTTCAATATGTTGAAATCCATTCACGGGCATTGACAAAGGCTTCTATCCATGGAGTAATTTGGTCTGTGGTAATGCGATGGGCAGGGTAGTAAGCGTTCTGCCAGGGGAAGATGGCGCGTTCCAAGTGTGGCATCATTGCCAAATGACGACCATCGACGCTTGCCAGCGCTGCAATGGCATAGTCGGAACCGTTTGGGTTGCCCGGGTATTCGTTGTAATTGTATTTTGCCGCTACGTGATATTGATTTTCTTCGTAAGGAAGCGAGAATTTACCTTCGCCGTGAGCTACCCAGATACCTAATTTGCTATTACTTAAAGAACCGAACAGGATGCTGTGGTTGGTTGGAATGGCAATGCTGATAAACGAAGATTCAAATTTGTGTGATTCATTGTGTAGCATCTTTCCTTTTTTTTCGTGTTCGGGATTGATGAGTCCGAGTTCCATCATCAGTTGGCAACCGTTGCAGATGCCCAATGATAACGTATCTTTGCGGGTATAGAAACGATCAAGCGTTGTTTTTGCTTTTTCGTTGAACAGGAATCCTCCTGCCCAACCTTTGGCACTACCCAATACGTCGGAGTTGGAAAAGCCTCCGCAGAATACAATCATATTGACGTCTTGCAACGTTTCATTTCCTGAAACAAGGTCGGTCATCGTTACGTCTTTCACATCAAAGCCTGCCAAATAGAGAGAGTATGCCATTTCGCGCTCCCCGTTGGTTCCTTTTTCGCGTATGATGGCGGCACGGATACCGCTTGGTGTACGGCGGTTGGGATTGATGGCATATTGTGAAAACTTTCCTTTGAATGTGGCGGGGAAAACAAACTCTACCAGTTGCTCTTTGTAATTTTCCATACGTTTTTCAGCGCATCCGTTCATGGATTGTTTGCAATCTAAGAGGTAGGAAGAAGAATACCATACGTCACGCAGATAGTTCACATCGAACTGAAAGGTTGATTCGTCTTTTGATACCGAAATGTGGCGTTTGTCGTCCGGTTTACCGATTATGGCAAATCCTGTTCCGTTTTCTTCCAAGATTTTCTCTACTTCGTTTTTGTGTTTATCTTTTACTTGGATAATGACGCCCGGATTTTCGGCAAATAATATTTTTATAACATCTTTTTCGGCAAGTTGGTTGAGATTGATTTTCATTCCCCCTTTTGTATGAGGGAAGCACATTTCAAGTAATGTTGTGATTAACCCGCCGGCTGAAATGTCGTGTCCTGCCAGGATTAGGTCTTTGTTAATTAATTCTTGTACGGCGAGGAAAGCATCCCGGAAATATTCGGCATTTTGTACGCAAGGCACTTTATCGCCGATTTTTCCTAATGACTGTGCCAAGGCAGAACCACCTAACTTTAAGGTATCAAAACTGAAATCAATGTGATAGAACGTGGAATTTTTGTCATGAACGCTTAGTTGCGGGATAACTTTTTTTATGTCCGATACTTCTGCTCCTGCCGATACGATAACCGTTCCCGGAGAAATCACCTTGCTTCCGTCCGGATATTTCTGCGTCATGGAGAGAGAATCTTTTCCTGTGGGAACGTTGATTTTCAATTTGCAGCAAAAATCGCTCAATGCTTTGACGGCTTTGTATAACCTGACATCTTCCCCTTCTTGAGAACGGCAGGGCCACATCCAGTTAGCAGACAGGGAAAGGCTATTCAACCCGTCTGTCAGGGGCGCCCATATTATATTGGTCAACGCTTCTGCAACCGCCAGTATCGATCCGGCTTCCGGGTCAGCCAAAGCTGCTTGCGGAGCATGACCAATGGAAACGGAAATACCTTTTACGCCGCGATAGTCGAGAGCTGCTACGCCGCAATCGCTTACCGGCAATTGGAGTTCGCCTTGACATTGTTGACGGGCTATTTTTCCCGTTACCGAGCGGTCCACTTTGTTCGTCAGCCAGTCTTTGCAGGCTACAGCTTCCAATTGCAATACGTTGGCAAGGTATTTTTGCAAGTCGGATGTTTTGTAGGCGGGATTTTCGTAATGATGTTCTACTGTGTGGTCTTTCAGGTATGTTTTCGGCGAAGAACCGAACATTTGCTTTACCGTCAGATCAAACGGACGGATGCCGTCCGCTTGTTGAAAAACAAAATGTCCGTCTCCGGTTGTTTCGCCTACCACATACATGGGTGCGCGTTCGCGTTCGGCAATTTTGTGGATATGGTTCACTGCTTCTTCCTTGACAAGAAGCCCCATGCGTTCTTGGGATTCATTGGCAATGATTTCTTTGGCAGATAAGGTTTTGTCTCCGATAGGAAGTTGATTTATCTCAATAAGCCCACCGCAATCTTCCACTAATTCCGAGAGGCAGTTGACGTGTCCGGCAGAACCATGGTCGTGAATGGAAACAATGGGATTTTTATCTTCTTCGCACAAAGCGCGCACAACATTGTAGGCGCGTTTTTGCATTTCGGCGTTGGCGCGTTGCACAGCATTTAATTCGACGCTATTTCCATACCGCCCTGTGTCCACGGATGATACAGATCCGCCACCTAACCCGATGCGGTAATTGTCGCCACCCATCACTACTATTTTGTTTCCTGTTTGCGGTTTTTCTTTGAAGCTGTCGCGCCGTGTGCCGTAGCCTATGCCTCCTGCCAGCATGATTACTTTGTCATAACCATAGAAAACATCGTTTTCTTTATGTTCAAAAGTAAGAACAGATCCGCAAATTAATGGTTGTCCGAATTTGTTTCCAAAGTCCGAAGCCCCGTTGGAGGCTTTAATTAAAATCTGTTCAGGCGTTTGATACAACCAGTTGCGTACGGGTAAATTTTGTTCCCAGATACATTCCGCTTTGGTACGGGGATAAGAAGTCATATATACAGCTGTTCCCGCTATGGGCAATGAGCCTTTACCGCCTCCCATGCGATCTCGGATTTCGCCGCCCGTTCCCGTTGAAGCACCGTTGAATGGTTCTACTGTTGTAGGGAAATTGTGCGTTTCCGCTTTCAGCGAGATAACAGTTTCTATATCTTTTATTGTGAAATAATCGGAGGTAGAATGGTCTGTGGGGGCAAATTGTTCTACGATGGGACCTGCGGCAAAAGCCACATTGTCTTTGTAAGCTGAAATAATTTTGTTCGGATTTTCTTGTGTCGTCTTTTTGATCAGTTGGAAGAGAGAAGATTCCATTTCTACCCCGTCAATGATGAATGTTCCGCCGAATATTTTGTGACGGCAGTGTTCCGAGTTGATTTGTGCAAAGCCGAATATTTCGGAATCCGTGAGTTTACGTCCTGAATCGTTCTCTATTTTTTTAAGATAATCCATCTCTTCTTTGGAGAGAGCGAGACCTTCTTTTTCATTGTATGCTTCGAGGTCATCAATATAAAGAATGGGATCCGGTTTCCGGTGGATAGTGAATATGTTTAAGTCTAACCCTTCATACATGCGTTGCAACATGGGGTCGTAACCGTCTTTTTCATTTTTTGCGGGAAAGAATTCTTCTATTCGGGTAATACTTTTAATACCCATGTTTTGAGTAATTTCCACTGCATTGGTACTCCACGGACTTGTCATTTCCCTGCGGGGTCCTATGTAATGCCCCGTCAAATTTTTCTGTGTTTCGGGTATGGCTTCTCCCAAAAGCCAACAGAGTTTTTTTATATCTTCGGGAGTAAATTCAGAGTTATGTTCTACAGCAAATACATTATTGCAGGAAGTTCGAAAAAAAAGGATCATAAATAAAGCGTATAATTAGATAAATAATTCAAGTTGTTACTAAAGTAAACACTATTCGGTTTCATCATATAATTCTCCTTTTGCCATTGCATGGGCAATTTTTATTTGTAAACTTTCTTCAAAATCCTGACAATCAACAATGCAATGTATAATCCGATGCAATAAATCATTGCCAATGTGTGAGGCTGCAATATGATAAACAATAGCTTCCATTCGCTGCATAAATTGAACGGAAGCCCAATAATGTCCGTTCTTATGCAGAAAATAAACACCAAGTGTCAATGCAATTCTTTTGTTCCCATCGTTGAAAAAATGTCCTGAACAAAATCGAAATACCAAATAACTTAATTTCGCGATAAAATCAGGATAATACAAATCGTTTTGAATAAAATTCAAGGCGCTTTCTATTCCACCTTTGTCTCGGATACCTGAAAAACCGCCGCCACTTTTTTCAATCGTTTTTTGATAAACAATCAATACTTCATCAAAAGATATGTATTGTATTTCATTCTTCATTTTCCGATTGTTTTAAACGTTTCAGTACATCTTTATTTTCTTCCAGAATCGTATCAAAGTCGATAGATTTATCGCCAATAAAACGGTCAAACTCTTCGGGAGTAAGCACTTTCACATATTCGACAATATTGTTGTGTAAAGCATCCCTAAATCCCAAATCGCGCGAAGCCATCTTTGTACGGGCATCGTTTAAATATGGTTGTTGGAAAGGATGTTCCGCAAACTTATCTATAATTGCATACACTTCTTGCTGCGATAATAATTGGTTTTCTCTTTCCTTGAATGCTTTTTCAATTTCATATCCTACTCCATTTTCAAACGAAGCAATTAGAAGTAGCACTTCGGCATACATTGTATTTCGTGCTCTGTCGTTTTCTTTCAATTTCAGTATCGCTTTATATTCTTTTGCATTTTCTTTAAAAACGGCGTTATAAATATAATCAGTGATATCGGCATATTTCATTGTTGGATGTCCTTCCACGTATCTGCCAATGGCTGAAGTTAGTGTTTTACGATATTTAACTTCTGCAATTGCACTCGGCAAATAATCCGCATCGCGACGATTGATGTATTTTGTGCCACCTCCTGTCCGTTCGTTAATACTTGTAACCACAATGTCAAGAATAACGCTACGAACTTGTTTTGCTTTTTCACTTTCGGAAAGCAACATACCCATGTTTAGAAAAGCACGAAAATTGAACAAGCCTAAAACGGTGGTTTTGGTCTCCTCATTAATGAGGAGACCAAATTGTAACTTAAAGTCTTTCAATGATTTACCCTTACATAAAAAATATCCGTTATGTTTCAGTTCGTTTTCATAAGTGGTTAAATATCTCTCAATAGTAGATACTCCTACCTCATAAAAATCTGCAATCATTTGTTTGGTAAAGCAATATTGATCGTTAAATAGCAAGGCGGATACATTTAACTTTTCCCGAATCGCAGTAATTGCAATTTGATTGTTTAAGACATTTTGTCTTTCTATGGTTGATACTACTAAATCTTTCGCCATATCCATTTGATTTAATTGCTTTTATTAATGCCCCAATTCCCTACTTTTGTATTCTTCTCTACCCACAAAAGCAGGAGGACTGACTCTATGGTTATAAAAACCGTTGCAATATATGTATTTTGGATGAACTATTTAAACCCATGGATCATAAGGAATGCATATTTATAAAAAACAAAATCCCACCAAAATCACTTTGACGGGACGCTGCTCAATGATCGATTTTTCTGTCTTGTAATCATTGCAATAAAATTATGACTAACTAATTAAATCTGTGATGCAAAGGTAGGACATTTTTTATTCTTGCTGCAATCCCTAAAATAGGGTATTTTTAGATGGATAGAATACTTACATATAGGGATGGTGATTGATGAAATAGCAACTTGAATTATATTCTCGAATCGATCAGAGATAATGACCCTAACGGATCTGTTCATTCTGACAAATTTGTTATTGGATAAATAATACGTATATTTGTAAAATGAAGAGTACTTTATTTTTCTTTTTTTGTATCCTTTTGCCTTTCTGCCTGCAATTGCATGCTGGCGGATTAAGCAATAACGGTTATGATATTGTCGTTGACCGTAATGGTGAAGGCGATTTTACCAGCATTCAGGAGGCTATCGAGACTGTTCGTGCATTCGACCCGAAAGGAACCGTAACTATTTTTATTAGAAACGGCATATACAAAGAAAAGGTAGCGCTTCCAACTTATGTTTGCAAGGTACGGATCGTGGGTGAAAACAGGGATAAGACCATTGTTACTTATGATGATCATGCTAAGATAAACAATATGGGTACATTCCGTACCTATACTTTTCTGATCAGAGGAAATGATATTGTGATAGAGAACCTTACAATTGAAAATGCGGCTCCGCCTTTAGCACAGGCTGTCGCTTTACATCTCGAAGGCGACAGAATTGTCATACGCAATTGTCGTTTGCTGGGGAATCAGGATACGATCTATACCGGACGAGAAAATAGCAGAGTCTATTTTGAAAACACTTATATCGAGGGTACAACCGATTTTATTTTCGGACCTTCCACTTGTTGGTTCGAGAGATGCGATATACATTGCAAAAAAGAATCTTATATCACGGCAGCAAGTACGCCGGGAAATATACCCTTCGGTTATATTTTTAATCATTGCAGGCTCTCTTCCGCTGAAGGGGTTTCGAACGTTTACCTCGGACGTCCCTGGCGAGCGTATGCCATGACTTTGTTTATGAATTGCTTTCTGCCGGAAAGCATTCACCCGCTAGGATGGCACAATTGGGATCAAGAGGAAAATGAAAAAACAGCCCGCTATTTGGAGTACAACAATTCCGGAAAAGGAGCTGAAACACGCCAGAGGGTTGGTTGGACTACCATTTTATCGGCTGATGAAGCAGCTTTCTATACCCTTCAGAATGTAATGAAGGGTTGTGACAATTGGATTCCGGATAACGCAACACGCAGTGAACGAGAGAATTATTAATTTTACTAAATACAATTGATATGAAAACTTTAAAAAAATCGATTATCACCATGCTCCTCGTGTGCAATATGTTTTCACTGCAGGCCAAAACATACAATCTGCAAGAATTGGGAGCTGATGTGACCGGTAAAATAAAATGTTCGGATTTGATAAATAAGACGATTGAAAAAGCTTTTTCCGAAGGAGGAGGTACACTTTATTTTCCCGCCGGTGAATACTTTACCGGAGCTATTTATATGAAAAGCAATATAACGCTGCATATCGAATCAGGCGCTATTATTCGTTTTTCTGATGATTTTGAAGATTATTTACCATTTACGACCGTACGCTGGGAAGGCGTTGTCATGCGTTCTTTTGCTCCGCTGATCAATGCGCGCAATGCTGAAAATATTACCATTACCGGCAGAGGGACATTAGAGGGACAAGGCAAAAAATGGTGGGATTTCCATCGTACAATTACAAGTGAGATCCGGACTGAAGGCGAGCTTTCCCAATTAACGGATTTGCAACGCCAATGGGGCGAAGCCAACAAAGATCTGATCGTTTCGGATTACTATAAACCAAGCTTACTGCGTCGTTTTTTCCGTCCCCCTTTCATACAGTTCTACGAATGTAAAAATATAAAAATTGATGGCATAACCATCCGTAATTCTCCTTTTTGGACGATTAATCCTGAATTCTGCGATAATGTTTTAGTGCATGGAGTAACCATAAAAAATCCGGATGACAGTCCGAATACCGATGGAATAAATCCCTCGTCGTGCAGCAATGTTCGTATTTCAGATTGTTTTATCAGTGTAGGCGACGATTGCGTTACGATTAAGTCCGGTAGGGATGCCGATGGGCGTAAATATGGAAAACCTTGCGAAAATATCACCATTACGAACTGTATCATGCTTGCTGGTCATGGAGGGGTGGTTATCGGAAGCGAAATGTCGGGAGGTGTGAAAAAAGTAACTATCTCGAATTGTGTGTTCAATGGAACCGATGCGGGGATACGTGTGAAAGCATCTCGCGGACGCGGAGGAGTAGTGGAAGAAATAAGAGTAGATAATATTGTGATGAACGATATTCAAAAAAGCGCATTCATATTCGATTTATTCTACGACAGGGATTCCAAGCCTGAACCGGTATCTGAACGTACTCCTGTTTTCAGGAATATTCATTTGAGTAATATAACCGGAAACAACGTTGAAAAAATAGGTTATATAACAGGTATCGACGAAATGCCTATCGAAGAAATCTCATTTTCTAATATTAATATAGTGGCAAAAACAGGGTTTACAGCCCAAACAGCCACAAACATTCGATTCCATAATGTGGATTTTGCTGTAAAAAACGGCGCCAGCATTGCCCTGACTGATTGTAAGGACATTGTATTGGATAATGTACGTACTAAAACACCTTTACCCAATCAGGCTGTTATTGAACTAAACCAAGTAGATAATGTATTTATAACGAATTGTTTTCAGATAATACCTGCCGATGTTTTTTATAAGTCGGAAAACAGTCGCATTATTTGGGGTAACAATTCCTTGAATTAGAAGTCTCTGTAATCTCTACTATGTTGTAACAAATGATAGCCAACCTCTGCATCTACCCATTTTCTTCAGCTTGTGATAGACCAGAATCCAACTATTATTAAACAGAACCAATGGCAATGGAATAACAATTTTTTACATTTATTAGTTCTATAAAGATTAAGATTTTAGGCTGATGTCAGCCAAAAAATAATTAAAAAGGGGATATCTTCCCCTTTGTTTACATAGAAATATGTACTTTTGTTTTTTTAAGCGTAAACAATAGGTTAATGCTGTCATCAAGAGTATATATACCGTTTTTGTTAGTATTTGTTTTGTTATTATTTCCCAACGAAATGATGTCTCAACGGCAGAGAGGAATTGTTCCTGTCACTACAGAAAGCGATACATTACGAAGTGATACATTAATAACTGATTCGTTGACATCTGCACCTGCAAAAAAACAACCTTTAAATGCTCCTGTTATTTACGAGGCGAATGATTCTATTGTCTTTACGAAAGATGGTTATGCTCATCTTTACGGACAAGGGAAAGTAAATTATGAGCAAATAGAGTTGACAGCGGAAATTATAACAATGAATATGGACAGCAGTACGGTTTTTGCCCGTGGTGTGAGCGATTCGCTGAGTATAGAAAAAGGGACGCCTATATTTAAAGATACGGATACGCCATACGAAACTAAAACCATTCGTTATAATTTTAGAAGTAAAAAAGGAATTATTAGTAATCTTATCACTCAACAAGGGGAAGGTTACGTGACCGGAAATAATGCCAAGAAGGGTGCGGATGATGAAATATATATGATAGACGGGAAGTACACAACGTGTGACAATCATGAACATCCTCATTTTTATTTAAATTTATCGCGCGCCAAAGTGCGTCCTAAAAAAAGTGCGGTGACGGGACCAGCTTGGTTGGTGGTAGAGGATGTACCACTTCCTCTTTTTGTCCCTTTTTTCTTTTTCCCGTTTTCAAGTAGTTATTCGTCGGGATTTATCATGCCTACTTACATGGATGATTCTAATCGAGGATTTGGATTGACGGGAGGTGGATATTACTTTGCCATTAGTGATATGGTGGATTTGAAGGCTATCAGCGAGATTTATACGAAAGGTTCTTGGGCATTGGGCGGGGAATCTACTTATAATAAACGTTATAAATACAATGGAATGCTTCAAGCAAACTATCAGGTAACAAAGACGGGTGATAAAGGTCTGCCTGATTATTCGGAAGCGAAAGATTTAAAAGTGGTTTGGTCGCATCGTCAAGATCCAAAGGCCAGTCCTAATTCTACTTTTTCTGCAAGTGTGAATTTTGCTACCAGCAGTTATGAGAAAACAAACGTAGGAAATTACTATAATCCGCAGTTGTCCTCACAAAATACGAAAACTTCGAGTGTGAGCTACTCACGAACCTTTCCGGAGCAGAAACTTACGCTTTCCGGAACGTTTAATATTGCACAGACGATGAGAGACTCTTCCATTGCTATGACCTTGCCTGATATGAATATATCGTTGAGTCGTATCTTTCCTTTCAAACGTAAAAAAGCAAGTGGCGACGAACAATGGTATGAGAAGATTTCGCTTAGTTATACCGGTCGTTTAACGAATAGCATTAAGACAAAAGATAATCTGATCTTAAAGTCGAATTTAATACGAGATTGGACAAATGGGATGAATCATAGTTTACCAATCAGTGCCACGTTTACCCTTTTTAAGTATCTTAATCTGACCCCCTCAGTTAATTATACCGAACGTTGGTATAGCCATAAGATTATGCAGGCTTGGAATGAGGATAGGAAAAATGTTTTGCCTGTTGATACGCTCTATGGTTTTTACCGGGTTTACAATTATAGTGCAAGTTTAGGGATGAACACGAAAATTTATGGTATGTATAAACCGCTTTTTGCCAAAGAGAAAGAGATTCAGATCCGACATGTTTTTACTCCTCAAGTGAGTATCAGCGCTACTCCAGATTTTGGCGCATCTCATTACGGATATTACGAGACAGTGGTTTATACCGATGCTAATGGAGAACCGCAAACACGAGAATATTCTCCTTATGCAGGAGCTTCGTTTGGTATTCCCGGAAAAGGTAAGCAAGGAAATATCAGTTTTGATGTGTCCAATAATATTGAGATGAAGATGAAATCGAAGAGTGATACTGCGGGGTATCGTAAAATCAGTATTGTTGATGAATTGGGAGCGAGTATTTCATACAATATGGCAGCGGAAACAAAGCCGTGGAGTGATCTTTCCATGCGTTTGCGTTTGAAACTTTCAAAAAGTTATACCTTTAATCTGAATTCTTCGTTTGCAACGTATGCTTATCAATACGATAAAAACGGTCGTATTTTTGTAGGTGATAAAACGGAGTGGTCTTACGGGCGTTTCGGGCGTTTTCAGGGTTATGGATCCTCTTTCAGTTATACATTTAATAATAATACTTTGAAAGATTGGCAGGGGAAATGGAATAATTGGTTCGGGTCCGAAGGAAATGAAGAGGAAAAAGAGGTTAATCCTGATTCTCAGACCATAAATGCGGAAGATGAGGAACAACCGGAAATTGGTGATGAACCGGCTTTAAATATCGCTAAAAAGAAAGTGAAAATCCAAGCAGATTCAGATGGGTATCAGCCATTTAAAATACCTTGGTCTCTGAATTTCAGTTATTCATTCAATATTCGTGAAGACCAGTCGAAGTCTATTAATGAGAAGTCTATGCGTTACCCCTATTCATACACACATACCTTGAATATGTCGGGAAACATTAAGATATCTAACAGATGGTCAACTAATTTTAATTCAGGGTATGATTTTGAAACTAATAAAATTACTCAAACTACTTTTTCCGTTTCACGCGACCTTCATTGTTGGAGTATGACAGCAAGCCTTTCTCCTTTTGGTCAATGGCGTTCCTATAACTTTGTCATTAATGCCAATTCGAGTATTTTGCAGGATTTGAAATGGGAACAAAGGAGTCAGACTCAGAGTAATATTAGGTGGTATTGAATTTTCTCCTGTTTAGAAAAGTGTAGGTTGTTTATTATACAGGCTTTTCCCAAGATGTTTGTAAGCTAACTCCGTCACCTCGCGTCCACGAGGAGTTCTTTTTAGAAAACCTTCCTTAATGAGGAAAGGTTCATAAACTTCTTCAAGAGTACCTGCATCTTCGCCTAATGCGGTGGCTATGGTGGTTAATCCTACGGGACCACCGTTAAATTTGTCTATCAAAGTGGTGAGTATTTTGTTGTCTATTTCGTCTAATCCATATTTATCTATATTGAGAGCTTCGAGAGAGAAATTCGCTATTTCGGTATCAATGGAACCGGAACCTTTTACTTGCGCAAAGTCTCGTACTCGTCGTAAAAGCGCGTTGGCAATGCGGGGAGTGCCACGACTTCGGGAAGCTATTTCTGCTGCTGCTTGCGAGGAACAAGGGATATTGAGAATCTTTGCGGAGCGTTTGATAATTTGGGTTATTACATTGTCATCATAATATTCCAAGTGTAAGTTGATTCCGAAGCGGGCGCGCAACGGAGCTGTAAGCAGACCACTTCGTGTGGTAGCTCCTACGAGGGTAAAAGGAACTAAGTTTATTTGGATGCTTCGTGCCGAAGGACCTTTGTCTATCATTATGTCTATGCGGTAGTCTTCCATTGCGGAATAGAGATATTCTTCCACAATGGGAGAAAGCCGGTGAATTTCGTCAATGAAGAGCACATCGTTGTTTTCCAGATTTGTGAGTACTCCTGCTAAGTCGCCGGGTTTGTCGAGTACGGGTCCTGAAGTTATTTTAAATCCTACGCCCAATTCGTTGGCAATAATGCTGGACAGGGTTGTTTTTCCGAGTCCGGGAGGACCGTGCAGAAGTACGTGATCGAGCGCTTCACCCCGCAAACAGGCTGCTTTCACAAATATGCGTAGATTCTCTACGATTTTATCTTGTCCACTGAAATCGTTAAAATTGAGTGGGCGCAAAACGTTTTCGTAGTCGCGCTCTTTGCTTGTGAGTGAATGGTCTCTTATATTGAATTCTTCTTCCATGCCATTATTGATTGTAAAAATACAAAAACTATTTAAAACATGCCGTATCAAACGAAAAAACACATCACCATCCGTCTTCCGTCTTTATACATTTTTCAATGTCTTTCATCTCAAATCCTTTTCCCAACGCAAACCGTATCAATCTTCCTTTCTTTTCATATTCATTTTCGCCGTGGATACTTTTCTTTTTCTTTTCTATTAATTCCCGTAATACCGACAGATATTCTTCTTCGTTCAGTTTTTCCAATCCTTTTTCCACCATTTCCGAAGGTATTCGTTTAAAAAACAATGCTTGCCTTATTTTGACCTTTCCCCATTTGGCAAAACGTAGCTTATCATTTGCAAAGCTACGAGTATAACGCTCTTCATCAATAAATCCTTCTGCTTCCAAACAGCTTAGAATACGTTCTGTTGCGTCTTCTCCCAATTCTTGACGACCTAATTTTTCGCAAACGTCGGCACGACAATGTTCGGCTTCGGAACAGTATGTTGCCATACGGTTTAATACTTCATTTTCTGTCATATAGTTTTATCTTTCGGCTGTTACAAATCGGTTCCTACCTTGTAAGTCTTTTGTTATTCGCACGTTTCTGTATCCCGATTTTCTCAGTGTTTCTGCGGTTTCTTCGCTGCATGCCGGATTAATTTCAAAATAAAGTTTCCCTTTATTGGATAATAATTTTCTTCCTAACAGGGCAATATGCCGGTAAAAACGTAGAGGGTCGTCGTTTGGGACAAATAAGGCAATATCGGGTTCCCAATCCGTTACGCGGGCTTCTATCTCCGCTTTTTCCGCTTCCGTTATATAAGGCGGGTTACTCACAATCAGGTCGTATTCTTCTTCACAGGAAGAAATATTCAGTATATTTCTATTATAAAAAAGAACAGTTGTCCCCAATCGGTTATTATTTTCTCGCGCTATGGTCAACGCTTCTTCTGAAATGTCCCAGGCGGTAATCGTCGCTTGTGGAAGGTGTTTGGCAAGAGAAATAGCGATACATCCGCTTCCCGTTCCAATATCCAAGATTCGAAACGCCCCTTGATTTTCTTTAAGAATTGTTTCTACTAACTCTTCCGTCTCCGGTCGTGGTATCAATACTCCGGGGGCTACGTGGAAACTTATTCCAAAAAAATCGGCGTATCCTCGAATATATTGAATCGGTTCCTGTTTTTGTAACCGTTCAACGGCGTTTTTCAATTCTTTCCATTTCTCTCCGGACAAATCAATATCCCTGTTGAGGTATATATCTGTGACAGTTAGCCGGAGTATATCCCGACAAATAATTAGAATAAGGCTTTTTATTTCTTGCGGCGAATAAATAGGTTCTAACGATTGGCGGATATATGAAGTGATACGGTTCATACGTTTTTGTTTAGAAGCAAATGTAGTTATAAAATTATCACTTAAAAACGGTTTGAATATTCATATTGTTCCATAAACTATCAGCTTTATTATACAATAACTATATTGCGGGAAATTTCAGAAGAAGCGTTGACCATAGCGCGAGAAAATAATAACCGATTTTCTCAGTGTTTCTGCGGTTTCTTCGCTGCATGCCGGATTAATTTCAAAATAAAGTTTCCCTTTATTGGATAATAATTTTCTTCCTAACAGGGCAATATGCCGGTAAAAACGTAGAGGGTC
>SNRY01000183.1_pt1 | contig 23218 bp, 17 predicted proteins | sample 4693421 | NCBI WGS metagenome assembly SNRY01 (sample SAMN11003215, study PRJNA524138) | termite gut metagenome | isolation source: Bacteroidetes bacterial symbionts from single cell of protist host amplifed... | host: Streblomastix strix ... | reverse complement strand
AAAACTTTTCATCTTTGCGAAGTTGACTTTTTATGATTGACAGATCTGTGTGTACGCTTAACTTTTGTTTAGACATTTTTTCGCAAAGATAATGATTTATTTGTAATAATATATTAGGAATTATATATCATCGTGCAACGGGCGAAATCGTTGCATACGTTTGGGGCAAACGGAACTTAAAAACAGCCCGCAAATTAAGGGACAAACTCGTGTCAATGGGCATTGCTTTTGATACTGTTTGCACAGATGCTTGGGATAGTTTTATCTCTGTATTTAAGCAGGATAACCACATAATTGGAAAGGCAGACACGAAAGGTATTGAGGGCAATAATTGCCGATTGCGACATCGAATACGGCGGGCTTTGAGAAAAACATGCTGTTTCTCTAAAAAATTGTTCAATCACTTAAGAGCATTTGATTGGGCGTTCTTTTATATCAATTTTGGCTTTGTATAAAACAGCATACTTTGTGAAACACCACCCATATATGAAACCGCCTGGCGAAGCTTTTCCCAATTCAGGTATGGAGAAGATATCCGAATAGATAAGATAGACAGTATGTTGATACAACGGTATGAAACCTATTTGAAAAATAACGGCTTATGCATCAATAGTATTTCTTGTTATATGCGGGCATTGCGAGCGATATATAATCAGGCTGTCAAAAAAGGGTTAACCGTCTCAAAGAATCCGTTTAAAGATGTGTACACAGGAATAGATAAAACGTCCAAGAGGGCGGTTGATGAAGATGTGATTATAAAATTACATAGGCTTGACCTTTCCGAATATCCGTCCCTACAACTGGCAAGAGACCTTTTCATGTTCAGTTTTTATACTCGTGGAATGTCATTTATAGATATGGCAAACCTAACACAAAACAATATTAAGAATGGTTATATAGTTTATTCCCGGAGTAAAACAAGGCAAGTTCTCTCAGTAAAAATGGAGAAATGTATCGAAGAAATCATAAAACGGCACAAAGGATTGACCATAGAGAACTACTTACTGCCTATTTATAGTGAACTGAATCGTGTTTCCGGTAGTAATTTGCGAACACATAACAAACGCCTCAAAAGGATTTCTGAAATATTAGGATTGGAAAAGCCATTGAGTTCATACGTTTCCAGACATTCTTGGGCTACGATTGCTCTCAGGAAAGGAATTTCCGTACAAGTCATTAGCGAGGGAATGGGACATGAAAACGAAAAAACAACCCGAATTTATTTGGCTTCTATGGATCAATCACTTATAGATAATGCTAATGCACAAATCATTGTTTTGTAGAAGTTGATCCTATCCCCCCCCCAAAAAAATGATACCACTTCTTGTTTAGAGGTGGTACTATCGTCAGTTTATTCTATATATATCAGATTATCAATAGTATTTATTCCTGTAATATGTGCTATAGATTCATTTTCAAACAACTTAGTTGAACAGAGAGAAAAAAAGAGATGTGGGAGATTGTTAACTATTTGACACACAACACAGAGCTCTTTTATATGGCGGATCTAAGTAAATATTTTTAGAACAATCATTCAAACATACTGATTTACAGGATTTTAGTAACTCAGAGGAGATATTGGGATTTACGCTTTAAAAACACAATTGCTAGTATCTCCTTATTAGAAATTATTTTGTAACTTTGCGCGCATGCGGATTTTAGCATCGTACCACCTCTAAACAAGAAGTGGTATTGGAGTAAAACAGAGAAAAACAAAGAGAAATACACCTTGTTGTTTGGTGCCATATAAAAATATAGAATATACCTGTTGTGCATTTAGAAAAAGGTAAAAAAGATTGTTCATTTGACAAAAGAGTCGTATATTTAATTGTCTTACAAATGATTAAATACAATGAACAATCTCATACAAAATTACGAATTAATTCTGAAGGAATTGACAAAGATTTGCTCTCACATGACAAGTTTCAAACAGATCAGGCAACCAAAATTATCCGATTTGGAGTTGGTAGCACTAAATCTGACCGCCGAGTATATGTCATATAATTCTGAACTGCAATTATTTAGAGCTATAAAAGGTACTTATCTTGATGCCAAAATTGAACGTAGTGTTTACAACAAGCGCAGGAGAAAACTTTTTGACTACACGGAAAAAATCCGCCAACGCTTGAGTGAAAAATTTGCTCATTTAAGCAATTTGTTCATTATTGATTCTACTCCCGTTGAGATTTGCAAAATGAGCCGTGCCAAACGTTCTTCCATTTGTTCAACAGAGAAAATCAAACCTGAATTCGGGTATTGTGCGGCAACAAAAACGCGCTATTTCGGATTTAAACTTCATGCCGTTTGTGATGAAAATGCCGTGATGCATTCGTTCGATCTCACTCCTGCCAATGTACACGATGTCAATTATTTGAAAGATGTGAAGTACGCGCTTTCAAGTTGTGAACTTATTGGCGACAAAGGCTATATTAGCGCTGATTATCAGGCGGATTTGTTTAATCAAAGTCAAATCAAACTTAGCGTGCCTACTCGCAAGAACCAACTTATTCCGGTCGAATTGAGCAAGCGAAAACGCCGGAAACGAAAACGTATAGAAACGCTTTTTTCCCAGTTCAAAGGACAATTCTCCATGAATATCAATTTTGCTAAAACTTTTGCAGGTTTAGCTACGAGAATACTCTCGAAAATTACCGCACTAACGATGATTCAATACTTGAATCTGTTCGTCTTGAACAGAAAGATAAATAGGATTAAAATTAATATTTGCTAAATGCACAACAGGTAGAATATGAATTTAATTGCAAATTCAGGAATCCAAATGCTCACATTTTCTATTAAAATAGATAGAAAATGTGCTTTTAAAATGCTCTTTCATGAATGGTTTGATCCACAAGAAGGACTGCTTAAATTAGAAATTGCAGAAAATATCCCTACAGAAGATGAAAATATATACGTAAAAAAATACGATTTATTTAAAGAGGGATACTTAGTAAATCTTGATGCTAAATTAGATTGGGATAAGATAATTCAAGATGGAATAAAACCATTAAGAAAAGGGGATGAAATGTGTCAGGGCGTTCGTGGGGATATCTTCAAGATGAGCTTTACAGACAGCTATAATAAACTTTCTTTTTTTGAAAACAAGTGGTTGCCTATACCATATTTCCCAAAAAGAACAGAACGTCGATTTATGTTTGGTCCATTCAATTGGAGTAGATTTAAATTAATACCACAAAGTGAGAAGAATGGTATTACTTTATATGACATCTTATTGGCATTTGACACTCGAACATATTATTTTGAAAAAGATGAATACAATGAAACTCCTGTTTTTCTTGATAATTTTGAAAAGGAATTGAAATTTTCTGTGTGCAAAAATGAGTTTTTGCTGATGGATTATTGCTCTACAGGAAAAGACTGGAGCTATATAAATGATTATATAATGAAATTGGTCTATCCTGAATCAAAACAAATAAATAAAATTAATGAAAACTTCAAATACTCATATATTGCCTCCTATGTATACTTGATAAATTATATAGCACAAAACAACATCTTTCCTAAAGTTACTCTGTTCAAAGAGAAAGATACAATTAGTAAAGATGTTGATATGGTTATTGATGTTGGGAACTCACGTACGACAGCAATTCTTATTGAAGATAACAAGAACTTTAATCAAATTAGTCCTTTGGAGTTACAGGATTATTCGATCCCGATTATTCATACTACAGAAGCAAATCCCCATTTAAATATCCATAATGATCCTTTTGATATGCGACTTGCATTTCGTAAGGTCGATTTTGGACATTTTGCTATAAAAAACAGCAAGCAATTTGTTTATCCAAGCTTAGTTCGATTAGGCAAGGAAACTAATTGGCTTATACACAACTCTGTTGATAATAACAATGGAAGAGATTCTGTTTCTACATACTCTAGCCCTAAACGTTATTTATGGGATAATAAACCGAATAAGTTTGATTGGGAATTCACCATTTTACCTAAAGAAGATTCGAAAGATACGATATTAAACTTAACAGGTATTACAAACCAACTTAAAGAAGACGGTAGTATTGATCCCAAAGGGCAGGGAGGCAAAAGCTATCATTATTCGAGAAGATCTCTTATGTCATTTTCATTTCTGGAAATGCTTGTGCAAGCAAAAAATCAGATTAATAGCCATAGGTATCGCAAACATCGGGGTAGTGAAAATGCTCCTCGAAAAATTAAACGAATTATAATAACATGCCCGACAGCAATGTCTGAGGTTGAGAGGAGAAATTTAATTCAGTCTGCTCGTGAAGCTGTAATCCTATTGAATAATTTTGATGCTAAAGCTACTAATTATGCAAGTTTAGACCATAATATAACAGTTATTCCCGCATATAGTAAAAGCGATGAAGGGAAAATATGGTATTATGATGAGGCAACTTGCTCACAGTTAGTTTATATGTATGCAGAAATCTCTCAGCGTTATGGGTGCTATAGTAAGGAATTCTTTCGTTTGTATGGGAAAAAACGAGAAAATGAACAAAAAGAATCCTTAATAATAGGCTCTTTAGATATTGGAGCTGGAACTTCTGACTTGATGATATGTAAGTATGATTACACAGATAATGAAATTGTCGAAATATCTCCTGATCCATTATTCTATGATAGTTTTTATTTTGCGGGAGATGATATGCTTAATATTTTAATTTTTAACCTAATAATTGTAGGAGAAAATAGTGCAATAAGAAAAAGGATGAATGGAATATCGGAAGATGAATATAAAAAAATTGCTCGTGACTTTTTTGGTCCCGACTATAATGGACAATCTTTTTCTCAACGTATGCTTCGAGGGGATTTCAATATACAAATTTCAGTCCCTTTAGCATCTTACTTTTTAGAACTTCTAACAAATGAAGAAAAGATTCATACAGTAAGGTTTCAGGACGTTTTTAGAGATAATCCTCCAAGTAAACAAGTCCTGATCCACTTTAGAGATCATTTTGGATTTAATTTTGAGTCATTGGAGTGGATATTTGATCTTGAAAAAATTAGTTCTTTAATAAAAAAGGCATTTGAACCATTGCTTAATAAGATAGCGACAATAATGTATGCTTACTCATGTGATATTGTCATATTATCAGGACGTCCCACTTCATTACCACCCATTGAAGAAATTTTCTATAAATATTATCCAGTAACACCAAATCGGCTAATCATATTAAACAAATATCATATTGGACACTGGTATCCTTTTGGAAATAACACTGGTTATATTTCAAATCCAAAGACTGTTGTGGCAGTCGGAGCTATGATTGGATATTATGCAACTGAATTGGCAAACTTAAATGGATTCACTTTGAGTTTGGGAAAAATGGGGGAGAAACTAAAATCTACAGCCAATTATTTATTAAATCCTAATCCATTGAGTACGCATAAAACAAACTATTTCCTAACCCCTGAGACAAATATTGGAACAATTTCATTAACAGAATTGCCGATTAATATAAATGTAAAACAATTAGACATTGCATCCTATCGTTCACGTTCTTTATTCAGAATTGATTTTAACAGATATAAAATGGCTCAGAGTATTAGAAAAAAATATGAAGCTGACAACATTGAAGTCTCAATCTCAGAGATTGAAAATAAAGTGAATGCTAAAATAGAAAAAATAATGAGGGATCGACCTCTCAAATTTACAATAAAGAGAGGATTTCAAGAAGATGAAAAAGAAAATCTATCTATTAGTAATGTGGTAAATAAAAATGGTGAGGAAGTAGATGCTTCTATCTTTGAAATAAATATTCAAAGCATAGAAAACACAGATAGTTATTGGCTGGATACTGGTGTTTTTAATTTCTAACAGACAGAGAACATGAAAATTGACATAGAAAAACAGCTTGAGCTAATAGAGCAAATTCTTGATTGGACAAATAAATACAAGGAGGCTGCCCTACCAATTATGAATACGTTTAAAACATATCGGAGACGTTTAAATAAAATTAAATATGCGCTTGAGGAAAACTGTTCTGCAGCAGCGTATGGAGAAAGTCAAGTAGGAAAATCATATTTAATAAGTAGTCTTCTAGCGTCTAGGAATAAACCGCTTTCAATATCAATTGGAGATGAGGAGTATAGTTTTATTGATGATATAAATCCTAGTGGTGGTAGTAATACTAAAAGGGAATCTACAGGTATTATCACAAGATTTACGATTAATTCCGAAAATTCAAAAATGAAGGAATATATCAAAATTCGGACTTTGTCTATTGTTGATATTATTCTGTTCCTTTCTGACTCATACTATAAGGATATAAAAATTGATACAGAGAAATCTCTGTCTTCAAACAGGATAAACGAGCTTTTAGAAGATTTACTCAACAAAAACGTTGATATTTCATATAAACAATATGATATAACCGAAGATGATATTATTGATATACAAGAATACTTTAGATTGTCAATTGGCAATCAGGCTAGTTCTGTAATTCATTCAGACTTCTTCCCCAAATTATCAAATACTATTAAACATATTAGAGTTGAGAATTGGAAAGGAATATTTGCTTTACTCTGGAATGAGAATGATGAGATTAGCAACCTGTTCTCTCTTCTAATCAATGAATATTCTAAAATCGGATTTGTTTCTGAAGCATATATCCCTTTTGATGCCGTTTTAAGAGAGAGGCACACGCTTCTTGATATTAACTGGATTGATACAATTTTTGAAGATAAAAAGGAAGTTACTCCTAATGAGTTTACAACGGTCTATGACCTGAAAGGAGATATTCTGTGTAAAAACTTTTCAAAAGCCTATTTAAGTGTTCTGACTGCAGAACTGTTTTTTATCCTCCCAGAGGAAAAATTAGAGAATGAGGAACGTTCTTTTCTGAAACAACTAGATTTATTGGACTTTCCGGGAGCAAGACGCCGGGAAAGTATACATGAAGAAAACATTGGGGTGGAATTAGCGAAAATATTGAAACGAGGAAAAGTTTCTTATCTCTTCAATAAGTATTCTAGTTGTCTAAGAGTCAATACTCTTTTATTTTGTCAACATAATGACCAAAACAATGAAAGTGAAATCGGGGAAACGATAAATAAATGGATAGTTGATAATATAGGTAAGACACCAGAAGAAAGGAGTAAACATATACTTAACACGAATAAAACATCACCCTTATTATTAATTGCGACTAAGTTCAACATAGAGCTTAAATGGACTAACGAGAAAGCAGACAAAAAAGAGCTTTTGACAAAAAGGTGGGAAGATCGATTTGAAAAGCTTAAAGAGGAAGTTATAAAAACTAATACATATAAATGGTTTGACAATTGGATTATTCCTCAAAATGACACGACAAAAATGAATAGTCATTTTTTTAGAAATATTTATCTTTTGAGAGATTTTTTTTGGTCAAGAGATCAACATATTTATGAGGGATACAAAGAAGGGGTTTCTGGGGAGATAAGAGAGATACTTCCTCTTGACTATAAGGACTATAGAACTGATCTTCGATGCAGTTTTTTGAATTACCCATTTGTGAAAGAGCATTTTTCCAATCCTCAATTGGCTTGGGAAGAATCTGCCACCTTAAATAAAGATGGCTCAACACCTATAATTCGCAGTTTAAATAAAATCGCTCCCAAATTAGACGAGGCACGTAGGATAAAATATCAAGAAGAAATTATAAGCATTAAAGATTCAATTTTGAATATAATTGAAGAATTCTATATTCCTGATGATCCTCAATTGAAAATTGAAAGTGTAAAGAGGGTTTCAGGAGAACTTCGGAGAAGTTTGGATTTCTCGTTCGGGAAAAACCCTTCTACCTTTGGAAATATTGTCAATTCCTTGATGATAAAGCCAACAGATATAAGAGATATAATTTCAAAAATTTTAAAAAATTACACGGAAGCTCCTCAAGAAATATCTGTAATAAATATTATTCGAGCTAAAGCCGGAATTAATCCGAAAGCTAGTTACGAAGAGAATAAAGAGCTTCTTTGTAAATACTATCATTCAGATTATGATAGTATTAAAAGAGATTTAGCTAAGGAGAATATTACAATTGAAGATGTAATAAAGAACACGACGGAAATTTTAACAACAAAGGCAGACATAATAGTTTCAAGAATTGTTGAGTATTGGGAGAATCATTTATCTAAAATTTCAATTAGAGAAATAAGCGAATATGTTTATCCTGCGGATAATATAATTATAATGCTCAGGAATCTATTCGACATATTGGAGGTTAAACAAATAATTTTGGATAAAGTAGAAAGTTATCTGGAAAATTACGACATTGACTTTGTCCCAAATGTAATCGCAGATTCAATATCTCTTCTTTTGAACGACTTTTCCAGCTCTTTGGGATATTCCTTTATGAAAGAGAAAGATATTACTGAAATAAGGAATAGATCCAAGGATTTCCAATTCGACATTAATATAGACAATAAGAAGTCTATAGAAGTTTCAGGGAGTCTATCTGAAATATTTTTAGCTCTGGATAAGTCTGCTGATATATTGAAAAAACAAAATATAAATGAGAACGATGTTCGAATTTTAAGAGAAATACCATTATATGATAATTTCTGGAACTGGGAGAACTATTTGCAGATGGGATTAATATTTGCAAGTGAAATCCCAAATTGTAATCCGGAAGCTAATGCTGTTATTGGACATATTATTGATGAAAACAAAAAACTTCAATTCTGTTGACGATGAGAGTCCTATACAATAAAACAGCGTTATGTTATATTGAAATATCTGATTTTACAGATATTCAAGGAATAGATTCAAATCCCATGTATAAACGATATGATAGTGTCGAGAGTGTTATAAGAAGCATTATAGATGAAGAATATCAATCGTTTTTAGCTCAACCTGTTTTGTCTGATGATGAAGATATTCTCACATGGTATGCCACTGATTGGATCGAAACTCCCAAGCGATTGTTGGATCTTTCAGGGGTAGAAAGAATAAAATATGAACAAATAAAAGAACAAACGCTAAGTCATTATCAAAAAGCCTTAAATCACTTAAGTTTTTCTGATAGAAAAATACTCTCTGATGCCTTGAAATACAGTGTTGAAGACTATGTGTATTGCTTTGATAATAAAGTCGTCTTAGCTGTTTGGGGAATGAAACTTAGAGACTCCATAGTAAAACCTATCGGAGAGATAGTTCATGAATTTTCTGATTCGAATTCATTTAAAGTAACGTTCAATCTTTATTCTGGAGCAACATGTGTTCATAAAAATGACTTAGAGATAAAACGTAAGGAAGGATATATTTTAACAAAAGATGATGTCCCTAAAATAGAACTGAATGATGGATATAGGTTTGTTGCATGGAATCCGAATCCAATTGATTACAAAGTGATTCAAGACGTTATTTTTGGAGCTATTTATGAAAAAGAAGATAAATATACAGTAATATTTGATGCAGGCGAACATGGTAGACTTAAAGGGAGCAACGAAATACGTGTATTATCAGGTAAAACGTTGTCCGAAGTAGATATTCCACTCATTGAACCTAACCCAACATATGACTTCTTAGGTTGGAGCCCATATGATCCAATAGGACATACCATAGGTGATAATATCGTTTTTACAGCTCAATATCAAGAGTATAAAACGAATCAAGGGCCTGAAATTATTCCTCCCATAGATTATGTAAATATCAGATTTGATATCGGTGAACAAGGGATTTTAAATGGAGAAGGTTTTTACACAAAAAAGAAAAACACGACAATAAACAAAGAAGAGATACCTTCCGTAAGTGCAAAAAAAGGATATAAATTTGTTGGTTGGGATAAAGATCCTCTGAATTATAGATTGACAGAAGATGTTGTTTTTTCTGCTAAATACGAAAAGATTCTTCCTTGGTATAGAAGAATTTGGGCATGGTTTTGGGGATTAAAGGTTTTTTGGGGGAATCTTTTAAGATGGCTATTCTATATATTGTTATTTTTCTTATTGTTATTCCTTCTGTCCCTATTTTTCAGATCATGCCATTCTTGTTCAGGGGTACATGATGGAAATACAACCACTATTCTGCCTATTGATGGTACTAATGATGATTCTACAAATAATAGGAATAATGCCCTTCCTATTTCTCCCCATCAGCCTCTTCTACCGTTAATTAGAGATAATGAAGGAAAGCTGCCTCCAATCATTCAAAATCCGGGAGCACCTGATATTATTGCAAATAGGCTGAACATCTATTTTGAAGATAGTGATGTAGATCTGAATCAGTTTGTTTCCGATTTTAAACGAGTATATCCAGAAGATAAATATAAAATTATAGGTTACGATGCTCGAGCCTTTTGGGTTCAGATTCAAATACCCGAAGAAGAACGGATTCAAGTGAAAAATGAGATCAATTCTAAATTGAACTCTTATAATTTCTTTGTTATTGATGAATCCCTTTTTGAAGGGGCATTTGATAAATCAGGATATGTAAACAAAAAAGGAACAGACCCTGGGTGGCATCTGAAAGTAGTGAATGCTTATGACGGATGGCAGATAACGAAAGGTAATAAAGATATTATCGTTGCAATAATTGATGATGGACTGGATTTGTCCCATGAGCTATTGAAAGATAAAATTGTGAAACCTTATAATGTATTTACTCAAACAGAAAATCTCACATCTGGAGAAGGTCATGGGACGCATGTTGCTGGTATTGCTGTCGGAAAAAGTAATCTAGACATAGCCGTATCAGGAATAGCACCAGATTGTATGTTGATGCCTGTACAGGTTTTTAATGAAGGAATTTGTCCGTTTTCTGCATTGGTAAATGGTATTTTATATGCCATTCATGAGGGAGCGGATGTGGTGAATGTTTCTATTGTAACACCTTTTAAAGGTTTGGACATATTACCCGAGAAAGACCAAATAGAAATTATAAATTCCAGATTTAAAGCAGAGGAATGGGCTTGGAATAAAATTCTCAATATTGCAAATAAGAAAAATGCCATTTTGGTATTTGCTGCTGGGAATGACAGAGTTATTACCAATCTTCCTCCAGAACATAGAACGAATAAAAGTGTGAATGTTAGTGCTGTTGACAAAAAACTCGCTATTACCGGTTTTTCAAATTATGGAATTGGCTCCGTTGTTTCAGCACCCGGAATCGATATATATAGTTCATTTCCTATTAATGACTACAGTTATTGTGATGGAACAAGTATGGCAGCTCCTATTGTATCAGGAGCTATAGCCTTGATGAAAAGTTTGAAAAATGACTTAACCGTAGAACAGATAACAGAAATACTTATTTGTACAGGAAAAATAACAACAGATAAAAACATTCCGATAATTCAAATCGATAAAGCATTGCAAATGGTTAAATCAGGTACTATTCCAGAACGTACAAAAAAAGAGGAATTTACCAAAGTGGAACCACCTCTAAATAGAGAAGAAAATAATGAAACGGATTATGATGCTATTCGGAAATTGATAGAGGAATATAAAAACAAAATAACAGAATTAGAGAAGCTTTTGCCTGAAAATCAACAATAAAACAATTAATGATGAATGAGAAACTAAAATTTACATTCGGACATATATCTGCCTTTATAGCTTTAGTGTATATTAGCTATATAACTTTTATGGGAATTACCTATTGGAGTGATGGTAATTTCCTCTGGGCTGCTATCGAGGTTGTCGTCATCGGTCTTATTATATTTTTTCTGATGATGAAAACTCAACGGCTGAAAGCCATTGATCGTCATTTTGATAAAGCTATTAAAGTGGAAAGAGTTTTGTTGATAGCATTTATAGTATGCTCAATGGTGGCTTTTATTCCATTCTCTCATTTTTGGACTGTTTTTGATGTGCGAAATGAATTAGTTGGTGATTTTCGTTATTCTGTAAATGAGTCAAAAAAAATATTCGAAGAATATGAAGATTATTCAAACAATCGAATAAAAAACTATAAAACCGATTTAGTAAGAGTTGTGAGAAGCAAGAATAACAGCCCTTCTCAATATAAAGATTATGGTTTTTCTAATAGTTATTCTGATAGTTTACAAGTCAGTAATTTTGAGGAACATCTCAAGCAAATTCTTTTATCAGAAAACTACGCACGCTTAGATTCCACTGCAAATAATTGGATTTCAAAAGCAGATGCAGGAGCAAGTGTTTGGAATGTATTCTTATTAGGAAACATCAAAGAGATTGAGAAATCCGTAAATAGCTGGTCAGCTTCTTTAGAAGAAATGTCTGCTACCTTTTGCCCAAAAGAAGACGCTTCAAAATTTAGTTACCCCATATCCTTTAAGAAGTTTAATGACATCTATACCAAATGGAAAAAACCAACTGTCTTGTCCGTAATAATAGGGATAGTCAGCTACTTGATGCTTCTATTACCCTATTTTCTGCAATCAAGACATACAAAGAGTACCTATACTCTATTCCATAAAAAAGAGACATATAATAAAAATAATGATGACGACATATTTGTCATCGAGGATTAATATAGACTTATAACATGAAACAACGAATTTTTGATAACGTTTTTGAGTATACCCCAGAGGAATTGGTCGATCACATAAAGAAAGGAACTTTTTCATTCGAAGAACTTGTGAGTGAAACCATTGGAGAGCTTGAGCGAGAGAAAAAAACATCCATTCAAAATCTCCTTCAAAACGGAGAAGATAGAGATTGGCAAAAAGCATGTGAAAACAACACAATAGATTGTTATCGAGAATATTTGGATATATACCAAAATGGAAAATATCGTGATGAGGCTCGCACCAAAATTGGAGAACTTGAGGATTTAGAATTGTTGAAAGGTGAAGAACAAGCATGGGAACAAGCTTGCCAAGAGAACAGTAAAAACGCATTTATCCTCTATAATAACAAGTATCCCAATGGTAAGTATAATACAACTGCTAACAAAAAAATCGAAGAGTTTACAAAAGGAGAACTATTTGACGATTCTACAGAGTTATTAATTTCTGAAATAGAGAATGTTTATACGAATAAGAATAAATACAATGATCATAGAATCGTCCTATTAAATACGATAAAAAGCTATTTTATAAATCAAAAGATAAGCAAACACGATTTTTTAAACATAATAAGGAAAGATAATAATCTGCTTGAAATAGAAATAATTAAAACGCTTCTTTCCGAAGGATTCATAACAAGTGGTGATTTATTAGAAATTGGAATTGATAAGTTTTTTGTAAGAGAACTTTTATCATATACAGCTTCCAATAGCCATAGCTATCCCAGATCAGAAGTTCCAGAAAAACGAGAAGACGGAGTAACTGAAGTGTATTTTTGGGGAATTCCAGCATCAGGGAAAACCTGCGCTTTAGGAGCAATACTCAGTACCGCTAAAAATGAAGCTCGAAATATGCACATGCATCAAGATAGTAAAGCGTATGGTTATATGTACGAATTAGCCGAGTCATTTATAACAAACAATACAACTGATGTTTGTGTCCTTCCTTCCGGAACACCTGTTGGAACAATTCATGAAATGAAATTTACTCTTACAGATAATAAGGACAAACAACATCCTATTATATGCTATGATCTTGCTGGAGAGTTGTTTACTTGCATTTATGTAAGTCAGGCGGAAAAAGACAAATTAACTCAAGAGCAAGAAGTTACATTAAATAAACTAAAATCGCTTTTAGCTCCGGGTAAAAATAGGAATATTCATTTTTTCGTAATTGAGTATGGTGCTGAGAAAAAAATGTATAATGGGCGTTCACAACGATTATATCTTGAAGCTGCGGCTACCTTTATAAAAGAACAGAATATTTTCGACAAGTCAACCGATGGGGTTTATTTGCTTATAACAAAAACAGATAAAATTGTAGGCGAGAACAATATAGTAGAGCATCTTACAGGATATATCAAAAAACACTACAAAGGATTCTACAATAATTTAAAAGATATATGCAAGCAATATTCCATTAACGATGGGGATGTAAATATTATTCCTTTCACGATGGGAGAAGTCTGTTTTCAGAGTTTCTGTAGATTTAATCCTGAGCGAGCTAAAAAAGTAGTGAAAGTAATTATGGATCGATCTGTTATAAAGAAAAAAGGGAATTGGTTTACTGATATTTTAAAACAATAAAAACGCACATTATGATAAATGTTAAAATAAAAAAATATTCCGGAGGAGAACATGAAATATACACCAGTTCTCATGGAGAATGGGAGAGATTCATATCAGACCTAAGAGAGCCTCTTCAAATGCTCACTTCCAATCCGTCTCTAAAAGATGATAAATATTTTTTAGCACTAATCACTGACGAACTTGGATATTATGTTGGTGTTTTGAAACCATTAAGAGGAGCACAACGACCAGATGATCATCTTGCTGGATGGTTATTTTTTGCAAATAATCTGCAAATATCAGGGGAGGAATTAAAATCTAAGATATTGTTATTTCAAAAGGAGCTAGATAAAGAAGTATGTGATACAAATATTTTAGAGAGTATTTGCAATAGGAGAAATATTTCTGAGAAAAAATATCCTGACACCTTACCTCAAAAAAACCATATAAATAAGCAATATGCTTTTAGGCTATATGGACAGGGAACACAATATAATTTAGAAGAAACTCTAAATTGCCTAAATCAGCATTATTATCAGGAATATACAGCCATTTTTTTATTGGAAAATAAGCCAGAACTAAGAATACAAGGGATGACAAACTTAACGGATAAAAAGTTTGAGGAATATTTGATATTATCTTTTTTACCTGAAATTCCATCCAATTGTAGTGTGTACATAAACAATATTGAGATAGGAAGAAATAAGCCTTTTTCATTGACCAAGGGAAATTCTTTGTCTATAAAGGTGAAAAAACGTGGATTTGAAGATATCCTCTTAGAATATAATAGTAATAACCAAACTAAAGATTCACAAATATTACTTCTTCCATTAAGTTGGAAAAGAAGGATATCTGATGATGAAGATATATCAAATGCTCAAGTCATTTTAAAAAATAGAAAATTGACAAGTAATGGAGAGCTATTTCTTGAAGATGACCTTAGAAATCCCAATCAAAATTGTATTCACATTACTGCTTCTGGTTATGAAGAGAGGGATGTCTCCTTTGATGTGGATAGCCTATCTAAAGAGAATCCCGAGAAAATAAAGTTGGAAAGAGAAGAAAAGGGATATAAGTTGTATATTCCTCTGCGCGGCTGTGACAAGTGTTTAAATTGCAATATTATCAGTAGAAATGAAAAATTAAAAGAATCTCCAATTAAAGGGTATAATTTATTAGACAGAGTAGGAGTAGGAAAAAATGAGTTCCAATTGCATTACGCCCCCTTTTATCCATTAAAAAAACTATCAGGTAAGATTATCCTAATCGTCAGTATTATTTTATTGTTGCTGGCTGGTTATTTAGGTGGAAACTGGATGAGAAACACTTTCTTCTCTTCCGATAACAATTTGAATAACAAGCTCAATCAAGGTAAAGAACCAATAACAGAATCCCCCAAAATACCTGAATATGTTAATTACTTAAAAGCGAATGCCAAATGGAATAAACAAAAAATGGGGACTTATTCAGAAATTGAAGATCTTTGGGATGATTTGAATAACAGGGATTTTGATAAAATTTTGGAACAGTGGAATGTCAAATTATCTAAATCTAATATTCCTCTCTGGAATCAGTTGATCAAAAAAATAGAAGAATTGAAAGAAAGCGAGCCAGATAAATATAAAAAATTTCAAGGAAAAGTTTACAATTCAGACACTAATGATCATGACATCACAATTTCGGCATATCTAACGAATTTAGTTTCCGTACATATCGATGATCATTCTACTAATAGACAGCAGGGAAATCAAAACAGAGAACAAAATTCTCAGAGAAAAAGTGATGATGGAATCGGCTCATTAGATGATTAAAGAAAGCTTATGAAAACGACAATAAAAATATTGCTTATCGTCATTTCTATAATTGTTTCCGTTGGTGCTATATTGTATTACATTGATACGGTGATGCGTCCTCCGCAGACAGTAGAATATCAAAACCAGTTCTTAAATGAATTGGTCTGGAGAATTGACGAAATACCTGAAAAAGGGAATACGATAAATAGCAGTGATTATCTCTATAAAAAGATCAGACATAAAGTACAGTTATATTATAATATGAAATACATAACTGAGAACGAAAAAGACCGGATGCTGGAAATCTTTATGGCAGAATATATTCCTGTTTTTCTTAATCAATCTTTTGCCTTATTCAGAAGATCTACTTGGAATGAAAATGATCATGTTTTTATGACTTCGAGAATAAAAGAGATTAAAAGTATTGTCGTAAAAAGAAATGGCAACAGTCAGCCTCTTATAGAATCTAAATCTTCGGCTTCTATTCAGATGCTTGAGGTTGACAACGTCATCGACAGCTATAACGAAGCAAAAAAAATAATGTCTCAAACGTCATTTAACGGTATTAACACAGTAAACAACAAAATAAAACGTGCTCGTGAGTTGCGTGAAATGGAATATCTTAGTAATTGTACTAATATTGTGAATGGTTTGAAAGATCTTCCATCCAAAATCCATAATTCTCATTATACATTCCTTGAAGGACTGAATAATCAGTTAACAAATTGGTATAACTATAGTTTTGATGACTATCAAGAGAAATTTAAGTATATAGACAAGCAAGTGACAGAATATGAAGAGAATGCTAATAAACTTTATGGTTCTAAAAAGAATCTTGAATCTCTAAAAAACAAGCTAGTCAGTTCTTATCTGAATGGCATAGACAATTTAGCATGGCGGTCAGCGCGCGATATAAATACAACCCAAAGTTATAATTGGTATTTAGAGAATTTTTCGAATGGACAGTATACTACACAAGCGAGAGATGCTATCAGGCGATTGAGTAGTGTTTCAAGCAGTTCTCAAACACAAAGATATTCTAACAATTATAACTCTTATAGTTCCCCAAATAAAGGATATTCAGGTAACTATAAGTTTGTCACAACAACAAGAAATAAAGTCCCATTAAGAGAATGGAGCAATGTAAATTCTCCTGAAATATACCAATGCCCTCAAAATGCAACAGTCTATGTAATCGATAATTCTGGTGATGTGTATTTTAGAGTTCATGTGAACGGATACACCGGATATATCTCCAAAGGATACTTAAACAGACAACGATAAATTAAGATAATGATGAAGAAAAGTAAATATATTCTATTAATAATCATATTTATACCTCTTTTTTCGTTTGCGCAAAATGTAACTATCTCGTTAGAGGAACTTACAAAGTTAAAAACAGATTTAGATTCCCTAAAGCACGCTGTAACTCAAAAAAAAACTATAATTGAGCAATTAACAGATTCTATAATTTCCTATAATTTGGTCGTCAGCAAGCAGCACCTAAATCAAGAAATTTCAATCAGTAAGTTAGATTCATTACAAAGCATTCTGCACAAACAAGATAGTGAAATTCAGAATCTTAAGGAACAGATAGCGTTATGCCAATCAGGTAATGATGCTCTTTATGGCAGGATGGACACACTTGCTGTGCAAATAGGCATTACAAGGCTTTCTCTTAAATATAATCCTAAATATTCCCAAATAACAGTAGATGAATTTGATAAAATTAAAAATGAACAAATAAAGAAAGACTATACTTGGGTAAAAGAGCTTCATGTAATTTATAAAAAATCAACAGATAAATTAAAAGAAATCATAAATGAAATACAGAATAATCCTCACCGTAGTAATACGACAAACTTGATTCGAGATCGATTTGTTGAAGAGGGTATAAATAAGATTAAACAATTATCCTATTATGCAAAATATTATAATAAAGAACATACGATCATCTATTTAGACGATCAAATAGATTTATGCATTGACTTACTTACACAGCATAAAAAAGGTAAATCTGCTGATTTTGGAAACATTCTTAAGGCTCTAACCTACAAATAGTAATAAGTGTGAAAAGAAGATGGTTTCCTATATTTTTCCTTTCAATAATAATCATTTGTTTAAGTTGCAATCAGCAGTTAAACCATAAAAAGTACGACTATCATGTTACTGTTGTCGGTATTTCAGATGGAGATACATTTAAGGGATTAACTGACAATAAGGAAGAAATTCGCTTTAGAATATATGGTATTGATGCACCAGAAAAGAAACAACCATATAGCAATAAGTCCAAACAGTATCTTTCCGATTTAATACACAAGAAGAAGGTTGGAATTATAGTCCAACAGCAAAGGGACAGATATGGACGCCCAATTGTTTGGGTTTATACACCCACAGGGAAAGATGTTGGAAGTGAAATGTTAAAGGCCGGTATGGCATGGCATTTTAAGAAATATGATAATTCAAAGGAATATGCTGATTTAGAGAATTCAGCAAGAGAGAAGCAAATAGGATTATGGAGTGATAAAAATCCTGTTTCACCCTGGAATTTTCGCAAAAACAAGAAAAAATAACAGAGAAATGAAAATAAATCCATATATATTAGCAATCGTGATTATTTGTATAACTAACTATGCTTGTAAAGGCAAAGAAACAAAGCAGAATCATCTTGATGATACGAAGAATAAGACGGCTATCTTACTGGATAAAGATACCTCCAATTTGAATGAACAATCAAACATATTTCCCCAAAAAGCGTTAGACTTAATAGAAGATGCTATTGGAGAACAAGTAGATGTCCGAGCTTTAGATAGCCTCCAAAATGGCGTTGATAAAAATATACCACCTCTTCTTGATGATTTTTATAATCTAAAGATGCAAGGTTTGTATAAAGAAGCCTTATCTATATATGAAGATAATACTGGAGATATTTTAGTTTATCTAAAAACAACAACAGATAAGTATCAATTTCTTCTGGAAGTGGTTGATTTGTACAACAAACTATATAATGATGAAACTGCGTTGGGAAAAACAATTGAATTAATGGAATTGAGTGAACTTATGGCTGAATCAGCTATTTTATTTGCGACAAATAACTATATTCCTGAGCATTATGGTCATCTTATTTACAATCTATTTTCATTATATATGGAAGCCGGAGATTGGAAGAAGGCTCAAAATCAATGTGATAAGATGTTGAATTTTGCTATTGAAATAGAAGGCGAAAAATCTCATGCCTACGCAATTGCTTTGTTCAACCAAGCAATGCTCTATGCCGAAACGGGAAAAATGCCCTATGCTTTGAAAAAGATGGAAGAATCTAAAACTGTATATGAATTAGCTGGGATGAAAGAAACTAAAGAGTGGGAAAATTGTGTAAGTATGATAGAAGAATGGTCTACTAAATAATATAATCAGACTATCAATATTTCATTTTATTCAAAAAACAACTACCTTTGTCAAAAGCTAATCAAGCTGCTTAAAGCGGTGCAAACTAGAGAAGTTAGCTCATTACTTATCCGTTACCTATTCTGATCCAGCAGGAGCATAATCTGCTGATTTGTAGATGAATAATCAAAAGGCTTAATTTAGTTTCCAAACCGTTACCCATTTGGGGAGAGCAAAACAGAGCAGACGGGTGTCATTAAATGGCGTGTTATGGCGCCGGTTGTCTGCTGATTACATGGTTCAAATAACTCACAAGGAAGTAATTTTATAACTTAAAATGTGAGCAAAAATGAACTGTGAATTAAAGGTGTCATTCTACCTGAAAAGAGAACAAAGTAACCGGAAAGTTACTGCAAATTTCAATCCTGTTTACCCGATAGTGGGGAAAATCATCATCGGTAAAACCCTTGCCCAATTCAGCACCAAACTGAAAGTCGAGGAACGCCTCTGGGATGTCAAATCGGGACGGGTGGCAGGCAAAAGCCATGCGGCTACTACCTACATACAGCACGAAGTGCTCCATAAACAACTCAAATCCTTCCTTCGGGAAAAGTATCAGATGGAAGATATTCCTTTGAGTGAACTGAATTTGCCCTTTATCGAAGCATTCAACTATTATCTTCGGGTAAAACGCAAGATGAAATCGGGAACAGTCAGAGCCAGAATCGTCCTGCTAAACAAGGTAATCCGCTTGGCTTTGCACCGGAATTTCATCTCCCGCCCACCCTTTGAAGGATTTGGAGTGGAGAAACCTCAAGTTCAAAACCGCTCACTCTCTGCCGAAGAACTCAACCGACTAATCTCCACACCTATCAAATCCCCTACCCAAAGTTTTATCCGGGACCTGTTTATCTTCTCCACGTTCACGGGCATATCCTATGCCGACCTGAAAAAACTGTCTTGGAAAGATATTATTACCGAAGAGGACGGCAGCCGATGGATTTCTACCGACCGCCAGAAGACAGGGACAACCTTCCATGTCAAACTGCTGAATATCCCCATTCAAATCATGGAACGTTACAGGGGACTTGCCACGGGCGGCAAAGTCTTCCCACCCATGAGTTTGGGACAGGTCAATGTAGGTTTGAAGAAAGTAGCAAAGAAATGTTCCATAGAGAGAACCTTGACTTTTCACATGTCGCGTCATACGTTTGCCTCTCAGATTTGCCTCTCGCAGGGTGTTCCCATAGAAAGCCTGAGCCGGATGATGGGGCATAAGAGTATTCATACCACTCAACGTTATGCCCACCTCAACCCGGAGAAAATTGCAGGGGATATGAAACAACTCTCCCTGCGCCTTGTCGGAAGGTTTACCCGCTTGAAATAATCAGAAAAGCAGAAACGATAAAAGTCAGAATCATGCCAAATAACAGAAGTACATTTAGCATCTTGTTTTACCTCAACAGGAGCAAAGCGAAGAAATCAGGCAAGTGTCCCATTATGGGGCGCATCAGTGTGGACGGCAGGAGCACAGCCTTTAGTACCGGTTTAGACATCCTGCCTCAAGGGTGGGATGCGGAAAGAGGCTTAGCCACGGGAAAGTCCGCAGAGGAAACAAGCATCAACAAACAGATAGAGAGCTATAAATCCGAAATTGCCCGACACTATAAGGCATTGCTTGAAACCAGAGGCTACCTTACCGCCGAATCCCTGAAAAACGTCTTGCGGGGAAGCGGACTCAAACAAAATAATACCTTGACAGGGGAGTTTGCCGTTTTGGTTGAAGAAAAGAAACAGGCTGTGGGTATCCTTGTTACCTCCTCCACATACGTAAAATACGCTGTGGCTTACCGGCATTTGAAAGACTTCCTGCACCAAAAATATCATGCAGATGATATTCCGCTGGGGCAAGTAGATTTTGCTTTCATAGAAGCCTACGCCTACTACCTGAAAATTGACCTGCAAATGGCTTCAAGAACCGTTAATACAAATATGAAACCATTAAGGACAACTATCAAACGGGCATCAAACAGAGGCTTCATCCGTCAAGACCCGTTCTTTGATTACCGACCCGAGAAGATAACCGTCAAACGCCGCTGGTTGTCTATGGATGAGATAGAGAGGCTCATGCGGGTACAGATGAAGCGGGCGACGGCTAACTTTGTAAGGGACATGTTCCTATTCTCAACCTTCACGGGCATTGCATACGCGGACTTGAAAAACTTACAGTATGAGAATATTCAAAAACAAGCGGACGGTAGCCTGTGGATTGTCTTAAACCGTCAAAAGACGGGAACAGCATCCTGCATCCCTTTGTTGGACATCCCTATACGTATTCTTGAAAAGTATAAAAATACAGCCTTTGCGGGTGAGAACGGGATAGTATTCAAACTGCGGACATTGGAAAACACGGACATTCAACTGAAGAAAATCGCCCAAGCCGCCGGTATCGACAAGCGGCTGACCTTCCACATGAGCCGTCATACGTTCGCCACGAGTGTTTGCCTTTCGCAAGGTGTTCCCATTGAAACCCTTAGTCAGATGCTTGGGCATCGGAAAGAAAGCCTATAACTCATATAATTTGCAAGATGCAAAAATTTATATTATAAAAGCGATTAACGCTGTGAATGAAATAATAGATAATGTTAATGATTGTGAAAGAAATTAATAAAAATTTACTAAATGCCTTCCAGATATAGAACAGTTCTTTGAATCCGAACAACAACTTGTCGAAACATTAGAAACGCTTTATCTGAATATACGGAACAATATCATTATCCCGCCAATCCTGTAATGTACGGGACGAGATATGCAGCATCCGGCAGACATCCCTGTTTGTCAGGAACTTTTCACCATTCAGGTGTAGAGTTCGATTCTTCAGGGTTTGACCGATACTATCCAACATTTCATCCAATCCGGTGAAAAAAGAAACAACTTCGCTTGATTTGCTATTTAAGATTTCCATAACTGTCATTTTTTATTTGTGATTTATTTGTGATTGACCGGTAAACTGCTCAATATCCGATGCCTTGTAATAATATTTGTGTCCGATTTGCGAATAAGGCAACGTTCCGTTGTCCCGGTAGGATTGCAAGCTGCGGGATGAAATTTGCAATAATTCACAAACATCGTTACCGGTAAGCCATTTTTCTTTGTCTTGATTCTCCCCGCAAAGAGCTTTCACCTGTTTGGTAAAGTTTTCAAAACGCTGTTTCATTTGCTCAAAAGTCTTCTTTTCGATGGCTATTATTTCCATAACCTTATCTTTTAGGTTACACACGTATATATCTGCTAATATCGAAATTACTGAAATCATCCTCCCTGGAATCCCCGTTATCCAACCGATTCAGGATAGCCTCTGCCCGCTCTTGCGCACCGCGAACTCGCAGGGTGAACTGCTTGAAAAGCTCCGTCCCGGCAATCCTGGTGATAATATGCCCGGCTTGTTGTTCTTCCCGCTTGTTTATCGGCTTTCCCCTGAGCGCTTTGGCGACCGGTTCAAACTCGTCCATTGTCGTTCCACTATCGAAGCTTTCGGGATGCTCTTTTCCCCTTGAGGTCGTTTCCAAAAGAACCGTTTCTTCTTCCATGTGTACCTGATTGATATTGGGAGGATATTCTTTTTCCATATCAATAGACAGAAACGGCTCATTTTGCTTGGGGGCGGCAAACTCATTCTTTACATCCATACCTTTATCTTTCTCTTTGAGCCGGTCTTTATAGATATAGATGTGTTTATCAATCCCGTCATTTTGCTCTCCCGCTTTCTCGGGAGAAGAATCTTTATTTTCATTCCTTGGCTGGTATTTACTGTCAAACCATTCCTTAAACAAGTTCCACAGGTTCAAACAAGCCATGAAAAGACAAGCCACCACTAGCATGAATGCTCCAAACTTTTCCATGATGCTTAGCGTTTACAGAATTGGAAGCAGCTCATCCATGAAAATGTCCCAATGACTGCCTTTTAACAAAGGTCTGTCAGGTGGGAATATCGTTGAGAGAAAAA
>SNRY01000182.1_pt1 | contig 23249 bp, 19 predicted proteins | sample 4693421 | NCBI WGS metagenome assembly SNRY01 (sample SAMN11003215, study PRJNA524138) | termite gut metagenome | isolation source: Bacteroidetes bacterial symbionts from single cell of protist host amplifed... | host: Streblomastix strix ... | reverse complement strand
TAGGGTATAACATTTCTTGCATACCCGGACCTCCTTTAGGTCCTTCATATATGATAACCACTACATCACCGCTAACTACCTTTCCTTCAAGAATGCCTGCACAAGCAGCCTCCTGCGAATCAAACACTTTTGAAGGACCTGTAAATGTCAAAATACTTTCATCTACTCCAGCCGTTTTCACTACGCAACCGTCCTGCGCGATGTTTCCTTTCAATACCGCCAAACCGCCGTCTTTGGAATAGGTATGTTCCAAATCGCGAATACAACCTTGAGAGCGGTCTGTATCCAGTTCTTTGTAATATATTTCTTGCGAACCGAGTTCCAAATTAAAAATACCGGCAGGTGCGCTTTTGTACCTTTTGAGTATTTTGGCAGGAGTATCCGGATTGGTAACGGAATACTTTTTAATGGCTTGGCACAGCGTCATTCTATCCACGCGCAGCACAGAAGTATCTACAAGTCCGCCTTTGGCTAATTCTCCCATAATGGCGATAACACCTCCCGCGCGATTTACATCTTCTATATGATATTTTTGTGTGTTAGGGGCTACTTTGCATAGACAAGGTGTTTTCCGCGAAAGATTATCTATATCATCCATCGTAAAATTTACTCCTGCTTCCTGCGCAATAGCCAATAGATGAAGAACCGTATTGGTAGAGCCTCCCATAGCAATATCCAATGTCATGGCATTTAAGAAAGCGGCGCGGGTGGCAATATTTTGTGGAAGAACACTTTCATCGCCTTCTTCATAATATTTATATACATTCTCTGCCATTAACCGGGCAGCTCTTTTGAATAACCGGTAGCGATTGATGTGTGTGGCAAGAATGGTTCCGTTGCCGGGTAATGCCAATCCGATGGCTTCGTTCAAACAATTCATAGAGTTAGCGGTGAACATTCCCGAACAACAACCGCACGTTGGGCATGCGTGTTCTTCTATGCGTGTTATTTCTTCGTCACTTATATTATCGTCGGCAGAGCGAATCATGGCGTCAATCAGATCCAGATGCTCTCCGTTAAGTTCTCCGGCTTCCATCGGTCCTCCCGATACAAAAATGGTAGGAATATTTAAGCGCATGGTAGCCATTAACATTCCCGGCGTTATCTTATCGCAGTTGCCGATACAAATCATCGCATCCGCTTTGTGAGCATTAACCATGTATTCCACGCTATCGGCAATAATATCCCTTGATGGTAGTGAATAGAGCATTCCGTCATGTCCCATGGCAATGCCATCGTCAATGGCGATGGTATTAAATTCGGCAGCAAAGTATCCGGCTTTCTCAATTTCTTTTTTTACTTGCTGCCCTATCTTATGTAAGTGTACATGTCCGGGAACAAATTGTGTAAAGGAATTGACTATGGCAATAATAGGTTTCCCAAATTGTTCTTTTTTCATTCCATTAGCTATCCACAAAGCGCGAGCCCCTGCCATACGTCTTCCTTGTGTGCTATACGAACTACGTAATTGTTTTTTCATGTTCTTTTCAAAATAAAAAAGCCTTTCTCATACCGGCGAAAAAGGCTTTAGTTCAACTATCCGGAGATATGGAGAATACATAGAACCTCTTTCACCTTCCCCGTGAGACCACCACACGAGATGAATTAAGGAATGATCCGAGTTTTACCATATTTACATGATTTGTACATTTATTGCAAGCGTATAACATCCTTTTTGCTTATCTTAATCTATTCGTTGCTTTCACCCTTATTTCGTCACGCCATATTGTTCGAATAATAAAGAAGTTCAATATGACGGCAATTGCCGGAAAACAAAGTGTCCATGATATTCGAAACAGCTCTGTTTCCAGCTTATTTTTCAATATAAAATAAAATGCTATAACAGCTAAATAATATCCTATTGTAAGCACGCTGTTGAATATTGTCATTCGTATTTGTAACATCCGTTTTTTAAAAAGGAAGATGGTGGTAAAAGCAATACCGGCGCACAATACTATAATAATCAAAAGTCCCCAGGTAGAATAAAAATGGTTTCCCGTATCCAATCCCCTTGTACTGAATGTATAGGTTTCTCCTCCGCTTCCGGAGTAAAAATAACCGATAGGCATATATATATCGGCAGTCAACAGCCCGGTGACTATCAATAGATAAAGGGATTGAATGCGTTGAATCATAGATGGTTTACTGTAATTTTTCTATGGAAGGATTTCTATAATATATTTTCCCTTCAACATATTCTTGTGCGGCTATTAACGTGGATTTGGGAAGTTTTTCGTAATAGCGGGATATTTCAATTTGCTCTCTATTTTCAAAAATCTCTTCCATATTATCATTATAGGAAGCAAATTCCTGCAATTTTTTGGAAAGGTCGCCTTTCATTTCCACACTAATTTGATTGGCGCGTTTACCGATAATAGCTACTGTTTCGTATATGTTTCCTGTGTTGGAACACAATTCCATCATATCACGAGTTATTGTATTTGCCGGAGTTGTCGCTTTTTTGTAATCCATAAAATCAGTATCTTATTTCGAGATTGTTTTTTTATTGGAATGAAACGTTATTGTTTTAATCTATCTCTATAATTCCTTTACTTGCTTCCTTGAATATTTTTTCAACATCTTTTAAATACTTGCTTTTCGGAAACTCATTTTTAAAAGCATAGTATTCGTCTATCGTTTCGCGATAACGCTCTTCTTTTCTTTCTTCCACACTGTTTGCCGCCATTTCGTAACGAGCGCGAAGTATGAAGATTGATAAATCTTCACGAAGAGCGGTATATGGGTAATCTTTCAAAGCGTTTTGTGCAGTGATGACACATGCTTGGAAATTATTTCCCAAATAGTTTCCCAAATTGTAATATAATTTCGCCGAGTAATATTCTTTTAATACCAATTTGTTTTCCAAAGCAAATATCATTTTATGAGCTTCTTCGCTTTTACTGCTTTGGGGATAATAATCCAAAAAATTTTGCAATTCTTGAATCGCTCCATAAGTGCTTGACTGGTCTAACCGCGCTTCGGGAGTTTCCAAATAGAGCGCTTTTCCGGAATGAAAGCGGGCTAACTCTGTAAATGACCCGCGTGGATAGCTATTGTAATAGGTGATGAAAGTTTGAGACGCTGTCAGATAATCTTTTGAATTATAATAACTCATTCCTAACATATAAAGGGATTCTTCCGCTTTGTCCGTTCCTTTCAGTATAGTAATCAATTCGCTGAGCAGTGTAATTGATTTTTCGTATTGTCCTTTGGCGAAATAATTTTTAGCTGCTTCGTATTTGTATTCATAATCAGTACTTTTTAGCAATTTTGTATATTCTCCGCACGAGCAGAAAAAGGCGCTGACAAACAAGATTAGTATGAGAATATTTTTTTTCATCTACTTCTTTAAATAGAATACAAAAGTAACTATTCGCCTTGAATAAACCAATTAATCCATATACTTTTAAAGTATGTAAACAATTTAAAAATGATTATCCGTAACAATTTCTAAATTGATTTTTTGTATGTAGGGGCAATCCTTGCAGTTGCCCAAAATACGGTTGTCCGCCGGCAGGGCGACCGCAAGGGTTGCCCCTGCGGGTGAAATTTAATAAATTCATAAATGGTCTTTTATTACCGGGAAGAAATAGAAAAACAGTTAAAAAATAAAAGTGGAAAAACCTTTTTTCCACTTTTACGATAAAAACCAATCGTTTTTATTTAACGCTTTCTGCCAATTCGGAACCGGCTTTAAACTTAACGACTTTTTTGGCAGGAATTTGAATAGATTTCTGCGTAGCAGGGTTAATACCCGTTCTCGCACTTCTTTCAACAACAGAGAAAGTTCCGAAACCGACTAAAACGATTTTATCCTCTTTTTGTAAAGCGGATGAAACTGTAGAGATAAAAGCGTCAAGCGCTTTTTTTGCATCAACTTTGCTTAGCCCCGATTCGGAAGCGATAGCACTGAGAAGTTCTGATTTGTTCATAAAAAGTAAAAAATTTTAATTATGTGATAATAAGATTTAGTATGTAATATTTGTATAAGGGCTATTTTAGACCTCGCTGCAAATATATACTAATTTCAAAAATAGTAACAAAAAAATAACGTTTTTGTTGAAAAAAACAAATACATCTTTAATTATTTAGGGTGAATAACAATTTGTTTTGTAATTTTGCCGTCTAATTAATCACTTTTGTAGAAAATTCATGATGTTTCCCGTTACTAAAAATTTGTTGATAATCAATGCTCTTTTGTTTTTTGCTACATACGTTGCTCAAAAATATGGAATAGACGCCATTAATTATTTAGGACTCCATTTTTTTTTAGCGGGTGATTTCAAATTTTTCCAATTGTTTACCTATATGTTTATGCATGGTAGTTTCAGCCATGTGTTTTTCAACATGTTTGCTGTTTGGATGTTTGGGAATCTACTTGAACGAACGTGGGGTTCGAGTCGTTTTTTGTTTTATTATATAGTTTGTGGTTTGGGAGCAGGCGTTGTACAAGAAATAGTTCAGTTTGTTAATTATGAATGGATATTGTCTAAATATACAAATGTAGATACCGGATCCGGGATTATTTCTCTGGGTGAATATCTGAATTTTTTGAATACTGTGGGGGCGTCTGGGGCTGTTTACGCTATTTTGCTTGCTTTCGGAATGCTTTATCCCAATGAAAAGATGTATATTTTTCCGTTACCGGTTCCCCTTAAAGCCAAATATTTTGTTATAGGTTATGCCGTCATTGAGTTGTTGCTTGCTATTATTAATAATCCGACGGATAATGTGGCGCATTTTGCACACTTGGGGGGGATGGCGTTTGGATTTATTTTGATTAAGTATTGGAAAAAAAAGAATATGAATAATGATAGGGCTTATTAATAAATTAAGGAACTTGTTTCAAAGAGGGAATATTTTTATCCGGTTGATATACATAAATATAGCCGTTTTTTTTGTTACTGCATTGATAACAACGTTTTTTCAGCTATTTAATAAGACTACCGTAAGTGTGTTTTCATTTCTTGAGTTACCGGCTTCTTTTTTTCGTTTTGCCGGACGTCCGTGGTCATTGATTTCTTATATGTTTATGCATGCTGATTTTTTGCATTTGCTTTTTAATATGCTTTGGCTCTATGGATTTGGAATGTTGTTTCTTTCTTTTTTTTCGGCTAAGCATTTGCGAGGATTATATATATTGGGAGGAATTTTTGGAGGGCTTTTGTATATGCTATGTTACAATGTATTTCCCTATTTCCGTTTGCAGGTGGAGCATTCGTCTATGGTGGGCGCATCGGCTTCGGTATTGGCGGTTGTGATAGCTGTTGCTTATCGTGAACCGGATTATTCCATTCGTCTTTTGTTTCTCGGGAATATTCGTTTAAAATATATTGCGCTTGTTGTCGTATTGTCTGATTTGTTGTTTATTACTTCCGGCAATGCAGGCGGACACATTGCTCATTTGGGTGGGGCATTCACAGGATTTGGTTTTGTTGTAGGGTTAAACAAAGGTGTTGATATTACAAGTTGGATGAATAAATTTCTGGACGTCGTTTTAGTTTTGTTTAACAGAACTACTTGGCAGCATAAGCGTAAGCCTTTCATGAAGATGCAACAGCTTCATAGTGAGAAAACAAAAAAACATAAGCTTGCCGGGAATAAGAAAACCTATTCCCATGTTATGATGGATGATATTCTTGATAAGCTGAAAAAGTCAGGTTATGAAAGCCTTACTACTGAAGAAAAAAAGACTTTGTTTGATGCAAGCAGGAAATGAAAATTATACGCAAGCGCATGAAATTCGTAAATAAAATAATATATTATCCGATATTAATTCTTACTATTTTTGCCGTCGGATTATTGTTATTGTCGGCTTATAGTTCGTATTTTTATCCAAAAGATCATCCTTATTTAGCTATTTCCGGACTTTTATTTTCGGTATTTTTAGTTATCAATGTCTGTTTTGCCATTATTTGGTTGTTTATCCGTCGCCGGTATGTTTTTATTGTCTTACTGGCTTTTCTGTTATGTTATCCTCAGATTCAATCGTACATTTCATTTCATTTTCATACGGAGAAACCTCCCGGAGAAAGTTTTAAAATACTGTCATATAACGTGATGTGTTTTGGATATTTGAAAAAGAATAACAATGAGAATGCCGTATTGACTTATGTTACAAACCAAAATGCAGATATTTTGTGTATGCAGGAGTATGAGGTTTCAAAAAATAAAGATTATTTGACTCAGCATGATATTGATGAAGCATTGAAATCATACCCTTACCGGAGCATACAAAAGGAATTTGCCTGCTTCTCAAAATTTCCTGTTCTTTCTGCTAAATTGATTGATAGCAAAACTAATTTGGGGGCGGCTTGTTACGAATTGAAAATAGGAGAGGACACGGTAATGCTTATCAATTGCCATCTCGAATCGAACAAATTAACCAAAGAAGATAAAGCGCTCTATGAAGATATGTTGACAGCTCCCAAAGCCGGTAGTATCAAAAGAGAAACTCGTCATCTAACGGCTAAATTGGCTGATGCTTCGGTTATCAGAGCTGAACAAGCACGAATTATAGCCGGAGAAATAAGTTCTTCACCTCATTCGTATGTTGTTGTGTGTGGAGATTTCAACGATATTTCTATTTCATATACTTACCGTATTATTTCGCAAGGTTTGAAGGATGCTTTTATTCAATCGGGTTGCGGCGTAGGTGTTTCCTACAATGAGAATAGATTTTATTTTAGGATAGACCATATATTGGTCAGTAAAAATATGAAGGTGTATAATTGTATGGTTGACCGTTCTATAAAGGATTCGGATCATTATCCTATCAAATGTTATGTTACTAAATCATAGTTTAATTTGCAATAGTCTTGAAATTATTAGCTTAATTGAATGATTGTTTTTATTTTTGAAGAGGATACCATCTGCATAGTTGATGGATGTAGAAAGAAACCGGCGTCTGTTTTAAATGCAATAGAGGATTGAATTTTATTAACTAAATATAAAAGAAATGATCAATTACAAAGATTTGGGACTTGTCAATACCAAAGAAATGTTTCTTAAAGCCATTAAAGGCGGATATGCAATTCCTGCATTCAATTTTAATAATATGGAGCAATTGCAGGCTATTATTCAAGCGGCAGTAGCTACAAATTCTCCGGTAATTCTTCAGGTATCAAAAGGAGCGCGTCAATACGCAAACCAGACATTGCTTCGCTACATGGCGGAAGGAGCTGTGGAATATGCAAAAGAGTTGGGTTGTGCAAAACCGGAAATAGTTCTTCATCTGGATCATGGCGATTCTTTTGAGACTTGCCAATCATGTATTGATATGGGATTCTCTTCCGTTATGATTGACGGTTCACATTTACCTTATGATGAAAATGTGGCTCTTACCCGTAAAGTCGTTGAGTATGCTCATCCATTCAATGTTACCGTTGAAGGGGAGCTTGGCGTGTTGGCTGGAGTGGAAGATGAGGTTTCCGCCGAACATCATACTTATACAAGACCTGAAGAGGTAGTAGATTTTGTAAATAGAACAGGATGTGATAGTTTAGCCATTTCTATCGGCACTTCTCATGGCGCTAATAAATTTAGACCGGAACAGTGTACTCGTAATGCTGATGGCGTTTTAGTTCCTCCTCCTTTGCGTTTTGATGTATTAGAAGGTGTGGAGAAAGAACTACCGGGGTTCCCAATTGTTCTGCACGGTTCTTCGTCGGTTCCTCAAGACGAAATAGCTACCATTAACAAATATGGCGGCGCTTTGAAAGACGCCATCGGTATTCCCGAAGAGCAACTTCGTCGCGCTGCCGCATCTGCTGTTTGTAAAATTAATATTGACTCGGACAGCCGTTTGGCAATGACTGCTTCTGTTCGGGAAGTGTTTGCCCTTAAACCGGCAGAATTTGACCCACGTAAATATTTAGGTCCCGCTCGCGATAATATGAAAAAACTGTATATACATAAAATCGTAAATGTACTTGGTTCTGCTAATAAGTTGGCGGAATGAGGTAGGGTTAATTTTTCCAAAGAAACGAAACAGGGTTGTAACTCTGTTTCGTTTCTTTTTATTATTAGGGATCATCATTTTTAATGAAAAATAAATTCACTGAAATACTGATTAATTGGTATGAAGAATATAAGCGTGACCTTCCCTGGCGTGAAATATCAGACCCTTATTTAATTTGGATTTCGGAGATTATTCTTCAACAAACCCGTGTAGTACAAGGATATGAGTATTATCTTCGTTTTATCGAACGTTTTCCCAATATACAAGCGCTGGCTAATGCGGACGAAGACGAAGTGATGAAATATTGGCAAGGTTTGGGATATTACTCGCGTGCCAGGAATCTGCATGCAGCCGCCAAAAGCATGAACGGTATATTTCCGAAAACGTATCCGGAAATTTTAGCTTTGAAAGGGGTAGGGGAGTACACGGCGGCGGCAATTTGTTCATTTGCCTATAATATGTCTTATGCCGTAGTGGATGGGAATGTATATCGTGTGCTTTCCCGCTATTGGAATATGGATGTACCGATTGATTCCTCCGGAGGAAAGAAACTTTTTGCCACTTTGGCAAATGAACTCTTAGACCATGAACGTCCCGCCGTTTACAATCAGGCAATAATGGATTTCGGCGCTTTGCAATGCACGCCGCTTTCTCCCAATTGTTTGTTTTGTCCATTGGCTGATACCTGTTTGGCTTTGTCTGCCGGAACAGTTTTACAACGACCGGTAAGACAACATATAACAAAAACAACGAATCGTTATTTTAACTATATGTATGTGCGTGCCGGTGCATGTACCTTTGTCAATAAAAGGACTGCTGATGATATTTGGAAGAATTTATTTGAATTTCCTTTATTGGAAACAGCCTATTCGCTTGCTGAGGAAGAATTTTACGCTTTACCGGAATTCCAATCTTTGTTTGCTGCAGGTGAAAAACCGTTACTCCGTTCTGTTTGTCACCATATCAAACATGTACTTTCGCACAGGGTGATTTATGCCAACTTTTATGAAGTTGTTTTGCCCGAACATACCCAATCATTTTCATCGTACCGGAAAATACGTATCGCCGAATTGAAACATTACGCTATACCTCGCTTAATACACAAATTTATCGAGAAATATATATTCATGTAAATATATTTGTAATATGAAGTATTCTTTATATATTTGACGGTAGAATTTGTTATAAAGTAAAACTAAGGTATATGTCAGTAAATAAAGTAATTTTATTGGGAAATGTCGGAAAAGATCCGGATGTGAAATACCTTGATTCAGGCGTTGCGGTAGCTACTTTTTCTTTGGCTACGTCCGACAAAGCTTATACATTGCCTAACGGGACGCGGGTACCTGAGAAAACGGAATGGCATAATCTTGTGCTTTGGCGGAGTTTAGCTGAAATAGCGGAGAAGTATGTACACAAAGGTGATAAACTTTATGTGGAAGGGAAAATAAGATCACGTTCTTATGATGATCAGGCAGGAGTTAAACGGAATATTATTGAAATATTTGTAGATAGTATGGAATTGCTTGCTCCTAAAACAACAATCAGTAGTGAGAATAACAATACATCAGTATGATGATTTTTGTTCATCCTGTTGAAATGGTTTAACTAAAATTTTATTTTTTGGACTCAGACGATTATTTGTATCGCTTGACTGCTATTTTTGGTGATATATCCATTACAACACCTTCTTTATCGGCTATTATAGCTGTCATTATAGCTGTTTTATTATTATTAGTGTCGGGCTTTGCGTCTGCCTCGGAAATTGCTTTTTTCTCACTTTCTCCATCAGATTTGCATACTATTCGAGAACAACCACATTTTTCCGACGATAAAATCAAACATCTTTTGAATGATTCCGGGCATTTGTTGGCAACGATACTGATTACTAATAATTTTGTGAATGTGGCTATCGTCATGTTAGGTAATTTCTTTTTTATGAGCATCTTTGAGTTTCATTCTGTTGTTGCCGAATTTTTGATACTTACCGTTGTACTTACATTTTTGTTATTACTTTTTGGAGAGGTTATGCCGAAAATATATTCTGCACAACGCGCACTTGCCTTTTGCCGAATGGCTGCTCCGGCTGTTTGTGTTTTGGAGAAAATTTTCCACCCGCTTTCTTCCTTGTTGGTTAATTTTTCTACTTTTTTTAATAAGCGTTTTGTACGGAAAAAATATACTATTTCTGTTAACGAACTTTCGCAAGCATTTGATTTAACGGATAAAGAACAGCTTGTTGAGGAAAAAAATATTCTTCAAGGTATTATCCGGTTTGGTGGAGAGACTGCTAAAGAAATAATGACTTCCCGTCTGGACATGGTTGATTTGGATGTGAAGACATCTCTCTATGAGGTGATGCAGTGTATTGTTGAAAATACGTATTCACGAATACCTGTTTATTCCGATTCGCGGGATAATATAAAAGGGATACTGTATATTAAGGATTTGCTACCGCATTTGAATGTACAAGATGAATTTTCTTGGCAATCACTTATCCGACCGGCTTATTTTGTGCCGGAAACAAAGATGATAGATGATTTATTGCGTGATTTTCAAGAAAATAAGATACATATTGCCATTGTAATTGATGAGTTTGGAGGAACTTCAGGTATTGTAACGATGGAAGATATTATAGAAGAAATTGTAGGTGAAATTCAAGATGAATATGATGATGAAGAGCGAACATACACCCTTATAGATGAACATACATGGGTATTTGAAGCCAAAACGCAACTAATGGATTTTTACAAAGTGACTAAAATAGACAGGAATTATTTTGATAAGATAGCAGGAGATGCTGATACATTAGCCGGTTTATTGTTAGAAATCAAGGGTGAGTTTCCTGTACTTAATGAAAAAATAATTTATAATAATTTTGTGTTTGAGATACTTGCCATGAATAACCGGCGTATACTTAAAATAAAATTTAGTGTTTTAACTTGATGTCCTTATTTTTGAAGCATATTGAAGACAAGTATCAATGGGGTATTTGGAAAATAGATGAATGTCCGGAAGATATTTTATCTATGTTTTCCAATCAAAAAAGGGAAATATATGAACAGGAGATACAACATTTTGCCTCCAAGCAGCGTCGTTTGGAATGGCTTTCCGTCCGTATGTTGCTTTATACCCTTTTGGGAGAAGAAAAGAAAATAATGTATCGTTCTACCGGAAAACCTTATCTACCGGATTATTCTTATTGCATTAGTATCTCTCATACGCGCGGATACGCAGCGGTTATCCTTAGTTCTGTAAACGAAGCCAGTATTGATATTGAACAATATGGGGAACGTATTGGACGAGTAGCTCATAAATTTATGCACGATGATGAACAACCTTCCCTCTATTTCAATAGCGATGTATGGTCATTGTTACTTCACTGGTCGGCTAAAGAAGCAATGTTTAAATGCATGGACACCGCCTTCGTTGATTTTCGTAAGCATTTTCGTATTTATCCGTTTCAAATACAAGAGCATGGGCTATTTCAGGCGAAAGAATATTATACAAGTAAGCGGCAGGATTTTTTAATTCATTATTTAATACGTCCCGAATTTGTTATGACGTGGCAAATTACAGAATAATTTTGATCTATAGGCTAAGAGATTTCTCCGCCTGTTTTTCTTTCCAACTTATCAAGAACTCTTTTACAAATAGTATCCATCCTATACTACCCGCTCCGCCTAAAAATACGAAACCGATAAGAATCAACATCTTGTTAGGTTTACTAGGTCTTAACGAAACGGTTGCAGGCTCCACCACTGTATAGATCGGGGTGATTTCCTGAACTTTTGCTTTTGCTAGTTGCAATTGCTGGGCAATTTGGGTATAGATATTATAGGTAAGAATTCTTTCATTTAACAGGCTTTCTCCTTTTATACGAGCTAATTGCAAAATGGTATTTTGGTTTTCATCCATATATTGAGCATACTTTTGTTGTGCAATATCATAATTTTCTCTTGCTTCTTTATATAGCTTTTCTGTAAATTCCAAATCATGACGCGCCTTATTTGTACGGTAATCGGTAATATAGTCTTGCAGATTCTTCAAGACTATATTGGTAACATTGGCTGATATTAATGGGTCTTGCATTGTGATAGAAAGCGTTGTTACTCCTGTTTTTTTGTCAACGTTTACTGTTATGCGTTTACTTAAATTGCCCACAACTCCGGTTTCGTTTGGTGTTAGCATAAAAGGGTTAAGTTCTCCATTTCCTATTTCCCGTTCATCGTTAGTGAATAAAGACATTACCCATCCTAATACCCTGAATGGAAAAGAAGAAACATAACTCCACCATGCAAGGCGTTGGTGCTTTCCAAGATAAGTATATAAAGTTGTTTCTAATTCTCCCTTTTTGTCGGTAACTTTTACATCGAATAAATCAATTAAAAAAGGAGTAGAACTAACTATATCAGGATATAAATCTACCGAAAGCGCATCTCCACCTGAATTACTATTTAAGTTGATTCCCGCTATAGCTGCAAATGCTCCCATCCCTCCTTCACTTTTTCCATTAACTTCAGGGGCAAGTGTTACGCGTGTAGTATATTCCTTAGGAATACTGATAGCTACAACTATCCCTACGAGTAAGGCATAGCCGCATGTTTTTAGAATTAGTTTACGCGCCATCCATGTTTTTTGCGCCAATTCTATAAGGTCTATTTCTTGCTCTTTTTGTTGTGTTTGAACGTTTGCCGTGTTATCTATTTCATTCATATATTAAGTACTAAATTGAAATTAGTTTATATTATTATTTGTTGTATTATTCTGTAAATTAGAAAGATACAAAATAAATACTATCAATTAAATTATATCACATACTTATTCATTATTAGGCTATTTTAAAATCATAGCTATTGTTGCGATCATTGTAGCTAAAGATATAAATGAAGTTCCTATACTCATATATTCCATAGCGGACAATTTCCTTTCCTGATTTTTGGTTGGAATGATAATTTCGCAACCCGGTTCTATCTTTTTTGCTGTATTATTTTTGAGACGCGCCACTGTACCGTTCATATATACTACATATACCCTGTTTTTTTTAGCGAATTCACTGTACCCTCCGGCTTGCCCAATATAGTATTTTAGATTTTTCCCTTCGTTATAAAAAACGGTATTGGTTCGCATTACAGCGCCATTAATTTTAACAGTATTTGTGTATTCGGGTATGTGAATTTGATCGCCTTCTCGCAAAATTAGGTCATAGTTGGAACCAGGTTGTTGGATTGCTTTTTCTAAATCAATGCCTACTGTGTAAACATTACTATTGTTTATTAATCGTATATCTTTTTCCATTGTGTCTGTTTGCCTTATCAAACTTATAATATCTGCTTTTTGTTGTTTTTCTTCTCCTGTCATTTGACGAAGTAAGCGTGATCCTTTGGCGTAAGCGTCCGGAGTAATTCCACCTGCCAGATTAATCAAATCGCTAATACGTTCGTTCTTTTTCGTTAATGCATAGTTACCGCCAAATAAGACTTCTCCGGTAATTGATACATTCTGCTGCCGGTTGTATCCGGGGCTTCTTCGTATGTAAACCTCATCGTAAGGTTGTAATATAAAGTTATTACCGGTTTGTGTTATTAATAAACCGTCCTTCATTTCAAAAGAAAACATCTCTCCAATAGTACTGGTAAAGGTTTTCGTTTTAGGATTTTTTATTCTACGAGCCACATCAACACGAACTAACGATGCTGCTTCCAATAGTCCTCCTGCTTTAATAACCAAATCTTCGACAGTTGTACTGTCGGTATAAATATAAATTCCAGGATTACCTACCTCTCCATGTATAGTTAATATTTTTCTTTCGGATAAATCGTGTATACTTGGAATATAAAGTATGTCGTTATGTTGTAGTGGAATATCGGCTATCGTATTATTTATAAGGTCTTTAATGTTTATCGGAATAATTTCTAATGTAAAATCTGCACGTACACGTTGCAACTGTGCGTGGTCAAGAAACGCATCACCTTGAAGCCCTTCCGCTTTATCAATAAGTTGTTTTACTGTAGAAATCTTTTCGTCTATCGGATAGATACCCGGACGAGGAACAGCTCCTTGTATTGTTACTCTATTTTCGTAGCTGTCATGTATCTGTTGCACTGCTAATGCATCTTTGTCATGAAGCTTAAACACAGCATAATCGCCTTCTTCTACATTATAGACTTGCTTCTCTGTTCCATTTGAAGAACGGATCAACAATATGCTTTTTCTGTAAGCATCTCCTGTAAATCCACCGGCATAAGACAATAATGTATGTATTGTTTCATCTTTCTTCATTTCATAATACATGGGTTTTTTTATATACCCCCCTATATTTACTATACAGTCATAGGTAGGCACTATAATTACATCCCTTTCCATCAAACGAATGTCATCACTTATTTTCCCCTCAAAGATATATTTATAAACATCTATGTCTGCTATTTTCTTTTCTTTGCGTATAACTTGAATATTACGCAAACTACCTGTGCTCGTAACCCCCCCAGCTGAGTATAAGGCATGGAAAACCGAAGAAAAGGAAGACAATCTGTATGTACCCGGTACAAGTACCTCTCCCATAATATTGATTTGGATAGTACGTATTTCTCCTAAAGTAAGTTTTACTTGAGATGTATTTCCCGATAACCCCGAGTATATTTTTCCGAATTCACGTTGTAAGTAGTTATTTGCTTCCTTCACAGTCAGTCCACTCAGATATATAGGTCCAATACGTTCGACTTGAATGTTTCCTTGTGGGGATATTATTGCGCGAATGGAAGTTTCTGAATCTCCCCATACGTTGATAATTACTTCGTCTCCGGGTCCTAAAATATAATTGTCGGGAGTTGCCAAATTGCTATTTGGTTCAAAGGTCAAGTTTTGAGTTGTAAAGATATTATGTCCGAAAATATTCCTTGTTGAGTTTTGAAATCGAAATGATTTTCGTGCTTTAGAAGTTTCCTCTTCTACTTCCCCTTCATCTTCATCTTCCGTTGTTGTTTGAGTATTCAAATCATCCTTTGTAACTTCAGTAGTAACTTGACCGTTTTCGTATTGTTTTTGAATCTTTTCTACTTGTTGGCGAGTAACCCCTTGCTGCATCAATTCCCTTGATACCTGATTCTGATCTTTACCTTCTGTAGATGCGTTTTTAATAGATTCTATAACTTGATTATCAGTCACTTGTTGGGCTACTGCAACTCCTGATAAAAAAGTGAAAATAAATAGTAGCGTGCTAAGTTTATGCATAATTATTTTTTTGATCACTATAGTAATTAATCTGTATATAAATTATTGTACAAAAATAGATATTTTATTTAAAACAAGAGGTTTTCTTATCATATTATTGAATGAAAAACGATGAGTTATTGCCATCGTATCTATTTAGTTTATTAAATGTTAAAACCTTTCCATAAACTACCCTCAGGAACGGAAGCTTCCAATTCTATCCTTTCTTTAGATATAGGATGTATAAAACTTACCCTACGGGCATGAAGACAGATACCACCGTCTTGATTAGAGCGTGGAAATCCGTATTTTAAATCTCCCTTAACAGGGCAACCTATTTTTGCCAATTGGCAACGAATCTGGTGATGTCGTCCTGTTTTTAGTTCTATCTCAAGCAAATGGTAGTTTTTGGAATGTCCCGCGACCTTATAATAAAGAATGGCTTGTTTTGAACCTGAAATTTTTTTATCGTAAGCATAGCTTTTATTTTCTTTTTCATTACGTGTTAAGTAATGTAGTAATTCGCCTTGGGGCTCTGTTGGTTGATTTTTGACAATAGCCCAGTATATTTTTTTGATTTCTCCGTTTTTAAACATTTCATTTAAACGAGCTAACGCTTTACTCGTTTTTGCAAATAGAACAAGACCGCTCACAGGACGATCTACCCGATGAACAACACCGATAAATACATTTCCGGGCTTTTGATATTTTTCTTTTAGGTATAACTTAATTGTTTCTGAAAGCGGAGTATCACCCGTTTTATCTCCCTGTACTATTTCAGAGTTCGTCTTATTGACGGCAATTATATGATTGTCCTCGTATATTACGGTCATTTTGTTAGGTATTCATACCACCACAGCAGTGAATAACTTGTCCCGTTACATAAGAAGAAAGGTCGGACGCCAAAAATGTTGCCACATTAGCCACGTCTTCGGGTGTTCCCCCACGGCGCAGGGGAATGGATTTCGCCCATTCGGCTTTTACTTCATCGCTCAATTGAGCAGTCATGTCCGTAATGATAAATCCCGGAGCAATAGCATTAGCGCGTATTCCACGAGAGCCAAGTTCTTTGGCTATGGATTTAGCTAAACCAATCATGCCTGCTTTCGATGCAGCATAGTTACATTGACCTGCATTGCCGGATACACCTACCACAGATGCCATATTAATAATGCTTCCTGATTTTTGACGCATCATTACCGGCGTACAAGCGTGTATGAAATTAAAAGCCGATTTCAAATTGATGTTAATAACCACGTCCCATTGCTGCTCGCTCATACGCATCATCAGTGCGTCGCGGGTGATTCCGGCATTGTTAACTAAGATATCTATATGTCCGAAATCTTTTTGAATTTCGGCAACTACCTTTTCTGTATCTTCAAAACCGGCTGCATTGGAAGCATACCCTTTTGTTTTTACACCCAGTGCGGCAATTGCTTTTTCCGTTTGATGTGCGTTTTCGTCGATAATCAAATCCGTGAAGGCTATGTTTGCCCCTTCCGAAGCAAACTTTAATGCTATCGCTTTACCGATACCTCGCGCAGCTCCGGTTACAATAGCTGTCTTTCCATCTAATAGTGCCATACTTAAAAAATTTATGTTATATTTAGTTTTTCGTTTCGTTGCAAAGCGCCGAACACAATATTTGTTACAAATTTTTTGCGCATTTCTTTATTCATATTTTCGCCGATACGTCCGCGAATATAGGGAACTTCAATACCCTTAATGCAATAGTGCAGTAATGCAGCTGTCATTTCCACATTTTCTATATTGAAAACACTTTTATCCTTTCCTTCTTGCAAAATATCTTTGAACAATTGAATTTCTTTGGCGTCAAATTCTTTGCGGACTTGTTCCACTTTCCATATATCGCGAAAAAAATCCGCGCGGAGAGTTCCATTTCTCTCTACGACTTCTTTTATCGCATCCAAATGTGTAAAGATGATTCTTATGATTTTTATGTCAGGAGAGATTTCTTTCCGGACTACTTGTTTCATGGTATCGGAAAGAATTTCTAATTCCGATTCCACAACTGTTAAATAAATTTCATCTTTATTTTTAAAATAGGTATAAAGCGTTCTTCTTCCTTTTTTCGAAGCAATAGCTATGTCGTTCATGGTAGTATTTTCTATACCCATCTTTGCGAAAAGTTGACGGGCGGCATCTACTAATTTAGCTCTTGTTTTCGATTTGGATACCATCATCATAGAGGTTGGTTATATTGATATTTAAAGAATTGATGAGCAAATATAAGAGAAATTTTCGGGTTTGAATTTAGAAATCGGGTTGAATTTATATAAAATTATGTGGTAGGGGGCGGGGTCTGCCCATCCCCACGGTGGAAATATTATTACACATTTTAAATATCAAACCACAAAAAAAAATGATTTACCAACCAAATTATGGCAACGCAATTATCACGAACATATTTCGGAGAGAAATTTGGGGGGGGGCTTTGTGTGACTGATAGATACTTACTTTTTTGTTGCTTTACCACGACTTGGTTTCTTGTAGTAATTTTTGGGAGGATATAGATTTTTTATTTACGTTTGTATGTAAGTTAAACTGATTGTATGAAGAAAAATTTTCTTGCTATACCGCTTTTGTTCTTTGTTTTGTTTTTCACGTCTTGTTCTGCAACCAAGTTTGTTCCCGAAAATTCCTATTTATTAGACGATGTAATATTAAAAACGGATAATAAAAATGTAAAGCCTTCCACTTTGAGAAACTATATACATCAAAGTCCGAATAATAAATGGCTTGGATTGATGAAAATCCAACTTTGGTTTTATAGTCTTTCCGGCAGCGATTCCACTCGTTGGCATAACCGGTTTTTCAGAAAAATAGGCGATCCTCCGATCATATATAGTGAAAGTGATGCTCGCCGTTCTGCGGAAGAGATTACGAAAGCGGTATATAATATGGGATATATGAAGGCTTCTGTAGAGAACTCAGTTAAGATTAAAAAGAAAAAATTAAAACAATTCTATCGGGTAACCACGGATAAGCCTTATTATATCCGTACTTTAACTTATGATATAGCTGACGCGTTGATAGCCGGTTATCTTGCAAAAGACACTACCGGAATATTATTGAAAGCGGGAATGATATTCGACGTAAATCTATTGGACATCGAACGCCAGCGCATTACAAATCTATTGGTTAACAATGGTTACTATAAATTTCAAAAAGATTATATTACCTACACGGCAGATACCGTTAGCAATTCTTATGCCATAGACCTTACTTTGCGTTTGCATTTATATCAAACCCGGGAGGATCTGGCTCCTGTGCCGCATCAACGGTACCTGATAAACCGGGTGAATCTTATTACCGAGTATGATATGCTGCAATCGGCAAGTTATAATTTGGTAACTATGAACGACTCGATTTTTTACAATGGATATGCTGTTTTTTTTAAAGATAAGTTATACTTGCGTCCTAAAGTTTTGACAGATAATATTGGCATACAGCCGGGCGCTCCCTATCGTGAACAAGATGTGCAACGCACGTATGTCTATTTGGGGCGGCTTCCGGCTTTAAAATATACGAATATACGTTTTACCGAAGTGGCAGACACTACCTTGTTAAACTGTTCCGTCATGTTATCGAAGAGCAAACATTTGTCTGTTACTGCGGAAGTGGAAGGGACTAATTCGGCTGGAGATTTTGGAGCGGCAACAGTTCTTTCGTTCCAACATCGTAATCTATTTCGAGGGTCGGAGAGTTTTTTGTTAAAGTTTCGTGGCGCATACGAAGCTATTTCAGGATTGCAGCAAGGATACAAAAATGATAATTACACCGAATTTGGCGTTGAAACAAGTATTAATTTTCCTATCTTTCTTTTTCCCTTTCTTTCTTCGGACGTAAGGCGACGGATAAGAGCCACTACTGAGTTTGCGTTGCAATACAATAGTCAGTTGCGTCCTGAATTTTCGCGTACTGTGGCTTCGGCTTCATGGAGTTATAAGTGGACACGCCGGCGAAAGGCTCAACATCGTATTGATTTGATTGACATAAATTACTTGTATATGCCGTGGAAGTCGGATCAGTTTGTGAAAGATTATCTTACAGATGGGCAAAATTATGTAATGGAGTACAATTACAAAGACAGGTTGATAGTCCGTACAGGATATATGTATAATTATAATAGTTCGTGGGAAGCGTTGGGTAAAACGGTAACGGCTGACTCTTATTCCATCCGGATGAATTTTGAATCTGCCGGAAATATTCTTTCCTTGATTTCAAATTTAGTAAAGCGCCCCAAAAATGAAGAAGGGGAATACTCTTTATTAAATATACCGTTCGCTCAATATGTTAAGGCTGATTTTGATTTTGCCAAAAATGTATTTATAACCCCTCGTAATATATTGGCTTTTCATTTCGCTGCCGGGATTGCTATTCCTTACGGAAATGCGAGAGTAATTCCTTTCGAGAAACAATATTTCTCGGGAGGAGCAAACAGTGTACGCGGTTGGTCGGTGCGCGGGTTAGGCCCGGGTTCTTATTCCGGAGGCGACGGAAAATATTTAAATCAATTCGGAGAAATCAAATTGGACGCCAATGTCGAATATCGCAGTAAACTGTTTTGGAAGTTTCAAGGAGCCGTATTTATTGATACCGGTAATATTTGGACAACACGCGAGTACGAAAATCAACCGGGAGGCATGTTTAAGTTCAACAGTTTTTACAAACAGATTGCCGTATCATACGGCTTGGGATTGCGTTTCGACTTTGATTTTTTTGTCATACGGCTTGATGGAGGAATGAAAGCCATTAATCCGGTATATGATGCGGGAAAAGACAGGTATCCAATTGTTTATCCCACGTTTAAACGCGACTTTGTATTACATTTCGCTGTTGGGTATCCTTTCTGATCCAACCTTTAAACCTTTTGTCCGAAAACCTGTCATACATTCAATTAGGGTTTAACTTAACAGAAACACAGACTGATGAAAAAAATATTTATAGGAGCGCTGCTATCAATAAGCGCTTTTCATATGGTTGCACAAAATAAAAACATTACTATTTCGGGTAGCGTTATTGAGGAAGCTACAGGACAAGCCATTGAACAAGCTACCGTACAGTTATATTCTTTGCCTGATAGCACGTTTGTGGGAGGAGTAGCTACCTTGTCCAAAGGAACGTTTACACTTCCTAAAGTTCAGGCAGGCAGATATGTATTGAAAGTATCCTATATAGGTTTCCAAACGAAGATCATTCCTCTCCGGCTTTCCTCTTCCCGGTTAAACTATACTGTGGGAAGTATTTCATTGCTTTCTGATGCTATTATGCTGAGCGAAGCGGTGATAACAGCCCAAGCCCCTCCTGTAACTATCAAAGCGGACACTGTGGAATACAATACATCCGCATATAGGGTGCCGGAAGGATCCATGCTGGAAGAATTGGTAAAAAAACTTCCCGGCGCTGAGGTATCGGATGAAGGGAAAATAACCATTAATGGCAAGGAAGTCAAAAAAATAATGGTGGACGGCAAGGAGTTTTTTTCAGATGATCCTACTGTTTCCATGAAAAACCTGCCTGTCGAAATAGTCGAAAAGATAAAAGCATACGACAGGAAAAGTGATATGGCGCGTATTACGGGTATTGATGATGGCAATGAAGAAACGGTTCTTGATTTAACAGTAAAGAAGGGCATGAAACAAGGTTGGATAGGAAACTTTATTGCGGGATATGGTAGCAAAGCGCGTTATGAAGCGGGCGGAATGATGAGTCGCTTTCAAGATGACGCCACTTTTTCGATATTGGGTTCGGCTAATAATACGAACAATAGAGGCTCTTCCGAATTCGGTGATTCCGGTCAGGGTTTTGGTAGTGGCGGTGGTTTTGGCGGTGGCGGCAATGGTTTTGGTAATGGGGGTTCCGGTATGGGCGCCGGTGTTACAACAGCCCGTTCGTTGGGAATGAACTTTGCCAAAGAAACAAAGAAATTGCAAATAGGCGGTAATATACAATACGGATATTCGGACAATGATGTGCAACGGAAAAGTGTAATGGAAACTTTTTTAGGTCAACAGTCGTCATTTGAAAATAGCGCTAACAGTTCCAGGAGGAAACGTAACGATGTGCGCGCCGATTTCCGTCTTGAATGGCGTCCCGATACGATGACCACTATTATATTCCGTCCCAACGGGAATTATTCTACTACCGGTTTAAGCAGTCAATCGGGTTCGGAAACATTTAATAACGACCGTCAGCTTGTCAATGCAAAGGAGTCGAAATCAACAAGCAAAAGTGATAGCTATTCTTTCAATGGGAGGTTTCAACTGTTTCGCAAATTGAACAATGAGGGGCGGAATTTGTTTGTAGGCGCTAATTTCGGTTATAGTGAGGGGGATACAAAAAGCGACTCCCATTCGGAGACCGGTTTTTACAAGGATGGCAACGAAGATACTGCCGTAGAATATGACCGGCAAACAGATCGCACGAACGACAGTCGCAATTGGAATGTTTCGGTTGCCTATACGGAACCGGTATTTAAGAATCATTTCTTACAAACGAGCTATGAGTTTTCTCACCGTAAACGATTGAGTCAATCATTGGTTTCCGATCAGGATTCCATTATGACTAACGGGTATGTGGAGTCGTTAAGTTCACGGGTAGAGAATTTTTATGATACCCATACGGCAGAACTTTCTTTGCGGGGAATTCATCCGATAGTGATGTACAACATCGGCATAGGAGCCAATCCACAATCTTCGCTTAGTAAAACGTCCGTTGGACCGAACACAAATAAACAGTTGCCCAGACAAAATGTGGTCAACATCAGTCCGAATGCAATGATGCGGTTTAATTTTTCCAAGCAGCACACTTTGATATTCCGCTATCGCGGACGTAGTGAAGCGCCCAATGTTGAAGATCTGCAAGACGTAATAGACCAAACCGATCCGTTAAACATTCGGTATGGTAATCCTAATTTGAAACCATCGTTCACTAATAATATGATGATGTTTTACAATAAATTCGTACCCGGCGCCATGCGAAGTTATGTGTTGAACCTGTTTTATATGAATACCGTTAATTCGGTTGCCAATCGAATGCAGTATGATGTAGCAACGGGGAAACGTATTTATGATAGAGTAAATGTGAATGGAAACTGGAGTACGAATGGCTTTTTCTCTTTTAATGCTCCATTGAAAAATAAGAAATTTACCCTTACCTCGGGAACGAATGTGACGTACAGTGATGCGGTGAGTTATACCAGTATAGAAAATACGGATGCGCAGCTTAGCGCCACTCACAATTTGAGGGCGGGTGAACGATTGGGGGGTAATTATCGTAATGATTTGTTTGATATTTCGCTCAATGCTTCCATAAATTACAATAAGACACAAAATGATAAACAGACGAATAGTAATCGCGAAACGTTTGACTATTTTTTGGGTGGGAGCACAAACATCAATTTGCCTTGGCAAATATACCTTTCTACGGATGTGAATTACCGCATAAAGGAAGGGTATAGCGGTAATGAATTTAATAACAATGAACTGATGTGGAATGCACAGTTGTCCAAATCATTCCTCAAAAATAATGCGGCAACCATCCGTATAAAAATATACGACATCCTTCAGCAACAAAGTAATCTTTCACGGAATATTAGCGAAACGATGATGAGTGATACGGAATACAATACGTTGGGAAGCTATTTTATGGTTTACTTTGTGTACCGCCTGAACACATTAGGCGGAAAAGCTCCCGCACAGCGCCAGTCATTCGGCTCCGGTTTTGAAGGAGGAGGTCGCCGCGACAGAACCGGTGGAGGCGGTGGTTTCGGAGGCGGCAGAAGATTTTAGAGGTAAACAAACGGTTACCATTCGTAGGGGCGACCCTTGCGGTCGCCCTGCTGATATTCAAGGCGACCGCAAGGGTCGCCCCTACACGTGCCTGTTTTATTTAATTATTTTCTATCGCCGCTTGCGCTGCAGCCAGTCTTGCAATCGGCACGCGGAACGGTGAACAACTGACATAATCTAATCCTACTTTATGGCTGAATTTCACCGATGAAGGCTCTCCTCCGTGTTCTACACATATACCGGATTTCAAATGCCCCGAATTT
>SNRY01000181.1_pt1 | contig 23281 bp, 23 predicted proteins | sample 4693421 | NCBI WGS metagenome assembly SNRY01 (sample SAMN11003215, study PRJNA524138) | termite gut metagenome | isolation source: Bacteroidetes bacterial symbionts from single cell of protist host amplifed... | host: Streblomastix strix ... | reverse complement strand
TTTAGCGCTGTTATAATCATTAGTCAAGATTTGAGCCAAAGCTGCACTGTTTGTTTTGGAGTTACCGAAAGAAGAAACCGCTCTTTCATAATGTCCTTGTGAAATATACAAGTTACCCAATGCTTCGTTCAAATAGTCTGCACCAGACGCTTTGCTGAAATAAGATTCTGCAGCTACATTATCACCTTTTACCAATGCAACAAGTCCTAAATTCAAATTTACTTCCGGTGTAGCTTTAATGTTTTCAGCTTTCTTATATAAAGATTCAGCCTGAGCGATGTTAGCTGCTTGATAATACACCGAACCCAAGTTGTTGTAGGCACGATAGTCATCGGGGAATTGTTGTATAATCCTATTGTAAATAGCTTCTTTTTGTGCATTGTCTTGAGTCAAAGTTGCCGCATACAAAAGTTCTTCTATATTCAGTTGACTTTCCGCTACCTGAGCAAGTTGAGAAATTTCTTCATCGGATTTGCCTATGATTTCATAGTTCAATATCAGGCGTGAACGTCTCAACTGCGGAAGAATTTCATCTGCCAAAACCTTATAAACGGAAGAGATATTTTTAATTTCATTTTCTCTTTGTTCCGGATCTGAATACATTGACAGCACACGAAGAATCAGTTCTTTGTCTTGGATATTTGATTGAGAAACCAATTCTTGGAAGCCATCCCAGTCTTCAGCCGTGTATTTTGCATCAACCGCTGCATCAATTTTGCTTGATATCAGTTGTTTGTTTATATAACCTTTCGTATTGGATTCACGTTCTTTCGCCAACTTTGTGTTTAAATCCAATCCTCCGTCAGGAGAAGCATAAGATGAAATTTCAATCGTATTTATTTTTTTGTTTGTGGCAGCGTAAGCATCTTTCACCTGCTTGTTAAAATCCTTAATATTTGTTGAATTCAGCTCGCTGGCACGAAGATTCGCTTGCTGAATAAGGAACAAAATATTCGCTTGTTGAGCCTCTTTAATAATACGTTGAAAGTTATCGTGGCTAATTGCCGTATGAGCATCGCTCACCACTGTACCCGTAGCCCCTTCAAATAAAGTAGAGGTACTAATCACACCATCACCCAATTTTATACTCGGAAGCGAAGTAACCTTACCTTTGATTGTAGCGACAGATTCCAAAAATAATTCCGATTTAGCCATGGGAGGAATATAATTGAAAGATTCTCCTATGGTAATATTACCTCCTTGATAAGGAATTACTTGATTATTTCCTTGCACATTCTCTCCTTGGTACACATACGTTTGTCCTTTTGCTTCTCCTCCGTCCCATTTCAATACCGGAGTCACTTCAAGGACAGCGCTTTTAGTGAAATAAGATTCAGGGAATCGACCGTTAATAGTTACGGGTACTTTCCCTCCGGTAGCTTCCAATACTTGCGGTGTTATCGTGAAAAAATTTGCTGATAACTCCCCGATTTTGCTGCTGCATGAAGATAGTACAGCTACAAATCCACCCATTAATAATGGTAAATACAATTTCTTGATCATTTGTCGTATAAATTAAAGTTTATTTAATATAAAGATTTCATTCAAATCTCACTTTTATTGCGGTACTAAATTTCAGCGAATATATATAAAATACGGTTTGTTGGCTCAAATGAGCAAATATTTTTATCTATATTTAACAAACATCTTTCGTCATGAATTCAGGTAGCGCCCTATCACGTCCGTCACCCGTTGCCCTATTGCCTTTGCCTCTTCTGAAGTAGAAGCTTCGCTATATATGCGGATGATCGGCTCTGTATTACTTTTGCGCAAATGCACCCATTTGTCGGCAAAGTCTATTTTCACCCCATCGCTGTTGTTGATTTCCTCCTTGCTGTAAAGCTTCTCTACTTCGGAGAGGATACTATCCACATCCGCTTCCGGAGTTAATTCTACTCGATTTTTTGCCATATAATAAGATGGATAAGACGCTCGTATTTCACTCACCCTTTTCCCTTCGTGCGCCAAATGAGTAAGAAAGAGAGCGATACCCACCAACGCATCGCGTCCATAGTGGCAGGCAGGATAAATAATGCCGCCGTTCCCTTCTCCGCCAATCACCGCACTCGTTTCTTTCATTTTGGCAACTACATTTACTTCACCCACAGCGGAAGCATAGTACTGCATTCCATATCTGCGGGTTACGTCACGTAATGCACGCGTAGAACTTAAATTAGAAACCGTACTTCCCGGAGTATGTTTCAGTACATAATCAGCCACAGTAACAAGCGTATATTCTTCACCGTACATGGTTCCGTCTTCACAAATCACGGCTAAACGATCTACATCGGGGTCAACAACAAAAGCAACATCCGCTTTTCCCTTCTTCATCAATTCCATAATATCGCTTAGATTCTTCTCCAATGGTTCCGGATTATGAGCAAAGTCTCCCGTAGGTTCACTATACAATTTCTCCACAGAAACTACTCCCAATCGTTCCAACAACTCGGGAATAATGATTCCACCTACGGAATTTACACAGTCAATAGCTACCCGGAATCCTGCTTTTTTAATGGCTTTTGTGTCCACAAGGTCAAGCGCCAAAATATTGTCGATATGTTTTTTATTATAAGTCAAATCTTTCCGATAAGATCCCAAATGGTCTATGCCTGCATAAACGAATTCTTCCGCTTTAGCCATGCGAAGCACTTCTTTTCCTTCGGCATCATTCAAAAACTCTCCCCGCTCGTTGAGTAGCTTCAAAGCATTCCATTGTTTGGGATTGTGGGAAGCGGTAAGAATAATTCCCCCGCAAGCGCCCTCCATTATTACGGCAAGTTCGGTAGTCGGCGTAGAAGCCAAATTGATGTCCACCACATCCCAACCCATACCCATAAGAGTACCCACTACAGTACTTCTTACCATTTCGCCGGAAATACGTGCGTCACGCCCCACTACGATTTTATTACTTCTCAATGGGCACATTTTACGTATAAGCATAGCATAAGCCGATGTGAATTTCACTATATCAAGCGGATTCAATCCTTCGCCCACTCGCCCGCCGATAGTTCCACGAATACCCGAAATAGATTTAATTAAAGTCATTTCAGCAAAATTAATTAGTAATCCGTAACTTCTCTTTTCCGGTCAGTTTATTAGAATTTTTCTTATATCATAAAAGTAAGGATACACATATTGTTGCGCTGTCGAATGTCCCATTTTGGAAGGAACGATAAGCTTCACATGCGCACCGTTCTTGATATAGGATAACGGAATGATCCATCCTGTTGGAACTACCGTACTCCCGTAAGTATTATACATATTAAACCCGATTCCCGCTCCCTCGCCAATAACGAATTGTCCATAAGAGGAATTCGAGGTAACAGTATAATAAAACGCATCGGGATACAGATTTAACGATTCGTAATAGGGATTGAGCACATTGGATGCTTGTGTCGTATCCTCTAAAAAAATATCATATTCAATAAAACGAATCAATATTTCGTCGCGATTTTTGGGTTTTTCTCCCTTCCCAAGATCAACTATTTGCAGATATACACCGTTGGAAAAAGCGACATATTCATTTTCTTCCACATTTGTGACGGTATCTTTTTCAAATTCTTCCTGCGAAATAGTTTTAATATTGTTTTCTTTTACGAACTTGTTGATGGCATTCCTTTCCGTTTCCAACAACTCGGCATAAGTTTTTGTATCTTTACAAGCCTGAAACAGCGCCCCTCCACCTAATAAAATCATTAAAAACAATATAGAAAATCTTTTCATTGCTTTGCTATTGTTACTGACGGTAAAGATAGTCTTTATTCATAAAATATCAAAAGTCGCTGCTCAAAAGTTCCGAACCTTTAACCTTTATTCTCCGACTTTTAACAGCGAGTTGTATTTTTTCAATGCCTTTTCAAACGTGCTTATCGCCTCATCCATTGTTCCAAACCATTCGCCTCCCGAAGCATTCAAATGTCCGCCGCCGTTAAAAAAGTCTTCTGCAAGTTGATTGCAAGGAAACTTCCCTACCGACCGCAATGATACTTTAATTCGATTTTTTTCACTGTCTTCGCGCAAGAAACAAGATAGTTGCACATCTTTTACAGAAAGCGGAATATTTACAAATCCTTCGCCGTCTCCCTTAATATAATTGAATTTTTCTTGTTCACATTTACTTAGCGTGATTAAAATTGCATAATGACCATATACTTTCATTGTAGTCAACACATGTCCCATCAATCGCAAACGCGATTCGGAATACGTGTTATATACTTTTCGGTAAATAGCATCTTTGTCGATACCCAAAGACAGTAAACTACCGACAATAGAATAAATATCCACACTATTGGAATTATAAGTGAATCCTCCCGTATCGGTCATCATACCTGTGTAAATACACTCTGCCCCTTCTTTGGTGATGCTGCTGAAATAACCCATCCGGCAAATTAAACGGAATACAAGTTCACATGTCGAAGATATCTCAGGATGTGAAATAATAATCTCGCAGAATTCTTCGGGGCGAGGGTGGTGGTCTATCATTATTTTGCACGCCGGCGAAGCTTTTACACTACCTGCCATATCGTCAATTCGGCTTAAGACGTTAAAATCCACACAACAAATAATACCTGCTTCGCTTATCAATCGGTCGGCAATCTCTTTATGACGGTTGTATAACAAAATGTCCTTGTTTCCGGGCATCCACTTAAAAAAATCGGGAAAAGCATTGGGTAAAACCACATTAACTGTTTTTCTGTGCGATTTTAGGAAATGATATAATCCCAATGAAGCTCCAATAGCATCTCCGTCAGGCATAACGTGGGAAACAATTACTATTTTTTCCTCCCGTATAAACCATTTGCGAAAACGGTCAATCTTAGCTTGCTCTATAACTTTCTCCGGCATTGCAAAATTATTATATTATTGTTGATAAAAGTTGATGAAGAAAACTGACAGTAGTTAACAACGTCAGAGCTAAAAATCGGAACAAAAATAAATATTCTTTTGAAGCCAACCTAAGTTTGTAGGAAAAAAATCGTTAAGTAAAGCGCACTTTCCTGCTGTTTCGGAGAGTTTCGGCTTTTATTTTTCATCTATGGAAAAGTAATGTATAACCAATGAAACAGATAGGGAATCGTTCCGCATCATAAAATCCCGTTAACGTTTTCCTCTCGTGTCGTTAACCGTTGTTAAGTCGCTATACGCACTGTTAAAAGAGAATAAGAAAGTATGGTAAACAGAATAAATCAACTAAATTTGTTGTTATTTTAACGCTGGAATACGAAACCAATCCAATAATAGAATAGACAATTAAAAAATCATGAGTATGAAACGAATAACTAAAAGCGTTCTTGTAATAGGAGCCATTATTCTTCTTAGTTCGGGAATTGCAGGGCTTACAACGTTTTCAATGATGAAGACGAAAACGAGTACGTCGGAGTTAAAAACTTATAATGAAATGTTTCCGCAGAATCCTAATGTCAAATTGGCTATATTTGACGGGGCGGAAGCTCAACCGGTAGATTTAACTCATGCTGCTGAAATTTCTGTTCATGCAGTGGTGCATATTAAATCCACCGAGTTGTCAAAAACGACAACTATTCAGCAAGTGCCGGATATCTTTGATTATTTTTTTGGAGAAGGTATGGGGAGACAACGTCAAATGCAAACGGAACCTAAAGTGGGTTTCGGCTCCGGTGTTATCATCTCCAAAGATGGATATATTGTTACCAATAATCATGTGATAGAAGGAGCGGATGAAATTAGCGTTACGTTGAACGATAACAGAGAGTTTAAAGGACGTATCATAGGGACAGATCCAAATACCGATTTGGCTTTGGTTAAAATAGAAGGGGATGGTTTTTCTACTCTTCCCATTGGAGATTCCGATGCTTTAAAGGTCGGTGAGTGGGTGTTGGCAGTAGGTAATCCTTTTAATTTGACTTCTACTGTGACGGCAGGTATTGTTAGCGCTAAAGCCCGTTCGTTGGGTGTTTACAACGGAGGTGTAGAGTCCTTTATTCAAACGGATGCTGCTATCAATCGTGGAAATAGTGGAGGAGCTTTAGTGAACGCCAAAGGGGAATTGGTGGGAATCAATGCGGTGCTTTCTTCTCCTACGGGAGCATACGCGGGATATGGTTTTGCTATTCCTACCGGAATTATGGTTAAAATTGTTGCTGATTTAAAACAGTATGGAACCGTTCAGCGTGCTTTGTTAGGTATTAAAGGTGGTTCTGTAGGTGATGCCAGAAGCGATGAAAAACAAAAACAAAAAGAAAAGGCATTGGGCGTTGTAGAAGGGGTTATCGTGAGTGAGATAATCGAGGGAGGTTCTGCTGCTGCCGATATAAAGGTGGACGACGTGATTATTGGCATTGACGAAAAAACGGTATCAAAATTTGCTGATTTGCAAGAAGCATTGGCTAGACATCGTCCGGGTGACAAAGTGAAAGTAAGGTTAATCCGCGATAAGAAAGAAAAAGTAATAGAAGTGCTTTTGAAAAATGAGCAGGGCAATACTAAAGTACTTAAAAATGCGGGAGTAGAAATTCTCGGTGCAGCTTTCAAGGAATTGTCCGGTGAGTTGAAAAAGCAATTGAATTTAAGCTATGGCTTACAAGTAACGGGAGTTAGTTCCGGTAAGATGGCTGATACGGATATCCGTAAAGGATTTATCATTTTGAAAGCGAATAATCAACCCATACGTAAAATCAGTGATTTGGAAGAAACAGTAAAAGTTGCCATAAAATCTCCCGACCAAGTGCTATTCCTTACAGGTGTATATCCGTCCGGTAAACGGGCCAATTATGCCATTGATTTGTCACAAGAGTAAAATCATGGAGATTTTAAAATAAAAAAGTGTGCAAAGGGGATATACTTACATTGTATTTTCGTATCTTTGCATCTTCCTTATTTTCTTAGGATGAGACAATTAAAAATAACCAAAAGCATCACTAACAGAGAAAGCGCTTCTCTGGATAAATATTTACAAGAAATAGGACGTGAAGACCTGATTACTGTAGAAGAAGAGGTGGAACTCGCGCAACGTATTCGTAAAGGTGACCGAATGGCATTGGAGAAACTTACACGCGCCAATTTGCGTTTCGTTGTTTCGGTTGCCAAACAATACCAAAACCAGGGATTGAGTTTGCCTGATTTAATCAATGAGGGAAATTTGGGACTTATCAAAGCTGCTGAGAAATTTGACGAAACACGCGGATTTAAGTTTATCAGCTATGCAGTTTGGTGGATTCGACAGTCTATTTTACAGGCTTTAGCGGAACAGTCACGTATAGTGCGTCTTCCTTTGAATCAAGTGGGTTCTTTGAATAGAATCAGTAAGGTTTTTTCTAAATTCGAGCAGGAAAACGAGCGCCGTCCTTCTCCTGAAGAGTTGGCTGAAGAACTTGATATTCCGGTGGATAAAATCTCCGATACATTAAAAATATCGGGACGTCATATTTCTGTTGACGCACCTTTTGTGGAAGGAGAGGATAATAGTTTACTTGATGTGTTGGTTAACGATGATTCGCCGATGGCTGATCGTTCTTTGGTATATGAATCTCTTTCGAGAGAGATTGACAGAGCTCTTTCTACGTTAACTGATAGAGAAAAAGAAATTATCCGGATGTTTTTCGGTATCGGACACCAAGAAATGACATTGGAAGAAATAGGAGACAAGTTTGGTCTTACCCGTGAACGTGTCCGACAGATAAAAGAGAAAGCAATCAGAAGATTACGGCAAAGTAATCGTAGTAAATTACTCAAATCTTATCTGGGTTAATAAGCTGTGACGAAAGGGATACTTATGAAGTTTGTAAAAACCGGTTGGGCGCTTTTGTTCTCTTTTATTTTTCTTTCTGCTTTTTCGTTAAAAAGAGAAAAGGAGGAGGTTTATATTTGGGGGATTTCAGCTTCATTTACGGATACGATTGTATATTATACCGACATACAATTGGTGGATAGTATAAAATTAGATAAGCACGGATTTCTTACAAAGAGGGAGGTTTATAGCTATCAACTCAAAAATTATCTTGAAAACGAGAAAAATATTCCTAATCGAGTCTGTATGATTTATTTTTCCAAAAGAAAAAAAAGTTTAGAGAAAGAGGCAGCCAAGTTATTAAATAAATACGAAAAGAATAAAAACGTAGCTTTGCAACGAATCGAAATTTCAGAGTTTCGATTCACGTATATAGGTTTGTGACAACTGTTAGGTAACAAAATGGAAAAATCAGACGACCACCGCCAATTACAAATAGATTTAAGAGAAGATGTTGCTCAAGGCGCTTATGCGAACTTGGCTATTATTACTCATTCGAGTTCGGAATTTATTTTGGACTTCATACGGGTGATGCCCGGATTACCTAAAGCAGATGTACAGTCCCGCGTTATTTTAGCGCCGGAACATGCTAAACGATTGTTGCACGCACTTGAAGATAACATCAGAAAATATGAACGTTCGTACTCTTCTATCTGTTTGAAAAATGAAGATAAGGAAGATGCGCCTCCAATTATAAGTGTTAGAGGAGAAGCATAAAGAAAGCAAGTGTCAATCCATACGGCTAAGTCTAAATTTACAAACTCATTTTATCCATCGTCGAATTCCATAATAACTCACCCAACTACCCAATGCAACCCCAATAATATCAGCAACAAAATCCAACCAATCCCCTCCTCGATACGTTGTAAGATACCCTTGAAGCAATTCTACCACTCCACCAAATACAATCGGACAAATAATAGCGCCTATCCATACATGTAAAAAAGGGAGTTTTTCATTTTTATGATTGCGCATAAACTCCAACCACAATGTCCCCGACATACCGCTGTACATACAAAGATGTACTATTTTATCCAAAAAAGGGATTTTATTATTGGTAAATTCAATAGCGGGCGGTTTAAAAAAAGACAAATACACAATAATCCCAATGATAGTAATCGAAACAGGGTAGCGTTTTATAAGATGAAACATAGATTTTTCTATTATACGAAGCACAAATATAAAGAGTATTTCTCATATTTGTATATGTAATTCGTCTGCTAAGATTATGTGGAAAGATTTCTTTTATTTTACCCGTTCGGAAAGAAGAGGTATTATTGCACTAATCATACTTATTGTTATTGTGATTACGGTTGGTTTCTTGTTTTCGGAATATCAAGAGAAAAAAGAAATTTCTGATATTACATTTTCTCAAAAAGAATATAATGACTTTCCTGTTTCTTCGCGCGAAAAGAACCCCAAACCCGTATCCCGTTCATTGAAAGAACAAAAAGAAATTGTTTTAACTCCTTTTGATCCAAATACAGCCGACTCTGTAACTTTTCTTCGTTTGGGATTATCATCCCGAACGGTGGATAACATATTTCGCTATCGCGCTAAAGGTGGAGTATTCAAAAAACCGGACGATTTTAAGAAGATATATGGAATGCTGCCGGAACAGTATGCCGAATTATTCCCTTACATACTCATCAAGAAATTCTCCGATAAGAAAAAAGCTAATATCCTTATCGCCAAACAAGTAGAAAAACCTTTCTCAACTGTCTATAAATACCCCAAAGGAACCATCATTGATTTAAATCAAACTGACACAACTGAGCTTAAAAAAATCCCCGGGATTGGAAAAGGAATCGCAAAAGCCATTGTCAATTACCGAAAAAGGCTTGGAGGATTTTACAGTATAAATCAATTGGAAGACATTCATCTGTCAGTTACTCAGTTTGCCGAATGGTTTTGCGTGGAAGGTAATAACACTATACGAATTAATCTAAATGAAGTAAACATTGAACGTTTACGGGCACATCCTTATTTCAACTATTACCAAGCTAAAGCCATTGTAGAGTATCGACAGAAAAAAGGAATACTGAAAAGTTTAAAACAATTAACTTTATACGAAGAATTTACCGAGAAAGATTTTGAAAGAATGGAGCATTATGTATGTTTTTGAATAATCATACGGCAGAAAGTATTCTTATTACCGGTGCAAGTGGATTTATCGGCAGTTTCATTGCAGAAGAGGCATTAAATCAACTGTTTTCCGTTTGGGCAGGTGTCCGGGTAACAAGCAACAAAAGATATTTGAAATATACCGGTATTCATTTCTTCGAGTCAGATTTTGCCAATCGGGATGCGCTTCGGACAAGTTTATCACAACATAAAAAAGTTTACGGTAAGTTTGATTACGTCATTCATTGTGCAGGCGCTACCCAATGTGTTGATAAAGATGATTTTGAGAAAGTTAATTATTTACAAACAAAATATCTGGTTGATGCGTTAATCGACTTGGATATGGTCCCAAAGCAATTCGTTTTTGTCAGTTCGTTGAGCGTTTTCGGACCCATTCACGAAAAAAATTTCCAGCCCGTAAAAGAAGATGATATACCTATACCTAATACGTTATATGGAATTAGCAAACTAAAAGCAGAACGGTATATAGAAAATCTCGTAGATTTCCCTTATGTTTTTTATCGTCCGACGGGTGTGTATGGACCTCGCGACAAGGATTACTTTTTAATGGCAAAATCCATCAAAAATGGCATTGATTTTTCAGCAGGTTATAAGCGACAAGACATCACTTTTGTCTATGTAAAAGATCTGGCGAAAGTGATTTTTCTGGGTATTGACAGAGGCATCGTTCGAAAGGCATACTTTATTTCCGACAATGGAATATATCAAAGCCGTACATTCTCGAATTTGTTACAAAAAGAATTGGGTATCTCTTTGGTCGTACACATAAAATGTCCGCTTTTCCTGTTAAAAACAGTCTGCTTGCTGTCCGCTTTTTATGCAAGTGTTTTCAAGAGAAGCAGTACGCTTAACATGGATAAATATAAAATACTAAAACAAAGAAATTGGCGATGCGACATTACTCCGGCTATTATGGAATTGAATTTTATTCCTGAGTACGATTTGGAAAGAGGCGTAAAAGAAACGGTTGTTTGGTACAAAAAAGAAAAATGGCTTTAGAGTTATTTAGGAAAATAGATTCATACAAAGGGTTACTTGCTGTTGAGAAAGCCGCTCTGGGATATTGCGGATTGACTTCTATTTTGATTTTGATACTGTCCCAACAACTGACCGATCCATTACACCTGTTGGTTGACAGAGGAATACTTGTTGGAGTATTGTTTTTACTTGTATGGTTGTATCGTTTTTTCCCTTGTAAAGGGACGGTTTTTGTTCGCGTGTGTGTTCAAATATCTCTCCTTAGCTATTGGTATCCGGATACATACGAATTTAACCGCCTTTTTCCGAACTTGGATCATGTTTTTGCCCATGCTGAACATCAATTATTCGGATATCAACCTTCGATATCGTTTGCAGCTTATTTTCCGCAAGAGTTTGTCAGTGAAGCATTCAATTTAGGATATTTTTTTTATTACCCTATGCTTGCGATTGTATCCATATTTTATCTTATTTACCGGTTTGACTGTTTTGAGAAGATAACTTTTATAATTATCTTTTCGTTTTTCATTTATTATTTTGTGTATCTTTTTGTTCCTGTGGCTGGTCCTCAATACTATTTTCCGGTTATAGGGCTTGACAATGTAAATCAGGGAATTTTTCCGGCAATAGGCGATTATTTTAATTACAATCAGGAGTTGCTTCCCTGTCCTGGCTATAAAGAAGGATTGTTTTATAAATTGGTTGAGATTTCGCAACAAGTTGGCGAACGTCCTACCGCTGCATTTCCCAGTTCACATGTTGGAATTTCGACCCTATTAATGATTTTAGTGTGGCAGGGGAATAAAAAATTATTTGCTTTTTTGTTTCCGTTTTACTTGCTGTTATGCGGAGCTACTGTATATATACAAGCGCATTATTTAATAGATTCGATCGTTGGTTTTGTATTTGCTGTAGGGTTGTATGTATGCGGAAATAAACTATTTGCCAAATGGATGGGATAGGAAAAGGTGTTTTGAAAATATTCTCAGTAAATTGTTTTTATTAGAATTTATATTACTTTTGTACAGAATATGGTTAAGGTTCTTTGGCCGAGGGGCTAGGCGCCGGTCTGCAAAACCGTTTACGGCGGTTCGAATCCGCCAAGAACCTCGTATAATCCTCATAACAAATTGCAAATTAGTATTTGTTCTGAGGATTTTTATTTGTAAAAAAGCTATTTCTCATATTAAATTTAGAACATTTTTCTTTCCAACATTAAAGAAAATAGCAATGATATTAATACTAGCAGATAACCAAGATATTACTCGGGCTGGAATGTTTCATATCGGCAGGTTGTCGGGAAGATTTTCCGAAATAAAGGAAGTAAGAACGAAAAAAGAATTAATAGGATGTCTTTCCGAACATCCTGATGCCGTAACAATTTTGGACTATACCTTGTTTGATATTTCCGCATACATACAACCCTACAGCAAATACAAAACCAACGATCGAATCTATTAAATAATGCGCTTGTATATATCCAGTAGCTCCGCATAACAGCAAGTAAAACGGAAAAAGAATTAATAGGATGTCTTTCCGAACATCCTGATGCCGTAACAATTTTGGACTATACCTTGTTTGCTATTTCCGCAGATTATCTACTGGTTCTGCAAGAACGTTTCAAACAAGTACATTGGATATTGTTCAGCGAACATTTGAGTGAAGATTTCATCCGTCGCATGACATTTAGCAGTAAATCGTTCAGTATCTTATTAAAGGATGTTTCTAAGGAAGAAATCGAAAAAAGTTTGAGTCATGCGCAACATTCCGAACAATACATTTGCCGACAATTAGCTACTTGGTTGTTCGCCAAAGAATCGAAAAATAAAGACGAAACGTTTCTTTTAACTGCTACGGAAAAAGAAATGCTTAAAGCCATAGCATTAGGCAAAACGACTAAAGAAATAGCTGCCGAACGTTTCTTAAGCGTTCATACGGTAATGACTCACCGAAAAAATATATTTCGAAAATTAGGAATTAACAATGTGCATGAAGCAACAAAATATGCACTTCGCGCAGGAATAGTGGATACGGTAGAATACTACATTTGACGAAAGAATACTAATCATTTTTCTTTCTCTGTAAATCTATAAATTTATCTTTATTATCTTTGTTTCCAACTAATTTATTTTCGTATTATGACCCCAATCATAAGTATCATTATGGGCAGTACTTCAGATCTTCCAATCATGGAAAAAGCCGCCCAATTTCTTAATGATATGCAAGTTCCCTTTGAAATGAATGCCCTTTCCGCACATCGCACACCCGAAGCAGTGGAAGAATACGCAAAAAATGCTCATTCAAAAGGAATCAAAGTGATCATCGCCGCCGCCGGCATGGCAGCCCATCTACCGGGGGTGATTGCTGCTCTGACCGTTGTACCTGTTATCGGAGTACCGATTAAATCAACTCTCGAAGGTATAGATGCATTATTGTCTATTACTCAAATGCCTCCAGGTATCCCCGTGGCTACAGTCGGCATTAACGGAGCGTTAAATGCCGGTGTTTTAGCTATTCAAATACTTTCTTTGGAAGACAAAAAATTGGAACAAAAACTAATTAACTACAAAGAAGGACTAAAAAAGAAAATAGCAACAGCCAATGAAGAATTGAATGCTATAAAGTATCCTTATAAAATATAACAGCAATCCTTATAACAAAATTACAGTAGCGTTGTTTTATCCAACAAATAATAATCAAGTATGGTCATAGCCGCCATTGCTTCCACAATAGGCACTGCTCGTGGCAACACACAGGGGTCATGACGCCCACGGACCTTTAACGTCGTATCTTTTCCGTCAGTATTTACCGTATGTTGCTCCATTAATACCGTAGGAACAGGTTTAAAAGCCACGCGGAAAAATATATCCTGCCCATTACTGATCCCCCCCTGAATTCCTCCCGAATGATTGGTAAGAGTTTCAATATGCCCGTGATTGTTGAAAAAAACATCGTTTTGTTCGGAACCTTTCTGCTTCAATCCTTTGAATCCGTCTCCATACTCAAAAGCCTTTGCCGCATTAATGCTCAGCATGGCATTACCCAAAGCGGCATGAAGTTTTCCAAATACCGGCTGCCCCAAACCGATAGGGCATTTTTTAATAACACAAGTAACTACCCCTCCTATAGTATCACCCTCTCCTTTAATTTTTTCAATAAAAACCTGCATCTCTTTTGCCTTTTCCGGATCGGGACAACGAACAGGATTAGTTTCAATAGTATCCAAATCATAATCCATGTAATTGCCATCCAACTTGAAAGGACCCACTTGAGAAGTATATGCCGTAATACTAATACCTAATTGCTTCAATGCCAGCTTAGCTAATGCTCCTGCCACTACACGCGATAATGTTTCCCGGGCTGAAGAACGTCCTCCGCCACGATGGTCACGAATGCCATATTTCACCATATAAGTATAATCCGCATGAGAAGGACGATATATTTTTTTCAAAGTATCATAATCACTTGATATCGAATTTCGATTCCAGACAATAAACCCAATGGGGCAACCCGTTGATTTTCCTTCAAAAATTCCTGACAGAAACTCTATTTCGTCAGCCTCATTACGCGAAGTGGTAATAGAAGATTGTCCCGGCCTACGGCGACTAAGTTCCTGTTGAACAAACTCCATATCTATGTGAATACCCGCAGGAAAACCGTCTACCACCCCACCAATACCCTTTCCGTGAGACTCTCCAAAACTTGTCAACTTAAATATATTACCAAAAGAATTAAGCATAGATTTGAATTTTTAGGTTGCTATGGGAAAATTAGTATCCACAAAACAAATTACACAACGATTCCTGTTCCTACATACACCTGCCATAACTTTGTCATAAGATTTTAACAAGTCATCTATTTATATAGCAAAAACCAAGTCTAATTTAACCTAATTTTTCTATAATACCAAAAAATAATCAATAATTAACTTTTATTCGCACGTTTACGTTCATTTTCATCCAAAATAACTTTACGTATTCGCATAAATTTTGGAGTGACTTCCACATATTCATCTTCCTTAATATATTCCAAAGCTTCCTCAAGCGAGAAAAGTACAGGAGGAATAAGCCGAACCTTATCGTCTGAACCGGAAGCACGCATATTAGTCAGTTTTTTCGATTTGGTAACATTCACCGGCAAATCATTGTCATGTAAATGCTCACCCACCACTTGACCGGCATATACTTCATCTTGCGGAGAAATGAAAAATTGTCCCCTGTCCTGCAATTTATCAATAGCATAAGCAAATGCCGTACCGGTTTCTATGGCAACAATAGAGCCATTGCTTCGCCTTTCTATGTCCCCTTTATAAGGCTGATACTCTTTGAAACGATGAGCCATAATCGCTTCTCCCGCAGACGCGGTTAACACATTGGTACGAAGCCCGATAATACCACGCGAAGGCACATCGAATAGCATATTTACCCGTTCATCTATGTTCTCCATCGTCATCATTTCTCCTTTGCGACGCGTTATCATATCAATAATCTTGCTCGAATGTTTTTCAGGCACATTAACAGTCAATTCTTCCACCGGCTCCTGTTTCACTCCGTTAATCGTTTTAAAGATTACTTGCGGTTGTCCCACTTGAAGTTCGTATCCCTCGCGACGCATAGTCTCAATCAATATGGAGAGGTGAAGCACCCCCCTTCCCGATATGATCCATTTACCCTCTTCTTCACCTTTTTCCAAGCGAAGTGCAAGATTTTTATCTAATTCCCGCATCAGTCGCTCATGAATATGTCGGGACGTTACATATTTTCCGTTTCTGCCGAAAAAAGGAGAATCGTTAATGGTAAACAACATGCTCATTGTCGGCTCATCAACATCAATAGGCGGCAAGGCTTCGGGAGTTTCAAAATCACAAACAGTATCTCCTATTTCAAAATTATCAATACCCACTAACGCACAAATATCACCAGAAAAGATTTCACCGATTTTCGTACGTCCAAGCCCCTCAAACGTATGTATTTCCTTAACTTTCGATTTTACAAAACTACCGTCCCTCTTTGCCAGGAGGATATTCATTCCTTCTCTCAACGTACCACGGTGAACACGCCCCACCGCAATTCTCCCTGTATAGGGAGAATAGTCGAGCGAAGTAATCAACATCTGTGGTGCACCATCCAATTGTTTGGGCGAAGGAATATGTTCAATGATACAATCCAATAAAGGAGCAATACTATCTGTCGGTTTTCGCCAATCGATGCTCATCCATCCAAATTTAGCCGAACCGTAAATAGTGGGAAAGTCAAGCTGTTCCTCAGTAGCGTTCAAATGAAACATTAAATCGAACACCATTTCATGCACTTCTTCAGGACGGCAATTAGGTTTATCTACTTTATTAATAACCACAATCGGCTTTAATCCGATTTGCAACGCTTTTTGGAGCACAAAACGAGTTTGCGGCATAGGTCCCTCAAAAGCATCTACCAACAAAAGACAACCATCCGCCATATTCAGCACCCGTTCCACTTCTCCACCGAAATCACTATGACCGGGAGTGTCAATAATGTTAATTTTCGTGTTTTTGTAGTTAATGGAAACATTTTTTGAAAGAATAGTTATTCCCCGTTCCCGTTCCAAATCATTGTTATCTAAAATTAATTCGCCACTCATCCGGTTCTCGCGAAATAAATGACCGGCCATTAACATTTTGTCAACAAGAGTCGTTTTCCCATGGTCAACATGGGCAATAATAGCAATATTTCTAATATTTTGCATTTGAAATTAGTATGTTCTTAAATTTCTGAACTTCGAGCATTAAAAGCGGATGTATGCTGAAACACACGCAAATCAAATTCGGGTATAATAGCTAATAGATGGTCAAACATATCTGCTTGGATATTTTCGTAAAGAATCCAATTAGTTGTAGAAGAAAAGAAATAAAGTTCAATGGGAATACCTTTTTCCGTAGGATGTAAATGGCGAACCATATAAGTCATGTCATGGTTTACTTGAGGATGATTCTTCAAATAATTGTTCAAATAGGCACGAAATATTCCTAAATTAGTCTGTCGCCAACCATTGACCAAAATGGAATTATCTATTTTATTCCTCTCGTTATGCTCATCTATTATTTGTTCGGTTTCTTCTATATAATCTTTCAAAAAATGAATTTTTCGATATTTGTTAAGCATATCAGAAGTACAAAACCGGACAGTGTTCATATCAATATTAATAGAACGTTTGACGCGTCGTCCTCCGGACTCCTGCATTCCACGCCAATTTTGAAATGAATCGCTAATCAGCAGATAGGGTGGAATAGTAGTAATCGTGTTATCCCAATTCCGAATCTTAACGGTATTCAAAGTCACTTCTATTACCGAGCCGTCTGCCCCATACTTAGGCATTGTTATCCAATCGCCCACTCGAAGCATATTGTTAACCGACAACTGAATACCTGAAACAAACCCCATAATACTGTCTTTAAACACCAGCATTAAAACCGCAGCAAACGCCCCCAAACCGGCAAATAACCCTACCAGCGATTCATTTATCAATATACTTATAATCCCAATTGCCCCGACAATAAAAAGAATAACCTGCAATGTTTGCAATAAACCTTTCAACGGACGGTCACGATACGACTCCTTCTCCGTATATATTCGATAGATAGCTATTAAAAGAGCATTTATAAAACAAACAAAGAAAAAGACGCCAAATGCCTTGCAGATGCGCTGAATAATTTCCGACACATCCGGATTATCAGGGAAAACAAAAGGCATACATATATAAATAATTAAAGGCGGCACTATATGCGTGAGATGAATCATGACTTTTTTGTCGAAAACAACATCATCCCACGTAATCTTAGTCTTTTGCACCAACTTAGTAATCAACGGCAAAACAACATGACGGCATATAGCATCAGCTAAATAAGCAATAAACAGAACAAAAACAAAAACAACCAATTTATTCAAACCGTCTGCACCGGATGGAGTCATCCCCCAAAAAACAAGAATTTCACTGATTTTTTGTGCGGCATTTTCCATATTACATCAATTCTTCCGAAATATATCCTTTTGGCATTTCCCGGCAATTATAGCTCGAAACCATAACCTCTCCATAGGCTCCTGCCGAACGAATAGCAATAAAATCACCACGTTTCACCCTATTCAAACCAACCGCCTTACCAAATACGTCAGACGATTCACAAATGGGACCCACTACGTCATAAGGCTCTATAGGCTCGTTTGAAGTAATATTTTCTATCTTATGATAAGCTTGATACAAAGCAGGGCGGATAAGGTCGGTCATGCCTGCATCGAGAATGACAAACTTTTTATGGGTTCCTTCCTTTACGTATAACACTTTGCTGATAAGACTCCCACATTGACCCACAATGGAACGTCCCAATTCAAAATGCAGTGTTTGCTCCGAACGAAGTTTAAGATGTTTGGCAAATATAGAGAAAAACCCTGCAAAATCGGGTATAGGTTGACGGTTGGGGTGTTGGTAATCTATTCCTAATCCACCGCCGACATTAATATGCTCCATCCTGATTTGACGATCAGATAGTTTCCCTTGCAATTCATTTATCCGGTTACAAAGAGCTGTAAAATCATCCATATCAGTAATTTGCGAACCAATATGGAAGTGAAGACCTACCAACTTCACATGCTGCATTTTGTTTGCCTTATCTATCACCCTGTCCATATCTTCCATATTAATGCCGAATTTGTTTTCTGCCAAACCGGTAACAATATGTGCATGTGTATGAGCGCCCACATTAGGATTAATTCGGAAAGCCACATTAGCCGTTTTATTTTGAGCAGCAGCAAGCTCGTTAATCACTTCCAATTCGGCAATAGACTCCACATTAAAACAAAAAATGCCATATTCCAATCCTAAATTAATTTCCCAATCAGCTTTACCTACGCCGGCATACACTATTTTATCAGCAGGAATACCGGCATTTATTGATGCCCGAATCTCTCCCCCGCTTACACAATCAATACCCAAACCGGCTTCACGAACAATAGCAAGAATCTTATGATTCGCATTAGCTTTTACTGCATAATGCACACAACAACTATCGAATCTTGTTGTTTCTTTATTGAGACAAGTCAATGTACCACGCAATATGTTCGTATCGTAATAATAAAAAGGAGTCTTTAAACTTTGAAATTCATGTATTGGAAATATTCCTTTCATAGTAACTACTATTTCTCATTAACATTAAACAACCTATTGCTGAGTGATAGCAAAGCAACTTTCTTGTCACATTCACGAATAAGGAAAGAAATATTATAATTGCTTCCTCCGAATGCGATCATGCGAACAGGTATATTGCGCATGACATCCAATACCTTCGCTTCAAAACCTACGTTTTCCCATTCCAGATCACCCACCACACAAACAATACACATATTTTTATCAACAGTTACCGTGCCATATTTCTTCAAACTATCCAGAATTTCGTTCAAATGGGTGATATTGTCTATGGACACCGAGACGCCTACTTCGGAAGTGCAAACCATATCAATGGAAGTTTGATAACTCTCAAATATTTCAAATACTTTACGCAAAAAACCATAAGCTAACAACATACGGCTTGATTTAATTTTGATAGCTGTAATATTATCTTTAGCAGCCACAGCTTTGATTTTTCCTTTCTCCGTTTCATTGGAAATAAGAGTACCCCGGGCTTGCGGATCCATGGTATTCAGTAAACGGACAGGAATATTAGCATATTTTGCCGGTTGAATACAAGTGGGATGCAATATTTTCGCTCCGAAATAAGCCAATTCGGCAGCTTCGTCAAAATGCAATTGTCGCACAGGAGAGGTCTTTTCCACTATACGCGGGTCGTTGTTATGCATACCATCTATATCCGTCCATATTTGAATTTCGGAAGCATTGACCGCCGCTCCGATCAACGAAGCAGTGTAATCACTACCGCCTCGCAATAAATTATCTATTTCACCGTAGGTGTTACGGCAAACAAATCCCTGTGTAATATATACTTCGGCATCCGGATACAAATCCAATTGCACTTGCAACTTCTCTTTGATATAAACCGGATCCGGTTCGCCGTTTTTGTCAGTACGTATAAATTCCAACGCCGGAATCAAAACAGATTTCACTCCATATTCCTGCAAATAGTAATTAACCATAGCAGACGAAACGAGCTCGCCTTGCGCCAATATTACTTTTTCTTCAAACAGCGTAAAGATATCTTTTGTATAAGAGCGGATAGAATCAAAATGAAATTTGACGAGTTCCAATCCTTTTTGCTTATATTCCGGTTTCGAATACAATTCATCAACATGCTGCTTATATTTAACTTCCAATCTATTAATAATTTCATTAGCTCCCTCCGGATTTTTCTTATAAAGATAATCCGAAATATCTACCAATGTATTTGTTGTACCCGACATAGCCGAAAGAACAACAATTTTTCTTTCACCACCGGCAATCAATTTGGCAACCCCCTTTATTCGTTGTGCAGAACCAACAGAAGTACCTCCAAACTTTAAAACTTTCATTTCCGTTGTCTATTTATTCGATTAACAATTATAAAGCAATCCGAAATACTCAATCAACTAAATTCCTCCGTTACGTTAACAAAATGATGATTTTCATCACAACGATATACCTTTCCGGGAATTTTTTCTATCAATTTAGTATTGTGTGTTGTTATAATAACCGATGCCCCCGTCGTACTGATATTATGCAGTAATTCACCTATTGCTAAACCTGTTTCCGTATCCAAATTTCCTGTAGGTTCGTCTGCAAGAATAATTTGAGGAGAATTAAGAATAGCTCGTGCTATTACGATACGCTGCTGCTCGCCTCCTGACAATTCATTGGGAATCTTATAACTTTTATCACTCATACCGACCTGCTCAAGAACCTCTTCAATACGGAAATCCATTACATATTTCTTTTTCCAGTCGGTTGCCCGAAGTACAAATTCCAAATTATCATATATCGTACGATCGGTAAGAAGTTGGAAATCCTGAAAAACAATACCCAGCTTACGTCTCAATCGAGGGATATTCCTTCTTTTAAATTTCTCCATATCATAACCCAACACATTAGCACAATTCCCCGTAACTTTCAACTCACCATAAATAGTCTTCAACAAACTTGTTTTACCTGCGCCAACTTTACCGATAATATAAATAAAATCACCTTTGTACACCTTTAAATTTACCCCTTTTAATACAAAGGATTCCTGCTGATAAATATCTACATTCCAATAATCAATCAATGCTTCTTCCATGAGCTATTATGCCTTACTTTTAATTCACGTGCCAAATCTTCAATTCGATAACCTTTCGAAGCTAACAATACAATAAGATGATACAACAAATCCGAACCTTCATAAATCATCCGTTCGTCTGTACCATTTATAGCCTCAATAATCATTTCAACAGCCTCCTCGCCTATTTTCTGCGCCATAGCATTAATACCCGATTGAAATAAACTTGTTGTATATGATTTTTCCGGCATTTCTTCACGTCGCTTATCAACAAAATCCTGAAGTTGTTTCAAAAACATAATATCCTCTTCATTCTTTTCACCCCAACAAGTATCTGCACCCGTATGACACACAGGACCTGCAGGATTCACCTTAATAAGCAACGTATCCTCGTCACAATCTTTTTTTATGGAAACCACATAAAGAAAATTTCCACTCTCTTCTCCCTTTGTCCACAAACGCTTTTTAGTGCGACTAAAGAACGTCACTTTTCCTGTCGCAACAGTTTTTTCATAAGCTTCTTCGTTCATATAGCCCAACATCAACACCTTACCCGTCTGATTATCTTGTATAATAGCAGGTAATAAACCGTTTGATTTATCAAAATCCAAATTCATTCAAAATGATTTCACTCCGTATCTTTGCACTTCGAATATCTTCACACATCCCAATCGTTAAGTCCTTTTCCAAAGGGAAGAGATCGGGTGAGGTTCTATGTAATGGTGTAAACCCGTATATAGACTATTTTAATTAAAACCTAATGATTTCTTTGGGTTTCAAATTGTTTTCCATAGTCCAAAAATGAGCTTCTCCACGGGGTATTCTAAATAACACCAATGCCGGACTTTGTGCCGTCATACCGAGATACTTTAAAAAAGGCCTGTCATTCATTGCTTGCTCTCTCAAGTTCATATCGTCAAGAAATTCAACGTCTCCCGAAATTCTTAACATAACACCCGTAGGATCTCCTTGATGATAAAAACAAACCTCTGTTTTTGGATTCTGTTTTAATTGAGAGGGTATTTCTTTCATGGAAGCCGTTTGAAAATAAAAACCGGTTTCATCGGCAAACCAAAAGCCTAACGCTCTTACCCTGGGTTGATTACCCTCCATAGTAGCCAAATAGCATACAGGATTTTCATTTGCAAACTTGATACAATCTTGAAAAATATACATTTCGATAAATTTAATTAAACAACATATTATTTTCTGACATTTATTTTTTGTGTGCAAAGATATAATTTTAATTCGGGAATTTTTATCTCCCCAAAATGAAAAACACTTGCCGCCAATGCAGCATCTGCTTTTCCTACTAAAAAAACATCCCGAAAATGTTCTCTGTTTCCCGCTCCGCCCGAAGCAATAACCGGAATAGACAATTGTTTGACGAGAGCAGCAATAGTTTCATTACTATATCCGGTCTTTACTCCGTCATGGTTCATACTGGTAAACAAAATCTCTCCCGCTCCCCGTTCCTGTCCTTCATGCGTCCAACTAAAAAGTTCTTTATCTGTTTCTAAACGCCCACCATTAAGATAGCATTTCCAACCGGAAACAGTCTGTTTGGCATCTACAGCCAATACACATACCTGCGAACCAAAATGCTTGGCAATATCGTCAATCAACTGTGGATTACGAATAGCGGAAGAATTCACAGATATTTTATCCGCTCCGGCGCTCAATAATCGATCAACATCACTTAATTCATAAATACCGCCACCCACTGTAAAAGGAATATGAATATGAATAGCTATTCGTTTTACTAAATCAGCAAAAGTCTTACGCCCTTCATGGCTGGCAGTTATATCTAAAAACACCAACTCATCTGCGCCTTGTTCACTATATATACGTCCAAGTTCTACAGGGTCGCCAGCCTGACGCAAATGAACAAAATTAGTTCCTTTTACGGTTTGCCCGTCTTTTATATCCAAACAAGGGATAATTCTTTTTGCTAACAAATTCTAAAAATTTACAAATTAATAATTTGTGAGCTTATATATAACAATAGTTCGTTCAAAAGTTTAATAAATTACTGATTAACAGAAAAATAAGTACACAACTATTTGGCAAAAACCGCAGGCATTTGTACCTTTAAAGCATTGATTCACAGTCTAATGCTTTAGATATGACACCTGCGATTTATGACCGATATACAGAGATAATTCATGCTGCAATAACGCATG
>SNRY01000180.1_pt1 | contig 23384 bp, 25 predicted proteins | sample 4693421 | NCBI WGS metagenome assembly SNRY01 (sample SAMN11003215, study PRJNA524138) | termite gut metagenome | isolation source: Bacteroidetes bacterial symbionts from single cell of protist host amplifed... | host: Streblomastix strix ... | reverse complement strand
CAAAAATACATATATGGCAACGGTTTTTGTAATCATAGTCAGTCCTCCTGCTTTTGTGTGTGAATAATACAAAGGTAGAGGATTGATGCGTATTTTTATACCTGATTATAACTAGCAACTTGAATTAAAATAATGGAGTTAATATTTACTTCTACAAGTTCATGTTTTCTAAGTATATGTTTAAGATGTTCTGTATTTTGTGGTCTATTTGCAACTTTAATTTTTGATTGATATTGCTTCCCTTTTTGTAAAATAATAATACATGTTCGAACATCAGCTTTTTGAGATAAGAATAAATCATTTGGACATAAAATTAGCTGATGAATTGAACAACTGTTAAGAATTTGTTGCCTTAACCCAGAATGCATTGTAGCTGTTAAAAACGAATCAGAAGTAATAACACCTATCAATGCGCCATCTTTAGCGCAGTCAATCATTGCCGATAAGAACATAGAATACATATTATATGCACCTATTCCATTAAATAACTTGCTTAATTTCTGCTTGTTGTCTTTTATGTAATTTATTTCATGGCAATTATACGGTGGATTTGCAATGTAATAATCATATTCTAACTTTATTTCTTCTGCAAAGAACAACAAGGTCTTTAATTCGCTGTAATAGCTTAAAAAATCTTGTATTTTGAAATTAGAATATCTAATTTCTCCGTGCTTTATAATATCAAAACTGTCAATCTCTTTCCCGTTTAAAAAAAAGGTTTTTAGTAACTCTTCATTACCTACGGCAGGATCAAGAACTTTATGTCCATTTGGATTTATTTTTAGCAATTCATTACTAAGGTATTCTGATATAAAAGATGGAGTGGAGTAATATCCAATAGCTCTCCGATCTACACCATTCTTATCAACAAGTATTTTCTTAAATCTTCCCATTTTGAAACATGTATGCCATCTTTAGTATGCAAAAGTAGTTTTTATCTTTGAATTTTGCAACTGTTTTAGTCTGTTTTTGCAAGTACAACTTCTTTAAATAAGAAAGGGTATATCTTTGTTAAACTATATCCATTTACCCTATCTATTTACAAATTGAAGAAAAAACAATTTTCAGTTTTTAATTTTGTTTCTCAACTCTTTCAATCGTCTCGCTGCCTGCTGATTATCCACTTTGATATACCGCATGAAAGCCGCCGGACTTTTATGCCCAGAGATACGCATCAGTTCCTCTGCCGGAAATCCTGACAAATACATATTGGTACAAAACGACCGGCGACAGGTATGCGACGAAATCATCTCCCATTTCTCAAACACTTCCTTTATCCGGTTCTTTCCTTTCTTGCGGACTATCTCAATTTTTTGTTTCAGTTGTGTCCTTTGTCCCAACTCTTTGATGCGTTCATTAAACTTATAACTTGGAATCTTGGGCAAGTCATAATTGTACTTTTGAAGAATATCCGGCACATAATCAATCATCGGAATAACAACGGCTTTATGTACTTTCCTCTGTTTGATATTGATATTACCATTTACCAAATCTACATGCTCGGGGCTTAATGTGGAAAGGTCGCTATACCGTAACCCTGTGAAACATCCAACGATAAACACATCCCGGATTTCTTCCAACTCCTTGTCATCGGACAGGTCTAACGCATAGATTACTGCCAATTCCGTTTCGTTCAGGTAAACAGCATCCGTTTCCTCTTCAACGACTTTGAAACTTCTCATGTCAATAGTAGGAATAATCTCTTTTGCCATTTGGTAATTGACAAAGCCTTTCAATAGCCGTATTACTTTCCCCGCAGAGTTAGTAAGCAATCCAATCGTACCATCCGGCTTTTCTGCCTTGTAAAACAGATAGTCCATAAATTCATTATAGAATTTCAGATTCAGATTTCGAAATGTAACCGGTTGAGAAGAACACTCTTTGAAATTCATCAGGTGTTTGCGAAGCGTCTTGTAATCTTTTACCCGATCAAGGGAGACGGAGGGGGCTTTTTCCTCAATATACAGTTCCAAAGTATCAAACATATTAACACGGCTGGAACGTTGTTCATATTCCCTGTTTTTTTCCAATTCGAGTAAAACAAAATCAACAGTCGGTTCAATGCTGTTTTCTTTGGCATACGTTAATATATCGCCAAGTTTTGAGGTGATTTTTGTAAGAACAGAATCAATCTCCTCAAATTGAGGGCAGGCACGTTTAACCCATTTCTTTTTAGCATCCCAATGTTCCGGCTTGATGTTGTATCCGGTTGAGATGAAAGTTCGCCTTGTCCGGTCATGGTTGTATCGGACATATAAAACAGTAGTACCCTCTTGGGTAACGTAACCCGGTTTGATGTATGGAAAGTAATTTGCCATAATAATTGCTGTGTTGCATTTGTGTTGCAAATCTACAAAAACTATTGGAAATAGCAAACAATTTCAGAAAATAATATTTTATAAATGCTTGATATTCAATAATTATTAGAAGCTATTGAAAAATAAGGGAAAATTATAAAAGTCCCGTCCGGACTGCAAAAGGTCAAAGCAAAAAACAGCAAAGTCCTGAAAATCAAAGTTTTCAGGACTTTCTTTTTGCCTCTCACTTATGCAATTTATGGGGTTTTGGGGCAACTCCCACGGGATAATTCGTGGGACTTTCCAATCTCTGAAAATCTCCCACGAATTAAGTTCTTATTCGCTGATTCACAGTATTTTGCTTAGCGTTCATTTGAGTTTAATTGAGTAATTTTATATCAAAAATTAAACGTATGAACAGAGTAAAAAAATCAACATTCAGTTTGTTGTTTATTATCAAAAAGTCGAAACTTCTTAAAAATGGAGAAGCACCTATTTGCCTGCGAATCACCGTACAGGATCAAACTGCAGAAGTAATGGTCAAACGAAGTATTCCCGTTCATTTGTGGAACCAAGCTAAAGAGTGCAGTAATGGTAAACAATACATGGATAAAGAATTAAATCATTATCTCGAAACCGTTAAAGCGAAACTTTATCAGATTCACAGGGAACTGGAAATTGACGGAAAAACAGTTACGGCTAAAGCTATCAGAGACCGCTATCAGGGCAAAGACGAAGATAATAAGACTTTAGTCGAAGTTTATAGGGAACATAACAAGAAATGCAGGGCATTAATCGGTATTGACTATACGGAATCAACCGTGGAGAAATTCGATACTTCGCTTTCTCATTTGAGGGAATATATAAAATACAGAAATGGGAATGAAGATATTTTATTGAGTGATGTAAACAGTCAATTTATAGGTGATTTTGATTTTTACCTGAAAACAGTCAGAAAATGCCAGCATAACTCCAGTCTCAAACATCTGAAAAATTTGAAAAAGATAATCCGTATTGCTTTGGCAAATGATTGGATAAAGAAAGACCCGTTTTACGGAATCCAATTCAAACAGGAAGAAACAAATGTGGAATTTCTTAGTCAGGAAGAATTGGAAACCGTCATACACAAAGAGTTTTCACTTCCAAGATTGGCACAGATACGGGATATTTTTACCTTTTGTTGTTTCACGGGGCTTGCATTTATTGATGTTCAACAACTTACGCCCGCTCATTTGATAAAAGACAACAACGGTGCGATATGGATACGAAAAAACCGTCAGAAAACAGGAAATATGTGTAACATTCCTGTTTTATCCGTTGCTCGAAAATTGATTGAAAAATATCAAGATCATCCCGACTGTATCAGAAAAGGAGTATTACTGCCCGTTGTGAGTAATCAAAAGATGAATGCCTATCTGAAAGAAATTGCAGATTTGTGCGGAATCAACAAGCGATTGACAACTCACATGAGAAGACACAGGATTCAGCCTTTTTGCTTATAAATAAGCGAGTTGCAAGATTTTTTTTGCGGATAGGTAACGATTTAGAAACGAGCGAGCTGCTTTATTTCGCTTCATTCTTGCACAACATTTAAAGAGCAACTTAATAAGTGCAAAGGTAGCCAAACTTTTTGAATTACCATAACAGTCTATCACTTTTATTGCGATAATATTCTAATTATAAGCAATATAAGTCGTTACGAGTGAGATTCCTCTGCATTTTATATGACCTTTCTATTAAGAGTTGTCTTTGACAGATTAAAATTAGCGACATAAACTCCCCGCATTTTAATAGGAATACCTAGTCTTTACATTAGTTTAATACGAAGTACAACGAGGCAATAGCTTTGTTCTATATAACATGATATTCGCTGAGGCCATCGCGAAAACTGGTAATTTACAAAGAAGGCCGACGGCAATGTTCATGCTATACTTGCGGTATGGCGTGGGCGTGCTTCCGTTACCTTCTTGGGTATACCAGCGCCTCGCGATGGGATGGTCGTATGTCCCACGCTTTTTTGCGTGTTACCGGCGAATCTAAAATAGAGCTATTAACACGTAAATATCAATGCAATGAAAAAAAATATCCTTTATATCGCCGCATCGCTTGATGGGCGAATTGCAGAACCGGACGGCGGACTGGACTGGCTTACCGGATTTCCGAACCCCGAAAAGACAGATTACGGCTACAAAGACCTATTGGCTTCCGTCGATATGGTTATTATGGGTGGACGTACTTACCGCGAACTTTTAAACATGGACGTAATTTGGCCGTACCCGGAACAAATGACTTATATCGTTTCCCGTAACGATTGGGAAGCAAAGGAAAGCATACGTTTCATCACAGATAATGTAATTGAAACTATATCCGCCTTGCGCAATGAGCCGGGAAAAGATATTTGGTTGGTGGGTGGAGGCGAATTAATTTCGATGCTACTTACTGCGAATTTAATTGATGAAATGCAAATTTGCTATGTTCCCATAATTTTAGGCAAAGGTGTTCCTTTATTCCCTGAACAGCCCAAAGAATCAAAATGGGAACTGTTTGAAAGTAAATCACATGAAAATGGTATTCTGGAAGTGAAATACCAGCGGTGATAATTGCATCATATTGCAAAAAAATACCAAGAAATAGAGATTGGATGATATAGGTGTAATTTTGTGCTTTAAAATGAACAATGTTCTTTATTGAATGAGGATATTAAAAGAAAATACATATAAAGCCATTCCACTGCGAATACAGACCATCGAGACAATGCGTCCCGATGCGGCTATAAAAGACCCTGATGCCGTAAATATTATGAGCGAGATGAACTTTGAGCCGTCATCCAAAGACAAGATATCAAAAGGTTCGTTGGCAGTGTAACTTTACCCTAACTGCCTTATGTTTCAACGATATAGAAGATGTATCTTTGTCGATAGGTTACGAATTGGCAAAAGCCATTTTTTCGCTTTCTACCTAAACTTTTTGCAACGAATACGATTTAGCAGAGATTTTTACATGCCATTTGGTTGCTATTGACCGCTGTCAGTCTGCATGTATCATGGGTTCAAAGTTGCGCATATTTTTGGAATAAACAAAAATACTTTCTATCAATCTTCTACCTTTTATGCAAGGCGCAAGCCTATCTATAGATAAGTGCTTGCACCTTGCATAAAAAAATTAAAATAGAAAAATGACGATGTTAAAAAATATCGTACTTTTGCAAGCATGAAGTCCCAAAAAGTCATATCATATCTGATACTTGCGATATATTCCCTTTTGCTGGTACATACGGTTATCCCGCACAGTCATCATGTGCATGACTTTATAGAAATTGCTTACGAGTAGGTGCTGCATGACCACCAGCATGAGCATGATGCCGTAGGCAATCATACGGATAACGACACGTCCGAACACAATGTTCCGCACCACAGCGAATCGCAACATTGCGGGGATTACACCTTTAGCGCAAGCACCACAATTTCACAAGTCCTTGCTCATTTCACGGCTCACTATTGCCAATCCCAAACGATTGAACTTGCCCCGCCCATACGCGAGGTAGAAGTTTCAAACGTTGGTTATATCCCCCTGAAAATACCCATTCAGTTCTCGTCAGCCGTTCCGCTGCGAGCGCCCCCCGTCGTTTAATTTTTATCCGAAAAATATTTCGCTGTCGGCGCATTTTTCAATGCGTTGAAGCCTCATTATTTCAATAAAAATTAAATGAAAAATCAAATGAAAAAGATATTTTTAGCCATCGCGCTATGCGGTTTTCTGTTCGCCTCATGCGGCAATAAATCAAACAAAAACAACACACATACCCACGAAGACGGCAGCGTTCATACCGACCACAGTGCCGCAGAGCAACCCAAACCCGTGCAGGAATCCTTTGAAGTGAAAGCCGATAGCAGTGCCACGGTGAAAGCAGACAGCCTGAAAACGAAAGAAAAAGAGCATACGCACGACCACGGCGAAAGCAAGTCTCACAAACATTAACCATTTCAAATTTTAAAAGATGAAACGCATCCTGTATATAGTATGCCTTGCGGTAGCCATATCTGGCTGCAAAGGTAATGCCGGGCAACCGGCAGAAGAACACGCCCACGATGCCAAATTGCAACTGACCTCGTATGGTAGCGATTTTGAAGTATATGCCGAAGTCGACCCCTTTGTGGTAGTACAAAATGCGGAAATTCTGGCGCACTTTACGTGGCTCAACAACTTCAAACCCTTGGAAAGCGGCAGTGTCACCGTCAGCCTGATTGTTGGCGGAAAAGGCATCAAACAAACTTTGGAGCAACCCACCCGGACGGGTATTTTCAAATTTACGCTGCAACCCGAAACAGCGGGCGAAGGAAAAATCACCTTCACCGTAAAAACCGATAAAGGCGAAAGTGAAGTAACGGTATCGGGCATCAAAGTTTATACCGACAAGCACGATGCAGAACACGCTGCCGAAGACGCTGCCGTATCCAGTTCGAGCGCCGTACCGTTTATCAAAGAACAATCGTGGAAACTCGATTTTGCCACCGATTATCCCAAAGAAGCGCCTTTCGGGCAAATCATCAAAACTACCGCTAAAGTGGAATCGGCACAAGGAAACGAAAGCATTGTAACCGCCAAAACAAGTGGCGTGGTTACCTTCTCTGGCGGTGTTATCACCTTGGGGAAAGCCGTGCAGGCGGGGCAACAACTATTCAGCATAGCAAGCAGCGGCTTTGCCGATAACAATATCAGCGTGCGCTATGCCGAATCCCAAAGCAACTACAACCGCACGAAAGCCGATTACGAGCGGAAAAAAGAGTTGGCGAAAGACAAAATCGTTTCCGAAAAAGAGTTGCATGAAGCGTTGAACGCCTACCAAAATGCCGAAGCAGTGTACAACAACCTGAACAAAAATTTCTCATCTGGCGGACAAACGGTCACCAGCCCCATGAGTGGTTTTGTGAAGCAACTCTACGTGACCAACGGACAATACGTGGAAGCCGGACAACCTGTCGCCATCGTATCGCAAAACAAAAATCTGTTTTTGACCGCCAACGTGCAACCTAAATACCTTCCGTTGTTGAACCGGATTTCGTCAGCCAACATCCGTACCCTTAGTGACGGGGCAGCTTACACGCTGGAAGAGTTGAACGGCAAACTGCTGTCCTACGGAAAATCGGCAGAATCCGACAACTACGTCATTCCCGTAACCTTTCAGGTGGACAACCGCGAAAGTTTTGTTCCCGGCGGATTTGTCGATTTGTACATCAAAACCGTTACCAACACCACGGCCATATCCGTTCCCAACGGTGCGTTGACCGAAGAAATAGGCAACTACTTTGTGTTTGTACAGTTAACGCCCGAACTTTTTGAAAAGCGCGAAGTAAAAATCGGCGTAACCGATGGCATACAAACGGAGATAACTAATGGTATTCGACCCACAGAAAGGTTGGTAACCAAAGGCGCGATTCTACTGAAACTGGCGGCGGCTACGGGATCGGTTGATGCTCATTCAGGTCACGTTCATTAAAAAAGAAAAACGATGCTAAATAAAATCATACAATTTTCGCTCAACAACAAACTATTTGTCTTGTTGGGAGCGGTGGTGCTGATGGTCGTAGGGCTATACATCGCAAAGAATATGGACGTGGATGTTTTTCCCGACCTTACCGCCCCCACGGTGGTGGTAATGACCGATGCACACGGAATGGCGGCGGAAGAAGTGGAACGCTTGGTCACCTTCCCGATAGAAATATCCGTACACGGAGCCACCGACGTGCGCCGTGTACGCTCTGCCTCGCTGCAAGGATACTCATTTGTCTGGGTTGAATTTGGGTGGGAAACTGACATTTTCAAAGCCCGCCAGATTGTGAGCGAGAAAATGGTAAGCCTCACCGGAAGTATCCCCGCCGACACCAAACCCACGCTTGCTCCGCAATCCAGTATCATGGGCGAAATCCTGCTTATCGGACTGCAATCCGACAACACGTCCATGATGGACTTGCGGACAATTGCCGACTGGGTGGTGAAACCCAATATTCTGGCAACAGGCGGCGTGTCGCAGGTAACCAACATCGGCGGCGATTACAAGCAATACCACGTATTGGCCGACCCCAAATTGATGCTTTTCTACGGCGTAGGTATGGACGAGTTGGAAATCGTATGCCGCAGCATGTCCATGAACTCTGCCGGAGGCGTACTACGCGAATACGGAAACGAATATGTAGTGCGTGGGATGGCTCGAACCTACGATTTGGAAGCCTTGGGCAAATCCGTTATCAAACGGCGCAACGGCATACCTGTTTGCATCAACGATGTAGCCAAAGTACAAATCGGCGATGCTGTAAAAATGGGTTATGCCTCGACTAACGGCAAACCTGCGGTAATCCTTTCCGTGTCGAAACAACCCAACGTAAACACCCTGAACGTTACGGAAAACATTGAAAAACGGCTGGAAGAACTACAAAAATCTTTGCCACCCGATGTGAAAATGGATACCAAAATCTTCCGTCAGGGCGATTTTATCCAAACCTCGGTCAACAACGTGCAGTGGTCGCTTATTGAAGGAGTCATACTGGTTATCATCATCCTGTTTTTGTTTTTGAGGAGTTTCCGCACCACCGTCATTTCCATTATCGCCATTCCCTTGTCGCTGTTGGGTGCTATCATTGTCATGAAAATATTGGGGCTGAACATCAACACCATGAGTTTGGGCGGCATGTGTATCGCCATCGGCTCGCTGGTGGACGATGCCATTATCGACGTAGAAAACGTGTACAAGCGTTTGCGGCAAAACCACCTGCAACCCAAAGAAGAACGACGCTCGTCCTTTCAGGTTGTTTTTGAAGCCTCGAAAGAAATCCGCGCTTCCATTCTCAATGCAACGATGATTATCATTGTAGCGTTTATCCCCCTGTTTTTCCTTTCGGGGATGGAAGGGCGCATGCTGAAACCGCTCGGAATAGCCTACGTCGTATCCCTTTTCATGTCGCTGATTGTAGCCATGACCCTCACCCCGTTACTGTGCAAACTCATGTTGTCGGGCGATAAGTATCTGGATAAAAAGGAAAAAGACAGTTGGGTTACGCGCAAACTCAGCGGCGGATATTCCCGCTCGTTGGGATGGGCATTGAACCACAAACGCACCATACTCATTTCATCTGTTTCGACGTTTGTGGTAGCCTTGGTGCTGTTTTTCTTCATGGGGCGCAGCTTTTTGCCCGAATTTAACGAAGGGGCGCTGGTTATCTCGGCCGTTTGCAAGCCCGGCGCATCGCTGGAAGAAAGCAGCCGCTTGGGCAACCTCATGGAAACGGAACTGCTGGCGATACCAGAAGTAACCAAAACCGCACGGCGCACCGGACGCGGTGAATTGGATGAACATTCGCAAAGTAGCAACAGTGCCGAAATTGATATGAAATTCACACTGAAAGACCGCACCCAGGAAGCGTTTATGGACGACGTGCGCCACAAACTGGCAGGCGTTCCGGGCATGGCAACCACCGTCGGCCAACCGCTCGGACACCGCATAGACCACATGCTTTCCGGCACACGCGCCAACATCGCCATCAAGATTTTCGGAACCGATTTAAGCAAACTGTTCACCCTCGGCAATCAGGTAAAAACCGCTGTGGACGGCATCGAAGGCTTGGTGGACGTAAGCGTGGAGCAGCAAACCGAAACACCGCAACTGCAAATCCGTGCTGACCGCGATATGCTTGCCCGCTATGGCATCACCATCGAGAAGTTTAACAAATTTGTGGAACTCGCTTTTTCGGGTGAAAAACTGGCGGATATTTACGAAGGGCAGCGCAGTTTCGACTTAGTTTTGCGCCTGAATAAGGACTACACCGAAAGCATGGCAAGCCTGCGAGCGGCATTGATAGACATTCCGGGCGGCGGAAAAGTGCCATTGGAGGAAGTCGCCGAAATTGTGTCCGCATCAGGTCCCAATTCCATATCCCGCGAAAACGTGCAGCGTAAAATGGTTGTGTCTGCCAACGTGTCGGGGCGTGACCTGCAAAGCGTAGTGAATGACATCAAAGTCAATATCGGCGAAAAAATAGTGCTGCCCGAAGGCTATCGTGTCGAATACGGTGGACAATTCGAGAGCGCCGAAAGCGCATCGCAAACGCTGTTTGTTACCTCTATATTGGCACTTTGTATCATCTTTTTGTTGCTGTTTATGGAGTTCAGGAATACCAAATTGGCGGGAGTGGTGATGATTAACCTGCCGTTGGCATTGATTGGCGGCGTGTTTGCCGTATTTTTCACATCCAACATCATCAGCATTCCTTCCATCATCGGGTTTATCACCCTGTTTGGTATTGCCACACGCAACGGGATTCTGCTGATTTCCAACTACGGACACATTCGTGAAAAAGGCGGCTTGGTGGACGAAGCCGTCACTAAAGGTTCCGTTGACCGTTTGAATCCGATTTTGATGACCGCCCTCACCTCTGGATTGGCATTGATACCAATGGTGCTAAGCGGCGACAAACCGGGCAACGAAATTCAAAGCCCGATGACGATTGTGATTTTGGGCGGCTTGCTCACATCCACCCTGTTCAACATCTACGTCATCCCGATAGTGTATAGTTTGTTATACAAAAAGAAAGAGGAAAATCATGCATAATATAAAGAAAATAATATATTGCGGCATAGCCTTTCTGCTATGTTCGTCGCATGGCTTGTTTGCGCAAGACAACATGGGTAAAGTTCTAGGTGAAATAGAAGCCAACAACACAACGCTGGTCGCCCTCAAACAGCAAATCGAAGTGCAGAAAACAGGAAGCCGCACAGGTATCTACCTGCCTAATCCCGAAGTGGAGTTCAACTACCTTTGGGGTAGCCCGTCGGACTTAGGCGATCGCAAGGATTTGAACATCATGCAATCGTTCGATTTTCCGACGGCTTACTACTACAAGCGGCAAATTGCCGACGGTAAAGCCTCGCAAGCCGACCTGCAATATGCCGCACAACGCAAATCCATCCTACTGCAAGCCCGTGGTATCTGTATTAATTTAGTGTACCGCAACGCCCTTAAATCGGAATTGGACAGCCGTTTGGCACATGCCCAAAGCATTGCCCGTGCCTATCAGGCAAAGTACGACAAAGGCGAAGCCAACATTCTGGAACAAAACAAAGCGCAACTAAACCTGCTGAACGCTCAAAAAGAAGTTGAAAACAACGACATTGAGCATACCGCTCTGCTTGCCGAACTGGCGCGGATGAACGGCGGAAAAGCCATTTCGCTAACCGATGCCGCCTACCAAACGTATCCGCTTGCTTCGGATTTCGACCAGTGGTATGCCACGGCAGAAATCAATAATCCCGCATTGCAACATTTATCGCAGGAAGTTGAAATCAGCCACAGGCAGGAACAGTTGAACAAAGCCATGAGCCTACCCAAGTTTTCGGCAGGATACCGCAGCGAACGGGTGTTGGGAACCACGTTTCAAGGCATTGGCGCAGGCATTTCCATTCCCCTTTGGGAGAATAAAAATACCGTGAAGCATGCCAAAGCCCAAACGCTAGCCCTGCAAAACACGCAAACCGATGCGAAAATGCAATTTTACAACAGCCTGAAAACCCAGTACACCAGAGCGCAAGGCCTGCAACGAATGGCTGCCGATTACCGCAGGGTGCTGCAAACCGTCAATAGCAGCGACTTGCTGCAAAAGGCGTTGGACAAGGGACAAATCTCGTTTATCGAATACGTGATGGAACAGGCGCTTTACTACGATGCCGTGAATCGTGTGCTCGAAGTCGAGCGCGACCAGCAACATGCGGTGGCGGAGTTGAGGCAGTGGGAAAATTAAGGAAGTGAATGAAGGTGAATCTCAAACGATATATCGTAGAACCATTCCATGCTTTGCAAAACAAAGACTTTGCGAAGTTATACATGGCGCAAACCATCAGCCTGCTGGGCGATACCGTTTCGTGGGTCGGTTTGGCGTTGCTGGCCTATCAGATTGATGGAACCCGATCGCCTGCGATATTATCGGTTGCCTTGACGCTTCGGGTGCTGGCATTCATTATTTTTTCCCCTTTTGCTGGCGTTTTGGCTGACAAAATCAACCGTAAAAAAATATTGTACGTTACCCATTTCATTCGCATGGGCATTATCAGTTGCCTTCCGTTTATCAACGTCGAGTGGCAAATTTGCATATTGGTGTTTCTGCTCAACGTGTTCAATGCATTCTTCACGCCCACCTACCAAGCCGTTATCCCTCAGATAGTGGACAAAGCCAACTATCGTCAGGCAATAGGCTTATCCAACGCCACTTTCCAACTTTTGGGCATTTTAGGCCCCGGATTGGCTGGGATATTGGCGGTTTGGCTGGGTGTGCGCGAAATTTTCTTTGTGGACAGTATCACATTTGTTATTGCCGCATTCCTTATTCTAAGCGTACCCAAAGCCGCGTTTCTCAACCCAAACGAAGCACCCATAAAAAGCAATGACGGTGCGTGGAGCGAAATGAAGAAAGGAGTTCGTCTGCTATTCAGCAACAAACTGTTGCGCTTTGCACTAAGCATTGAATTTGTATCGGCCATTGCAGGCGCAATGATATTGGTCAACACCATTAACCACGTTAAAAACGTGCTGCACCTTACCGACAAATACTACGGTTGGCTCATGGCTGCCTTTGGGATTGGAGCCGCCCTTGCCGCCTTCATTTCGGGAAACGTGGATAAATCGAAAAGCCGTAACGCATCGCTCATCGGGGGTGCGCTGCTCATCGGCTCGGCCATTGTGTTTGCTAACTACGTTCCCTACGGCACGCTACTCGCACTGTGGATTGTTGCCGGATTCGGGCAAAGCCTGTCCGACACCCCTGCGGAAACGCTTATCGGCGAAAACATCAACGCCGAAAATCAAGGCAAGGTATATGGCTCGCACTTCGCCTTCTCACACCTGTGGTGGGCAATAGCCTATCCCATTACCGGATACTTCGGAACGGCATTCCCCGAAAACAATTTCCTGTACGGTGGAGTATTGACATTGGTGTGCTGCGGGATTGCGATGCTGGTGTTTAAGCGGAAGTAATTTTAATTGATTATGGAAATGTTGAAAAAAGTTGTAAATGAAATTACGGTAGAATTGAATGCCGTACAACAAAGCATAAAAGTAGAAAATAACGGTTTTATTGAAAGTATGGGTGGCACTATCGAATCGTTTGAAAACGCTTTTGGACGCCTCAAATCATTTGTTTCCGAATACGCATTCAAAAATGAAGCCGAAGAAATTCATTTCTTCAAAGAAACGAAGCCTGAAATATTAAGCAAATTGATTTATTTCAATAAAATATATGCCATTGAAATAAAACTTCCCAGTTGTAGTAACATTTGTCGGGAAGCCCATTATGAAAATGAGTTGAATAGTCTTACTTATTCTTTCAATCGAAATTTGGATTTCTACCAATACTATCGTTCCAATTCAACACATTTGGACGAATGCTATTTTCTTCGTGGCAAACTCAACATCCGTTTGTGCGTGGATAGTTCGCAGTTTATTAGCGACCCACTTTTCTCAACCGGATATGATTACAAGGTTGCGAGAATTTTATCCAACGAAATGCTTAGAATCTATCTGAATAAGAAACTTCAATACCTTGATAAATGTATAGAGAGAGGTAATTGCTATAGGCTATCCGATAAGAGCCGTAATAAATGGATAGGGGCTAAATCCGCTCTTACAGAATTGGGTTATTCCATTTATACAGCAGGAGTAGTCAATAACGGCAATGCCGACATTCGGTATAGAATTGGACGACTATTACCGGACTTATATTTCCCTAAAAATCGGAAGAAAGACCGTAACGCTTTTTTGAAGCATCTTGCCGATAGCCTCAAAAGGCGTATGGACGAAGAATTTGACGTGTAATATAACAATCTTATGAAAAAAGTATCTATCATTGCTGCATTGACAGTATTATTACTGTTATCAGCCTGCACCTCGAAGCAGAGCGTGTACGAAAAAGCAATCGCCGATTATGTACAAACCGATCAGCGCGGCACGTTCACCGACCTAAAATTCAAAGCCCTTTCGATTGAAAAGACTGCGGATATTACCGTTGTACGGCATTCAATTCTACCGTAATTTCATTTACAACTTTTTTCAACATTTCCATAATCAATTAAAATTACTTCCGCAGTATTCGAAATGTTTGAAACAATAAACAACAAGTTGGACAAACAGATAAATATGTCAGTTGAACCGACACAGATTGATTTATCTGCCGTAAATGTTATGGCAGAACGGTTTGAAAATGTGATTGACGAAGTCCGAAAGCCGGTCAAGATAGAACATCACCATACTATTAATAATTCAAGTTGCTAGTTATAATCAGGTATAAAAATACGCATCAATCCTCTACCTTTGTATTATTCACACACAAAAGCAGGAGGACTGACTATGATTACAAAAACAGTTGCCATATATGTATTTTTGGATGATATATTTAAATCCCTGCACCATACGGAACCGATAAATCGCAAGACTAGCGACTCGGAAATAGCCACTACCCTTTTGATAGCTGCCGGGTATTTCGGAGGGAATATAGAAAAAGCCATTAGCTTTGTCCGTAGTACGGGCTTGATGCCTACTATGATTAGCACGAGCCGTTTTAATCGTAGAATGCACCGGATGGGAGAATTTATCTCCGAGTTGTTCTTTCAGGTAGGACACGCATTGAAAGAATTGACTATGAGTGATACCTATATCATTGATAGTTTTCCCGTAGCCCTCTGTCATAACATTCGTATTTCCCGTAGCCGGATAGCACAAGGAGAACAGTACAGGGGGTACTGTGCTTCTAAACGTAGCTGGTTTTACGGCTACAAAGTACACATGGTAGTTACGAAAGAAGGGATTCCGGTGGAATACACCTTTACCCCGGGTAGCTCCCATGACATGCAGGGACTCAAACAAATGCCTTTGAACTTGCCTGAGGGGAGTACTCTGTATGCGGATGCTGCCTATACGGATTATACCATCGAAGAGATGCTCTCTGATAATGGAATTCGGTTACTCGCCGCTCGAAAAGCCAACTCCAAACGTCCGCATAAACCATGGGTAGAATATCTTATATCCATCAGCAGAAAACGAATTGAGGTCTCTTTTAGTGATATTGCCAAATACTTGCCTAAAACGATTCATGCCGTGACGGAAAGAGGGTTCTTAATTAAACTCATTGCCTTTATCTGGGGATATACCTTAGATAGAATATTAATATTATAACTAGCAACTTGAATTATTAATATTGGTTCGAGTAAGATTTTCTTTTCATTGATAGGTATGGGCATAGTTATATTGATACTTTCGTTTGCTATTTATAATCAAAGGTATACTATCAGCCAATACAAAGATAATGACCTTAAATATCGCTATATCAAAATGCAAGGACAGGCTACCGAAGAAAATATTTACAGATTGGAAAAGCAATTTAGATATAACGACAATATCAAAATCATCCGTAAACAGGTAGATAAATACGAGGAGTTGGTTAGGGAACAGGCGGAACAGGTAGAGAGGGCAAAGCGGAATAGTGAGGAAGCGGAGAAATTACAACTGGAAGTTGAATCCTTGAAAGTAAGAAAATAAATGGGGATTATGGGCACTGTCTAATCCGGGACTGTCCAAAATTTTGGATGAATGAAAACTACAGTTATTAAGTTTGTATTTATGGTATTGTTAAATTGGAATTGTTAAATTAATATAAGTATGTGACAACAATTAGTTTATAAAAAGGGTTTACCTTTGTCCCTTATTATGGGACGAGTAAATACGCCACGGTTAACTTCCGGTCAACGCCAAGCGTTGAATTCTGGTTTTAAGACAGGCAGCAGCCACTGTTTTCGTATGCGTTGCCAAGCCATATTGTTAAAAGCAGATGGTCTGAGTTCACAAAAAGCAGGCAGAATCACCTGCATGAGTCAAGTAAGCGTGAATAGTTGGTTGCGACGATTTAATTCTGAGGGCATTTTGGGTTTACAGACAAAAGTCGGTAAAGGACGAAAGCCTATCATCGTAGAATCCCAAGACAAAGCAAGTATTTGGGCAGCTATCAAAAGCAGTCGTCAACGCTTGCAAACGGCCAAAGCAGAATGGGAAGCACAAAGTGGGAAGAAAGTAAGCAGAGCAACCTTCCGTAATTTTTTAAAAAGTTTGGCGGAAGATATAAACGTATAAGGCGTAGGGTTAAAGGAAAACCACATCCGGCTGTTTATGAGTATAAAGTAGAACAGCTTAAAGAACTTGAAACATTGAGCGAACAAGGAAAAATAGACCTCTTTTACGGAGATGAATCTCATGTCTGTAGTGAAGGTTATGCGCCTTACGGCTGGCAATTCCCCGATGAAGATGTTTGTATTTTATCTGAAAAAGCACATAAAATTAATTGCTTGGGATTTATAAACAGACAAGGCAAGTATTATTGGAAAACCACGGAACAACCTGTTGAGGCTGAATTTATACTGGAATACATGGAAGATTTTTCTTTTCAAATTCACAAAGAAACGGTTATTGTGTTGGATAATGCTCGTATACACACCTCTAAAATCATTCGGGAAAGAATCCCTTATTGGCAGGCAAGAGGGTTATTCTTATTTTTCCTTCCTCCTTATTCCCCACATCTGAACATTGCCGAAATCATTTTGCGAAAATTAAAAAAGGAGTGGTTAAATCCGGAGGATTATTCTAACAAAGACTCGCTCTTTTATGCTGTCAATAGATGTTCGGCTAATTTAGGCACAAACCTGAAGATTCAATATGCTAAATTTAATGCAAACTAATTCTTAGCACATACTTAGGTAATTCATTGTTGAGTTTTAGAAGCAGTAATTTTAAGGATTTATCAATTATGTGTTGCGCTTTGCTGTAGCACTTTCCCTTTCGTTTGAATCTTGCCAAATAATGTCTGATTCTAGTGTTGTACCTCTCAACGGTGAAGGGGCTCTACCTTTGTTTGCAGATGTTTTTCCTTCGAGATAAAAGCTTCGTAGCTTTTCCAATAATCCCCGGCAATAGAACGATACGGGAATATCCTTTATTTCTTCCTAAAGCTTTAATCCTGTTTGTGTGGAACGATCTCCGCTAACAAAACTGACAAACCGCTTTCCAAATCTGCGGGCGGCAATCCAAATTGGGCAGTAGTTTTTTTGAACCCACATACGTATGCATCTCATTGAGTTCCATACACTCAACATCTTCTTCCTTCTTTGGCAAATCCACTTGAGCTCCCATTTCTTGACCCAAACGTAAACCGTTCCTTAACTGATTTGTAACAAGCGACCTGTCGCCCGAAACCCCAATCCTTCCAAATACATCTCCAATGTCATGTGTCGGGTTTCTGCCGATTTTATATCCGATTTCTTTTCTACCGTATAATGATACCGGCATTTTTTACTTCATAACGTTGGCGAGATTTAACAAAGCCATCTTTGCGATAATTTAGGCTGCCGCATCGGGGACAATCCATAACTTTTTTCAGGTAAAAATAGTATTTCCATATTAATTTAACAATACTGTATTTATTTGTCAATTAGTTGATTATCATTATAAATACCAATATATAGCTTTTCTATTCCTTGTACCAAAAGAATTAAAAAATCTTCGTTGATTTTATTGTTTTTATATTGTTTCTTTATCATCTTAATATCGGTAAATGATGGTGAGGGATTGGATTCAGGGTGTGTATGCCATTCGCCTAAATAGATAACCTTTCCATCGGATTTGTAAAATTCTGAATTGACAATCATTTGTGCTGTTTTCTTATCTCTTTCAAAACTATATCGAGAAGACTTATCAGAGGCATTAGGTTCTGAAAGTTTTGATAGGTAAATATTATTATCTTCATAAACAGAACCTAAAATGATTCCGCCAGACTCATTTTGATAATTTTTTTGTTTGTACTTATCAAGTATTGATAAGATTTCGTCTGAAACATGAATGATGTATTTATCTCTTTTGACTACCATCATGTAAATTATATATTTTGCTACTATACACCTCATTTTCTGCATACAACACATTTATTTTTAAGCCTAATTCCTTTGCAAAATTGAGGTTACCTGTCCACTGTATCGCCATACTACATTTTATATCATCTTGAACAATGTCGTTCATCCATTTGTATATAGCTGATAAAAACAAAATAACATCATTGCTGGAATACGGCGTATAAGAAGCTTGGCATCCGGCTTCTTGCTTTGATAATATAGGATTGCTATTAAAATATTCGTCTGAAGCAATAATATTAAAACGATATAGATGTCTCTCATATAAATCATTTAACGTAATTTTATCATTAGGATAAAGAAATATACAATGACCACCAATAGCATAAGGTTCAACCCAAAGAAAAAACATAGGAATGTTTATTTTATCCTCATTTTGCGCTTTAAGTAGAAAATTTTCCACATTTTGGTTCCCTATTGCAATAAAAGCATACGAACAATCATTAATGTATTCAATATTGTTCATTACAATTGATTCGAGCTTAGATATTTTTATGGAGACGTCTTGGTCTGGACGTATGTTTTTTATATACGCTTTTAATGCATCAGCCTTGAAAGAGTTAATGTTATTTATACCTAATAAATGGCGCCCAATATTCTCTATTTTTAATACGTCATCATCAATTAGTTTGAAGTTGGGATAATTCAATCCATTTAAGAAGTATATTAAATTTGAGCCAATGCTTCCTAATCCAGCAATTAAAAACGTATATTTTTTACGAACAATTCCACTTGTTCTATTTTCTATACGGTTGTTAGTATATTCATTTACAAGGATTCTTTCTATTTTGTCCCTCTTTTGATATTTTGACAATACCGAGAAAAAGGTTAAACTTCCACTACGAAATCCATTTCTTTTGACGTTTAGAATTTTGTGCTTCCATCCAAGTAATATTGGCTTTGTTGATGTTTGAGCAGAAAAAAAGATATACTTTTCAACTGTTTTTGAATTTATATACTTCTTGAACAAATCCAGTGAGACCGGATTTATTGAGTTCAAAATATCTTCATTGGTGTCAGGATAAGGTGGCTGAGGAGTGATTTTATAATCTTCTAAAAATAAAGCATCACTTTCTGAACTTTTATAACCTTTTGCTAAAAAAAATCTAGAAAAAAATTGGCATTAGGCTCTTTCTTATCCTTATACAAAAGATATTGAATTTGATTGTATGCGGGATTAAGTTTACGGATTTTTAATAGTGTTGTTTCTTTTGGAAAATCGGGTAATAAGGAAAGATATTGGCAGGTATTTGATTCATTACTATCTGTCCAATAAGCACCTAACTCATCTTTAAAATCAGCATGATTTATTCCTTCTATTCCATCTTTTATGATTCTTTTTGCTCTTCGCAAACATTCTTGAACTATTCCAATGGGATTTGTTGAATCTAAAATTAGTGAGTCTGTATGATATGTACATATGAATCGCTCTTTATCTATATGTGGGATATATTTTTATTTCTTCATAATTTTCTTGACTTAAATAAATGCGGGGAATAGATAGTGGAAAATGCCCATCAAAAACAACAAACAAACGTATCCCTTTCTGAAAACTATTGACTTCAACTTCTGTTTCAATTCGCCAGACCTCCGAATATTCTTTTTTCGGAAAGTCTTTGATTATTGGATTTCTGTCAACAGTTTCATAAAGAGATAATTTGGTATAAACCTCATCCAATATTTCTATCAATGTGGGCATTATGCACTTTTCGCATTTGACGCTATTACAGCGGGAGCTGAATACGTTTTAGCAATTGATTGTTCATCCTCATCTTTTGCAGTCGAGCAAGAAAAACGGTCGCCAAAATGCTTTTGCCACTTCAAACATGATTCTTTTGGATTTGTGTTCTCAATAGATTGATTGGCTGATGTAACAAATTCATTAAGCGCATTTAAAAAATACTGCTTCTCTTCTTGCGTTTTTGTGGCAAATAAATCTTCTCCTGCTTTTGGGGTAGGTCTAAAACATTTGCAACCATTAACTTCCAGTTCCGTTTTTATATTTATTAATGTATCTCGTAACGAAATATCATCTCTTTCATTAGCAACATAATTATTTGCTGCAAGAATAGACATAATTATTCCGCAAGGCATTTCTTTTCTTTTTAAATCTGCCCATGCTTTTAAATATCTTACTATTCGTCTCAATTGGCAATCTTTTTTACGAATATCACTTAACCATTTTTGGAATGGCTCTGCATATTGGAGTGATTCGTATAAGAAGACTTTTTGAAACCCCGATTGCGCCTTTTCTTCAAACCATGATATAAATTCGACAGGATTACTTTCCACCCAACCGTCTTTTGTATGTGCCAATTCTGGCGTTTCAAATTTTTCCGCATAATAAATCGGTAGGTCAATATGAAAACCTAAATTGTTTTTTGAGTAGTTATTGTCATACTTTACCCGCACACAAGTTGGTTTATCACTAATATCTTCTATTTCATAATGCTTATCTATTGCCTTAATAACTATACTATGGAATACTTGTGGTTTAGCGCGTTTTTCCTCGGGAAGATTTCCTTGAAAATACACGCCATCGTCCAAATCAAAATCGTCTTTAAGCGGTTTAATGATGGTATCCATTACAAATGAACCTTGAGATTGAAATTCAATAGTATGAGTTTGACGGTCTTGTTCAGATAGTTTGTTAAATGCCTCTTTTATCCTTTTACGCAATGATTCTCGCGCTGTCATAAGAATTTGTCTATTTTCATCAGAAAGTTTAATACTCTGATTAAACGCAATAAATTGAGAATGATTATTTGCCATATTAAATTATTTTTCGTTAGTATTATAAGTTTTCTTCGTGTCAAAAAATTCTTTGACTTGGGGGTCTTTTTTAGATATCTCACCTTGGTCATTCCCTTTTCCACGAATGAAGTTGAGTGCGTTTGGCGTTGCCTTATCCATCTGAACTAAATGTTCTTGGTCTGACGATATAACCGCAGAAGGGATTCTTTGGTAATCAATTTTTACATCATTCAATTCTTTGAGACTTTTCATAAAATAGTCTGTAAAAGAACTTTGACCAGTATTAAATACATCAAATAAATCCGACTTCCATTTTACGAAAGAACGTCTTCTGTTAAGACCTATAGGTTTTCCACCAGAAAGAGTCAAACTGCTAATTGATAAGAGCTTTACATCATGATATTCTTTCCCTTTTCCGACAAAATAACGCAATGCTTCTATTAGACCAACAAGCGTTGGATTATTTGCCCATACTCCTCCATCAACGAATTGTTTTTTGTCATAGTTATCTATTTCAGAAAGAGGAAAATATGTTGGAGCAGCAGACGTAGCCAACGCAACATCCACATATTTAGCTTTGTTATCCCTATCTAATTCGCCTTCTTTGTGGTCAAATTTAAAAACCCAAGGTCGTGCATCGGTATAACTATATGTAGGAATGCATAACAAGTTTTTGCTATCTCCAATTTGTTTATCTTCAAAAATCTCAACTAATGATTTTTTAAAATTCTTATCTGAAAATTTTCCACCCCACAAAACTTGTTTTAAAGAATTGAAAAAAGGGAGATCTGGAAATATTTGTGCTCCCTTATTCATGTAAAATTCAGATATTGTTTTTGCTGGAATGCCTAAAGATAGTGCAAGAGCAATTAATCCTCCTGTTGAAGTGCCACATAACATATCAAAATAGTCTGAAATAGAACATTCGTATTTTTCTTCTAAATGTTCTAATATTGTTGATGAATAAAGCCCTTTAATGCCACCTCCATCAATAGACAAAATTTTGAATGTCTTTTTCTCTTGTGTCATAATAAAATAATGATAAAGACATAAACAACAAGTGTGCCAAAATCAAATTATGCCATTCTGCCATACTTGAAAAATATTGGCGTCAATATTTTTGCGGAAGCGGTACCAAAATTTGATACATGCTTGCCCCCATATTTAAATTCCCTCGTGTGTTACTTATAGTCTTTGATTTATAGTCAACAATTCCCAATCTTTGCACTATGGAAATAAAAGCAAAGATAGGTCAACGCATAAAATTTCTGAGAGAACAAACATCCATGTCTCAGAAAGATTTGGCATATACCGCCGATTTGGACAGGAGTTATATTGCAAGTGTTGAGAGCGGTTGCCGAAACATTTCCATTGTAAATATTGAGAAAATTGCAAATGCGTTGAATGTACCTCTAAAAGACTTTTTTAATGCCACAGAATTTGATTTCACTTCAGGAAGCGGTAAATAGAATCAAGTTCTCCATTGAAACGGCTATTGTTTCGGGTGGGACAACCGCCAAAAATAACTTGATTCGCAGTCAGCAACCTATCAAATTATTACACGAAGTTGTCAAATCGGAATTGATTCGGCAAGGAGTAAATGAGCAATACATTAATCCTCCGTTGGGTGAAAGTGCAGGCGAATTGAAATTAGCGAGATTTTTCAAACATAAAGACCAAGATATTTGCATTGTGCCCAATAATGTAAAGAAAATACCCGAAATACTTCAATCGGAGGGGATTTTATATGGAAAGAAAGACATCTTCGGACAGGAATTTACCGAAAAAACATTGTCAATCAATGTCAGAAGTCAATTGAGCAGTTCTGCCAAGAATTTTGATACATTATACGAAAGGACTTTTGCCGAAGCACTCAACTTGCATTTGCGTTGCCCTCAAATGGTATTGGGCGAATTGTACATGATTGCCGTTAATGAGTACGATAGCGATTATGCTAATAATAAGCAAATTGTATATAAGAAAAATTCAAGCATCAAAACACATATTCAAAAGTATCTGTTATCGTTCAGTGCCGTAAATGGCAGAAGGAATGTATCTTCGCATCATTACAAATATGAAAGGGTATGTCTGTTAATCGTTGATTTTAACCAAGATACGCCAAAAATCTATAATACAAATGAAGAACTTCGTGCGGATGGATTATTGAAAGAGGATTCCATTGCAACTATTGAAAGTTTAAGTTTCCCCAATTTCATTTTCGATTTGACAACTTCGTGTAATAATTTGATAGGTTGCTGACTGCGAATCAAGTTATTTTTGGCGGTTGTCCCACCCGAAACAATAGCCGTTTCAATGGAGAACTTGATTCTATTTACCGCTTCCTGA